>Ga0302322_100002194_pt1 | contig 16444 bp, 12 predicted proteins | sample Fen_T0_2_FD_203757 | JGI IMG/M metagenome (GOLD analysis project Ga0302322, IMG submission 203757) | Peat permafrost microbial communities from Stordalen Mire near Abisko, Sweden - Fen_T0_2 | ecosystem: Environmental > Terrestrial > Soil > Wetlands > Permafrost | place: Sweden: Abisko... | reverse complement strand
CAAGGGCCGCGGGGTGAAAAACCTGCAAGGCTACGGCCAGGGCGATTTGCATGTCCGCGTGCAGGTCGAGGTGCCCACCCACCTGAACAGCGAGCAAAAGACGAAGTTGAACGAATTTGCCGCGCTTTGCGACGGCAAGGAAGCGCCGCTGGCCCAGGGGTTTTTCGACAAGGCCAAAAAGTTTTTCAAGTGAGGCGGGGGCGGTTGGTCTGGGGCGCGCCCGCGTTTACTTGACTGGAATTTATGCATCGTTTCTACCTGCAACCGGAACGCTGCCGCGAAAACTCGCTGCGGCTCGACGGACGCGAGGCGCATCATGCGCTGCACGTCCTGCGCCTGAAACGCGGCGAACGCGTGACCGTGTTGGACGGCGCGGGCGCGGAATTTCTTTGCGAGGTGGAAGATTCCGCCAAAGATTCGCTCACGCTGACGGTGAAGGACAAGTGTGTGGCACCCGCGCCGGTCGGCACCATCACCCTGCTGGTGGCCATCCCCAAGGGCAAACTCATCGAAAGCATCATCCAGAAGGCCGTGGAGCTGGGCGCGCACCACATCGTGCCATTGCTGACGGACCGGGTGATTACTCAGCTCGACGATGACGGGGCCGAACACAAGCGCGAGAAATGGCAGCAGGTGGCCATCGAAGCCATCAAGCAATGCGGGGCCGTCTGGCTGCCCCGGGTGACGGCGCCGGTGACGATCGCGACCTGGCTGGCGCAGGGCGAAACGATTGAACTGCCGCTCGTCGGCTCGCTGCAAACCGCCCGCCGCCATCCGCGCGAATGGTTTCAGGAATTCCACCAACAGCACGGCCGCCGGCCGCGCTCGACCGCCATTTGGATTGGCCCGGAAGGGGATTTTACCCTGGCCGAGTTGCAGCAGATCGAAGCCGCCGGAGCCCGGCCCATCACGCTGGGCAGCCTTACTTTGCGGGTGGAAACGGCGGCGATTTATTGTCTCTCGTTTCTGAATTACGAATTGACCTCCCGGTGAAGAAGGCAATTGTCATCGGCGCGACCTCCGGAATTGGCCGGGCTTTGGTAAAAGTTCTGGTTGAAAACGGTTTCATGGTGGGTGCCACTGGTCGCCGGAAACACCTGCTGGACACCCTCCAGGCGGAGCATCCGGGCAAAGTTTTCATCTCGGCCTTTGATGTGACCGATGCGACGACAGTTATTCCGAATTTGTCGGCTTTGGTGAAGGAGTTGGGCGGTCTTGATTTGCTGGTGCTGAGTTCCGGCACCGGTCACATCAATCCCACGCTTGATCTGGCCTTGGAACAGGCGGCCATCGATACGAATGTTTTTCCGTTCGCGCAGATTGCCGGCTGGTCGTTTAATTTTTTTCAGCAGCAGCAAGGCGGGCATTTGGTTGGCATCAGTTCCATTGCAGGCGTGCGTGGCAACCGTCATGCGCCCGCCTACAACGCGACCAAGGCATTTCAGATCAGTTACCTGGAAGGGTTGCGGCAGAAAGCGGTGAACGGGCGGTGGCCGGTATTTATTACCGATATTCGCCCCGGTTTTATGGACACGGCCATGGCTCAGGGCGATAAAGTGTTCTGGGTGGCGCCGGTGGAAAAAGCCGCCCGCCAAATCTATCGGGCCATTGAAAAGAAAAAATCCGTGGCCTATATCACCCGTCGCTGGCGAATCATCGCCTTGCTCATGCGCCTGATGCCGCGGGCGCTTTACGAGCGGCTTTAAGCTGCGGGCCGTTTCAGCCCAGCAATCCGGGCTTAATGGCTTTGATGGCGTTCAGCATGAATTGCACCGCAATGGCCGCCAGCAAGAGTCCCATGACGCGTGTTCCAATGCGCAGCGCGATGGGGTTGAGCGATTTTGCCCCATGGGCCGCCATCCGCAGGACGACATAGCAGGCCAGCGCCACCAGCAGGATGCAGCCGCAGAGCGCCAGGCTGTACCAAAACGACTTCGCCTCCGATTGCAGCAGGATCACGGTCGAAATGGCCCCCGGTCCGGACAGCATGGGGATGGCGAGGGGAGTCACCGCGATGTCGGTTTTTTCCGCGCCCGCCGCCGTTTCCTCACGCGTTTCCTGCACCCGCGAGCGCTGGGCCCGCAACATGTCCAGCGCCACCAGCAGGAGCACGATGCTCGCGGCGATTTGAAAGGCCGGCATGGTGATGCCGAGAAACTGGAAAATCCATTTGCCGCCGAAGCCGAACACGATCAGCACGCCCGCCACCACCAGACACGCGATCTTGGCCATGCGCGTCCGCTCCCCCGGCGTGTCGTTTGGCGTCATGGCGATGAATGCCGGAATTACGGCAAACGGATCCACGATTACAAACAGCGAACTGGCCGCGAGCAGGCTGTATTCCAGCAACTGTCTGGCTTCAATGAACGTCATACGGAACAGGGTGCCAGAACCGCGTCGGTCATCCCATGCACAATTTTTTTATCCGCCGGAACAATCGTCGCCAGCGCGCCGCCCAACTCCGCGCGCAGGTTGTCGCCCTCGCCGGTGACAAAATAATACGGGCAGAGGCGCGCCCGGCCCTTCATCGGCACCAGTTCGTTTTTCGCAAAATCAAACCAGCCCGTGTCCACCAGCGACGGTTTGTGGAAACGTTGCAGGACGCTGGGCGAAGTTTCGAAATTCTTCAGCGCGGCATCCACGGCCACGCTCCAGTCCGCGCTCGAGAGGTCGCTGCCGAGGAAGACCCCGCGCGCGCCCCACGCATTTTCCGAAAAGCCGGACACTTTTAAAATCAAATCGCGCTCGCGCTGCGACATGGTTTTGAGCTGCGCCCAGTCGGTGAGATTCAATTCCGGAATCGCCGCGTGTGGCGGCAGCGGGGCCGGATCCACCAGCCAGGTGTAGGGAATCACCTTTTTCAGCCGCGTCAAAAAGCCTTCCCCCAGCTCCTGGCGCCAGAAGTTTTGCAGGTTGCGGTTCCACAGCAGCGCGAAGAGCATTTTTTCCTCGAACATCGGCTTGGGCGGCGGCGTCAGGCGCAGCTTCTTTTCCGCGGCAAGGTCGAAAATCCGGTTGGCATTAGCCACGTTGGGCAGGTCGAACAGCTCGAAGAACCGGTAGGCGGCGCTGCCGTCGGCAAAATCGATGAAGTTGGAATCGTGCACGCTGAAACGCGGCCCGAGTTGGGCGGCCAGCCAGGCCATTTCCGGACGGTAAGTGGCCGCCTCGGCCGACACGATCAGGTGGACGTGACTGGCCTCGCCAAAGATGGAGGCAAAGCCGCGCAGCATGCCGTCAGCGCCGCCGAGCACGGGGCTCGTGGCCGGGGCTCCGCTGAGCGCCGCATAGGTTTGATTCAGCCAGCCGGTCAAGCCGATGCCCCCGGGCACGGAATCCAGTTCCGTGATGCTGAAGCCGGTTTCCGTCAGCAAAATATCGGGGCGGATGACCCTGGGGACATCGTTTTTGAACACCGCCGCCCGCTGAAGTTCAATCAGCTCGCGCGGCTTGCCCAGGTCCAGCCAGCGCGCGACCCAGTCCGGCTGCTTGCCTTCGACGCTTTTCCGGTAGAGCAGGTTGGTGGCGCGGTAAAATTGCAGCAGGACGCGGCCGAGCGATTCAATCTCTTTGGCCAGCGGTTCGCCCAGCGGAAACGGTGTTGGCGAAACTTTCCACTCCAGTCCCGCAAAGAGGCCGCCGGGCGGCAGCGCCTCGCGGATCGCGCGCGCGTGTTGTTCAGCAATGTTCATAAATCATGACCAATGAGCGAAGAAGTTCGCATGTTCATCCCCGCCTGACAAGTGCGGTGGCGGGCGGGGCAAAACCCTGGGCGAAGCTGGACCCCGGCCCGGTATCTGGCTGGGCCGGCGCCGGCGGTTTTCGAGTGCATCGATGCCCCGCCGGGTTTAAAATGGGGGATGAAAATTCGTCTCTTCATCAAACCGTATTGCCCGTGGTGCCACAAAGCCGTGGCCTGGCTGGATGCCCGCGGCATCAAATACGAGACGCTCGACGTCATCGCTGACAGCGCGGCGAATACCGAGATGGTCAATCTTTCCGGCCAGCGCCTGGCCCCCGTGATTGAGGTGGATGGCAAGATTCTGGCCGACTTCGGCCCGGAAGAGCTGGCCACGTTCTGGGAAAAGCTGGAACGCCAATAAATCAAACCGCGTGCAGGCAAACCTTTGCTAATGTTCGCGCCTGGAAAAGAATTCGTGCAAATGAACGTGTTTGGCGGCAAAATTTTCTCCGCATGGAAACCGTTGAAGTCACTGTGAACCCGCGGCCGCGGCTGCCCGACTGGCTGCGCATCAAGCTGCCCACCTCGGATAGTTTTGCGCAGACGCGCAACCTGCTGGGCGAGCTCAAGCTCCACACCGTCTGCGAAAGCGCCAAGTGTCCGAATCATTGGGAATGCTGGGAGAAGGGGACGGCGACCTTCATGATCGCCGGGGACCGCTGCACGCGCGCCTGCGGTTTTTGCGCCGTGGCGACGGCCAAACCGCTGCCGCTCGAGAACGATGAGCCGTTGCGCGTGGCCGAGGCGACGCGCCGGATGAAATTGAAGCATGTCGTCATCACCGCGGTGGCGCGCGATGACATCGCCGATGGCGGCGCGGAGCATTTCCGCCAGACCATTGAAGCGGTGCGCCAGTTGAATCCGCGGACGATCATTGAGGTGCTGGTGCCGGATTTTCAAGACAGCGATGACTCCATCGAACGGGTATTGTCGGCGAACCCGCAAATTTTCAATCACAACCTGGAAACCGTCCGCCGGCTGACGCCCGAGGTGCGCCATCGCGCGACCTATGACCGCTCGTTGAGCGTGTTGAAAAAAGTGAAGACCCGGCGCGGGACGACGATTTACACCAAGTCAGGCATGATGCTTGGGCTGGGGGAAGCCGAAGCGGAAGTGCTGACGGCGCTGCGGGATTTGCGCGCGGCAGGCTGTGAGATTCTCACGCTGGGCCAGTATTTGCAGCCTTCGGTGAAGCTGCTGCCGGTGCAGGAATTTGTTTCCCCGGAGCGGTTCGCGTTTTTCAAGCAGCAGGCGGAGGCGCTGGGCTTCATCCATGTGGCCAGCGGACCGCTGGTGCGCAGTTCGTATCACGCGGACGAGTTCAACGCGGCCGCGGCGCAGGGCTGAGATGGGGGTTGGCGCGGGGCGGTGGGGGGATGAAATACGGTAATGCAAGGTATTTTCATTGCGTGCGGCCACGGTTTGCCTAGCTTGGGCACAGCTATGTATTTATCTCTGCGTTGCCTGGGTGTCCTGACGACAACATTTTTGGCTTCAATGGCTTTGACGGTGGCGGCGGAACTGCCGGCCGCCACGGTGGCAGCGGTCGCGCCGGCGGCGGCGGGCACCAATGTCCCGGCCAGTGCCGTGGAAAATTCCGTCGTGAAAATCTTTTCCACCGCCCGCGACCCGGATCCTTACCGGCCTTGGACCAAGCAGGCCCCGACCGAGTCCACCGGCTCCGGCGTCGTCATCAAGGGCAAGCGCATTCTGACCAATGCCCACGTCGTGAACTATGCCAGCCAGGTGCAGGTGCAGGCGAACCAGGCCGGCGACAAGCTTTCCGCCACGGTGGAGTTTGTGGCGCCGGGCATTGATCTCGCGGTGCTGAAGCTGGACGACGAAAGCTTCTTTGACGCGCATCCGCCGCTGGCGATGACGAAGGCCTTGCCGGAAATCAAGGATTCGGTCATGGCCTATGGCTATCCCGAAGGCGGCACGAGCCTTTCCATCACCAAGGGGATCGTCTCTCGGATCGAGTTCGCGCCTTACAATTATTCCGTCGGCGGCCTGCGCATCCAGATTGATGCCGCCATCAATCCCGGCAACAGCGGTGGTCCGGCCGTGGTCGGCGACAAGATGATCGGGCTGGCCTTCAGTCATCTGGGGCGGGCCGACAACATCAGCTACATCATCCCGGCCGAGGAGATTGAACTGTTCCTGGCGGATGTCGCCGACGGCCATTACGACGGCAAGCCAGCGATTTTTGACGATTTCCAAACCCTGGAAAATCCCGCGCTGCGTCCGTTTTTGAAGATTGATAAAACCGTGGAGGGTATGATCGTGCACAAACCTTGCAGCGATGATGCGGCCTATCCGCTCAAGGTTTGGGATATTATCACCAAAATCGGGGACACGCCGGTGGATAACGAGGGCATGATCAAGGTGGGCAGCAACCTTCGGGTCCGCTTCGTTTACCGGGTGCAGCAGATTGCGCAGGACGGCAAGGTGCCGCTGACGGTGGTGCGGGGCGGCAAGGAGCTGTCCGTGACGCTGCCGGTCACGGCGAAACGGCCGCAGGTCATCCCCGCATTGGAAAATGCCTATCCGTCCTATTTCATCTGCGGGCCGGTGGTGTTTTCCGGTGCTACCAAGGATTTTGTCCAATACCTCATCCTTGGCAAATACAGCGAACACTGGGTCGGGATTTTTTCCATCAACAGCAGTCCGCTGCTCGCGCGGTTGGCCGATGCGCCGCGTTTTGAGGGCGAGCAGTTGGTGATCGTCTCGTCGCCGTTTTTCCCCCACAAGCTGGTCAAGGGCTACTCGCAGGCGGCGTATCAAGTGGTCAAGACGGTCAATGGCACTCCGATCAAAAACCTCAACCACCTCGTGCAGGTGCTGCGCGGGCTGAAGGATGAATTTGTGACCATCGAGTTTGACAGCCGGTTTGGCGAAACAATTGTGTTTCCGCGCCAGGAATGGCTCGCCTCCACCGACGACATCCTGACGGACAACGGCATCCGCAGCCAGGGTTCGGCGGACACGCTTTCCGTCTGGAACGCCAAGTGACGCGATGAACTGAGTTTTGCCATGCGGAATTTCTGCTGCATCGTTCTGCTTCTGCTGCTGCCGGCCCGGCTGCCGGCGGCCGATGGCAAAGGACCTGCCGCCGATCTGGTGCCGCCTCCGCCGGCGCGTGAATTCCGGGCGGCCTGGATCACCACCGTGGGCAATATTGACTGGCCGTCCAAGCCCGGCCTGTCGGTCGCGCAGCAGAAGGCCGAGATGGTGGCGCTGCTCGACCGCGCGGCGCAGTTGCATTTCAATGCCGTCTTTTTTCAAGTCCGACCCGTGAGCGATGCGTTGTATTTTTCCACGCTGGAACCGTGGTCGGAATATCTCACCGGGGTGCAGGGCAGGGGCACGCAACCGCTTTACGACCCGCTCGCATTTGCCCTGGCCGAGGCGCACCAGCGCGGGCTGGAGCTCCACGCGTGGTTTAATCCCTTCCGCGCCGCGCATCCGGATGCCAAGTCGCCGCCCGCCGTGAACCACATCACCAAGGTGCATCCTGAATTGATCCGGCGCGTCGGCACCCAGACCATTCTGGATCCGGGCGAACCGGAGTCCCAGCGGCACGTGCTCGAAGTGATGCTTGATGTGGTGAAGCGCTACGACGTCGATGGCGTGGTGATTGATGATTATTTCTATCCGTACCCCCAAAAAGACTGGGCCGGGCATGAGCTGGATTTTCCGGATCAGGCGAGCTGGAAAAAATACGGGGTCAAAAGCGGTTTGAGCCGGGCCGACTGGCGGCGCGACAACGTGAACCGTTTCATTCAGAAACTTTCCCAGGGCATCAAGGCCGGCAAACCGCGGATGCAATTTGGCGTGGCGCCCTTTGGCATCTGGCGGCCGCTGAATCCGCTGCCGATCCGCGGCATGGATGCCTACGATAAAATTTTTGCCGATTCCCGCAAATGGCTGGCCAGCGGCTGGGTGGATTATTTCGCGCCGCAGCTTTACTGGCCGGTTGCCTCGCGCGAACAAAGCTTTCCCCTGCTGCTCGGCTGGTGGCGGGCGCAGAACGTCAAGGGCCGCCATCTCTGGCCCGGCTTGTATGATGCCAAACTGCCAACGGATGAAATCGCCCGGCAGATCCAGGCCGTGCGCGCGCAGTGCGGCGCGGATGCCGGCACGGTGCATTACCACTTGCGCAGCGTGCTGGAAAATCCCGCCTTGGCGGCGGCCGTGAAAGCGCAGTACGCGCAGCCCGCGCTCGTGCCGCCGTCGCCGTGGATCGATGCGGTGCCGCCGGAGCGGCCCAAGGTTTCCATTACGGCTACGAAAAATTCCGTCACCATCCGCTGGGAAAATGGCGGGGCGGAGCCCGCCCGCTGGTGGCTGTTGCAGACCTGTGTCGGCACGGTCTGGACGACCGCCGTGCTCCCCGCCAGCCAGGGCGGACGCATTCTCAACAGCGGGAACGTGGCGGCCATCTCTGTCCGCGCGGTCGACCGGTTGGGCAATCTCAGCGCGCCCGCGCTCTGGCCGCCGAAGCCGGTGGTGAAGGAACCGAAAGTTGTGCCAGCGCCCGCCGGTGCTGGTGGCGTCAAACCCAAGGAAACCTTGCCGGCGCCGCCCGCGGTCGGTGCTCTGCTCACGAACGCACCAAGTTCCGGTACAAATTAAGGTTGACCTTTCTCGGCTTCAGATGGAAGCATTGCGACAGGAAACCAAATAACCAAACCACCTCGAACCGTCATGACTTGAAATGACGTCGCCAAACCCCCATCGAATCGACGGAACCGTCGTCCTCGTCCGGGCCACGATCGCGTTTCAGGTAGTGAGTCGGCGGTGGCTGGTGCCCTCGTTCAGGGCTCTTAACCTGCATCAATTATGAGCGATCCAATCGAACAGATAAACCCGGCGCCAGGTCAGACGATGATTTCGGCGATTTTACCCATCGCTGGCGTGCTTTTCATTGTGGCGGCGATATTCGCCTTTTTCACCGTGAATTGGGTGGTCGGACTTTGCGGTTTGGCCATCGCCGTAGTTTTATTTGCCCTGGGAATCATCATCGATTTGTTGCAGGAAATTTTTTGGAGCTTGCGGCGGCTGGAAGTCGCGTCGAAGAAGAACGGCGACAAGAAATGATATCGTGCCATACTACGTGTCAAGCGCCAGAGCCGACGTTGGAACTTGCCGTTCCGCAGTCGCGGTTCGCGGCGCGAGTCGGCGGTGGCACGGCTTTCTAGGCGGCAACACATGATAGGCGCATCACCCATCAGAATTGTCGGGCTGAAGAATCCGGTGGCGGTGGAGTAACATTCCACCTGCTCGCGCTTGTGAACATTTTATACCTTGAAAACCACCCGGTTTTTGCCGGGCTGGTTACGCAGCAATTCTTGTCGGCGCATCGGGTTACGGTTGTTCCAAGTTTGTCGGCGGCTCGGATCGCGTTGGCTGCCGGCACCTGCGATTTGGTGATATCGGATTACGATCTCGATGATGGCATGGGCGACGAGTTCGTCCGTGAGTGTCGCGCCACACATCCACGACTGCCGGTTATTGCAGCCTCTTCGCACGACGCTGGCAATGCGGCATTGATGGCAGCTGGTGCCTCCGCAGTTTGCGGCAAAATGGAGTTTGACCACATACAGGAGGTCATCATGGAGTTGTTGTACGAGTAGGTTTGATTCGTGGAATTGGTGGGCTCAAACCGCGCTTCCACCAGGAAGTCTTCCCCTATAAATCGAAGTAACCTCAGCAATGGACTGCCAGCGTTGCTCGAGCGAAAGGCTTCAAATCATCCCGGGCCACTGTATCTTCGGCTCAGCCCCGGCAACGACCCGGCTGCCTGAAACAACCGGGCGGAAATCATCAGGCTCCTTGGCGCTCGCCGCCACCTCCACTTGGCGGACAAATTTTAATTCCCGTCTTCACCGAATCGTCGCAATGCGGTCTGCGGAACGTCACCTAGCCTGATTATAAGTATCCGAGAACAGGCACAGAAGCGGCGATTATCTGTTGATGATCACCCGTCTGGGCCCTCGTTTCATTAGAACCAACCAGAATACATATGATACAACCCCAAAAAATTCATCGGTTTGGCTGGCTTGTGGCCGGCCTGTCGCTGGCATCGCAGGCCTATGCCGGCGTGTCGTTTTTAGGTGTCGCCGCCGGTGACGCTTCGACCTCCGACGCGTGTTTGTGGACGCGGGCGGTGGACACGAATGCTCCGGCGGCAGTCGCGCTCACGGCCCAAGTTTCCACCGATCCGCTGTTTGGCAATTTCACCGTTTTTGCCACGACTACGGATGCGGCCAGGGATTACACGGCCAAAGTGACGGCCACCGGCCTGGCGGCGGGCACGAAATATTATTACCGTTTTACGGACGGGGCGGGTTACAGCCTCGTGGGTGTGTTTAAGACCGCGCCGGCGGTGAATGCGGCGGCGGCGGTCAGCTTTGCCTTCAGCGGCGACTGCGATGGACTGATTCGTCCCTATGCGCTGGCCAGCCAGATTCCGGCGAAGAACCTCGATTTTTTCATGTTCGACGGCGACACGATCTACGAAACCTCAGCCAGCATCGGTTCGCCGGCAGTGACGAGCACGGCCAGCGCCACGCAAGTGCAGCTCTTCACCGATTTCTCGCGCAAGTATCGCGAGCAGTTTCTGCCGGTGAATGCCGGGGGCCAGAGCTGCCTGCAATCGTTGTTTGCGGGGCAGGGGAACTACACGGCCTACGACAATCATGAACTGGGCAACAAACAATATATCAACGGCGGTGCGCCGGCCGGCGGCGCGGTGGGCGGCATGACCACGGGGGCGGGTCTGGCGGGCAAGGTGACGGATGGCGCGGATACCAACGCCAGCGGACCGTTCATCAACAAGTCCACCGGTTTCCAGACCCTGCAGCAGGTGTTCATGAACTATCAGCCCGTCAAGGAACGAGGCACGAACAACACGCCCGGCGACCCGCGCACCGATGGCACCCGGCAACTCTACTTCGCCCAGCAATGGGGCAAAAATGTGTTGTTCCTTAATGTGGATGACCGTACCTATCGCGACATCCGTCTCAAGTTGAGCGATGGCTCGACCGATGACACCAGCACGCCCCGCGCGGACAATACCAACCGCACGATTCTGGGTGCGACCCAACTGGCCTGGCTGGAACAAGCGCTCTTGGCGGCGCAGCAGGCCGGTACGCCGTGGAAATTCATCAACCTTTCCGACCCGATTGACGAAATCGGCCCGATTGGCGGGGCTTTGACTTTGAACAATGCGCCGACCACGGCCGATTACGGCACGCTCGGCAGCATCACGACCGCCACGACGACGGCCGCGAGCAGCGGGAAGATCATCACCGTTGCCAGCACGGTCGGCCTCGTGGCCGGCCAGCCGGTCACCGGCGCCGGGTTGGCGGCCAATTCACTGATCGCGGCGCTCAGCACCGACGGCCAGACGTTCACCTTGAACAACACCCCGACCGCGACCGTCGCCAGCGGCACCTTGCTCACCCTCGCTCCGGCCGCGAGCACCTACGCGCCCGTCAGTGCGGACGGCGGTAAATCCTGGATGGGCGGGTATCGCGCGGAACGTAATGCGCTGCTGAAATTCATCGCCGACAACCATATTCGCAACGTGGTGTTCCTCGCCACGGACGATCATCAGAACCGCGTCAACGAACTGACCTACTCGCCCACGGGGGACACGGCCAACCAGAGCACCTATGTGAAAGTTCCCTATTGCTTTGAAGTTGTCTGCGGTCCGCTGGGGGCGACCGGTCCCGATTTCATTCAGAACCACACGTTCGCGCTGGCCAAAAAATTGGCGGACAGTCTGGCCAACGCCCAGGCGGCGGCGAACCTTGAACCGATTGGTCTCGTCGGTTATCCGGGGTTGCATCACCTCGTGCGGGAAGGCGATCCGCTGGCGGCAGTCACTCCGCAGCCGGTGGATTTCTACAGCCCGGATACGTTCAACTACAATAAATTTGACGTCACGCCGGACGGTAAAACGCTCACCATTACGAGCTATGGCATCAATTCCACGGTGCAGAACAGTTTTCAGGAATATGACGCGGCGCACAATCCCGAGCGGCCGATCTTTAGCTTCCAGATTGATGCCGCGAGCGATTTTGCCGGCATTGACCACTTCATTGTCGTGTACCAGGAGAACTGGAGCTTTGATGCGCTCTACGGCAGTTTCCCCGGCGCGAACGGCCTGGCGAACGCCAGCGCGGCTTCTCTGAACCAGCTTGACCGCATCACCGGCAACCCGCTGGCGACATTGCTGAATTACGATCCCGCCGCGAACACGATTCCCACGCAGAATCCGCCGGTGCCGCTGAACGGCACCCAGGACCGGCGTTTCCTGACCGATACCAACAACGTAAACAGCCCCGCCGTGGTCGATACCCTGTTGCCCTACGGCCTGGAAACATTCATTGATCCGACCAGCCTTACGGGCGACATCGTGCATCGCTACTGGCAGGAACAGTTTCAAATTAATCACGGCAGCAACGAAATGTTTGTCACCTGGAGCGACAATCCCGGTCTCGTCATGAGTCATTTTGATGCCAGCCAGTTGCCTGAAGGCAAGCTCGCCCAGCAATACACCATGTGCGACAACTTCTTCCATTCCGCGTTTGGCGGCTCGTTCCTGAACCATCAATTCCTGATCGCCTTGCAAGCCCCGGTTTATCCGAATGCCGCCACCCTCCTCCCGGGCGGGCTGGCGATTCTCGACACGAATGGCCTGCTCCAGCTCACCAACCTTCCGAATGCCGGACGCCTGTTCCACGATGGCAACATCACGCCGGTTGGTGGCGTTGTTTTTGGCAACACGAACCTGGCGTTCGATAAAAACTATGCCGTTAATACCATCTTCTCGCGCAACCTTGCCAACAGCGGCAGTCCCACCGCGGCGGCCCTGCTACCGTCGCAAAACGACAGCGATCCGGGCGATCTCACCCGGCCTTACATCCCGACCATCGGCGACCGGCTGGATGCGGCCGGGGTCACTTGGAAATGGTATTCCGGCGGCTGGGACCGCGCGCTCGCGCAATCGCCCAACAACCCGGCGCACTACGGCACCACCGTCACCGATACGAACATCAGCCTGTTCCAGTGGCATCACCAGGCGTTTGCGTTCTACGACCATTATGCGCCGTGGACCAACGGCGTGCGCAATCCGCGTTCCGCCGCGCATTTGCAGGATGAAAACAACTTTTTCGCCGACGTGGCGAACAACACGATGCCGTCGGTCGTGTTCATCAAGCCGCTTGGCCCCGACAACGAACATCCCGGCTACGCCTCGCTGCTGCAAGGCCAGTTGCACGTCTCCAACATTGTCGCCGCCGTGCAGGCCAATCCCGCGCTGTGGGCGCACACCGCCATCATCGTGACCTACGACGAGCACGGCGGCCGCTGGGATCACGTGGCCCCGCCGGTGCGCGATATTTGGGGCCCGGGCTTGCGGGTGCCGGCCATCATCATCTCGCCGCTCGCGAAGACCAACTACGTGGATCATACCGCCTACGACACCACCGCAATCCTCGCCTCGGTTGAGAAGCGTTTTGGGCTGCCGCCGTTGAACAGCCTCGATGCGACCTCGCCCACCCTGGTCAACGCGTTTGACAGCACCCGCAGCGCCGCCGTCTCGGAGCCGGCCCTGCCGCCCATGCTCACGCTCGATCCGTCGGCCCACGTCCTGAGCTGGCCCGCCGGCTATGGCAGCTTTGTGTTGCAGGCCAGCACCAATCTGGTGACGGGCTGGACGACGATTACTACCAATGGCAGCAATACCTTCAACGTCACGAACGACCCGGCCCAGCCCGCGGTGTTCTATCGCTTGATTCGTCCTTGAGCGGTTAATAATCAAATCTGCGCGCGTGCCGGCCGGTGCTGGCACGCGTTTTTCATGCGGGGGGCCGGTGCACGTCAGGCACCGGGCCGGGGAAGGAAGTGGTTTTGGCGGGGCTGTAAGCCGAATTCTGTCTGCACCTTGCGGCGGAGAGAATCATTTGTCTAAGCGACCGATACCCGAAACCTGTGGCACTTGCGCGCCACGCGGAACGAGCCGCTCCTCGGTTTCCTATTTGGCCTTGCACCCGATGGGGTTTTCCGTGCCGCGTCGCTTGCGCTTCGCGCGGTGCGCTCTTACCGCACCTTTTCACCCTTACCACCGGCTTGCGCCGATGGCGGTTTAATTTTCTGTGGCACTGTCCGTCGAAACGTCTTGAAACGTCCCGCCTGCGTGTATCTCAATCAAACAGACTTGAGTTACGCAGCATCGCGCTCGATGGTGTTCGGACTTTCCTCCCCCGGCTTGCGCCGGGAGCGATCCTCCACCCCGCCAAAACCATCGGGAATATAGACTCTGAGAATCCATTTACAAGCCGCCGGTCCGCAAACTTTGGTCCGGGAACCGCGTCACCGGAATCTTTTAACCGCGGATTACGCGGATGGCGCGGATAGGAAATGCGTTTCGGAACCGATTTCCCCATCCCTCATCCGCGGTTCAGCCGCCAATCTTGGTCGGCAAATGACGGCGGCGGAAGACGTCGGCGGCGCGTTCCATCAATTCCGCCGAGGGCGTCGCCACCCCGTCCAGCGAATGGCCCCAGCCGAGGCGCTCGTATTTGTGCAGCCCCGACCGGTGGAACGGCAGCAGGTTCACGAGGGTCACGCAGCGCAGGCCGGCGACGAACGCGGCAATTTTCTCCAGTTCTTCCACCGAGTCATTGAAGCCGGGAACGACCGGAATCCGGATCCAGACATTGCGATGAACCTCGTTCAGCGCCTTGAGGTTTTCCAAAATGCTGCGGTTGGAGACGTCCGTCAGTTCCTGATGCCGCGCTTCATCAAAGGCTTTCAGGTCATAGAGCACGAGATCGGAGAACCTGGCCGCCGCGAGCAAATGTTCGGTGCAGCCAAAACCCGTCGTGTCCAGCGCCACGTGGATGCCGGCGGTATGGAGCGCTTCCACGAGTTCCTTGAGAAAATGCGGCTGCGACAATGGTTCACCGCCGGAAATGGTCACGCCGCCGCCGGAGTCTTCGTAAAAAATACGGTCCTTCAGCACGGCTTCGAGCACCTCCGCCACCGTCATCTCGCGGCCGATCATCTGGCGGGCGGCGGTGGGGCAGGCGTCCACGCAGGCGGCGCACAGCGTACACTGCTCGTTGCGCGGCGGCAGCGCGCCCGCGCCGGCAATTTCTTCACCAAAGGGACAGGCCGTGCGACATTCGCCGCAGGCGTTGCAGCGCTGGCTGACCACGATGATTTCGCGCCGGGGCGACATGCTTTCCGGGTTGTGGCACCATTCACAACATAGCGGGCAGCCCTTGAGAAAAACGGTGGTGCGAATCCCCGGCCCATCCTGGACCGAGTATTTTTGCAGATTGAAAACGAGGCCGGTGGTCATCCTAAAAGAGCATGGGATGTTCGGGAATTGGGGACCGCGCGCCGAAAACCGACTGGGTGGAAGTGGGTGTCAGGAGGGGATATTTCGCCCGGAATTCAGCGGTGGTCGCGGCAAAATTGTTGGTGCAGCTTTTGATGCCCCAAATGAAAAAGACGCTGTCCCACTTCACCATGCCCGTGAAATCGCCCAGGTAAGTTTCCGAGCCGGCCGTGGCGTAAAAGACGGTCTGCAACAACCTGATGGGACTGCGCGTTTTGATTTCATGGGTGCGGTTTAGGCCCACAAACCCCATGATCCGGTAGGCGCCGGGTTTGACCCTCACACTATACAGCGGTTCGCCGTGGTCGAAATACAGGTAGAGCGGGTGTCTGGTATCCATGTTTTCCAGCCAGAGTGCCATCTTGTTCTTGAAGGCAAAATCATCGGCTAGCGAGAAACGACCATAGATGACGGCCGATTTCGGATCGGCTTTGGCCTCGGTCGACAACGCCGGTTCCAGATGGGCGCAGGCCGCAGTTAGTAAAATTCCGGCGGCCAAAATAATGACGGGGACGATTTTCATTCGCGTACGCGAGCAGTGAAACAGGCTGCGGCGCACTGACAAGTGAAAACTGGGGTTTATTCCCCAAAATAAAAGTTGAATCGCGGGCGAAACCAGTTAGTTATTTCCCGTTGAAATGAAACCAACCGATCTGCGGGGCATCCTGCAATACATTCCGCAATTCCGCGAGCGCACGTTTGTGCTCGCCGTGGATGGCGCGGTCGTCACCGACGAAAATTTCGCCACGCTCCTGCTGGATGTGGCCGTGCTCCGTTCGCTGAACATCCGCGTGGTACTCGTGCACGGGGCCTCGGCGCAGATCAAGGCGCTCGCGGCGGAACAGAATATTTCCGCCTCCGATCTCGACGGCACCGGCATCACGGATGCCCTGACCTTGCAGTTTGCACTGACGGCGGCCAACCGGCTGACGCATGAAATTCTCGAGGGCCTTTCGGCGAACGATCTGCGTGCCGCCTACACGAATGCCATCATCGCGCATCCGCTGGGCATCATCCAGGGCGTGGACCATCTCTACACCGGCAAGGTGGAGCGCGTGGATGTGGATCTGCTTCAGACGCTGCTGGCGCAGGGCATCATTCCCATCATCCCGCCGCTCGGGTTTGACGGCGATGGCAAGACGTATCGCGTCAATTCCGACAGCGTGGCCGTCGCCGTGGCCGAGGCGCTGAAGGCGGTGAAGCTGATGTACATCACCACCGAGGACGGCATTCTTGTGCAGGGCCGGCTGATCCGGCAGATGCTCGTGGCGGATCTGGAATCCGTG
>Ga0302322_100002193_pt1 | contig 16445 bp, 12 predicted proteins | sample Fen_T0_2_FD_203757 | JGI IMG/M metagenome (GOLD analysis project Ga0302322, IMG submission 203757) | Peat permafrost microbial communities from Stordalen Mire near Abisko, Sweden - Fen_T0_2 | ecosystem: Environmental > Terrestrial > Soil > Wetlands > Permafrost | place: Sweden: Abisko... | reverse complement strand
GGCGCCGATATGCAGCCGGTAGCTCTCCTGCAGGGCCTCGTCGCTGACGTCGAGGCTGTACGAGTCCTTCATGATGAACTCACGCGTGCGCAGGATGCCGCTCTTGGGCCGCGCCTCGTCGCGCTCCTTGGTCTGGAAGTGATACCAGAGTTGCGGGAGCTGCTTGTAGCTGTGGACCTCCCGCGCCGCCAGCCACGTGACGACCTCTTCATGCGTCATGGCCAGGGCCATGTCGCCGCCCTTTCGGTCCTTGAGGCGGAACATCTCGCCGCCGATGGCGTCCCAGCGGCCGCTCTCCTGCCAGATCTCCGCCGGCTGCATGACCGGCATGAGCATCTCCTGGCAGCCGATGGCGTCCATCTCCTCGCGGATGATCTGCTCGATCTTCTGCATGACGCGCCAGCCGGCCGGCAGGTACACGTAGATACCGGCGGCGAGCTGGCGCACGAGGCCGGCGCGGACCATGAGCTTGTGGCTCACGGCCTCCGCGCCGGCCGGATCCTCTTTGACGGTGGGCAGAAGCAGCTGACTGACGCGCATGGACACCCCGATCGTGATGGCCCTGTACAGGCAGAAAATGATATCACCCGCGCCGGTCGGACCCCCGCCTTGAGCCGGGTGCTCAAGCCCCCTATACTCTTGTGAGGAGGGTCGCAGCGACCGCTGCGATGAGCCATGAGCGGGGGCCGCCAGTGGTGCCTGTCCGAGATGTCGTGCTGCAGGGAGACTTTCGTTCGCGACGCCGCAGTCGCGCTACGTCCGCGGTCGCGCAGCCGGCTCTCCGGCCCTGGTGGATCAGCGTTGCGGACACCGAGTCACGCGTGCTCGCCATCGGCGACGCCCCCAAGGCCGGGCGTCTCCTGAACATCCTCTCCATCGAACACCCTCGCGACCGGTTCACGCTCGTCGGCGTCGTCCCGCTGGCCGAGCTCGATCGCCTCGCGGACACCATCACCGAGAAACGGCCGGACCGGGTGATCCTCCTCCAGCCGGACTGCCCGAGCGAAGCCCTCGAGAAGATGCTCGACGCCGCCCGCGCGCAGCCGGTGCGCCTGCAAGTGCTCGGCGAGCACCTCGGCGACGACGCCGTCGCCATGCTGCCCGGCACAGAACAGACCGTCTTCGCGGTGCCGTCGCAGCGGCCGCGCGGCTACGTCGTGAAGCGGGTCCTGGACGTCGTCGCCGCGGCCGTGCTGCTCGTCCTCGCGCTCCCCTTCCTGATCGTGGTCACGGCGCTCACCAAGCTCTCGTCTCCGGGGCCGGTCTTCTACGACAGCTGGCGGGTCGGCGTCGGCGAAGAGCCGTTCCCGTGCCACAAGTTCCGCACCATGTGCGTGGGCGCCGACGTCCAGCAGGAGGAGCTCGAGAGCCGCAACGAAGCCGACGGCTGCCTCTTCAAGATCAAGAACGACCCCCGGGTCACACGGGTCGGCAGGTTCCTGCGGCGCACGTCGCTCGACGAGCTCCCACAGCTGACGAACGTGCTCAAGGGCCAGATGAGCCTCGTCGGCCCCCGGCCACTCCCCCTGCGCGACGTCGAGCTCATGGACGAACGCCACAAGGTGCGCCACGCCGTCCTCCCCGGCATGACCGGGCTCTGGCAGGTGAGCGGGCGCAGCGGCCTCAAAGCAGTGGACATGATGGAGCTCGACATGGAGTACATCGGTACCTGGTCACTGCGCGCCGACCTGCACATCCTCCGGCGGACACTCGCCGTCGTCCTGAGCCGTAAGGGAGCGTATTGATGAAGCGTTCAGTGGTCACCGGCGGCGCCGGCTTTCTCGGCTCGCACCTGTGCGAGCGCCTGCTCGCCGAGGGCCATGAGGTCGTCGTCCTCGACAACCTCGACACGGGCTCCCTGCAGAACATCGAGCACATCCGCGACGAGGCGTTCGACTTCCGCAACGTCGACGTGACCGACGAGGTCGACGTCGAGGGGCATGTGGACTACATCTTCCACCTCGCCAGCCCGGCCTCCCCCATCGACTACCTGCGCCTGCCGCTGCACACGCTCAAGGTGGGCTCCTACGGGACGCACCACGCGCTCGGGCTGGCCAAGTTCAAGCGCTCGCGGCTCGTCCTGGCCTCCACCTCAGAGGTCTACGGCGACCCGCTCCTGCATCCCCAGCCGGAGACCTACTGGGGCAACGTGAACCCCATAGGGCCAAGGGGCGTGTACGACGAGGCCAAACGCTACGCTGAGGCCCTCGCGATGGCGTATCACCGCCAGCAGGGGGTCGACACGGCCATCGCCCGGATCTTCAACACCTACGGCCCGCGGATGCGCCCCAACGACGGGCGGGCCGTGCCGACGTTCATGCGTCAGGCGATGGAGGGCAAGCCCATCACCGTGTTCGGCAACGGCGAGCAGACGCGGTCGTTCTGCTACGTCGACGACCTCATCGAGGGACTCTTCCGCCTGGCCGTGTGCGGCGAGCACACGCCGGTGAACCTGGGCAACCCGGCGGAGCTTTCGCTGCTCGACCTGGCGCAGGCGATCGTCGCCGTGACCGGCTCCGGCAGCCCGATCGTGTTCCAGGCGCTGCCCATCGACGACCCCAAGGTGCGCTGCCCCGACATCACGAAGGCGGTCCACCTGCTCGACTGGCGGCCCGTCGTGGACCTGCAGGAGGGCCTGCGCCGCGTGCTCGACTACGAGCTGAGCACCGAAAGCCACTCGATGACCGGGCTCAACGGCGACGCGCTGGAGAGGCTGCTGCGCGCGGAGCCGGGCGACCAGGCCCAGCCCCACTGAGAACCGCTACGGCGTGCTCACCTTGCGCGTCGGACTCTCACACACGCCGCCCCAGATGACCCGGTAGACCTTGGTCTGCGACTGCTTGACCGTGCGCGAGTAGGCGCCGGTGGCCCTGTCCGTCCTCACGGTGGCCACCGTCTTCCACGCCGTGCCCGAGGGCGAGCGCGCCTGCACGGAGAGCGTCTGGGCCGGCGCGCCGGCCGGCTGCTTGTACGTCAGCACGCCGGAGACCGAGACCGGCGACCCGGCCTTCGCCTTGGCCGGCATGACCAGGGTGAGCCGGTTGCCGCCCGCGAACGCGTACCAACTCGCTTTGCGCACGCTGGACGACGTGCGCACGCCCATGTAGACGCCGGTGTTCCTGGGCGCGCCCGCGGCCGCCGGCATGTCGTCGACGAGGAACCACAACAGCGCCTTCACCTGCTTGTAGTGCGAGGCGGTGTACGCATACGCCTGACGCAGGTAGCGGGCCTGGTCCGCGGACGAAACGGTGACCCCGAACCACACGCTGTACTGCGTGTTGTAGCCGTACTCGGTGAGGTAGAACGGCTTGGTTGGAAACAGCTTGGTGAGCTGGCTCAGGTTGCCCAGGGTGACGCAGCGAGCCGGGTTGTTGGGCAGCGCATCGGGCGCGATGCGTGTGGACCCGCCGGGCGTGTACGGGTGGTGCGAGTAGGCGTCCATGTAGGCGGTGGCGCCGTTGGCCTTGAGGTAGCGCGCGAACGCCTGCGGAGGCGTACTGCCGACGTCGCCGCGGCCGCGCGGGGCGGTGGAGCCGGCGATCACCACGGCGTCGGGGTTGCCGGCCTTCACCCCGGCGTGCCAGAGCTTGAGCATGCTGAGGTACGTGCGTGCGCCGCCGTTGGTGGCGCTGGCCGGCGTCTGCGGATAGAGGTACTGGCCCTGGTTGGGCTCGTTCCAGCACTCCAGGTAGCGCGCGGTGCCGAGACTGTGGCTACCATCGTAGCGCGAGGCAAGGAACGTGCCCAGCTTCTGGAACTGGGCGCTGGCGAGGGAGTCCTTGGACATGTCGGGTGCGTAGAAGGGCTCGTAGACGCCCGCCTTGTAGCCGGCCTGGGGCGTGTTCCAGAGCTTCTTGTCGCTCGCCCACTTGGGCACGTCGAGCGGCGTGAGGACGATCGAGATGCCTTTCGCGCTGAGCTGGCTCACCACGGCGTCGAGGCGCGCGAGGTAACCAGGGTCGTAGCGCGCCTCGTCGGAAGTCTCCGTCCCCGTAGGTTCGGTCGGCTGCAGCGCGGCCCAGTGCACCAGGACTCGCGTCCAGCCTGCGTGCAGGTTGTCCGGCCCCATCTCGGCGACGTACGTCGGGATCTGGGCCGTGTCGACGGCCGACTGCTCCAGGCGGTAGTCGACGATGCCGCGGCCGAGCGACGCTGCCACGGCCGTCTGGGTCGCGCCCGGAAGCGGCGCGAACAGGATGTAGACCAGGCCGGCCATCCCGAACGCGAGGCCGGCAACAACGCCGATGATCAGTCTGACGAGCCCCCGCGGGCGCGTGCGTGTGGAATGGTCTGTGGTCCCGCTGGACATCGATGGCCTCCGACCCCGGACTTTCTGGTGAGTAAAGTATACCGGCCGCGGGCGAGGCCCGCATTCGGCCTCAGGGGGTCGAGACGCTCACCCGCGGGCTCTCGCACACGCCGTCCCAGATGACGCGGTACTGCGAGGCGGTGGTCTGCGAGACGTCGAACGCATAGGCGCCGCCGGCGTCGGTCTTGATGGCCGACTGCGTCGTCACGGTCGACCAGGCCCCGCCGGCTGAGCTGTGCTTCTGGAGCAGCACCGAGACCCCCGCGTAAGGCCCGTCTTTCGTCGTGAGGACTCCGCTCACGGTGAACTTGGCGCCGGAAGCCGCGGACGTCGGCGCAATGGCCGTGAGGTTGTTGCCCTCAGCGAACGCGTACCATGCGGGCTTGCGCTGATCGCTCGAGTCCACCAGGCCGGTGAACACGCCGGAGTTGGGGTCGCCCTCCGACTGCCAGTCCTTGACCAGGAACCAGAGCATCACCTTGATCTGCTTGTAGCGGCTCGCGAGATCGTAGGCTTGCCGCAAGTAGCGCGCCTGATCAGCCTCGGAGACCGCCACGACGAAGGCGTCCTTTTGCGGAGACCGAGCTGTGCTGTAGCAGAACTCCGTGAGGTAGAACGGCTTGGTCGGGAACAGCTTCAGGAGCACACTGATGTTGCCGAGAGTGACCGACTTGTTCGCCTCTTTGGGCGGGACGCTCGGCCGGGGGTCCGACCCACGCTTGGTGTACGGATGGTGCGAGTAGGCGTCGAACCACTTGGAGGCGCCGTGCTGCTTGAGGTAGGTCGCGAACCACTGCGGCGACGTGCTGCCGTCGTCGTTGCCGGGGCTCCCGAAGCGCGACGTCGCCCCGCCGATGACGACGGAGGAACGACTGGCCTGCTTGGCCCCGGTCCAGAACGCCTTCAGCATCTTCAGGTAGGCGTCGGGCCCGATGTGGTTCTTGCCGATGGTCTGCGGCCAGATGCCGGTGGCGAGGTTGGGCTCGTTCCAGACTTCGAAGTGGTGCACGCCGTACTGCTTGAAGTGATCCACGAGGTAGTAGCCGAACCGCTGGAAGGCCTTGAGCACCTTGGGACTCCCGACCCGCGCCACGGCGTTGGTGTACCGACCGTGCCTGATGTACTTGGGGTTCGCCGCCCAGTGGGGCACGTCGGTGCCGGTGAGGATGACGTGGATGCCCTGGGCCTGGAACGCCGCCACGACGGTCTCGAGCTCCGTACGATAGTGCGCGTTGTAGTGGTCGCCGCCGGCGTCCGGCGCGGTGGGCTCCAAATAGCTCCAGCGCACCAGGACGCGGGTCCATGTCGCGTTGAGGCCGGTGGGGCCCATGGCGTCGACCAGCCCGGGGACCTCAGCGAGGGGGACCTGGTTGCTGTACTCGAGCCGGTTGTCGACGATGCCGCGGGCGCAGACCGCCGAGGCGGTCGACGGCCAGAGCGCAGCCACCGCGATGCCCAGGCACAGCGCTGTGAGTGTCACGATGCAAAGGAGACACCGCGTGGGTGTCTCGATACGAAGCCCCATTGCCGCTCCCCGGCCGAGTGGTGGTCGGGGCCAGTATAGGGCGAAAGGGCTCGCGGGCGCATCCGGCCAGTGGCAGGTCCGAGGGCATCTGGGATAATCGGCAGCGACGGCACAGCCCACGTACTCGGAGTCCCAGGACAAGGAGGAGGCCCCATCCTCAGCGTCGATGTCATCGTGGTGACGTACCACTCAGCCCGGCACGTGGGCGCTTGCCTGCAGGCGATCGGCCAGGCGCCGCAGGTGAAGCGGCTCATCGTCGTCGACAACGCCTCAGGCGATGACTCCGCGAACGTGGCGCGTGCAGGCGGCGCTGGCGTGGTCGTCGAGAACAATCGAAACGCCGGATTCGCACGCGCCGTCAATAGGGGCCTCGAGCACGCCACGTCCGACTTCGTGCTGCTCCTCAATCCGGACGCCGTCCTCCCGCCTGCCTCGCTGACCAGCATGTGCAGGACCATGGAGCGAGTCCCGGACACGGCGATCGTGGCGCCGCTGCTTAGAGACGAGGGCGATGTCGTGAGAGCCGGAGCCGGCCGCCTCGCGACTGTCGGCCGGCGCGTCGGACTCTGCCTCCCGCTGGCCGGCAGAGCTCCCGCCTTCCGGCCCCAGTACCGGCTGCCGGACGACGCGCCGGGAACGGCGGTGGATGTGGGCTACGTCTTTGGCGCGGCCATGCTGCTCGACCGCCGATTCATCGCCCAGAGAAGCGGATTGGACGAGAGGTTCTTCCTCTTCGCCGAGGACGAGGACATCTGCCGCCAAGCGCATGCGGCGGGCCGGCGAGTGCTGCTGGATGGAGGCGCTATGGCGCACCACATCGGCGGAGCGAGCTCGAGCGACGAGGCCGCGATCGAAGCCCAGCGGCTTGCCTCGACGTGGCGACTGTTCGAGAAGTGGGACGGGTCGCGCTCCGCCGCCGCGTATCGTTACGGAGTCCGGGGCGCCTTCCGGCTTCGGGCAGCCGGATCGGCGCTCGACGCCGCCAAACGAGCGTCGATCGAACGCACTGCGCAGTTGTTTGACGCCGCTGTCAGAAACGGGGTGGATCCACTCGTGAGCCTGGAGGCAGCCGCCACCACTCGAACGCCCTACCCCACCGACGGCGCATGAGCAGCCGGGAGTCCCGTCCTCGCGTCCTCGCCTTCGCCGACGTCCGCGGCAGCCTCGTCGCGGCGTGCAGGGTCGCGGCCCCGCTTCGAGCTTTGCTGGATGCGCGACTCATCGCCGGTTACACGATCGCCGATGCGACATTGCGCCATGTGCCACGCTCCGGGACCTTCGACGTGGTGTGGCTCCAGCGCGCCGCAGACGCGTGGCTGGCTCGTGCCCTCGCACAACGGCTGGAGGGGGGCTTCCTCCTCGATCTTGATGACCATCTCCTGTGCCGCCCGGCCTATCTCGACGCAGCAGACCTGCCCGACTCGAAGGCGCTGAAGTCCGCGCTCGTGAGCTGCTCCGTACTGACCACACCGTCCGCGCGGTTGCGCACGCTGGTGGAGCAGCGCTCCGGGCTCGCGCTCGGCGGACGCGCCTTCGTGTGCCCGAATGCCGTGCCCTACGGAAGCGTCCCCCTGCGACCGGCGGAACGTCCCGCGGCGATTCTCCTCACGCAGGGGCATCGGCTGGCGCTGATGGCCTCACGGTTGGACGTGCTCGCCGCGATCACGGAGGCGGCCGCGCGTCACCACATGCCTCTCTGGAGCATCGGCGACACGCCGCCTGTCCTACGGTCGGCAGCCGCCGCGGCCGGCGCACGGCTGGAGGAGCTGAGACCGAGGAGTTGGTCTGACTACCACGCCGCACTCGCCGGATCTCCGTCGTTGGTGGGAGTCGCCCCGCTTGAGACCCGGGGCGATGCCGCCACCGTGGAATTCGCTTCGGGGAAGTCAGACATCAAGATGGTCGAGTTCGGCGGCTACGCACACCCCGGCGTCTACAGTGACGCTGCGCCGTACGCGGACAGCGACCTCTCGTGTGGCCGCCTGGTCGCGAATCGCCATGAAGACTGGAGCGCGGCGGTGGACGACCTCATGCGTGGCGGATGGCGTGCGGCCGCGGACGAGGCACGCGCGGTGCGTACACGACGCGAGATGGCGCGGGTCGCGAAGGAGCAGTGGTGGCCGGCAGTCCGGGCGGCTCGACTTCACCGGCCGCTTGAGGCCGGAAAGCTCTTCGGAGAGCTCGAGCGGCTGCAGGCGGAAACGCGGGACCGCCTGGCACGCATCGCCTGGCGCCTTGGGCGCGCGCCTGCCTAAGCCTCGCCGGAAGCCCCAGGCGGCAGCGCGCTTCTGCTGAAGGTGAAGCGTGAGTCCGGCGTGATGATGAACGGAGTCTTCTCCGCCTTCACGACCGTGAACCACGCCGCTTCCTTCCAGTAGTCGTAGATGACGAGTCCCGGCCCGTCGGATATCGCAAGGTCGATCGAATGCCGACCATCCGCGAACAGATTGGGCACGGTCCAGCGCATGTGGACACGTTCGCCCTTGGCAAGGGCGCCGCAACGATACTTTTTGAGGCGCGAGTTGGTGCCCAGAATGGCCGTGCCGCTCGAACTACTGACGAGGAATCCGTAGACGGCCTCTCGCACGTCCTGCGTCGCAACCGCTTCGAGTTCGATCACCAGGTCGTCGGCCTCATCGCAGAGTGCCGGCACGCGAACGGCGTCGAACCGGACCTGACCCTCACCCCAACGGCTCTCCGGCGGCTGGTCGGGGTGTGTCTCCGGCGGCTCGTCGGGAGACGGATTGAAGAGCCTCGTGTACTGCTCGGCCACCTCATCCGCATTCCCTGAGGCGACGATGCGGCTATCGTCGATGAGGATCGCACGATCACAGAACTCCCTCACGGCGTCCATGCTGTGCGTGACGAACACGATGGTCGTGCCGCTGCTCTTGAGCTTGCGGAAGTGCTCAAAGCATTTCCGCTGAAAGGCGGCGTCACCGACGGCAAGCACTTCGTCGACCAGCAGGATGTCTCCCCTGGCGCGGGTGGCCAGCGAGAACGCGATGCGCACTTGCATACCGGATGAGTAGTTCTTGAGCTTCTGGTCCATGTAGTCCTCGAGCTCCGCGAAGGCGACGACGTCGTCGTAGATCTCATCGACCTCTCGGCGCGAGAACCCCATCAGGGCTCCGTTCAGGTAGACGTTCTCCCGACCGGTGAGCTCGGCGTTGAAGCCGACGCCGAGCTCGATGAAGGGCACCAGCCGGCCGTCCACATCGACACTCCCGGCGGTAGGACGATAGATCCCGGCGAGGATCTTGAGCAGGGTGCTCTTGCCCGATCCGTTGCGCCCGACCACGCCGAAGAACTCGCCCTTGGCGATCTCGAAGTCGATGTCCTTCAGGGCGTGCTGGATCTCCATCTCCCGGCGCCCGCGAAACAGGTTGACTACGTAGCTCTTCACCGTGTTGCGCCGCAGATGAGGCAGAAGGAAGTCCTTTGAGACCCCGTGCACTCTGACGGCGGAATCGGGCATCAAGCGACTTCCGCGAAAGCCGGCGACTCGCGCCGGAAGAACCACACCGAGGCCACCACCATGACAATCGTGATGCCGACGGGGATAGCACGCGCCCAAGGGGTCCCGTACACCTGCGTCATCGTCTCCGTCACGTCGGTGATGAGGCAGTACCTTGCGTCCTGGATGACCTGGGCCATCGGGTTGAGCAGCAGAAGCCGCTTGAAGGTCACGTTGTTGATCATGCTCAACGGATACAGGATCGGCGTGGCGTAGAACGCGGCCTGCAGGACGACCTCCCAGATGTAGCTCATATCGCGAAAGCGCACGAACAACGCACTCAAGATGAACGCGAGAGACAGGGAGAACGCCGCGAGCTCGACGAAGAGAAACGGCAGCCAGAGGATGCTCATGCGCACGGGGACCTGTTTGAGCACCATGAACAGGACGATCACCAGCATCGCCAGGCCGAAGCTGATCAGGGAGGAGACACCGACTGAGAGCACGACCACGTACCGAGGGAAGCTGATCTTGCGCAGCAGGTCGGCGCGGGCCACCAGAGACCCGAGCCCCTGGCCCGTGGCCTCCGCAAAGAATCCCCAGATGACGATGCCGAAGAGGAGATAGATCGCATAGTAGGGAATCCCGGTGCCGAACTTGAGGAGCTTCACGAAGACCAGATACAGGATGCTGAACAGCGCGAGCGGCCGCAACAGCGTCCAGAGATACCCGAGGAACGAGGCCTGATAGCGCAGCTTGAAGTCGGTGATCACCATCGCCGGCAGAAGAAGCCCCGCGTAATGGTAGCGCCGACGCAGCCGGGTCGTCAGCGAATCGCCTGTCACGGTGTCGCTCACGACTCGGGGGCCGGTGGCCGAACCAGCTCGGCTTCACGGAGGAAGGCGTCGATGTCCGCGCCGAGCAGGAGCGGGAGCATCTCGTGGATCGCCTCGTCCGGCCAGGTCCACCAGGCGACCGCCCGCAGGCGCTTGATGGTCGCGTCGTCGAACCTCTTGCGGATCACCCGCGCGGGTACACCGGCGACGATCGCGTACGGCTCGACATCGTCGGCCACGACCGAGCGGGCGGCGACCACGGCGCCGTCTGCGATGGACACGCCCGAGAGGATCATCGCCTCCGTCCCGATCCAGACGTCGCTGCCGATGCTCACGTCACCCTTCGTCCGCGGATGGCCGGGGATGTGGGCCGCGCCCGGCCACAGTGCAGTGAACGGGAACGTCGTCACCCAGTCGGGCCGATGCTCTCCGCCGAGGAGGACCTGGACCCCCGGCGCGATGGAGCAGAAGGCGCCTACTGTGAGCTTGGCGCCTTCCCCCCAGGAGTGGACCGTGAGATCGCCGTAGGACCAGCGGCCGATCTCGGCCTCGGGGTGTCTGGCGTGGAGGCTGTTCGTGACGCCGGTCGGCGACGAGGGGGCCGCAGCGGCGAGATCGTCGCAACCGGCAACCGTGCCCGGGTCGTCTTCAAACTGGCCCTCCCAGAGCCCGCGCCTGTCGCTGTCCATCACCCTCCCCTGCTCTGCGCAGCCAGCACCAGCAATCCTCTGCCCAGTCTCAGCGCCGGTGGGGATGCGACTCCGGCGCAGCCCGCGCGCTAGCCTATCAGGTGCCACTGAGCGCTCCACCCCTGGCCGCGCAGGTGCGTCGCTGTAGTAGCATCCACTGGCCGCTGCGCGGCTCCACCCTCTTGAAAGGCTACCGTGGCTGAGACTATTCGTCGCAGACCGCTCTCATGGCCTGTCGCACAGGCCGAGACGCTTCTTGACTTGCGACGGCGCCGCGGCACCGCCGCCGTCCTCGTCGAATGCGTGGCAAGCCTCCGCCGCGTGGTCGCGCGTTTGACCAGGGGCCTCGGTCGGGCCGATCGCCCGCCGCCATCCGAAGCCAGCTTCTCGATCTGCATTGCAGGCGCCGGCCTGCCCGATGACCTCAAGGCCACGACCCTGGCATCTCTGCGCAGGCAGTCCCATCGCCGGTGGCGACTGGCGGACGAGGTCGCCACGGCAGGCCCAGCGGCGTCCTCGACAGACCTGGTCGTCCTCGTCACAGCCGGCGATGTCCTGCATAGAGACGCCTTGGCCTGGCTGGCGGCGGCGGCAGATTGCACTCCCGAAGCGGACGTCTTCTACACCGACGAGGAGCAGGCACAGGCTTCGGGCAGCTGGTATGAGCCGTTCATCAAGCCGGACTGGGCTCCGGAGCTTCTGCTCTCGCAGCCCTACGTGCTGCACTGCTGCTGCGTTCGTCACGAACTCTATCGCTCCGAGGATGGCTTGCGATCCCCATCTGACGAAGCCGGGCACTACGGAGTGGCACTGCGTTGTTGTGCGGCCGCTCGGTGCGTTTCTCATGTCAGAAGGGTCCTCTGCCGGCGGCCGGCCTCAACCGCACTGAGATCTGAGGCCGGGCTGCGCGCCGTGGCAATGACCGCCGAGGGCCTGGATCCTCCGGCCAAGGCGGCCCACGGCACGACTGCGAGAACCTATCGCATCACCCGCAGCCTGACGGGCCGTCCGCCCGTGACGCTTGCGGTGCTCACGCACGACGCGATCGCCGCCGTGGACGGGCGCGGCACGATCCCGGTGCTCCCGAACTTCCTTGAGTCCATCCTGAAGAGATCGACGTACCCGGACTACCGGCTCCTGGTGGTCGACGACGGGGACTTGTCGCGGGCCTCACTCGACGTCGTGACGCGGGCCGGCGCGCGCCGCATCTCGTATGTGCCGAAGACCGCTTCAGCTCCGTTCAACTTCTCGAGCAAGGTGGGCTTTGCCCTGGGACAGGTCGAGACCGAGCATTTCGTGCTCCTGAACGACGACCTCGAGGTGATCGCCCCGGACTGGATCGAAGCACTGATGGACTACGCGGTGGCGCCGGACGTCGGTGCCGTCGGGGCCCACCTCCTCTTCCCTGACGGCCGCACGCAGCACGCCGGCGTCGTGGCCGCCGGCAGAGACGGGCCCGCGCATCGCCTCTACGGAAGCGGACCTGGCGCCACGGACGAGCACGGCCGTGTCGACGTCGTCCGCGACTTCTCCGCAGTAACCGCAGCCGTGATGGCCAGCCGCCTCGGCGTCTTCAGGGAGGTGGGCGGCTTCGATGAGGCCTTCGCGCACAACTACAACGATGTCGACTTCTGCCTGCGTGCTCGCAAGCACGGCCTGCGCATCGTGTACACACCGTTTGCTCGCCTCTATCACTTCGAGAACAGCAGCTTCGGGCGTCGCCCGCCGAGCCGGCGCGAGTTGCAGTTGTTCTACCGCCGATGGGGACGCTGGTGCTTCGATGACCCTTACTACGTGCTTCGATAGAATGCGAACTGAAGTATCATCAGTATCATCTCGCTGCGCAGTCCCTTCGCGGCCGCGCGGGGCCTCTCGATCTACATCATGGTGGACGACTTGATCGACTACACCGACGTGTTGGCAGACCTTCACGCGACTCGGCATCCCCGTACGTACCTGGAGATCGGCGTCTTCCAGGGCGCCACCCTGCGGCTTGCCGGGGACGAGACACTCTGCGTCGGTGTGGACCCAGAGCCGATCCTCGAGATCGTAGACGGCCGACACCACCAAATAGAGAAGGCCACCAGCGATGACTTCTTCGCGGGGCCCCGACCTCGTGAACTCTTCGGGGACGAGCCGGTGGACCTTGCCTTCATCGACGGAATGCACCTGTTCGAGTACGCGCTCCGCGACTTCCTGAACACCGAGGCGCTTTCGGGGCCCGGCTCGCTCATCGTGGTGCACGACGTGCTCCCCCTGTCTGAGGTCACGGCACGCCGTGACCGCACGACCGTGGACTGGACGGGAGACATCTGGAAGCTTGTCCTGTGCCTCCTGGACCGCCGCCCCGACCTCGCGCTCTCCATCATCGATGTTCCGCCCTCGGGGCTGTGCCTCGTCTCCGGCCTTGATCCCAAGAATCGCGTGCTCGGGGACGACTACGACGCGATTGTCGAGCAATACCTCCCCATGACCTACGAACAGTGGCAAGACTGCCTCCCCAGGGTCGTCGCGGCGACCGCCCATAACGACACGACCAGATTGTGGGCGCTGCGTACCGAGCTGGAGCAGGCTGCGGCGGCCTTCGCTGAGACCGAGGCCTCGCTCGGCGATGCGCGTCGCCGGCTGGACGACCTGCACCAGTCCCTCAGCGCCGAACAGGCCGCGACGACGGCCGAGGCACGTCGCCGGGCCGATGTTGAGGGCAGGCTGGCGGCCGCGCTCACCGAGGTCGCGCACTTGCGGGGTCAGGTCGTGGAAGAGCGTGCGCGGTTGGCGATCGTCTCCTCGTCTCTCTCGTGGCGCCTCACCTCGCCGGTCCGCTTCATGGGCCGCCTGGCACATCGTTCACGAGGGTCGGCTTCGCCACCCGCAGTGTCCGGAGTCGGTGGTGACGCAGCTCAGAGTGGCGAGGGACCGACAGCGTCGCTCGACGGCGGGCTCCCAGCCGACCAGTTCGACCCACTGGTCCTTGCGGCCGAGGCTCGGAAGCTGGAGTACCGGCCGCTGATCTCGATCATCGTGCCGGTGTACAACACGTCGCCTCGCTACCTCGAGCTGGCAGTCGAGTCCGTGATGGCGCAGGCGTATCCCGAATGGGAACTCTGCATCTGTGATGACGGCTCGAGCAACCGGGAGACGCTCGCCGCGATCAAGGACCTCGCAGCGAACGATTCACGCATCAGAGTCACCTTCCTCGGCCGCAACCAGGGCATCGCGGCGGCCAGCAACACGGCCCTCGCCATGGCACACGGCGAGTACGTCGCGATGCTCGACCACGACGATGAGTTGTCGCCAGCCGCACTGCTGGAGGTGGTCAAGGCACTGAACGCCGACAGCGCGCTCGATGTCGTCTACACGGACCAGGACTACGTCCTGCCGGACGGAACGGTCGCACGCTCGTTTCGCAAGCCCGACTGGTCACAGGAGATGTTCCGCGGAGTCATGTACGTCGGGCACCTCCTGGTCGTCCGGAGGACGCTGGCGGAAGATATCGGCGGGTTCGACTCGCTCTACGACAACGTGCAGGACTTCGAATTCATGCTTCGACTGTCGGAACGAACCCAGAAGATCGGCCACGTCCCTCACGTCGCCTACCACTGGCGCATGATTCCGGGAAGCGTCGCGTTCGGAGGGGATCAGAAGGGCCACATCGAGCAGCGGCAGGCCGCCGCCGTCAACGCCCACCTCGAGCGCTGCAGCGTGCCGGCGAAGGCCCATTCTAACCCGGCCCATGCACATCGCCTCATCATCGTCCCATCGCCGCGGGCCGAGCACCCGCTCATCAGCGTGGTCGTACTTGGAGCGGGCACAGGGAGCCCGGTGGAGGACTGCGTGGCGAGCATCCGCGCGAACTCCGACTATCCCGCCGTTGAGATCATCGCAGCAGGCGACAAGCTGTCCGGTGACGTCGCCAAACGCCTGATGGACCTGGACGTGCGCCTCGAGGCGCCTGGGGCGGACCCGGGCACTGCCGCAATCGCCGCCGCCTCTGGCGCCAAGGGACGCCTCCTGGTCTTCGTAGACGCAAGTGTCCGGGTCGAGCAGCCGGACTGGCTCGACCACCTCTTCCTCGATTGCGAGCTGCCCGGCGTAGCGTGCGTGACTCCCGTCATCGTCGGCCCTGCGGGCGACGTCCAGAGTGCCGGATTCACCTTCGCCGCTTCGGAGCTCCCGCGTCCTGCCCTGGCTGGGTGGCCGGCGGAGAGCGATGGCAACGCCGGGACGCTCTCCTGCGTGCGCGAGGTGAGTGCCGTCTCGAACGCATGTTTCGCGATCCTGCGAGAGAGGCTGGACGAGCTCGGTGGGCTCTCGCCCTACTTCGAATCCACGCTGCACCAGAGCATCGATCTTTCGCTCCGGGCCTCCGCAAGAGGGTTGCGGAACCTGTGCACCCCGAGAGTCTGTCTGCGTTCGCAGCGCCCGGCCACGGGGATGAGTCAGGCGTCGGATCTGGACCAGTTGCTGCTTCTTGATGCCTGGGAGCCGGTACTCAAGCGCGGTGATCCGTTCTGGAATCCCGATATCGATCTCTCCCCCTCGGCGGCTGGCCTGTGAACGTCGTCTTCGTCAGCCACTGCGACTTCGAAGGCAACAGCGCCATGCACATCTTCAGCATCGCCAACGAGCTGGAGAGACTCGGCATCGAATCGATTGTGTGCGTGCCCAACAACCCGGAGACCGTGGCATCGCACGGGACTCCTCGATTCCGCGTGATGCATCACGACGAAGCCCTCAAGAGCCCGCTCGTCTTCTCGGATGGGCGAGGCCCCGACCTGATCCACGCCTGGACGCCACGCGAGCTGGTGCGCCACGTCACGGAGACGCTGAGCCACCGTCACGGGGCACCCTACTTCGTACATCTCGAGGACAACGAGACCACGATCCTCGAGGACGACCTCGGCGGCGTGCCCGTCAGCCTGCTGACGGGCCTGCCGCTCGGCCTCGTAGACCAGCTCGTGCCGCTGCACCGAACGCATCCGGTTCGCGCGTCGACGTTCCTGTCGGGGGCCGCCGGAATCACGGTCCTCATGGACCGGCTGCTCGAGTTCAAGCCGGCCGAGGTGCCGGGAGCCGTCTTCTGGCCGGGGTTCGACGAGAGCTTCCAGGAGGCCCGCCGAGACCCCGCGTATCGTCGGCGTCTCGGCCTGGACGAGGCGGACACGCTCATCGTGTACACGGGCAACGTCCACCAGTCGAACGTCGGGGAGGCGCGGAGCCTGGTCGCTGCCGTCGCCGCCCTGCACCGGCGCGGCCATCATCTCACCTTGGCCAAGACCGGCTGGAACTTCACCGACATCCCCTACTTCGAGTCCGGGAAGCGAGAGGGCTTCATCAAGGATCTGGGCTTCTGTGCGAGATCGGACATCCCGAGACTCGTGGCCTGTGCGGACGTTCTGGTCCAACCCGGGCGCGCTGGGGACTTCAATGACTATCGTTTCCCGTCGAAGCTGCCGGAGTTCCTTGCCTCAGGTATTCCCGTCGTGCTCCCTCGGACCAACATCGGGCGCTTCCTCCATGACGACGAAGAGTGCGTGCTGCTCGATGAAGGCCACGCGCTGGAGATTGCGACGCGCCTCGAGCCGCTTCTGGAAGACGAAGGTCGGCGGCGCCGGATCGGCGCCGCCGG
>Ga0302322_100002192_pt1 | contig 16447 bp, 11 predicted proteins | sample Fen_T0_2_FD_203757 | JGI IMG/M metagenome (GOLD analysis project Ga0302322, IMG submission 203757) | Peat permafrost microbial communities from Stordalen Mire near Abisko, Sweden - Fen_T0_2 | ecosystem: Environmental > Terrestrial > Soil > Wetlands > Permafrost | place: Sweden: Abisko... | reverse complement strand
GATCGGAGCACGCCCCTAGGTCTGCGGCGGCAGCAGCCAGTTTGCGATGTCGCTGACGACCTGCTCCCGTTCCGGTTCGAGAAACAACTCATGATAGAGGGATTGGTAGAGACGAATCTCTGCCATACCTCCGGCTGCCTGCGCAAATACCAGAGTCGCCTCACTGGACACGATGCGATCCTGACCCGCGACCAGCACCAGGGTAGGCACCTGCAATTGGGCAGCGACGGCGCGCAAGGCTGCCTGGGCTCGCAGAACCCCCGCGAACCAGCCCGCGGAGGCCACGTGGTGGACCAGAGGATCGCGAAAGAAGTTGGCAACGACCTCCGGATTTCGCGACACATCCTCGCCCTTGATGCCGTTCCCCATCGTCAGGGTTGGCTTCAAGCGGGCAAACACTTCCGCCGCCGCGCGCGTGGGCATGCGGACCTTCATCTTCAGCTCTAGCCATGGGGCCGCAGCGACGAGCCTTGCAGCCTGTGGTTGGCTCTGCCGGCGCAGCACATGGTCGAGAGCGATCGTTCCGCCTAGGCTGTGTCCCATCAGCGCCCAGGGCACTCCTGGCGAAAGCTCGCGCGCCCGGCGTATGACCAGGCTCAAGTCCGTGTGGTAGTCATCGAAGCTATCGACATGCCCGCGCCGCCCGTCCGAACGGCCGTGGCCGCGGCAGTCGAACTGAGTCACCGCGATCCCGCGCGCACGCAAGGCCCCTGCCACGTGGCGATAGAGCGCACAGTGGGCGCCGAATCCGTGTACCGTGACCAAAACCAGCCGCGTGGCGCCTACGGGACAGAAATGCTCGACATGAAGTCCGACGCTTCCCGCCAGGAGGCGCTCTTCGCAGGTGGGCTCACATACGGCACTCATGGACACCGGGATACCATAGACGCGGCGACGGCCACGGGCCATAGTCCGATCCGTTCCCGATGCGCATCACCGAAATCTACGCCAGCATCCAGGGCGAAACGCAGTATGCCGGGATCCCGTGCACCCTGGTGCGGACGACCGGCTGCGACCTGCGGTGCTCGTACTGTGACACGACCTACGCCTTTTCGGGCGGAAGAGAGATGACCGTCGCTGAGGTGATGCTGGCAGTCCGTCGGCTGGGATTATCCGCGGTGGCTCTCACCGGCGGAGAGCCGATGCTGCAGGCGGAGATTGGAGTCCTTGCCGAGCGGCTGGTACGCGAAGGGTTTCGTGTCACTCTGGAAACCTCGGGGGCGCATCCTGTGGCCCATCTGCCGCCCGCCGTCATACGCATCGTGGATATAAAGACGCCTGGTTCCGGCGAGGTGGAGCGTAATTTTTGGGACGTGCTGCACGGTCTGCGACCGCAAGACGCGATCAAATTCGTCGTGTGTGACGAGGCCGACTACTTGTGGTCAGCCGAGGTGGTGCGCAGCCGCAGTCTGTCAGGACGGGCTGAGCTTCTGTTCTCGCCCGCGACGGGGAAGCTCGATCCCCGCGACCTGGCGGCGTGGATCCTGCGCGACCGACTCCCCGTCCGGCTAAACCTGCAACTCCACAAGTACATTTGGGGCTCACAGAAGCAGGGCGTATGAAGGACTGGTGCTGCCGCGAAGTGTTCGCCCAACCGTCACTTTCGCATTGACAGTGGATCCTGTGCCCTGCTAGCGTCCGGCCGCGCCAGGTAAGCTAACCTAGCGAGAACCTTTGGGAAAGACGACGAATTTTGCCGGCGGCTCGAAAGGACTCCTAATCACAATGGGGACTTGCCTTGCGCTGTTGCTCGATCCGGGGTGCGCTTCGCCCCCGCAGCGAGATCCAGAACAGTCGCGCATCAGGTACGAGCTCGCGGCCAACAACTTCCGCGAGGAGCGGGTCGAAGCTGCCATCGAAGAACTGCGCAAGGCGCTGCAGGCCGACCCGGACAACGCTGACGCCTACAACATGCTTGGAATCATCGCCCTCCGGCAGGGCCACGACTACGTTGCCCAGCTCGAAGCGGCGTCTTGTCTCAAGGGCAAGGATGCCGAGTTGGTTCGCAGTGAGGCTCAGGCGAAGTTCAAGGAAGCCAGCAAGAACCTGCGCAAAGCCGTTGAGCTGCGCCCCGAGTTTGCTGAAGCCTGGAACAACCTCTCGGTGGCCGAGCTCAAGCTCCAATCCTGGGATGCGGCCATAGAGGCAGCCCTGAACGCGCTCAAGGATGCCGCGTATGGAACGCCCGAGATCGCACGCGCTAACCTGGGGTGGGCCTACTACCAGAAGAAGGACGTCCAGAATGCGTGGAAGGAACTGCACGAGGCGGTCAGCCGCGCGCCTGGTTTCTGCGTAGCCCGGTACCGGCTTGCCAAGGTCTACGTGGACCGCGGCGAAATCGACCAGGCGATGGACGCCGTCGCTCCGGTTGTTTCTGATGTCAAACGATGTCCTATCCAGGAAGCGCAACTCCTGGGCGGATTGCTCAACGAACGCAAGAGGGAGCTGGCGTCGGCACGGGAACTTTTTCAGCGTTGCGTCGACATGGCCCCGCGCAGTTGCATCGCGGATGAGTGCCGGCGCTATGCACAGTTGATTCAGTGAGATAAGAGGTTCTTGGCGAATGGAAACAGCAAACTTCGGCACGGTGCTGCGGGAAGCTCGTGAACGGCGCCAGGTATCACTGGCAGAAGTCGCCCGTCAGACCAAGGTTTCAGTGACCTCGCTGCAGCTTATCGAGCAGGGGAGGCTTGCGGACTTGCCCCACGAAACCTTCGTGCGTGGGTTCATCCGTTCGTACGCCCGTACCGTGGGCATTTCCCACGTCGAGTCGCTCAGCCTTTTCGACGAAGCCGTGGCCGCGCGCCGCAATGCCGAGATTTTCCCTGGTTTGTCGCCTGCTCCACGCGTACAGGCGGCGCCGGTCCTTCCTCCCCCCGAGGCGAACGCTGAAGACGATCCACAGGCGCCGCGACATGGGATTGGCTTGGCCGTCTTCGTGATCATCGTCCTGCTCATCGCAACCATCACGCTCTCCCTGTTCCTGCGCCAGCAGCCACAATCGGGCGAGGGCCTGAGTCTCGAATCGGCCAACCTCGTCCCCCAAGTGACCGCCAGACTCTGACCGTGCCTGAGCCGCAGACGGCCCCGGCGGCATGGTAGCTTGCATCCGTGGCTACCAGGTTTGCGACGACAGCGATTGTCCTGCGGACCGTTGCCTACGGTGAATCGGACCGGGTCGTGACCCTGCTCGGGTCAACCACCGGCCGACTCTCAGCCCTCGCCCGAGGCGCGCGCAAGAGTGCTCGGCGATTCGGCGGCGGGCTTGGCATGGGTTCCGAGGGTCAAGCAGCGCTGCGTGAGCGGCCGGGGGCAGATTTGCTGTTGCTGGAGGAGTTTGATGTAGAAGAGGCGCGCCTCGGCTTGGCGGGTGACATGGGCAAGACGGCCCACGCGGCCTATGTCTTGGAGTTGTGCGACCGCCTGTGCCCTCCGCGGCACGCCGAGCCCGCCGCGTTCGATTGGCTCCGAGAATTCCTGTTGCGGTTAGAACGAGGGCGGGCCAGCGCGGAGCGCCTGCGCGTGTTCGAGCTTGGCCTCTTGGCCCGACTGGGGCTCGGTCCGGCACTCGATCGCTGTGCAGTCTGTGGTCGCGGCGATCTGGGCGACGAGACTTTGCGCTGGCACCCCGAGCGAGGCGGCGTGGTGTGTACGTCCTGTGCTCAGCGAGGCGACGTTTTGACCGCCCGGACGCGCCAGGCACTCGACCGCCTGGCCCGGATGTCGCTTGACGACGCAGAGACGGCGACCCTCGACCGGGAAACCAACGCGGGATGCCGGCGAGCAATCCTTGGGCTGGTACGCACCCACATCGCCGGGCCTTTGCGTTCGCTGGAATTCATCGAGAAGATGGGCGGGGATCGGTAGCTAGCTGGACAGCTGCGGTTGGCTGTCGACTGTCAACGATCTCTCAAGTAGATTCCCGCCCCATGCCAGCGTCATCCCTCGAAACCATCGTCAGCCTGTGCAAGCGCCGCGGATTCGTCTTCCCTTCCTCCTCTGTATACGGCGGCCTCGGGAGCACGTGGGACTACGGTCCGCTCGGCGTGGAACTCAAGAACAACGTGAAGCGCGCCTGGTGGCGCTCGGTGGTTCATGAGCGCGATGACATGGAAGGGCTGGACGCGGCCATCCTCATGAATCGGCTGGTCTGGAAGTATTCCGGCCACGAGGCCACCTTCTCCGACCCGATGACTGACTGCCGCGCGTGCAAGGCCCGACCGCGCGCCGACCACGTCTTCGTGGCGCAGAAGGGACGCGACCCCAAGGGACTGGTAGAGATCAACGCCGCCATCGCAGCCAAAGAACTGGCCTGCCCGAAATGCGGCTCGAAGGACCTGACCGAAGCGCGGCCCTTCAACTTGATGTTTCGCACCAGCGTCGGGCCGGTGGACACCGGAGACGAGTCAGGGCTGGTCTACCTGCGCCCGGAAACCGCGCAGGGGATCTTCGTCAACTTCGGCAACGTGCTCGATACCATGCGCCGCAAGTTGCCCTTTGGCATCGCCCAGGTGGGCAAAGCGTTCCGCAATGAGATCACGCCGGGCAACTTCACCTTCCGCACGCGCGAGTTCGAGCAGATGGAGATCGAGTACTTCGTGCGCCCGGGCGAGGACGAGACGGCGCACGAGATGTGGATCGCCGAGCGCAAGAAGTGGTACCTGGACCTGGGCATGCGAGCCGACAACCTGCGCGTGCGCGAGCAGGAGAAGCACGAGCTCGCCCACTACGCGAAGCGCTGCGTGGATCTCGAGTATCTGTTCCCCATGGGCTGGAGCGAGCTGGAAGGTATCGCCAACCGCACCGACTTCGACCTGAAGGCGCACAGCCGTTCGCCCGAGAACCCCGACGCCGTGGGCGAGCTGCACTACTTCGATCAGGAACAGAAGAAGCACTACGTGCCCTACGTGATTGAGCCGTCTGCGGGCGCGGACCGGGCGACCCTGGCGTTCCTGTGTGATGCCTACGATGATTCGCTGGTCAAGCAGCCACCGGCCGAGGACACGACCAAGTTGCGCGAGCTGGTCGAAAGTTTTGCCCGCTCGGTGGCGCGACGCGAGGGTATGGACGCTGATGTGAAGCAGCGCCTGCAGAGCGCGGCCGAATCTATTGCCGCGGGATTGCCCGCTACTGTGCCGACACTCATCGGCCTCATGGATGACGCGGAGGCGAACAAGATCGAGGTCATGAAGAAGGTACGCGGGGTGGGGGAGAAGATGGCGGAGGAGCACACCCGGACCGTGATGCACCTTCACCCACGGTTGGCGCCTTTGACCGTTGCCGTGTTCCCGCTCAAGCGCAACGAGCCGCGGCTGGTTGAACTGGCCCGCAGCATCAAGCGCGAACTGCAGCAGGCCGGCCTGCGGGCCGTGTACGACGACACCGGCGCGATCGGCAAGCTCTATCGGCGACAGGATGAGATCGGGACGCCGTGGTGCATCACGGTCGACTTCCAGAGCCTCGAAGACAAGACCGTCACCGTGCGCGACCGGGACAGTATGCAGCAGGAGAGGGCGCCGCTCGGCGAGATCGGCCCGACCCTCTTGGCGCGCCTGCGCTAGCTCCCTTGCGCGCCCTCTGCAGGGCTTTCCATCGTCGGCGCTCCCTGATAGAAACGGCGCCGTTCACATCCACCCGAACCCCAGAAACAAGACCATGAAAAAGAAAACAGCCCCAGCCTCCAAAAGAACCAAAGCCAAGTCCGCAACCCCGAAGCGCAGCAAGCGCATCTACTTCTTTGGCGGCGGCAAGGCCGAAGGAAACAAGGAAATGAAGAATCTTCTCGGCGGAAAGGGTGCCAACCTCGCCGAGATGACCAACATCGGTGCGCCGGTTCCGCCTGGCTTCACCATCACCACCGATGTGTGCACCGAGTTCTATGCCAGCGGACGCAAGCTGCCCAAAGGGCTTGAGGACGAGGTGCGCGCCAGCGTCGTCAAGATGGAAGCATTGCTCGGCAACAAGTTCGGCGACCCCAAGAACCCGCTGCTGGTTTCCGTGCGCTCGGGCGCTCGCGCCTCCATGCCCGGCATGATGGACACCATCCTCAACCTCGGTCTCAACGACGAAACCGCCAAGGGCCTGGCCGCAGTGTCGGGCAACGAACGCTTTGCCTACGACAGCTACCGCCGCTTCGTCGCAATGTATGGCGACGTGGTGTTGGACATGAAGCCCGAGCGCAAGGAAGATCACGACCCCTTCGAGGTCATTCTCACCGCAAAGAAGAAGGCGCTCGGGGTCCAGGTTGATTCCGAGCTCCCCGCCTCGGCGCTGAAAGAACTGGTTGAAGAGTTCAAGGCCGAGATCAAGCGCCGCAAGGGCGTCGAGTTTCCAACCAACCCTCACGACCAACTCCGTGGCGCCATCATGGCAGTGTTCAGCTCGTGGGAGAATGACCGCGCCAACGCCTACCGCAAGTTGAACAACATTCCGGCTTCCTGGGGGACCGCGGTCAACGTGCAGGCCATGGTCTTCGGCAACAAGGGCGAGGACTCGGCGACCGGTGTGTGCTTCACGCGCAACCCGGCCAACGGCGAGAATGAATTCTACGGTGAGTTTCTGATCAACGCGCAGGGTGAGGACGTCGTCGCCGGCATCCGCACGCCGCAGAAGATCATCGAGCTGGAGAAGACCTTCCCCAAGGCCTACAAGCAGCTGCTCGATATTCGCAAGAAGCTGGAAAAGCACTACAAGGACATGCAGGACATCGAGTTCACCATCGAGAACTCGAAGCTGTTCATGCTCCAGTGCCGCAACGGCAAGCGCACGGGCTTTGCCAGCGTGCGCATCGCGGTCGAAATGGTGGAAGAGAAGCTGATTCCCAAGGAAGAGGCTCTTCGTCGCGTCGAACCTGAGGCGCTCAATCAACTTCTGCGCCCAGTGTTCGAGACGGCTGCCAAGCAGGCCGCGGTGAAGGAAGGACGGCTTCTGGCCAAGGGCCTGCCGGCTGGTCCCGGCGCTGCCACGGGTCGCATCGTCTTCTTTGCCGAGGATGCCGAGGCATGGGCCGGCCGCGGCGAGAAGACCATCCTCTGCCGGCACGAAACCTCACCCGAGGACATCCGCGGAATGAATGCGTCCGAGGGCTTCTTGACCGCGTTCGGCGGCATGACCTCGCACGCCGCCTTGGTGGCTCGTCAGATGGGCAAGGTGTGCATCGTGGGCTGCGACGCTGTCAGCTTCGACTACCACAACCGAACCATGAGCGTGAATACAGCCCGCGGTCCGGTGGTGCTGCACGAGGGTGACTGGATCTCCATCGACGGCTTCGCCGGTGAGGTGATGAACGGTCGCGTGGACACCACGCCTTCCGAAGTCATCCGCGTGCTCATCGAGAAGAATCTGGCTGCGGCGGACGCGCCGGCTTACCAGCGCTACGCCCGTCTGCTGGGCTGGGCGGACAAGATCCGTCGCCTGCACGTGCGCGCCAACGCCGACCAGCCCGACCAGGCTACCGCCGCGGTAGCATTCGGCGCCGAAGGCATCGGATTGTGTCGCACGGAGCACATGTTCTTCGGCGAGGGCAAGATCGGCCCTATGCGCGAGATGATCGTGGCCGAGAACGAGGCCGCGCGGCGCAAGGCACTGGAGAAGCTGTTGCCCTTGCAACGGGAGGACTTCGCGGGAATCTTCCGCGCCATGGGCAAGCGGCCGGTGACCATCCGGACCCTGGATCCGCCGCTGCACGAGTTCCTGCCCCATGACGAGGCGGGCGTGCTGGAGCTGGCGCGAGCCACGGGCAAGACGGTGGCCGCCATCGAGGCTCGCATCAACGATCTGAAGGAGTCCAACCCCATGCTCGGCCACCGCGGTTGCCGTCTCGGCATCTCGTACCCCGAGATCACCGAGATGCAGGCGCGCGCAGTCTTCGAGGCCGCCTGTGATGTGGCCGCCGAGGGCACGGTGGTCGAGCCGGAGATCATGATTCCGCTGGTGGGCAGCAAGAAAGAGATCGATCACCAGGCAGCCATCGTCCGCCGTGTGGCTGCTGAGGTCTTCAAGGAGAGAGGGCGCAAGCTGAAGTACCTGGTGGGCACCATGATCGAGGTGCCGCGCGCGGCGCTCAACGCGGGCGCCATCGCCGAGACCGCCGAGTTCTTCTCGTTCGGCACCAACGACCTGACGCAAACCACGTTCGGTCTGTCGCGAGACGATGTGCCCAAGGTGTTGGCCGACTACGTGGCCAAGGACATCTACGACGTCGATCCGTTTGTCAGCCTGGATCGAGACGGCGTGGGCCAGCTCATGCGTCTGGCTGTCGCTACTGGTCGCAAGACGCGGCCCAACATCAAGATCGGCATTTGCGGCGAGCATGGCGGCGATCCAAGCTCGGTCATGCTGTGCGACGAGTTGGGTCTCAACTACGTGTCCTGTTCGCCGTATCGTCTACCCATCGCGCGCCTGGCGGCCGCGCAAGCCGTGCTCAGGAAGTAGTGAGTCGCCGCCCACCACCGAGAGAAACATCAGGCAGATGCGACTTACCGACGGGGGATTTCTTTCGATGAGATCCCCCGTCGGCCGCGTTTCGATTTTCTGGCTCTCCGCGCTTGCCGCCCTTGCCTTGGCTGGAGCTGGTTGCGGCCTGGGCCAGGCCGGGATCAATCCGCCCGTGGACCAGATCTTCTTGCCAGGCGGCCTGGCGGTTGACCCCGATGGCAACTGGCTCTACGTGATCAATTCCAATAACGACCTTCGCTTCAACGCGGGGACCCTGCTCGCGATTGACTTGCAGAAGGCGAAGGCCGATCGAGGCTTGGCGTCGTGGTCCCAGTGCCGTACGACCCATTTCACCGACGACACGGCGCCGGAAACCCTTGCCGGCACTTCGAACGAGTTCTGCTGCCTTGATCTGCTCCAGCCGCACGTACTCAACTGCAACGAGCGGGCGTACGCGCAAGCCGACGCCACGGTGCAGATTGGCAGCTTCGGTGGTGATGCGGCCATCCAGACCTATCAAGGCGCGGAGGGCGAACTGGTACGCCGCATCTTCATTGTGGTTCGCGCCGAACCATCAGTCACATTCGTCGACGTCACCCACCCGAACGGATCTGTGCATCTGCGCTGCAACGGACCGCGATCCGCTGAGGACCCGCAACTTCGCAATCCGTTCTGCGACGACAACTGGCGCGTTCGCCGCCCGGGTGGTGCGGCCACGACGGACAATGTTCTACCCGAAGAGCCTCATTCTCTGGCCCTCGATCAGGACTTGGGGATTCTGTACGTCAGCCACCTGACCATCACGGTGAACCGCCAGATCGTGGGTGGTGGCATTTCGACCATCAACATCGGCAGCGATCTCGACACCCAGGCGCCCAACGGTATCGGCAGCCTCCTTGACCGCCGCGCACCCAACGTCATCAACTCGATAGCCCGGGTCGTGTTCCCGACCAGTACGGCCCAGGGTGTCACGGCCATGACGCTGGACAAGCCCGGGAATCCCCACGGCGTGCTCTACGCGGTTGCGCGCGCCAGCGCCGACATCACCGGGATGGTGTTGCAGCAGTGCCAAACGGCTGGGCAGCAAGCGGCGTCGGCGTGGCAACATTGCGATATCAACGACCCGACTTCGCGCGACCTTTCCTTGGTCTCGGGCGAGCAGATCACGTCGTCCGTGTTCTTGCCTTCGGGTACGGACGTACGTGGTTTTCTTCTCTCGCCCGACGGGACTCAGGCCTACGTTCTTCATCGCAACACGCCCGAAGCATCTGCTTCCAGCAATCCGGCAGCGCTGGTCGTGCTCGACCGGCGACCGGACCAGAACGGCGAACCCAGCAACCGGCCCAGCGCCATTCTCGAGGTCTGTAGCGGGCCGAACCAGATGCAGTTTCACGATGCCGGCCGAGGGAGTTTGCTCTACATCACATGCTTCGAAGGGGGCCAGATCTACGTGGTTGACCCGCAGGCCCTCCTGGTCGTGGCCATCATCGAGGTCGGCCACGGGCCCACGGCCCTGAGGTTCTCACCCACCGATCCGACGATCGCGTTCGTGGCCGATTACGCGGACAATAACCTGTCGGTGATCGACCTTGATCCGGGAAGCCCGACGGAATACGCGGTCGTGCAGCGACTTGGTTTCCCGCACGCGGTGACACAATGAGATCGCAAGTCGGTCTGACGATTGTCCTCGCTGGTTTGCTCAGCGCATGCGGTGCCACGCCAACCGTCATTCCCGCGCGCAACCTCGAGCGACCTGGCGACATGGGTTTCGTATGCCTGGCGATTGTTGATCCCGGCGCCGGAACCCTTTCCGGCCAGCCTATGAGTGTCTGCCACCCGCCGGGACAGAAGGACCCCGTCATCCAGCCGGCCGGCTCGTCGTCGCGGCAGTTCGGCACGTTTGCCTTGGTGACCAACACGGCCCGCGGGGAGATGGCGGCGGTGGATCTCGACAAGGGCCGTCTTATCGACCTCGATCCGGGCGTATTTGGTTTCAACATGGTGCCCGTCGGTTCCATGCCCGAGGCGCTGGCTGCCAGTGCGGATGGCTGCTGGATCGTCAGCGCAAACCGCGATTCCTGTGATCTCGGGCTGGTCGATCCGTCGCTCCTGCTGCGTTCGCAGTTCGGGTCAGCCGTGCCCTCCACCGTAGATGGCAATCCGGTGACGCGGGTGGCGCCGAAAACCAAGTCCGGGCGTTTGCTCAACGCCTCTCCAAAGGAAATCGTCTTTCTGCAGCCCAGCATTGCGCCTGGGCGGCAGTGCCAGAGCGAGCAAGCTCCCGCGGCTCTGGTGACCTTCCCGTCCTGCGATCTGGTTGCGTTGCTCGACATGCCGTCGGGCTTGATCCAGGACTCGATCTTCATTCGCCCTGACGGCGTTGTTCCTGCGGGACGCGAACCGAACTGTCCGACAGACTGCTCGCCGTCTTCCGCTTCAGAAGCAGGGACCGCCGTGGATGATGGGGAGGTGCCTGCCGCGCTTGCAGACGCGGGCGGAGTCGACCAGGGCGATGCGGGCTTGCAGACGAGTACGCCTCTGCGTGTGAGCGCATTGGCCCTGCGTCCTGACATCAACCGCGTGTACGTGGGGGCCAGCGCCGCCGACGACTATCTCACGGCACTGGATATCGATATCACAAACGGAGTCTTCGTCATACCGGCTGGCGGCGGGCGCATCGCGCTCGAGCCAGGGGCAATCGGGATCGATCGCCTGCGCCTGTCAGTCGATCCCTTCAAGCTTACGCAGATCACCTTGACCGACGGCAGCGTGATCGACCGTCAGGGCAGCTTCGTAGAGGGCAGGGGTCATTTCCTCTACGCCTTCGCGCGCGACGGATCAGTCCGCGTGGTGAACGTCGGGGACGGGGTGCAGCCCGAGCAGGAATGCGACGTAAACGCCCAGCCCGCACTTGCCAATTTGCCGGACAACACCGGGTGCTTCCCGGTCAACCCCAAGGCCCGGCGGCCGCTGGCCCACGGCCCTGGAATTCGCATTCCTACGCCTGCGGTACGGACCGCAGCGCCTCCTATCGCGCGCGACATCGCGGTCGTCGATTTGCCGGTGGACCCGACTGGCATCAGCAAGAACCCACAGGCGCTGGCCGGGCAATTTGCGTTCCTTCTGGCCTCGAATGACGCTGTTTACATTCTCAACCTCGCGCCCACCAACGAAAACAGTACGCTCACGCATTCATTCCGCGAGATCCGGTCAACTGGCCAGTCCACGGCGGACACGCTGGGCCTATCCTCCACACCACCACTGCGCACGCCGGTAGCATCCGACCTCCTGTTTCCCACCACGCCCATTCTCTCTTCGACGAGCGGCCCCCGGCTGGAGGAAGTCGAGAATGATACGACGACGCCCTTCAGCGGAAACTCGGTCAACGCCACCACGAACTATTGGGTGAATTTCCCGTATCAGGCGACCTATGTATCGCGCACATTCACCATCGCCTGGGAGGCCGCTCTCCCCGACACCACGCGGAGTTCCGGGACTCTCCAGTCCCCAGCCGCGGTGGGCTCGCCGGCTGGTGAGTTGGACGACGTGGGGGCTGACTTCTGCGCGAAGGGTGTGCTGCCCGGCGATCTGGTTGTCTTGCCGGGATGCACCGCCGATACCGACTGCAGCCCGCAGGACTACTTCTCCTGCCATCAGCCGATTGGGGGTGCAACCGGCCTGTGCCTGCCCAAGACGGCTGCGCAGGATGTGGTCGACACCTGTGCCCGCTTCATGGGCAGCCGGCGCCGATACGAGATCACCGCGGCCACGCCTACGCGCCTGACGCTCGGGCTCCACCTGGACGAAGTGCCCAAGACCGCGCTCAATCGCGTGGCCGCGAAAGACGCCGAATGCCAGCCCACCGCCGCCCACAAGGGCTTCCAGTGGCAGCAGGTGTGGCCAGGCGAGAACTTCAAGCGTTGCGTGAAAGCGTGCGGCTACCTGACACCGTCTGGGGCGCCGACGCCGGATGCCGCGGCGACGCAGGATAGCGACCGGGACTGCCGCCCGGGCTTCGTGTGCGAGACCATTCCCAATTCTCTCGGGCCTCGGTTGCCCAGCGACACGGAGGCTCGGCCGGGGCCGGGAAAGTACTGCGTCGAGGCGCCGCCCCTCAATCTTGCCTGCTGGCCTCAGCCGGGCAATCGTTACCACGTGAATGTCGGTACCAGCTTCCTGATCTCGGGCAGTTCGCTACCGGATCTCAAGACCACGACGGTGATCAACGGCCAGTGCCAGCTCGATCCCAACCGCGATCCAGCCCTGGCCGACCGGATCCCGCTGTCGGCCCCCATGTGCGCGACCATCGACGGCGTCGTGCCGATCGGGGATATTGCAACGCACTCGACCGACACGACGAACACGGAAATGGCGTTGTTTGGGCACGCGCCGCTGCCGGCGGCGGCAGACGGGAAACCCAAAGCCAACCCTCCCTACTCACTGGTCTCGCCCCCGGGACCAAACCCGTGCCTGTTCCAAGACCTCAACTACGACGAGTTCGTTTCCGGCGCGACCCCGAGCACCGGATCTGGCGACGCAGGGGCCGGCACCGGCGCGACCATCCAACCAATCAAGGCCATCTTCCAAAATCCGCAGATGCGTTTCGTCCTCACCAACCTCGATCAATATGGCGGAGACAGCCTGACCACGCGTCTGAACCTCATCGGCGGTTACATTCCAGCGAGCGTCGCAGTTCCGTCGTACGAAATCGCCCTGACCCAGCCCATCCGCATCTTCACCGGGCCGACCAAGCTACCCGAAAGTCCCTTGATGACCGACTCAACCAGTCAGGTCTCGTATCCGTATGTCTACGTGCTGGACCAGGGGCGCACCGCGCTCACACCCAACAGCCGCGGTCAGATCGTGCGCATCAACGCTCGCAAGACCGACAGCGCTCTTGTCACCTTCGACCCGGCCCAGAGCGGCACCACGCCATTCCAGATTCAGTAGCGCAGAGGAGCGCAATTCCCGGGGCGCTAAGCTGAAATTGACAGGTGGTGCGACTTGACCCTACAGTGTAGGTAAATGACCTCCAGTGTTCGAAGCAGGGTTCGCGCTCTTCTCCAGACTGCAGTGGATCAGGCGAAGCGCGAGGCCGGTCTGCCAACTGGTCCCGACAGCGTTCCGGTCGAGCGGCCCAAGCGCCCCGAGCACGGCGACTACGCCACCAACGCTGCCTTGGCTCTCGCAAAGGCAGCTGGCAAGCAGCCGCGCGCTCTGGCGGAGATCATCGTCAAGCACCTGCTGGCCGCGGGCGGCGAAGACCTCTCGGAGGTCTCGGTGGCGGGTCCTGGTTTCGTCAACGTCCGCCTGTCCGATGCGTTCTGGCAGCGGCGGCTCCTCGACATCCTGGCCGCGCAAGGGCGCTGGGGACAGGGAGAGGCAAAGCCGTCGCCGCGTGTCCTGGTCGAATACCTGTCCGCCAACCCGACGGGTCCGCTGCATTTTGCCCATGGCCGGCACGCCGCGGTCGGCGATTCGCTGACCCGACTGCTGCGCTTCGCAGGCTACGATGTGTTGCGCGAGTTCTACGTCAACGACGCCGGCAACCAGGTTGCCATGCTGGCGCTTTCGGTGTGGGCCCGCTACATGGAAGCTGCAAAGGGTGAGGACTGGACCGGCGTGATCGTGCCCGAGGTGGCGTTTCCCGAGAATGGCTACCGCGGTGACTACATCCGGGATCTGGGACGCGAGTTGCTGGAGCGCGAGGCGGGGCGCTTCGTCGGTGTCGAGCCTCCGACAGACATGGAGCCCATCAAGCAGTTTGCCATCAGCCGTTGCATGGACATGGTCCGCAGCACCCTGGCCAGGTTCGATGTCACCTTCGACGTGTGGCAGAGCGAGCGGGCCCTGCACGACAGCGGCGAGGTGTCGAGCACCCTGGCCGCGCTCGAACAAGCCGGCTTCATCGACCGGCGTGACAACGCCGTTTGGCTGAAAACCACCGTGCTGTGGGGTGACGACAAAGACCGGGTGGTGCTCAAGTCCGACGGATTGCCCACCTATTTGCTGGCAGACATCGCGTACCACCGCAAGAAGATCGAACGCGGGTTCGACGAACTCTGCGACATATGGGGCGCCGATCACCACGGCCATGTGCCGCGCATGCAGGCGGCCCTCAAGGCACTCGGGCATGATCCGAACCGGCTGTCTGTGCTGCTTATCCAGATGGTGAGCCTATTGCGCGACGGCAAACCGGTGGCCATGGGCAAGCGGGAAGGGGAGTTCGTCACCCTCGACGAAGTGATCGACGAGATCGGCCGCGATGCCACGCGCTTCTTCTATTTGATGCGCCGCCATGACACGCCGCTGGAGTTCGACCTTGAGTTGGCTAAGCGCCAGTCGATGGATAACCCCGTGTACTACGCCCAGTACGCCCATGCCCGGTGCGCCTCGTTGTTGCGGCGCGCGGCTGAGTTGGAAGCGCCACGCTTGCCGCCCACGGCTGAACTGTTTGCTCGGCTGAGCTTGCCGGAGGAAATTACCTTGCTACGCCGGCTGTCGGATTTCCCGGACTTCGTCGAAGATGCGGCTGTGGCGCGCGAGCCGCACCGATTGGTGTCGTTTATCGGCGACTTGGCGGGCGAATTCCAGAGCGCCTACACGCGGCTGCAGAAGGTCCACCACGACCCGGTTCTTCCCCAGGAGCCCCAGCGCGTGGGCGATTGGCGCGTGACCTGGGACTGGCAGAAAACCGCAGCGCGCCTGCATTGGGTCGAGGCCATCCGGCAGGTGCTCGAGACCGCGCTGGGCCTGGTCGGGGTTTCGGCGCCGACCGTCATGAAACGCATGGGCGAGGAAGGCGAGGAGGCGGCATAGCGCCTCAGCGCGGCGTCCACCTTTTTCGCAGGAGCAGAGCATGGGTTACACTTCTGGAGCAGCGATGGATCAACGAGGCCTTCGCGACGTCGAACGCTGGCGGGACAAGATCGAAGTCCGCCTCGACAACCGCCAAGTCTTCTTTCTGTTCTTTGGCAGCGCGCTGGTGGCCTGCCTGCTGTTCGTCCTGGGCGTCGTGGTGGGCAAACGGCTGGAATCACGGGGCCGTGCGGTCGCGCCCGAGGTAGAGGACCCGCTGGCCTTGCTCGACAAGGTCGCGACCACGCCCCGGGCCACCCAGACGCCGGCTGTGACCTTTCCCCAGGCCCTGTTCGGGGGCAAGAACGCTCAGAACGGCGCGAAGAAGACCGACCTGAGACTCGTCGAGCCCAAGATCACGGATTCCGGCAAGAATGAGCCTGGCAAGACTGTCGAAAACGGCAAGCCACCGGCCAAGAACGGCGAGCCAAGCCAGGCAGCCGCGGCCACGCCTGACAAGGCCTCGACTAAGGCGAACGGCAAGCCAGTTGCCTTGCGCGAGAGCACGCCGGCCAAGCCCGCAAAGGTCACGGAGACCAAGACCGCGCCCGGTGCCGGAAAGGCCGCAGCCACCCCGACAAGCGCGTCCACGCCCGCGCCGAGCAAGGTCATGGCTGCGGTGCCGACTGCGCAGCAGCCCGCCGGGACGGTGGCTGCGCCAGCGAAGAACGCTCCAGTTCCGGTGATCGGCGCAGCGGCCACCGATTCGGCCAAGGGTAAGGTGCACTTCACCCTACAGCTCAGCTCGTTCCAAGACCGTGGTGAGGCAGAGCGCTTTGCCGCGAAATTCGGCTCGGAGAAGACCTATCTCGTGGTGTCCGAGATCCCGGGTAAGGGCACCTGGTACCGCGTGCGCGTGGGCGACTTCGCCACGTCCAAGGATGCGTTCGCCGGGAAGGCGGCCTTTGAGAAGAAGCACGGCGTGATTGCGTACGTGGCGCAGCGATAGGCTGCTCGCTCACTTCTGGACACGACCATCAGTCAGGAGAGGCGAGAACTGCGCCGGGTTCTGTTTCATGAAGCCGCGCAGGTCTTTCCGGGCATCGGCCGCAAGGTCCATGCCCAGGGCCTGGTAGCAGCCCAGGCGAAAGGCCAGAAAGTCCGCCTTCCAAGGAACATCAGGTTCAAAGAGGGACAACGCCTGCGCACACCC
>Ga0302322_100002191_pt1 | contig 16453 bp, 13 predicted proteins | sample Fen_T0_2_FD_203757 | JGI IMG/M metagenome (GOLD analysis project Ga0302322, IMG submission 203757) | Peat permafrost microbial communities from Stordalen Mire near Abisko, Sweden - Fen_T0_2 | ecosystem: Environmental > Terrestrial > Soil > Wetlands > Permafrost | place: Sweden: Abisko... | reverse complement strand
TGGCACTCGACGACCCGCCCGAGCCCGAGTTCACGATCCACCTCTGGGATTCGGCGACGGCCGGCACACCGCCGCCTCCGCTGCCCCGGGTCCCGGACGGGCAACCGCCGGGAGCGTTCGTCTACTACAGCGACGAGCGGCTCCGGGTCGGGTACCAGCTCGGCACGAGTGGCGACGCCCGCGTGCTCGCCGTCTACCCGCACAGGCCGACGCCCGTGCTGAGCGTGCTCGACAAGGAGCGGCAGGAAGGCTGGTACTGGGTCGAGGACGCCCAGAGGATCCCGTACTGGGAACAGGCGACGCCGATGGTCTACCTCCTCGACTGGTGGCTCCGTGGACGTGGCCTCCACCTTCTCCACGGCGGTGCCGTCGGGCGACCTTCCGGGGGCGTCGTGCTGGTGGGCAAGAGCGGGTCGGGCAAGTCGACGAGCACCCTGTCGACCCTCCAGTCGGATCTCGGCTATGCGGGCGACGACTACGTCGCCGTGGCGTCGGAGCCCGAGCCGTTCGTCCACGGGCTCTACAGCTCGGGCAAGCTGATGCCCAATCACGTCGAGCGTTTGCCGTTCCTCCTGACGGCGCTCGCCAACAGCAATCAGCTGGACGTCGAGAAGGCCGTCGTGTATGCGCACGAAGAGTGGCCCGACAACGTAAGCGCCGGATTCCCCCTTCGCGCGATCCTGGCGCCGCAAGTCGTGCTCGGCTCGGTCGAGGCGAAGGTGGTCGAGATCTCGCGCGTTTCCGGCCTGGCCGCACTCGCTCCGAGCACGGTGTTCCAGATGCACACGCAGGGGGGCGACTCGCTGGCGCGAATGAGGCGTCTCGTGGAGATCGTGCCGTGCTACCGCCTCGAGCTGGGCTCCGACATGGAGTCGATCCCGCGGGTCATCTCGGCGTTGCTCGACCGTCTCGGCGAGGGAGCGGCGTGACGGAGCAGCGCCCTCTCGTCAGCGCGGTGATGCCGGTCTTCAACGGTGAGGCGTTCCTCGTCGAGGCGCTCGAGAGCCTGCTCGCGCAGGATTACGAACGGTTCGAGATCGTCGTCTGCAACGACGGCTCCACGGATGCCACGGCGGAGATCCTCGGGCGGTACCCCGTGATCAGGACGATCTCACAGGAGAACCGCGGTGCGGCGGCGGCACGAAACGCAGCGATCGCCGCTTCGCTGGGTGAGCTCGTCGCGACGTTCGACGCCGACGACCGCTGGCCGGCGAATCGCCTCACGCTCCAGGCCGACTACCTCGCGCAGCACCCGGAGATCGGGTGCGTCATGGGGCGGCAGGAGTGGATGAACCCGCCGCCGTGGCTCGGTCGGGACGAGGTCTACGGCGATCTGGACGGGATTCCGCTGCTCTCGGCGATGTTCCGGCGAGCGGTGCTCGACGAGGCGGGTGGCTTCGACACGTCGTTCACCCACAGCGAGGACATGGACCTGCTCGTCCGGCTGCGTGAGCTTGGGGTCGGCATCGCCGTCCTCCCCGAGATCGTCCTCTACAGGCGGTTCCACGGCTCGAACCTCACGGCGAGCGCGCCCGAGACGTCACCGCTCCTGCGGTCGTTGCGGCAGAAGCTCGAGCGCGAGCGACTCGCGCCCGGCCAGGTCGGCGAGTAGTCGTGGAGCGACCCTTGATCAGCGTCATGATCGGCGCCTACAACGCAGCGCCGTACCTCGGCGAGGCGATCGAGAGCGTCCTCGCCCAGACGTACCGGCCGCTGGAGCTGATCGTTGTCGACGACGGCTCCGACGACGGCACTGCCGAGGTGGCACGCAGCTTCGGGGATGCCGTTATCTACTCCTACCAGGAGAACGGCGGCAACGGCTCGGCCCGCAATCACGCCGTCCGGCTCGCCTCCGGTGAGCTCTTTGCCTTTCTCGATGCCGACGACCGTTTCGTGCCGGACAAGCTCGAGTGGCAATGGCGCGAGCTCGAGGCGGATCCGGAGCTCGATGTCGTCTTCGGCCACGTCCTTGAGTTCGTCAGCCCGGAGCTCACCGAGGAGCAACGCGCATCGGTGCGCCCGCCCGCTCCGGAGGCGGCTGCCTGGACTGCCCCGAACCTGATGCTGATCCGACGCGCGCGGTTCCTCGAGGTCGGCCCGTTCTCGGAGTCCGTCAGGGTCGGTGTCACCGTGGACTGGTACGCGCGTGCGACCGAGGCGGGCCTCCGGATGTTGATGCTCCCCAATGTCGTCCTCGAGCGGCGACTGCACCTGACGAACAACGGGTTGAGAGAGAGCGACTCCCGCGGCCAGTACCTGCACGTCCTCAAGGCTGCTCTCGACCGCCGGCGTGCTGCGGCGGAACAGGGCGGCAACGGCGCGTGACGTCCCGCGCAGGCGGACCGGGAGCATTTCGATGAGCATCGCCGACAGGCTCTTCCACGCGCTTTGCGTCCGACACGTCACCCCGTCTGACGCCGCCGGGGGTATTGCTCACGACGACGAGTCGATGCGCCGTTTCCTCGGCCGCTTCGGGAACAGGCTCGACCTCGCCGGGGTCGCGGTGCTCGACATCGGCTGCGGTACCGGCACCCTCTGCCTCGAGGCGGCCCGCCGCGGAGCGGCCCGCGTCGTCGGTGTCGACATGCAGCTCATCGACGTGGCCCGCGACCACCAGCGCAAGCAGGCCCCCGAGTTCTCCGGGAGGGTCTCCTTCGTAGAGACCGACGGGAGCCTGCGCGAGCTCGGGAGCGAGACGTTCGACGTGATCTTCTCCAAGGACAGCTTCGAGCACTACGCGGACCCCGAGCGCTTCGTCCACGTGATGACCCGCTTCCTCGCGCCCGGGGGCCTGCTCGTGATCGGCTTCGGCCCACCCTGGCGGGCGCCCACCGGCGGGCATATCGACTACATGACGAAGGTCCCGTGGGCGCACCTCATGTTCTCGGAGCGCGTCATCATGCAGGAGCGCCGCCGGTTCAGGCCGGACGAGGACGCCCGGCGGTTCGAGGACATCGTCGGTGGCTTGAACAAGATCACGGTGCAGCGCTTCCGTTCGCTCATGGCGTCGAGCGGGCTCGAGTGCGTGTATTTCGCGAGCAACGTGAGCGACAACCGCGTCGTCGGCGCGATGCGAACGCTCAGCCGCATCGCGCCGCTGCGCGAGTTCTTCACGATCAACACCTACTCGATCTGGCGTAAGCCCGTTCTTCCCGGCGACGCTGCGAGAGAGAAGTAGGGTGACGCTGCGGGTCGTACTCGTGGGGCCGGTGTCGCTCGACCCGGATCGCGTCGGCGGGGGCGTCGAGACGTCGTTTGCGAACCTCGTCGAAGCGCTCGCCGCGAGGAGCGACGTCGAGCCGCACGTCCTGACGTTCGACCGCGGTGCCGGCACCCTGGCCTCGGCGAAAAGGGGCGGGGCGACAGTGGATTTCCTTCCCACGTCCGCTCGGTTCAACAATCTCACTCTCTACCGGGGGGACAGGAAAGCCCTTCGGACAGCGTTCGATGCGCTTCAGCCGGACGTCGTCCATGGGCAGGACGCCATCGGATACGGGTTTGCGACACTGAAGGCTGCACGCGAGCTCCCCGTCGTTCTCTCGGTGCACGGCATCGTGCGCGAGGAGCTCAAGCATCTCCCCCGGTTCGTCGACCGCGTGCGAACCGGCACGCTGCGGGTCGCGGTCGAGCGCTACTGCGTGCGCCACGCTTCGTACCTCGTGCAGCCTACTCCGTACGCGGAGGAGTACTTCGGCTCCGAGATCCGTGGCCGCATCGTCGACGTCGGGAATCCGATCGGCGACCAGTTCTTCGAGACGGAGCCCTGCCCCGAGCCGCTTCGGCTGTTGTACGTCGGAGCGGTCATGCAGCGCAAGAGGCTCCTCGACCTCATCGAGGCGCTCGGGCGGGCACGTTCGTCGCTCCCGGGGCTCGAGCTTCGCGTCGCCGGAGCGGTGACCGATGCACCGTATGGGAGGGCGGTCGCTGCACGCGTCGAGGCTCTTGGGCTCCGAGACGCCGTCACGATGCTTGGTGGCCAGTCGCCGGATGAGGTGCTCGAGGAGTACCGGCGGGCCGCTCTGCTCGTCCTGCCGTCCGGCCAGGAGACGAGCCCCATGGTGATCGGAGAGGCGATGGCCATGGGCCTGCCGGTCGTCGCAACGAGGACGGGCGGCGTGCCCTACCTCGTCGACCAGGATCGCACGGGGTGGATCGCCGACGTCGGAGACGTCGAGGGGATCGCGGGCGGAATCGTGCGGATACTGGGCGATGAGGGCCGGCATGCGGCATTCGCCGCTGCCGCGCGAGCCGAGGCAGCTGAACGGTTTCGCGCTGCTGCCGTCGCCGAGCGCGTTGTCGCTGTCTACCGGCAGGCGATCGCGAGTGAGCAGTGCCGCCCGGAAGAGACTGTCGAGCGCGACGCATGACCGGTGGCGCCCCTTCTATCGTTAGGCGGGTGTCGTTCTCTCCTCCAGCCTCAAGCGTGCGTGGACTGCGCCATTCGCGGATCTGGGTGTACGCCGGTATCGCGGTGGTCGGTACCGCGGCGAGTGTCCAGATCGTAGATTCCGGCGCAGGCATTCCAAAGCCGCTCGTCTTGCTCCTCGCGCTCGCCGGTGGGGCACTCATGTTCAGCATCAGGACGGAGCGGTTGCTGCTCGGCTGGCTGTTCCTCGCGCCGATCCTGCAGGAGTCGGCTGGAACTCATAGGATCGGCTCCCTTCTCGGCCTCGCGCTGTACACGGCGCCCCCTGCCATCTTCGCCCTGAAGACGATCCTGAACCGTGGCATCAGACCTGCTGCGCGCTGGTTCGACGCCGCCCCGGCGCTCTATGTCGGCTACGTCTTCGGTTCGCTGGCAATCGCTTCAGACGCTCTGGGAACGAACTTCGTCGGAACCTCGCGCGCGTTCTTTCAGACGGTCGCGCTCGGTGCCCTCATCTACTACGTCATCGTGTTCTGGCCCGGACGCGCTGTGGCCGCCGCTCACGTCTGTGGTGTCGTGCTCGCGGCGGCAGGACTGCAGGCGGCGATGTCGATCGTCGAGTTTGGGACAGGCTGGAACCTGTGGAACGATCTCGGCTGGAGAACGGCCGGCGACATCCAGCGATCGGTCGGCACGCTCGCCAACCCCGCACTGCTAGGCGCCTTTATCGGTGTCGGACTCGTCGTCGCCCTGGGCGTCGTCTGCTGGGACGGTCCACGACAACTGCGCCGTCTCGCTTGGCTGGTGCTGGTGGTGGGGCCGCCCGGCCTTCTGTTCACGTTCACGCGCGGGCCTATTCTCGCGACGGTGCTCGTCGCCTGCTCCGTCCTCTTGCTGAGTGCCAGGACGCGGTTGATCGGGCTCGGCGTGGTGGCGGTAGTCGGGATAGCGATTTTCGCCGCTTGGCCGAGCATCACGTCATCAGGCCTGTACCAGAAACGCGTGGTGCAGCAGCAGAATGTCCAGATCCGAGTGGTGTTGCAGGAGGTGTCGATCAAGCTCGCCGAGGAGAAGCCGCTCTTCGGCTGGGGATATGGATCGTTCGACAGGGTCAAGTACGACGTCAAGATCAACAACCCGGGGGTTCCGCTCGCTGTCGTTCTGCACGACACGAGTCACGACACGTTCCTCACGATTCTCGTCGAATACGGCAGCCTCGGACTGATTCTCTTCTTGCTCCCATTCGTTGTGATCTGCTGGCCGGCGTTGCGGCTCGTGCGTACGGGTGTCCCCGAGCGCTGGCTTTATGTGGTCGCTACGGCGGCGATCGGCGTCGTCGTGCTCTCCGCAACGACATTCGATCTGCGCTTCTTCTCCTTGATTCCGATGCTTCCATGGCTCTTCCTAGGCCTGGCCCGGCGTGCCCAGGCCGACGCTGTCGGGTCGCCCGCTTCCTGAGCTCCGGGGCGTCATTCGGATGGATATCCTCATCGTCTGTTCCTCGCTCGAAGTGGGAGGCGCCGAGCGCCACGTCGCCGTGCTCGCGCCGGCGCTTCGAGCGCGTGGCTTCGGCGTGGCCGTCACCGTCCTCAAGCACGAGGGCCGGTTTGCCGACGAGCTACGCGCTGCCGGTATCCCCGTTCATCTCGCCGCGATGGGCTCGCGGCGCGACCTTCCCGCGATCTGGCGCGCCTACCGGGCGATCAGCCCCCGCCCCGATGTCATCGTCTCGCAGAGCGTCGATGCCCAGGTCCTCGGGCACTTCCTGGCTCGGCGGAGCGGGGTGGCCCACGTGACTATCGAGCACGGGGGGCTGGGAGTCGGTCTGGCGCCGCATAGGCGCGCGCTCGTTCGTCTGGTCGCACGCCGGGTCGACGCGGCCGTGGCCGTCAGCGACAGCCAGGTGCCGGGGCTCGTCGCAGCCGGGTATCAGCAGGAGCGAATTCGGGTGATCGCCAACGGCATTCCGACACCGACGCCGTCGCGTTCGACGGGGGAGGTTCGGGCGGAGCTCGACGTCGGTCCGAACGACGTTGTTGCATTGCTCGTCGCCGCACTTCGGCCGGAGAAGCGCGTCTCATCCTTCATCGACTCGGTCACCGCCGCGAGCGCGCACGATCCCCGGATTCGTGGAGTGGTGGCCGGAGGCGGATCCGATCTCGAGAGACTGCGCGGGCGGGCGGCCGCCGCAGGAGGGTCGGTCACCCTGCTCGGGCAACGCGCCGACGTCGGCGATCTGGTCGCGGCCTCGGATCTCGTGTGCCTCACGAGCCGGACGGAGGGGCTTCCCGTCAGTGTCCTCGAGGCGATGGCGCTCGGCAGGCCGGTCCTGGCGACTGCCGTGGGAGGGCTTCCGGCCGCGGTCGTGGACGGTGTCACGGGGGTTCTCGTTCCCCCCGCGGACGATGCGGCGTTCACACGTGCATTGCTCGATCTTGCCGCTGCGCCAACGAGCCGCGAGCGAATGGGCCGCGCGGGCCGCGAGCGCTTTGCGAACCGATACACGGTTGAACAGATGGCTGACGCCTACGACCTCCTCCTCTCCCAGCTCGGGAGGGCTCGATCGTGAGGGTCCTGGTGTTGACCAACATGTATCCGACGGTGGCGAAGCCGTGGTGGGGTACATTCGTGGCGGAGCAGGTCGAGGACGTACGCCGGCTCGGTATCGATGTCAGCGTCCTGGCGTTCGACGGGACGGAAGACCGGAGGGCCTATCTGATGGCCGCGCGGGCGTTCCATCGGGCGGTGAGGTCGGGTGAGTACGACATCGTCCACGCTCACTACGGGCTCGTCGGCGCGATCGCTGTCACCCAACGTCGGCTCCCGGTTGTGACGACCTTCCACGGCGGTGATTTCACCGGGCTGGTTCCTTGGCACGCAGCGGTCTCACGTGTCGTGGCTCGGCTTTCGACGCCGGTCGTGGTGATTCCTGAGGGGATCGCCCGACTCGGAGTTGCGCACGCTGTTGTCATCCCGGCCGGTGTCGATACCGAACGGTTCAGGCCGGGCGACCGGCAGGAGGCCCGTCGCGCACTCGGCCTCGAGGTGAACGGCCTCTACGCGTTGCTTCTCGGCGCACGCGACGACCCGAACAAGAGACCTGACCTTTTCGACGCGGCGGTCGCGCTCGCACAGGTCACCGTTCCCGAGCTCGTTCCCCTCAGCCTGGAAGGTCTCGACCGCGACCAGGTTGCACTGCTGATGAACGCGGTCGACGTCGGTGTGCTCACCTCGGACACCGAGGGGTCGCCGGTAGCCGTGCGCGAAGCGCTCGCGTCAGCAACACCCGTGGTGGCCGTCCCGGTCGGGAATGTACCGTCGATACTCGAGGGTTTGCCCGGCTGCGCGCTCGTCGCGCGCGAGCCGGCCCTGATCGCCGCCGGAGTCACGGCCGCCCTGACGGCGGGCCGGGATGTCGCGCTGCGGGAGCGCGCCGAGGAGACTTCGGGTCACTCGGTCGCTCTTCGACTCGCTCGCCTCTACGAAGACGTCCTCGCGCGCCGCGGTTCCTGACGTGGGTTGACCCACGCCCTCGCTGAGGCTCTGTCGTGCGGTTCAGCGAGTCGGGTGAAGCAGCGGGTGCCGACGCGTCCGACCAACACCGTCGGTCGTAGGTGTCGTGGTGGATCTCCCGGGGAGCGCACGTGCGTGGCGGCCGACGCTCGGCTGCAAGCGCGACCGCCCCGTTAGGGGCATAAGCGGCTCCATCACCCGTTCAAGGGTGGTGGAGCCGGTGAACTCGACCGATCGGGGTTGGCAGGGACGCTATCGGGGCGTCCGTCCGCCACCAGATCGGAGTCGCCGCCAATGATCTCCAGACCGCATCTCCTCAGCACCGCGATCGCCGCGTTTCTCGCCGCCGCGGTTGCCGGCGCATTCGGTTACTTCGAGCTCGATGGGGCGCGGGCCGCCGGTTCGCCCGTCCCGGGAGTGGGCATCCTTCGGCTGGGCTCGAGCTATCCCGCAGCGTCGGGCTACGATCGCTATTCGTACATGATCGTGAGCCGCGGGGATGCTGCTGCCGCCGCGAGCCAGCCTGGGCGGTCGCTTGTTTACCATTCGGGGACGGACGTGAACACCCAGTGGGACTGCGGCGTTCCCTACAGCCAGGCCGCTGCCAACGGCTGGTTGCTGAAGGACTCGAGCGGGAACTATCTGGTCAATTCGGGGTACACGAGCAACTACATCGGAGATGTCGGGAACCCGGCGTACCAGGCTGCGTGGGCCAACAACGTCGCGTCGTTCCTCGCGTCGACAGGGGCCGATGGTGTCTTCATCGATGACGTTCTCGCGAACGTCGGCAACATCACCGGCAAGGTCTATCCCGCCAAGTACCCTTCCCAGGCCAAATGGGAAGATGCGATGGTGTCGTTCATCAACTACGTCGGCCCTGCGCTGAAAGCAAAGGGCTACTACGTCCTCATCAACGCGGACGCATACACATCCGGTAACAGCGCATCCGACACGGGCGCCCTCGCCGCCACCTTCTGGCAGCGTGTCGGGCCGGGGGTGAGCGGGTTGATGTGGGAGAATTGGTTGCAGAACCCGAACGACATCGCTGCGTTGCGCGCGGATGGGCCAGAGTGGAACAATAACTGGACAGGCTGGGAGAACCTCGTTTCCGTCGCCCAGTCGATGGGCCGCGACTTCGTCGGTCTGACATACGGCTCTGCGACGAACACACAGGCGATGCGATACGGCAAGGCGTCCTTCCTCCTCAAGTGGAACGGAGGAGGCGGCGCGTTCGTGTATGAAGTCGCAGGCGCCGATCCCTGGGCGGCCGACTGGACGGCGAACATCGGTACCCCGTCCGCGGCCGCGTTCGCCGTCGGTACCGGATGGCGCCGCGACTACAGCGGTGGGACCGTGCTCGTGAACCCGAGTCCCAGCGCTTCGCAGACCTTCGCTCTGGGAAGCACGTACATCCGGCCGGATGGATCGGCGGTGAGCAGCGTCACACTTGCCCCGCTGAGCGGTCTGGTACTCACCTCGACAACCCAGGCGCCTCCTGCCCCGAAGCCTGCGAATCTGACGGTGCCGACTATCTCGGGAGTTGCGCAGGCGGCGAGCAGTCTTTCGGCTACGACGGGCTCGTGGTCAGGGAGCCCGACGTCGTTTGCGTATGGATGGCAGCTTTGTGACAGTGGGGGCGGCGCCTGTGTCTCGATCTCGGGCGCGAGCGGTCCGTCGTACCTCCTCTCGAGCTCGGACGTGGGCGCGACGGCGCGGGTCGTCGTGACCGCGACGAATGCCGGCGGTTCGACCACCGCGACGAGCGCCGCCACTGCCGTCGCAACTTCGGCTCCTGCCCAGCCTCAGGCGGCGCCTACCCAAACCATCGTGACGGCCGGGGCCGTCGTTCCGCCGACCTCGACTCCGGCCGGGGGCCACCGGAAAGGGAAGAAGGGAACCTTTCGTGCTCTCGCCGTGACGAAGCCGGCATTGCTCGAATGGGAGGGCCGGTTGTTCTCGTCGTCTCCCCAGTTCCATCAGTACCTCGACCGTCGTGGCGTTGCATGGGCTCCTTTCCTCGACAAGCATCCGGCCGTCACCCGTGCGTTGGGTATCCCGCATGTGACGTGGGACGGTCGGAACTTCTATTCGAGGGCTTCGCTGGCGAGCTGGCTATCGAAGAGCGGCTCCTCCTACGTCACGTGGGCGAAGAAGCATTCGCGCTCGTCGGCGAGCCTCGCCGGGAAGCGAACGGCAGTGCTTCTCCGCACCACTCCACGGGCTCTCGCGCTCACAGCCGTCGTCACCTGGGACGGTGTCGGTTTCACCAGAGCGAGCGCGCTTCGAGCCCACCTGCGGTCCCAGGGTGTCGATTGGGATTCCTTTCGCCGTAGCCACCCTGCCGTCGCACGGGCGTTCGGCCTCTGAGCGATTGTGTCGAGGCGCCGATCCGAGCCATCGTCTAGCCTGGAAGGCACCATGAGCATCGAGCAGCAACCAGAGGTTCGGCGGGAGGATCGCGTCGACGTGCCGTTCGTCGACCTCAGGGGCTCCGGGCGCTCCCTCGGCCCGCAGTTCATGAGCGACCTCGAGGCGTTGATGGAGGCTGGAGCATTCGTGAACGGCAAGGTCGTCGAGGAGTTCGAGGACTTGTTCGCGGCTGCCTGCGGCCGGTCGATGTGCGTGGGTGTCGCCAGCGGCCTCGATGCGTTACGTCTCGGGTTGCTTGCCATGGGGCTGGCGCCGGGAGACGAGGTAATCGTGCCTGCGATGACGTTCATCGCCACGTTCGAGGCAGTCGTGCAGGCTGGTGGGATTCCGGTGGTGGTGGATGTCCGAGACGACGACGTCTGCCTCGACCCGGCAGCCGTGGCGACCGCGGTCGGGCCACGGACCCGCTTCATGTTGCCGGTCCATCTCTACGGTCAGATGGTCGATCCAGTTGCGCTCTCTGCAGCAGCCCGGCGGCACGATCTCCTCATCCTCGAAGACGCGTGTCAGGCTCACGGTGCCGAGCGCGAGGGAACCCGAGCCGGTGCGCTCGGTGCGGCGGGTGCGTTCAGCTTCTATCCTTCGAAGAACCTCGGCGCCATGGGTGACGCCGGCGCGCTCGTGACGGACGACGAAGACCTCGCCGCCACGGTGCGAGCCTTGCGCGAGCACGGCCAAACCAGTCGGTACCACTCGGATCTGATCGGATACACGAGTCGGCTCGACGCGCTCCAGGCGGTCGTGTTGACGCACAAGCTGCCCCATCTCGACGCCTGGAATCAGGCGCGGCGGGCGGCGGCAGCGCTGTACACCGACGCGCTCGCCGGGGTCGGCGACCTTCAGCTGCCGGTAACGGTGGGGGGGGCGACACACGTGTGGCATCTGTACACCGTTCGCACCGGCGCCCCTGAGGCGCTCGCCGACTTTCTTCGCGGGCGCGGCATCGCCACGGGACGGCACTATCCGCAGCCGCCGCATCTCTCGCCGGCTTTCGCCGCGCTCGGCCTTCCGCAGGGCTCCTTTCCGGTCGCCGAGGCGATCGCGCGCGAGACCCTGTCGCTCCCGCTCTTTCCGAGTATCAGCCGGGCTCAGGTCGAGACCGTCATTGCCGTCGTCCGCGCGTACTTCGACGGTGCCTGACGCACCCGTCAACGACGCGCCGTTCCGGCTGATCGACGGCGTAGCGTTCGGCAGCGGGGTCGTCGTTCGTTCGTTCACGAACCTCTATGGGTGCGCGATCGGGGACTCCACACACATTGGCCCGTTCGTCGAGATTCAGCGCGGTGCGGTCGTTGGTGCTCGCTGCAAGGTCTCGAGCCACTCGTTCATCTGCTCCGGTGTCGAGATCGGCGATGAGGTCTTCGTCGGGCACGGAGTCCTGTTCGTGAACGACAACCACCCGCGCGCCACAACTGCCGGTGGAGAGCTTCAGACCGAGGACGACTGGACGATGCTCCACACCGTCGTCGAGCGCGGCGCATCGGTGGGCTCAGGCGCCGTCGTCCTCGGCGGGTTGACGGTCGGTGCAGGGGCTCTGGTAGGGGCCGGCGCCATCGTGACGCACGACGTTCCGGCCGGAGCCATCGTTGCGGGCAACCCTGCCCGTGCGCTTCCGACGTCTTAGACCTTCGGACGTTCGGGCGCCCTCAGGTAGGGTATCGCCTTCGCTCGCGAACATCGACCGACGGCCAGGAGGTAATGGTGCCCGAGGGCGTCAAACGGAGCTCGTCAGTAACGAGCAGGCCGGGTCGAAGCGGCGCTGCTCTTGCGATTGTGGTGCTCCTCGCCGCGGCTGCCGTGGCGTCCGGCCTGGTCGGCCCGCGGCTCGTTGAGGGCCGGAGTGCATCGGGCCTAGCTCGGGTATCCTTGGCCCAGAAGGGCATCGGCGCTTTCGGTCTCGGCGAGCGCTTCTCCACCTTGCGGGGCTACAGGCGCTACGGGTACGTGGTTGTCGATCGGTCACATGCGCGAGCGCTGGCCGGCCTGCCCGGCGTGTCGCTCGTGTACATGTCGGGCGCGGATATCGCGCGTTTCGACACGGGTGTTTCCCGTCACCAGGCGGCCGCGAACGGATGGTTGTTGAAGGATGCGAGCGGGGCGTACCTCGAATCGCAGGGCTACGAGGGCGTTCAACTCGCGGATGTCGGTAGCAGGTCATATCAGCGGATGTGGCTCCGAAATGTCACTGCGTTCCTGAAAGCCACCCGCATCGACGGCGTCTTCATCGACGACGTCATGTCAGACATCCGGTCGTGGTCAGGGCGAAAGGAGTTTCCGGCCAAGTACCCGTCGCAAGGCGCATGGGAATCTGCGATGGCGTCGTTCATGGCGGTGGTTGGGCCTGCACTCCGGGCGAAAGGCTATTACGTGCTTGCGAACGCCGACGGCTACGTCCACCACGACACGCGATCGGATGATGGCTCGCTGACCGTTGCCTGGTGGCAACGCCTTGCTCCCTCGGTCAGCGGCCTGATGACGGAGTATTGGGTGCAGAACCCGAACGATCTGGGTCAGCTCCGAGCCCAGGGGTCGGAATGGTACAACCAGTGGGCTGGTTGGCAGCGGCTCGTCTCGGTTGCGCAGCGTGCGCATGTCGACTTTTTCGGATTTACCTACGGAACGACGGGCGATCAGCACCCAATGCGCTATGGCAAGGGGTCGTTCCTGTTGGACTGGAACCACAGGGGTGGCGCGTTCGTCTTCAGCACGACCGACAAGGGCGATCCCTACCACCCTGCATGGGCCTCCGATATCGGTCGGCCCCTGGAGCCGAAAACCGAGCTTTCTCCGGGCGTCTGGCGGCGCGCTTTCTCACGTGGCGTCGTGATCGTCAACTCGACCGCGGAGCCGGTCTCCGTCGTCGTCGACGGCACCAGCAGGACGGTTGGCCCGGTCGATGCGTTGATTGCCGGCGGGTGAACTCGCGTCAAGGTCTGGCGGCGGGGTGCCGATACCTGATCCGATGGGCCCCATCAGTCCCGAGCTCGCGCTCGTCGACGGTCCCCTGGCCGACGCTGCGCGCCGGCTGCTCCCACCTCCCGGCAACTGCCTGGCCCCCCGGCCTCGCCCCTTCGTCGCGTCTACGCCGCGAGGGCCAGAGCTCGACCCTGCCGCTCCATCACTGACGGAGCCGACCTCCTCCGTCCGAGTCTCCCGCGCCAGGCCCTCCCTCATCATCGTCGTCGCGGTGCTCCTCGTCGCCGGGGTCGTCGGCTCCCCCGGAATGGAGCTCGTCAGAAGCAGCTCCTCGAGCGGTGCGCTCGTCTCCGTTGGTCCGAGAGCGACATCGTCGGCACAGCTTCGTAGCCGCGGTGGGACAATGGCGCACCTCTCCTGGACGCCGGTGTCCGGCGCACTCAGCTACGAGCTCGAATTGCGTGAGAACCGGCGGCTCGTGCTATTGCTTCGGCCGCTAGCGAGCCATGTTGCGATACCGCTCGGGACCCCGACCGGAGGACAGTCGCTCGCGTCCGGCTCCTATGGCTGGACGGTCTCACCGGTGCTTCGCAATCGAGGTGGCCTTCGAGTTGGTCGGCCTTCGTCACACGGAACCCTCCGGGTCCCTTGAGCGACACCCTCTATGCAGCAGGACGGCGGGTGTCGCGTTCGAGTAGGATCCGGCCACTCCCGAAACAACCCTGGGCTCCGTTCTGGTTCGTCGCCAGGCGGCGCACTGATCCTCCAGGTCGACTCAACCCTCCGGCCCCAGCTTGCCGCCCATAACCAACGACATCGTCGCCGGCTCGAGGATGCGCTGCGTGCTCGAAGGCTGCGTCGAGAACCTTCGTATCACCTATCTGGCAGACGAAGGCTTGTTCCCGTACTCGAGCCGGATCGGCGGAGACCCGTTCGTCAACGACTATCGGTGTCCGGAGGCACAGCGGTACACGGTGAACACGCTGCTCGGGCTCGTCGAGGCGGCACGGGCGGGTATCGGCGATTTCTCGCTGGACGACGTGCGTGCGATGGTGGACGCGTTCGTCCGCCTGCACGGTTCCCGCCTGAGTAGCGAGGCTGACGTCGGGCTGCTGATCCTGCTTCTCGTCGAGGTCGGTCGGGAGGGCGCCGATGTGCTGGCCGCCGTCGATCGCCTTCGCAGCGCTCTCGGCCGGTCGGGGCCGTCGGCGTTCGACATGCAGGACCTCGGTTGGATCATCTGGGGCGCCTCTGCGGCCGCGCGCCATGACATCCCCGGTGCGGCGGAGGTCGGGCATCGGGCCGTCGAGCTCGTCAAGAGGGAGTTCGTGGAAGACGGCTCCGGCATGCCACGTCACCGCACCGCGCGCTATCGGCGCAATGTCGTGTCGTTCGGCAGCTACACCTACTTCCTGCGGGCCATGCACGAGGCTGCCCGCGTGTTCGACGATCGTGCGGCCGCCGGTCTCTACGAACGTGGCGTCCGCCGCGCGCTCGGGCTCCAGGGGCCGCTGGGAGAGTGGCCGTGGCTCATGGACGTCCGCACCGGCCGGGCCTTCGACGTGTACCCGGTGTTCTCGGTTCACCAGGACAGCATGGCCATGCTCTTTCTCCTCCCGGCGCTGGACGCCGACGTGCCCGGTGTCGCCGACTCGATTCGACGGAGCCTCGACTGGGTGTTCGGGGAAAACGAGCTCGGGATCGAGTTCTATCGGCAGGACCCGTTCTTCGCCTACCGCTCGATCGAGCGGGCGGATCGTGCCCCTCGCCTCCGTCGTTACCTCCGTTCGCTCTCGTATGGGGTCACGCGGCGACCGGGATCGTTCGGGAGCGCGAATGTCCGTCTCAACGACGAGTGTCGCTCGTACCACCTCGGCTGGATTCTCTACGCGTGGGCGAGCCGGGTCGGCCCCGCTCCGGTCACGTAGGCGGTCCGAGAACGGCGTCTCCGTCAACCAGGCGCGCCGCTCCAAGCCGGTTCCTCTCCGTGTCCGGGGCCGTCGTCTCGCGCTCCCGCCACCAGGACGCCACCTCTCTCGGCAACGCCCGCCATACGTTCTGACGCTCGGCCATTCCCTGCAGGAACTCCGCGTAGACGGCGCGCTTGTCCGCATCTCCGAGGTACCCCGGGTCGGGATGCGAGACGCACTGGATCAGCCCGTACGACTCCGCGACCGTCGTCGCCTGCTCCAGCCAGAGCTTCGGCGACCGATGTCCGAGGAGCGTCAGCAGCGTGTGATCCTGCGGCAGCGTGTAGGGGAGCTCCACGACGTTGCCGATGAAGAACGGCCAGGCAGAGCAGCATCCGCCGGGTTGTGGCTCGTACGGGTCGGAGTTCGGGATCGTGCAGTCGTAGTCGACGGGTAGCTCCGCGAGCCATTCGAAGACGCGGTGGGTCGCGGGTGACCGGAACCCGACGGCTTCGAGCCGCCCCGCGAGCTCGGTCAGGGCTGGGAGCCGTTCCTCGAACCCGTCGCGAGTAGCGAACAGAGACCGGTCGTGCGTCAGTCCGTGCATGCCGATCTCGAAGCCGCGCGAGCGGAGCTCGCGAAGCACACCCGGATCGATCTCGTACCAGGCACCGAAGTTGAACGAGGAGCGGAACCCGTGCGCCTGCTCGAGATCGGCGAGCTCGAGGGCGAGGCGGATGCCTTCGTCACCCTCGACATCGTGGGTGAGCACGATCGCGGAGTGGTGTCCTCCGGGCCAGAACCACGTGAAGGGCCCCTCGTCGCGGCCGGTGGCGCGAAGGGCGCAGCCGGCGTAGAACCGAAGCAGCCGCGACACGCTCAGGTCGGAGGGCCACCCGGGGAAGTCGGGGACGCCCTGGGCGCGGATCAGGGCCCGGCGCGCCGCCAATTGCAGTCCGCGCGGAATGAGCTTCTTGAGCGCGTAGTAGGCGCGGAGCTGGCCCGCCGAGAGCCGACGGTTGGCCCCGGCCTCTCGCCAGGCCTCGGAGACGTACGACGCGTAGGCCTCGGCGAGCGAGAACGGCACGGTCACGCGACCGGTGGACGAGTCGATCCGCGCGACGAGGGTGGAACCGTCCTGGCGTTCGAAGGTGGCGATCGGCTCGCCCGTCGTCGTGGGCGAGCCGCCGGGTCGGGCGAACAGCCGCCAATCACCCAGCTGCAGCCACTCTGCAGGTCCCGGGCCGGGGAGACACTCGACGCATGTGTCCCCGGCGCCGGTCGGGTCGTCTCCGTCGCTCAGCCCCACCGGCCAGGC
>Ga0302322_100002188_pt1 | contig 16458 bp, 11 predicted proteins | sample Fen_T0_2_FD_203757 | JGI IMG/M metagenome (GOLD analysis project Ga0302322, IMG submission 203757) | Peat permafrost microbial communities from Stordalen Mire near Abisko, Sweden - Fen_T0_2 | ecosystem: Environmental > Terrestrial > Soil > Wetlands > Permafrost | place: Sweden: Abisko... | reverse complement strand
GCCGGCCGAGGAATTCATCTGGCTGCGCAACGGCGGGAACATCATCACCAGCACCCTCAGCAGCACCATGCGCTCCCTCGCCCTGGCCTGCGCCGTCAAGGGCGGCCGCGAAATCGCCATCATCGGCCACACCGATTGCCAGATCTGCCGGACCACCACCATGGAGTTGCTCGACAAACTCAAAGCCCTCGGCGTCGAGCGGCATTTGCTCCCGGAAAATGTGAAGGACTTTTTCGGCATGTTCGGCAGCGAACGGCAAAACGTCATCAAAGCCTGTGACTTCGCCCGCACCAGCCCCCTCATCGGGCCCCAGATTCCCGTGCACGGCCTCTTGCTCGATCTGGAGACCGGCAAACTCGACTGGGTCGTGAACGGCTATGACACCTTGCCCGCCAACACCCTGGCCCAGATGCCCAAGAGCCAGTTTTCCTCCATCGGCGAACTCGGTTCCTTCAAGGATTTCGCGATGGGCGAGATGAAGTTTCCCGAAATGAAGATCGGCGAACTCGCCGCCAAGGCCGAAGTGAAGATTGGCGAACTCGCGACCAAGGTCGAAGGCTGGGCCGTCGAAGCCACGAAAGAAATTGGCAACCAGGTGCCCGCCGCCGCCCCGCTCGTGCAAAACGTCGAGCAGATGATCGGGCAGGTCGCCAACTATGCGGAAAAAAACTGGCCCAAGCCGCCGCCCCTCCGCGTGCAGCCCTCGCCCCTGCCATCCATGAAGAAAAAAGCCCCGCTCCCGCCGCCCCTCCGCCCCCGCGCCGACCTGCGCCGCGATTAACGCCTCGCTGGAAATGCCCTAATCACCGGCACGCCCCGCGTGCCAAGGCTCATTTTTGTCCCACCGGGACACCCGAAAATAGCCCGGCGATTCATCGCCGGGTCACGCCCAAAAAACGAAACCAGTCCCGGCGGGACGGCTGAGCCGGAATTTGTTCCCCGGCATGTTCCCTCGCCCTGTCATGACTTCGCGTCATCGCGTTGTTGTTAAAATACCCTTCCCATGGTCCGCTTGCCCACCGCGCACCCAGACGCGCCCTATTCGCCGGGCGCATGACGCCGCGCGCCAGCGTCTTGGACTGCGGCGGCCCTCCGCCGCTTTGGTCGGGGCAAACGCGCACCCGACCCCTGCGCCAACCGGCGAGTCGCCCGCGTGCGTCCCTAGCCAGCCTCAACGCCGCCACCAATTTCGGGCATTCGTCATTCGTCATTCTTTCGGTTTTAGACATTCGTCCTTCGTCATTGCCCCGCCCGTCCCGCCCCAGCGCCGTCGGCGCGAAATATTTGTAGCATCAAGACCAAAAAAGCCTTCCCTTATCCCCAACGGGGGAGAAGGTGCCCGCAGGGCGGATGAGGGGGCGCGGGTCGGCTGGGCATTCCATACTGAAACCGCACCCCGGCGCACTCGCGTCGCGCCTTGTAGCTCGACCATCTGGCCACCGGCACGCCCCGCGTGCCAATGCTTGTTTTTGTCCCACCGGGACACCCGAAAATAGCCCGGTGATTCATCGCCGGGTCACGCCGCAAAAAACGAAACCCGTCCCGGCGGGACGGCTGAGCCAGAATTTGTTCCCCGGCATGTTCCCTCGCCCTGTCATGACTTCGCGTCATCGCGTTGTTGTTAAAATGCCCTTCCCATGGTCCGCTTGCCCACCGCGCACCCAGACGCGCCCTATTCGCCGGGCGCATGACGCCGCGTGCAAGCGTCAAAATTTCGTAGCAGCCGACATAAGAAGGTTCAAATCAAATGCCCGTCGGTGCCATCACCGCACCGGCTCCGGGTGGACTTACACTGCGATTGGCGCATTGCTGAAAATCTTCTATCTGCCAACGGCTCAATTTTTGCCCGGGGAAAGTGCTTCTAATTCGGCAGTCGCAGTCGGTGAACCAGCCTCAGCAGCCTTGGTCAAATAATCGCGTGCTTTGGCCAAATCCTTTGGCACCCCATCGCCGTCGCGGTAACGTTCGCCCATGCGGAGAAGACCGAAGGCGTCCCCTTTGGCGGCGGCGTCCTGATTACTTTTGAGAACCCTGTCTGCCACTGCTCGTTTTTTGGCATCCTCTTTTGCCTTTGCATTTGTCTCTGCCTGTTGCGCCATCAAAATTGGAACGGCTTCGGTTTTTGCAGCATATTCAGCCATTATTGGTTCACGTTCTTTGTTGAAATCGCTGTTTAGCTGCGACAATTCCGACCTAATGGCGGCTTGTTCCTTTTCATTGTCGTCAATTTGCTTTGTCAGTTGTGGATTAGTATCTCCGGCGAGTAACGTGATATTCCATTTTTTCGCTAGATCGGGAGGGGGCGAAGAAACAATATGACCGTAGTCTAACTTTCTTACAGTATGTATGTGGAGGTCAGTCGTTGAATTAGTAAATTGATACACAGATGACTTCTCGCCAAAATGTGCGACAAAATTCATTGGTGCAGTTATGCTTTCTCCATCGGCCATCGCGTAGGTTTGAACTGGAAAATTATCAACGAAATAATCTCGTTTCCCGAAATTGGCTTCTAACGGCGGCCCAAAATCTCCACGCACCAAAATACCATTAGGTTTAATTTCCAAAATTTGACCGGTAAAGTGAACCCAAGAAGCGTCCTTTGCATTATAAACTTTCCCATCCAACAAACGCCACGGATCTTTCGGTTGGAACAATTGCTTGGCCCTAAGATGAGCGTTTTCTTGTTCCGACTGGTTCCTTTGGCTCTCTAATTGTACGGCTTTTTCTTTTAGATCCGAGATTTTGAAATTTAACTCCCTGATTCTTGGATCATATTTGGATTTTACTTTTGAAATTGCTTCATCCCTCTCCTTGGCTAGCTTCGATATTGCTGAATCAATTGCAGATTGTTCCGCAGCTTGTTTGGCATTCGCAGCCACTTGTTGAGCAGAAGCAACAAGTCCGTCTAATTGGTTTAAAAATTCTCGCCCGACCAATCTTTCGGCAGCAGCCTGTTGAGCGAAGGAAGCAGCTTTTTGAGCATAACCAGATGCCTGTTGAGCATAGGTTGCTGCTAGACTAGCAGCTTGATTGCCGTATAGGGCTGCTTGTTTGGCATATTCGGCAGCTTGAGCAGCGGCTAGCTGTGCCGTCTGAATTTTCGCCTGTATTGCGTCTTGATAAGCCTTTTCTTGATAAAGCCGATTTTGATTTTCCAATTGGGCCTGGATTGAGCGTGAAATTTGTTCCCCGGCTGACTGACCATAGGCGTGCCAGCCGAATGAGCCCATGACCACCGCTAGAACCGCCATGATTTTTGTTTTCATAATTCCCATTTCCGCGTGCCGTTGCGGCTTCCAATTGAACGCCAGTAGCCGACACCGAAAGTTGTTTCAAAATCTAAGGTGACAGTTCGATTAAACCACCAAAGTGAGGAAGAGACAACATCTGTTTTGCGTATGCTTGGATACGGTAAAATAGGACAAATTGCTGACCGAAGTTCTGGGTTTGCTCGTGCTTTTTGAATTACCCACGACCCGGCTCGAAAAGTTCGTACGCCAGCCCACATGTCACTGTGATGGTCAACCTGATGGCAGAATGGAATGATCGAAGTGCAATTCGTCTTTATTCACTTGCAGGGCGCATTATTTCTGTCCGTCTTGCTGTTCGCCTACTTCGACCGCAATCTTGTTCAGTCGAGCCCAAGCCCCGAACCCAAAAGTGATTTCATGACGCGCACAAGGGTGTTTCAAAGCTGACCCAGTATTTTGTGCTAGCGGTGGAGTGATTCGGCGTCAAAATTCAGATGCTAATGGGTCGCCTCAATGGGTGGCCCTTGCACTTTGGAAAGGGAGCGATACGAAAGCCTAGGATTTTCGTCTCAGACATCGGAAAAAGGACTTGTTTCCAAAGGGCTATTCTGACTTTCCGAGTTTAATTTGGCCAATTCTTAACAATCCACTTTGTTTTGAGTGTCATTAAGAAATGTAGCCCGTAAACGTCCTCACCCCTTCATCTCCGCCTCGGCCTCAAGTTCAAACAACAGATCATCCCGGCACACGTCGCACTGCGCCGAAATCACCGGCATGGCGGACAGCCGGTTGGCCGCCAGCCACTCCGCAAAAACCCCGGCGTCCGTGGCATGGCGGAAATAAGCCGTCGCCCGGGTGATGTCCGCAAACGTATATCCCCGCGCGCGCAGCATCGCCTCCACCACCTCCATCGTCAGCACCACCTGTTTCTTCACATCATCACACCACAAAGTTTTCCCTCCGGGCGCAATGCTGGCTGTGCCCGAAATATGCAGCCGCTGGCTCCCGGCTGACGTCAGTTCCATAGCCCGGCTGAAGGCGCTGCCGTATGCCGGCGCCGGACATTGCAGCGGCGACGCGACTTCTTCCGCGCGCGCACTTGCGCCCAGCGGTTTGAACGCCAGAACCGCCAGCGCGAGCGCCGCGCCGTCGGGATTCTTCGCGCCCACACCCGTGCTCGCCGGCAGCGAACCCGTGCGGAATTTTACCGGCGAATAAATTTTCGTCCGCGCCTTGTTGAAGTCGTCATACCAGCCCAGGATGTTCTCCAGATAAAACCAGGTGCGCACCGTGTCAGCCAGTTCGAAGCCCGCCTGCGCCAAAACCGTCTGCAAATCTTCCAGCGTCTGCCGCGTTTGTTCCGCCGGGGAAAGCGTCTTGTCTGCCGGCGTCAGGCCGCCGACGAAGCATTGCCGCGCGCCCCCATCCGTGAACACCGAAGCGACCGTGCGGCCGTTGAATTCGATGCGCTCCACCGCGCCCGCCAAAGCATGAACCTGGATGCCCGCCAGCGGACTGCCGTTGCATGCCGCGCCTTCCACCCACGTGCACGGCCAGTTCACCGGCCCCAGAAATTTTTGCAGCCAGTCCATGGTGACGCGATGGGCTTGCACCTGGCCAAACACCAGCAGATGCAGCGGCGTCAAACGATGTTCCTGCAGGCGGTGGGCCAGGCGGCGGCACGTATCGGCCAGCGTTTCGCCCGTCACCGGCCGGATCGTGAACGATATTTGCGAAGCCGCTTCACTCCGGCCTTCCGTGGCAAATTGACTTCCTGCATTTGTTACGAGTAACGACATCACCGTATTCGACGCTCGCCAGCCGCGAATAGTTACAACCCCGGCCGTTTGTTTGTTTTTAAACGATTTCTGCGGGTGCATCATGAGACTCTCCTTTCTGCAGTAACGAATGCCCAGCGCGCATGGCATGGCCTACGCCCCGGAGCGCGCCCGTCCCGGGCGCAGCAACTCCCTCACGACCGATGGCCCTCGAAAAACACGCAAACACCAGCATGGACAGCAACCACCTTATGCGCGCACCAACCGAAAACCTGCGCCCATTTGTATCGCCGCCCCGGTATCTCGTCGAGCCTGTGGTTCGACCGTCTGGATAACTACAACCCGCCTGCCAAGGCTTGTTTTTTGTCCCACCGGGACGCCCGAAAATAGCCCGGTGATTCATCGCCGGGTCCCGATGCAAAAACGAATCCAGTCCCGGCGGGACGGCTGAATCGGAGTTTGTTCTCCGGTATTTTTCCCCTCCCTGTCCAGGCTTCGTGCCTTCGCTTTGTTATAATTTCCTGTCCATGGCCGCTTGCCCGCCGCGCCTCGAGACGCGCCCAATTCGCCCGGCGCATGACGCCGAGCGCCAGCGTCTTGGATTGCGGCGGCCCTCCGACGCTTTGATCGGGGCAAACGCGCACCCAACCCCTGCGCCAACCTCCGTGTCACTCGCGTGCCCCCACCGCCAGCCACACTCCGCCACCGTTTTCGCCCTTCGTCATTCATTCGTCATTCGTCATTTTTAATTATTTCCTCCCCCGTTTGTTTTTTGTGTCAAATTACTGAAGCCTTTATGCCAGGCTGACCGTCTGAACCATTGCGTGAAACTATCGGTTGGAACATTTAATGCCAGCGTATCCAGTTGGCTGGCGGTGCTGGTTTTGGCGGTTGCCGTCAAGCTCTCCGCCGCCACGCCCTATGAAAACCCCGGCGAACTCAAGCCGCAAGGCCGCTTGGATGAACTGGTTTTTGCCCGGTGGCACGCCTTGAACCTCACCCCCGCGCAATTGTGCTCCGATCCCGTCTTCGTGCGCCGCGTCTATCTGGACCTGCTCGGCACCTTGCCCACCGCCACGGAGGCGCAGCACTTCATCCTCGACCGCACGCCCGACAAGCGCCGCGTCCTGATCGACCGCCTGCTCGCGCGCGACGAGTATGCGGATTATCTCGCCTTGAAATGGGGCGATTTGCTGCGCATCAAGGCCGAATTTCCCATCAACCTCTGGCCCAATGCCGCCCAGTCCTACCATCGCTGGGTCCACGACGCCCTGCGCGATAATCTTCCGTGCGACCAGTTTGCCCGCCGGTTGCTCACCGCCAGCGGCAGCAATTTTGAGAATCCGCCGGTGAATTTTTACCGCGCCATGCAAAACCGGTCGCCCGCCGGCATCGCCCAGACCGTCGCCCTCACCTTCCTCGGCGAACGCGCGGATCATTGGCCCTCAAACGACTTGGCCAATTTGGCGGTCTTTTTCGCCAACGTCGGCTACAAAACCACCGCCGAGTGGAAAGAGGAAATTGTTTACTTCAATCCCGCCGCCACCAATGCCGGGGCCTTGAACGGCTCGCCCCTCAATGCCGTTTTGCCGGATGGCACCAAGCTGCAGCTTTCACCCGATCAGGACCCGCGCGTGGTATTCGCCGACTGGCTCGTGCAAAATCCACAATTCGCGCGCAGCTTCGTCAACCGCGCCTGGGCGTGGCTGCTCGGCCGCGGCATCGTCCAGGAACCGGATGATTTTCGCGCCGACAACCCGCCCGTCAACCCCGAGTTGCTGGCGTTTTTGGAACAGGAATTTGTCTCGTCCGGCTATGATTTCAAGCAACTTTACCGCCTGATTTTGAATTCCACGACCTACCAAATCTCCTCGCTGCCGTCAGGTGGTGGTGACCCGGCGGCGGCCGCGAATTTCGCCGTGTATCCGCTCCGCCGGCTGGATGCGGAAGTGCTGATTGATGCGCTCGACCAGATCACCGGCGCGACCGAGAAATATTCCAGCGCCATTCCCGAGCCCTACACCTTCATTCCCGACAACCTCCGTTCCATTGCGCTGCCCGATGGCAGCATTACCAGCTCGTTTCTCGAAATGTTCGGCCGCCCGTCCCGCGATACCGGGCTCGAATCCGAGCGCAACAACCGCATCAACGCCGCCCAGAAATTGACCCTGCTCAATTCCAGCCAGATGCAGAAGAAAATCGAGGCCAGCCGCATGGTCGAATTCCAGACCTCCACCAACCGCACCCCCGCCGAAATCACCACCGGCATGTATTTGGGCATCCTGTCACGCTTTCCGACCGCAGCCGAAACCAAGACCGCCCAGGACTATTTCCAATCCGGCATCGGCAAGCGTCAGGCCGTCGTGGACCTGGCGTGGGCCTTGATGAACAGCACCGAATTTCTCTACCGTCATTAACCCAAGAAACCATCATGAGCGCATTCTTTTTTGACATTGATAAGCAGCGGCCGCGCATCACCCGGCGCGAGGCCATCCGCCGCGCCATGTTCGCCGCCAGCGGGCTCGTGCTGGCGAATCATTTGTCCTTCAAGGCGGAGGCCGCGCCGCGCGCCGCCCGCGCCAAGGCCGTCATCCAAATCTGGATGTGGGGCGGCCCCTCGCATACCGACATCTTTGATCCCAAACCGGACGCCGGCTACGATTATTGCGGCCCGCTGAAAACGCCGATTGAGACCAACGTCTCCGGCATCCGCATTGGCGAACTGCTGCCGCTGCTGGCCAAACAGGCGGATAAATATTCGCTCATCCGCAGCATGACGCATGGCAACAACGGACACGAAACTGCGTCCTACATCGTCCAAACCGGCCGCCAGCCCGGCGGCCGCACCGTCTTCCCCTGCGTTGGCTCCGTGGTGTCGCTCACCAAAGGCTACGATGCCGGTTACAAAGGCCTGATTCCGCCCTACGTCGTCCTGACCGAGCCGCAGGGCCGCTTCGATGAAGCCGGATTTTTAGGCCAGCGTTTCAAACCCTTCGCCACCGGCGGCAACCCCGCGTTGACCCCGTTTGCGGTCGAAGGGGTCATCGCTCCGGGCGTCACCGATCAGCGCCAGAAAAACCGCCGGGAACTGCTCCACCACCTGGACACCCTGGCCCAGGCGCTGCCGGAAGATCCGCAAATCGCCGCCGCCACGCAGTCCGAAAACATGGCGTACGACATGATTCTCGGCGATGGCGCGAAGGTGTTTGATCTGTCCCAGGAAAAACCCGAGGTCCGCGAGCGCTACGGCAAAAGCAAGTTTGGCCAGTCCTGCCTCGTCGCCCGGCGGCTCGTGGAGAAGGGGATTCCCTACGTCACCATCAATTACGCCGGCTGGGATACGCACAAGGAAAATTTCCAGACCATGCGCCGGCAGTTGCCTGACATGGACAAGGGGCTGGCGACGCTCCTGCAAGATTTGTCCGAACGCGGTTTGCTCGAGAGCACCATCGTCTGGTGGGGCGGCGAGTTTGGCCGCACGCCCAAAGTCCAGTGGGAAGCCCCGTGGAATGGCGGTCGCGGTCACTACGGCAAGGTGTTTTCCGCGCTGCTGGCGGGCGGCGGCTTCAAAGGCGGCCAGGTCATCGGCGCCTCCGATGCCCGCGGCGAAGAGGTCAAGGAACGCCCGGTCTATCCGGTCGACCTCATCGGCAGCATCTACGCGCAAATGGGCATTGAGCCGGCGACCAAGCTGCCCAACCCGGAAGGCCTGGCGACCAGCGTCATGCCTGTGGCGACCGATGGCATCAAATCCGCCGGGCTGCTGAAGGAAATCATGTCCGCATGAAAATTGTTTACGTTATCGCGTTGCTCGTATTGCTGGGAAACATCGCCGGGGCGCAGCCGGTGCCACATCTGGCCTACGTGTATCCGGCGGGCGGCAAAGCCGGCACCAGCTTTCAAATCACCGTCGGCGGCCAGTCTTTGCAGACCGTGTCCAACGCGTTTATCACCGGGCCGGGCATTACGGCCGTGGTGCTGGATCGCCGCCGGCCGATGAACCAGAACGATTTCAATGCGCTGCGCGACCGCTTAAAGGTGTTGCAGGATAAATTTCAGGCCACGCGCAAGGCCACCGCCGGCACCAACGTCTGGACGACCGCCGATGCGACGGAGCGCGAGCAGATCCGCGCCAAAATCCTCAAGAATCCGCCGAACCGCACCGCCAACCCGGCGATGATTGACACCGTGATCATCAAGGTGACCGTTGCCGCCGATGCCGCCCCCGGCGACCGCGAAATCCGCCTCACCACGCCCGTTGCCTTGTCCAACCCGTTGCGTTTTTGCATCGGCACCATGCCGGAGATCACCAAGGCCGCCGCCCAGCCCGCGAATCCCGACCTCGACAAATATCTCGAAAAAATGGGCGGCAAACCCGCTCCCGTGGGCACTCCAAAATACGAGGCCCGTGTGCCGTTGCTGCCCGCCGTCGTCAACGGCCAGATCATGCCCGGCGGCGTGGACCGCTACCGGTTTCGCGCCACCCGGGGCCAGCAGCTCATCATCGCTGCCAGCGCGCGCCAGCTCATTCCCTATCTGGCCGATGCCGTGCCCGGCTGGTTCGAGGTGGTGCTGACCATTTATGACGCTGCCGGTAAAGAACTGGCGAGTGCCGAGCGCTACCGCTTTCAGCCGGATCCCGTCATTCATTTTGAAGTGCCGCACGATGGCGAATACACCGTGGAGCTTCACGACTCGATCTTTCGCGGCCGGGAAGATTTTGTCTATCGTCTGGCCGTGGGCGAACTGCCGTTTGTCACCGGAATTTTTCCCCTCGGCGGGCGGGCAGGGGAGCCAACTCCCGTGGCGCTGACCGGCTGGAATTTGCCGGACCAATCGGTCGTGTGTAATCAAACTGAAACCGGCTTGGCGGTGCTCACCGGGAATTTCATCAATCCCGTTCCTTTCGCCTTGGACGGCCTGCCGGAATGCCTCGAAAATTCGTCCAATCATTCCGTTGAAACCGCGCAAACCCTGACGTTGCCGGTCGTGGTTAACGGCCACGTCAGCCAGCCGGGTGAAGCCGAGGTCTTCTCCTTTGCCGGTCAGGCCGGCCAGCAGATTGTGGCCGAAGTTTTCGCCCGCCGTCTGAATTCGCCGCTCGATTCCTTTTTACGCCTCACCGATTCCGCCGGCAAGTCGCTCGCCTTCAATGATGATTATGAGGACAAAGGTTCCGGCCTGAACACCCATCACGCCGATTCCTACCTGACTGCCACCTTGCCCGCCACTGGCACCTATTTCCTCCGCCTGACCGACACCCAAGGGCAGGGCGGGCCGGCGTTCGCCTACCGCCTCCGCCTCAGCGAGCCCCAGCCAGATTTCGCGTTACGTGTCGTGCCATCCAGTCTCAGTTTGCGTGCCGGCATGAGCGCCTCCTTGACCCTGTTTGCCGTCCGTCGCGACGGCTTTACCAACTCCATTGATCTAAAACTCCAGGACGCCCCGGCGGGTTTTTCCCTGAGCGGAGCCCGCCTCGCCGCCGGCCAGGACAAAGCCCAGTTCACCTTAAGAGCCCCGGCCTCGCCGCTTGCCCAACCCATTGCCATCAAAATAGTTGGCAGTGCCCAGATCGCGGACCAACTCATCACCCATCACGCCGTTCCCGCCGAAGACATGATGCAAGCCTTCATTTATCGCCATCTGGTTCCCGCCCAAGAACTTGCAGTAATAGTGAGCCCCGCCCCCCGCCCCTTCGCCCGTGACGCCTTCAAGTTGCTGGGCACCCTGCCGGTGAAACTAACGCCGGGCGGCACCGCGCATGTGCGCGTGAGCCAGCCGCCGGGGAATTTTGCCGACCGTTTTAAACTGGAACTGGATCGCCCACCGGAAGGAATTACGCTAACCAACGTCCTGATCACTGCCGGCGCTTTGGAACTCGTGCTGGTTTGCGACGCGGAAAAAGTGAAGCCTGGCACCACGGGGAACCTGATTTGCGATGTCGTCCCCGCAAAATCGCAGCCGGTAAAGAAGAAGGGTGGCAACCAGCCGCGCGCTGCCGCCGTGGCGACCCTGCCCGCGATTCCGTTCGAGGTGGTGAAGGAATAGATTGCGTTTCTGAAAGTATAATTGGTCGGGCCGGCTGCCGGTCTGCTTGGTTGGGGAGATCCGTAAATGTAACCAACATGTGGTCTGCCAAAGTCCGTCGATCGCACGCCTTCGGCGCTCACCCCGATGACTTTCCAGCTTGCGAGTCGCCAAGGCAACGAGGCTCAAACCGCACATTCCATCGCATATTCCACCGCGTCCCCTCCGTCGGTCGCAGCCATCCAAATAATGGCATTTTTATCTCCGTAAGAACGACTCGCAAAATTGTTTTCAAAATATTTGACAAATACCCGAAGTCGGTTTAAAAAGAAAAGCAGAAACCTGCTCTACGGTCCAAGCCGGGGGCCTTCACCTTTGCCTGCCTGTGCCACGCATGGCGCAGCTGAGATTCTTTGATCATGAAAACCGGAACCCAAAAATTTTCAAAATTTCAGGCACCCAGCCCGGCCAACGGACACGCCGCCGGAGTGGGAAAATTTTTCCCATTTCTCCAACCTTGGAGGTCTCCGCTGAAAGATTAAAAATTACGAAACGAACCCAATCCGGTTTTTATACAAGACGCTGAATTCAAATACTATATGGCTAGTATTAGAGAAGTGAATAGTTTAAAACGAACCCAATAAGACCCAATTTGAACCCACCGAGCGGCCTGTTTTGGCGCTGATTGGAACGTTCTTTCGGCTAAAAATTGATGATTTGATCCAGTTGCGCCAAAGTCCGTCAGCGTCACTCGTCGCCGATTTGAAATCCTGACCTCGCCGTCGCAGCCGGGCAAACGCCGGAGTCTGCTCAAAATGCCTTGTGCTTACGGAGTTGGTTAGCTAGCGTAATGGCAAACGTACAAGACTTTGGTGGGCTTTGGGATATGGTTCATCCGCAAGCTATCGCAAGGTCGTGAAACATTGTTTTCTCATGCAACTATCGATTAAATCATACTGCGGCCTGGTGGCTTTACTGGCGCTGAGCGCTCTGAACCAGCCTTTTTCCAATGCCCGAGGCCAAGGCAGCCTGACGCCGCCGGGGGCCCCGGCACCGACGATGAAATCGCTTGACCAAATCGAACCGCGCACACCGATTTCAGCCCTGCCATACGGCATTAGCACCGGCGGTTCCTATTATTTGACGACCAGCCTGACGGGCGTGGGCGGAAATCTCAACGGAATTAATATTTCCAGTGGCAATGTGACGCTGGATTTGAACGGGTTCACCTTGCAAGGCGTGCCGGGTTCAGGTGCCGGCATCCGGATCACGGCCACCATTACCAATCTCACCATTCGGAACGGGACGCTGACGGGCTGGGGCAGCCACGGTTTGGACGCTTATAGCAGCGGCTTCCCGCGGAATATGGTTTTTGAGGGGCTGACTCTTTCGGGCAATGGTTCGGCGGGCATTTATGCGGAGGCGGACAGCATCATGCGCAACTGCCTGGCAATTGGGAACGCCGGTGACGGTTTTCACAGTTACGGCGGGGAGGTAACTGATTGCATTGCCCGCAACAATGGGGGGTATGGCATTGAGGTGGTCAACGGTAATGTGCGCCGGTGTTTTGTGGATCATAATAACAGCGTTGGCGTCTCATTGACCAGCAGCCGGGCGGTGGATTGCATTATCCAAACCAACAATAACTATGGGGTGATTTGCAATGGCCCGGGTGATGAAATACGTGGCTGCCGGATCACTGGGAACCAGAATATCGCCATTTATTGCAATGCGGACAACGGGGCAAATGTCATTGCGGATTGTCTGATTTCAGCCAATGGATCTTATGGTATTTACACGGTTGGCCTGGGCCGCTCGCTCATTACGGGCAATCAATTATGCCTGAACTTTTACGGCGGCATTGTCATTGGCGACAGCAACAATCACATCGAAAACAACAATGTGATCACCTTCAACGGGGCGCCGGGTATTTCGGTGACCAGTTCCGGTTACACCAATAATGTGGTGATCAAGAATGTGGTGGGCGGCGGTGGCTCAGCCGCCAATAATTATTTCAACCCGGGCAACAATGATTTTGGCCCGATTGGCACCGCCGCCACGGCCACCAGCCCGTGGGCGAATATTTCGCATTAATCCCCCGCCATTTTCTACGATGAAACGATTGAGCCGCCAACATGGGCTGGATCAGTCTGGGTAGCGGCACGCCGACCAACGGCATTTATTACCAGAACCAGTCTGCCAGCGACTACGGAGTGAATCAGGACGGCTTGGGAAATTTGCGTGGTTTTCTTGTCGCACTTCATTTTTTCTTCAAAATGCAAAATCTCCGATTCGGGTATTAGCAAGTCAGCCGGAATCGCCAAGCCGCACGTAAGGCAGAGCCGATGGACGCGGCTGAAAATCTCCGTCTAACAATTTGGACATTTAAAATGCATGACCGTCCAAGGGGCTTCCCTATGATTAAACGCAAAAAATGGTCAGCTTCTTTGGGCCGTGGGCGCCGAGGACCAGGATGCGTTCGATATCGCCGGTGCGGCTGGGCCCGGTGATGAAGGAAATCATGCTCGGAAAATCGGGCGTGTATTTCTGTTGCAGAAAGGCGAAGGCAGCCGGCAGGTCGGCCACGAGCTGGTCGCGCCGGGCAATCACGATGTGATGCGGCGGCAGCACGGAGAGGGCGCGTCCGCCGGCACTACGGCTGGTCACCGCCACGCCACCGGTCTGGGCGATGAGCACATCGCATTCGGTGATGCCCGCGTCGCACTTCTCCAATTCCTGAACGTCATAGCCGCGGTCGGTCAGCGTCACCGGCAGGCCGATGGCCTGGCAGGCAAAATCAGTCAAAGCGCCGCCATGGCTGGCAATGCGCTGCCATTTGCCGGTGTCGCGCAATTTGAGGAGCGCTGCTTTCAATTCGTCGCGGCTGGCGAAGAGTTGAAACTCGGCCTTCAAATCGGCGGCGTTTTTGGCGAACAATTCAAATTGTTCCGCCGGGCTCGCGCCCACGGCGGGCAGCCAATCGCTGGCGTGGCTGGTCGCCGGCCCGGTTGTGGCAGGCATGGTGGTTCCGCCATGCGCGCCAGGCATGGTGGCCTTGCTTTGCAAGGCTTCACGGATGCGGCCTAAAATGTTTTCGCGTTCGCTCATACTATTTCAATTAACCACGGATGGAGACGGATCATAAAACGAGTTCGCACGGATTCATAAACGGATTCATAAACGGATTCAATTCGCGTCCATTCGCGAAATTCGTGTGAAAGTCTCTTCCCCATCCGTGTCGATCCGTGTCCATCCGTGGTTAAAATTATTTGCGGTTTCGCCACCAGTCTTTGAAAGTTTCCTTGGGCATCGGTGGCAGATCGCGCGTCTTGGTCCACGACCGGGCCGGGTCGAGCGCCGAACCTTTTACGGCAGCATGCAGCGGCTGCGTGATCCAGCCAATTTTTTTGGCCAGCGACCAGAACCGGGGTTCATTGGCCACGATGCCGAACACCTTGTACGCCAACCGCTCGAAGAAGGCGGGCTCGCTGGCGGACGCATTGCGCCGGTTTTGCAGCAGGTGATGGTGCAGGTCGATTTTGACCGGGCACGCCTCGGTGCAGGCGCCGCAGAGAGAGGACGCGTTGGATAGATGTTTCCAATCCTGCAGGCCGCGCAGGTGAGGGGTGATGACGGAACCGACCGGGCCGCTGTAGGTGGTGCCGTAAGTATGGCCGCCGACGTTGCGGAAAATCGGGCAGACGTTGAGGCACGCGCCGCAGCGGATGCAATGCAACGCGTCGCGCTGCTCGGGATCGGCGAGGAGTTCCGTACGGCGGTTGTCGAGGAGGACGACATGCCATTCCTCGGGGCCGTCCACTTCGCCGGGCTGGCGCGGGCCGGAATACATCGTGTTGTAGCCGGTCATGGGCTGGCCGGCGCCGGCGGTGGCCAACATGGGCAGAAACAGGCCAAGGTCTGCAAAGCGCGGCAGAATCTTCTCAATGCCGATGAGCGTGATCATCGTTTTGGGGAGGGCGGCGGTGAGACGCGCATTGCCCTCGTTTTCGGTGATCGAAATCATGCCGGTCTCGGCAATGGCAAAGTTCGCGCCGGTGAAGCCGACGTCCGCCTGGATATATTTCTGGCGCATGACCCGCCGGGCCACCATCGTCAAATCTTCGGGCGAGTTGGAGGGGACGTCGCCGATTTCCTTCTGGAACAGGTCGCGGATCTCATCCCGCGTCAAGTGCATGGAGGGGAACACGATGTGATACGGCGTCTCGTGCCGGAGTTGGACAATGAATTCACCGAGGTCGGATTCCACGACGGTGAAGCCTTCCTTTTCCAAGGCTTGGTTCAGATGAATTTCTTCCGAAGTCATCGCCTTGGACTTGATCATGGTGCGCGCTTTTTTATCGCGGAGAATCTGGGCGATGATTTCGCGCGCCTGCTCGCCGGTGCTGGCCCAGTGAACTTTCGTGCCGCGCGACTCCAGCTTGGCGACGAAGGATTCGAGGTGCTGGTCGAGGTGGTTGATCGCCTCCCATTTGGTTTCGGCGGCGGCCTGCCGGGCGGATTCCCAGCTTTGGAACGCGCCTTTGCGCTTGTCGCGGGCGGTCTCATAACCCTTCAGGGCCGTGCGGATGAACTGCCGGTGACGGAGGTCGCCGGACTTCTCGGTGGCGCGGGTTTTGAATTCGGAAACGAAGCGGCTCATGCGGGAAGTTATTGATGGTTCAGCACTTCGGCGAGGCTGATGGTTTTGGTGGGCTTGCCCTGCCGCGACAGCAGGCCCTGGATGTGCATCAGGCAGCTCGAATCGCTGGAGACGATGTATTCGGCGCCGGTCTCGGCGGCGGTGGCGCATTTGACCTCGCCCATGGCGGTGGAAATCATGGGGAACTTGGCGGCAAAGGTGCCGCCAAAGCCACAGCAGGAGACTTCCGTCATTTCGACGAATTCGAGACCTTTAACGTTCGCGAGCAGCGCCCGCGGCTGTTTCTGGATGCCGAGTTCGCGCAGGCCGTGGCAGCCATCGTGGAACGTGACCTTGTGCGGGAATTTCGCGCCGAGGTCCGTCACGCCGAGCTTGGTGACCAGAAAATCCGAGAATTCCCAGGTGCGCGCGGAAACTTGTTTGGCGATTTCCGCGTGGCGGGTGCCGGCGAAGAGTTCGGGGTAAAACTTCTTAACCATCGCGCCGCAGGAACCGGAGCCGATGACCACGACTTCGGCGTCCTTGAGTTTCTCCAGCACGGGGGTGGCAATGGTGCGGGCATCTTCGTGATAGCCGGAGTTGAAGGGCGGCTGGCCGCAGCAGGCGATTTCTTCCGGGCAGACCACGGTGTGGCCGAGGCGTTCGAGAATTTCCACCATGCTGATGCCGGCGCGCGGATACAACGCATCGATGAAGCACGGAATGAATAAGGTGACGGTCATGTAATGGCGCCAGCAAAATA
>Ga0302322_100002187_pt1 | contig 16464 bp, 11 predicted proteins | sample Fen_T0_2_FD_203757 | JGI IMG/M metagenome (GOLD analysis project Ga0302322, IMG submission 203757) | Peat permafrost microbial communities from Stordalen Mire near Abisko, Sweden - Fen_T0_2 | ecosystem: Environmental > Terrestrial > Soil > Wetlands > Permafrost | place: Sweden: Abisko... | reverse complement strand
ACCTCCATCCTACTCAAGTGCGGCGATACCAAAGTGACCATCACGCCGAATGGCGTGACTATCGAGGGCGACACCTTGACGTTCAGCGCCAAGTCGAAGCTCGCGGCGAGCGGCCCCAGCTCCGCACTCACGCTCGACGCCAACGTCGTTGCCACGGGAAGCAAGCTCACGGCCTCCTCGTCGGGCGCGAGCCTCACCCTCGCCTCGGACGCAAAGTTGGTCGGGTCCAAGGTGCAGCTCGGCTCCGGCAGCGGCGCGAGCGCCTCCAGCAGTAGCAGCTCGGGACAAAACAAGAAGGACAAGCCCGTCTACATCCGGACCAAGATCTTGCGCAGCGGCAAACCCGCAGCGGGGGTGCCGTACACGCTGGTGCTCGACGACAAGCTCACCTTGAGCGGCTCCACGACCTCAGCGGGTCTCGTAGAGCAGCAGGTTCCGGCAACGGTGGCGACCGCGCGCTTGACCTTGCTCGACACCAAGCAGGTGAGAACCTTCACCATTGGTACGGTAGAAGCGTTCGACACCACGCTCGGCGGGCAACAGCGCCTCAAGCGCCTCGGCTTTTACCACGGCGCGCTCGACGGCAGCGAGAGCGCCGCCATGAGTCACGCGGTGTCGGCCTTTCAAAAGGCTCACGGCCTGCAGGTCACCGGGCAGCTCGACTCGGCCACTCAGGCCGCCATCAAGACCCAATATGGTAGCTGAAATGACTGCGAGGGACCTGACATGCACCTGCGCTTAGCCGATGTCGAATTCGATCTGCCGGACGACTGGCGGGACACCACGACTCATCAGTTCCTCACGGCCGACGGCAGCGGTTCGCTGATCGTCGAAGCCGCGCACGAATCGGCGCCTGCAGCAGACGTGCTGAACTCGGCTCTCGCCGAGTATCGAGCGGTTTGGGGGATGATGATCATCTTCAGCAACCGAGTGGTCTTGAACCGCGGCCCCCTGAAGGCGCCGGCCGTCGAGGGCGAGCAATTGGCAATGGACCAAGTTGACCGGCTGCGGTTTGCGTTGGTCGGCCTGAGCTCGGCACACTGGCTCGCCACGCTCCGTTTCCTGATGCCCTCGAGCCGTAGCTTCATGCCGTTGGTACAACGGCTGGTGGCTAGCGCCCGCTTCAGCGACGAGAGCTGGGAGCTGCCGTCGCCGGACGCGACCCTGAGGGCGGTGCAGGCAGGCCCCCTATCGTTGCAGATCCCGAGGGATTGGCAGGCACCCGGCACTTTCGAATTCCAGCACCCCAGCGCGGATGAAGTGACATTGACAGTCACGGTCGAACGCCCCCTCGAGCCGTCAGGCACGATCGACTGGACCGACTTGATTGCCGACCCGTTTCGGATTGTGGGGGTAACCGAGGCACCTCCACCGCCCGGCGGGCGTGACTGGGAGTCCGAATGGCAGCTCGAGCTGTCGTCGCAAACTGCTCCGTGGATCGTCAAGAAAGCCGTCCGGCAGGTGACGACCAGCACGGTCGTCACGGCCGTGCTTCAAGGCCCCGAGTCATTGCGAACTGACTGGGCCCCTGTGTGGTCACAGTTTCAGAGCAGCCTTCAGCCCGGGTTTGGCCAGTAAATGGCGGACGAAAGCATTCAGTGTCACGACGACACGAGCACTTGCGATACGGTCTCGTCGCTCACGGTGCCCATCGTCTTCGTGCCCGGCGTCATGGGCTCGCGGTTGGACATCATCCAGGGTCGCACCTGGGATCCGGACGACTCCACCGCGATGGCCACCTGGATTTCGCTCACTGACGCGAGCGTGCAAAAGACCAGGCGCGCACTACGCGCCTCGGGCAGTGGCGCACCGGGCACTGCGGCGAAAGTCAAGAACACGCTCTACCACAGCAGCGTTTTCACGGATCCCATCGACCAAGTGTTCGGAGCGAGCCGCTGTCGCGCGATCGGAAAGCTTGCCACGGGCAAAGACGAGAAGCCCAGCATCGGCGTCTTCTACGGCACGCACCGCAACTGGGGCAGCGTCAACTGGGGGTTCTACGGATCACTTTTGATGTATCTCGAAAGCCAGCTCAATGCGCACGACGACGACCCGCATTTCCCGGTTTTTGCCTGCGGCTACGATTGGCGCCAATCGAACACCATCAGCGGTCGGCAGATCAACGCGTTCCTCCGCAAAGTGCTGAACCAGTACAAGGCGGTCGCGTCCAACGTGATTGTGATCACGCACAGCATGGGCGGCTTGGCCGTGCGCGCCGGGATTCAGGCAGATCCGGGCATCACGAGCTCCATTCGCGGAGTCATTCATGGATTGCAGCCATCGCTCGGTGCAGTGACCTGTTACCGGCGGTTCCTGACTGGGGCTTCCGCGCCCGCCGACAAGGACGGAATCGGCCCCGATTACGTGCTCAACAAAATCATGGGCAACACCGGAGCACGGTACGCCTACAACTTGAGCGGCTGTGCGGGACCTTTGCAGCTCTTACCCAATCACTTGTTTTCGAGCTGCGCGGGCAGCTGGCTGCAAGGTCTCGATGGTAGCTACGACCTGAGCGCGATTTACACTATCTACCGCCAAATTAACGTGCCCGGAATCGCTGGCATTACCGCAGGTGGCGAGGAACAGTCCGGCACTACCCAGGAGAAAAAATCGCGCAGCGTCCGCGCTGATTTCGCATTCAATATCAAGGGCGCCGAAGCTTTTCATCAGGCGCTCGAGCGAACCGCGCATCCACGAACCTACGTGCTGTACAGCACCGGGCTACGAACCGATCATTCGATCGAGTTTCAGAATTTGTTCGGTTCCATCTCCGCGCCAGATTCGCGACCCAAGGTGCAGTGGCAGGTCGAGGGCGTCGACGGCGCGGATCTCACCGATCTTTGGAACGAGGTCGTGTATCACCGACGCCCCGACGGCGACGGAACGGTTCCGGAAGCGAGCGCGCAGTGCCCGACGCTCATGCCGTTGCCGCTCGCCGAGCCCGCCGCAGCGGCTAGACCATTGGAGCACGCGGCTGCCTACGGCGACGCTGCTTTCCAAGCGTTGACGCTGAGCTTCATTCACCGCTTGCTGACCCCCGGTTGACCGTGATCGACTCGCGCCCACTCACTGCTTGCTGACCGCCAGTTCGACATGATCGGCCATTTCAAACCCGAAGAACGCTCATCGCGCGCGGGGTGGCTCTTGAGCGCGGCTTCGCTCGGAAGCGTGGCTGGCTTGCCTTGGGTCTTTTTCCTGCAGGGCCCCCTCGTCAGCGTGGTGCTCGCGGTGTTTGCCGTACTGAGGGCCGATCAGTTGTGGCGCGCCACGACGGGCCGATTCCGCGGGCCGCTCGCGGGGATCGCATTGGCCTCTGCCGTCGCGGTCGGGCACCCGGCAAGCTCCACCTGGCCGGATCGCTGCTTCGAACTGCTACTCAGTAACGGCAAGGAGCCTCGGGATTGGCTGTTGGTCTTGGCCTTAATCGGGGTCGGCGCGCTGGTGTGTCTGGTCGCGCTCGACTTCGAGCTGCGCCGCAGGCTCCGCCGCTTGCAAGCCGCGAACGTGCAGCCTTCAGATCAGGCGAGCAAGTTCGCGCTGTGGGTCGGCCTCGCGGGGCTCGCGTGGTCCGTAGCCAACGAAACGTTCTTACCGAACTTGCCCCTGATGCTCTCCGATATCAGCTTCGGCGGAACGTGGGCCTACGACGGGGACCGCTTCAGAGACCCCTGCAATCCGGAAGTCGGTTGGGTCGGCGCGGCTTTGTACTTGATCGCGCTGGTCTTGCTGTGGCGAAGCGCGCGCCAGACGTTGGACGCCGGAGCGACACGCGAGCGCTGGCGCCGCGACTCGATTCGCGCGCAGGGCCTGGTCTTGTTCGCGCTGCTCATCGTTCAAGCCGCGCGAACGAGCGCACTCTTTCGGGTGGAGCTCCCGATGCTGAAACAGCACGGCGGTCAGATCGAGTGCGGGTGCCATAAATACAACGCAGCGGCTTTCCCCAGCGGGAGCTGATCGCCCTTCGCCCGCGCGCGCCGGCGACTTAGCGCACGCTGAGCACATTGGCCGCGCCGCCGAAGGCTGCGCCGCCGCGCGACGTATCGCGGCACCATCAACAAAAGACAAAGGCGGACCGGGTGAGAAGTCCGCCTTTATTTTGGCCGAACGCTAGCTGAGCGCCAAGGCCCGCGAAACGCTAAGTCGGTCGATGATCGCGGTCGAGGCGGACGATGGGCAAACCATCTCGAGGGAAATGAAACCTAGGGAGCCTGCAGCTCGCAGACCAGAACGGCCGCCTTGTCGAGCCAGGCAGCGTCGATCGGCAAACGACAAACGTTTGTGTTTGCGCACGCTGCGCTGGCCGCGCAATGGCAGGTTGCGGCCGGAGCACTGCAACCGCTGAGCTCCGCGCACGTATAAGCGAAATCGTTTTGGCACCGACTGTCTTCGAGGTGTTTAGTGGCCATGCATTTCCCGTCAGCGTCTGGCGCGGTGATCGCGCCACCCACGGTGCGATAGCCGACGCAGGCTTGGCCCGATGCGCAGGTTTGGCCCGCGCAGGTACTGCCCGAGCCGCCCGAACCGCCGCCACCTTGTCCACCGGCAGTGCTGCAGCTCAGTTCATCCACCGTGCCCTCGCCGCAGGCGCAGCAGCCGCTGGACACGACCTTGCCGCCGCATTGGTCGAGGCACACGTTGGCGCGCAGGCACTCGCTGATTTCACAGCCTGATGCACCTCCCCCAGCCTTGCCACCGCTGTTGTTCAGGCCGCCGCTGCCAGTGCCGCCGTTTGGCGCAGCTCCCGCGTGCGCGGAGCCGGCCTCGCCCGAACCGCCCGCGCCGCCCGAGCTATTCGCGTTACCGCCATTGGCGTGGCCCGCGCTATTCGCGTTGCCGCCATTGGCGTGGCCCGAGCTATTCGCGTTGCCGCCATTGGCGTGGCCCGAGCTATTCGCGTTGCCGCTCGTCGCTTGCCCCGCGTTCCCTCCGGCGCCCGCTACGTTGCCATCGTCGCCGCACGCGCTAAAAATCGCAGGAGCGCCGAACAGCAACAGTGTGAGCAACCCGCGCGAAGCGGGAGCGTGCAGCGTCTTGCGCTTCGGGCCGATAGCGCTTCCCCAGGGCCTCATAGTATTCATTAGGCTAAGTTATCGCGCTCTTCTGCGCAAGTCCGCGCAACTCTTCCGCGCAAGACGTCGAAACCGCATGCGAACCTCAGGGGCTGTTCGCAGCTCGAGCTACTCGCCCAGGTGCCGCGAGGCGGAAGGGCAGGAACGACGCGGACGGTGCTGTCGTGGTCATTTGTTTGGGGGGAGCATTGCAATGCTCCTTCGAGGGCGCTGCGGTGCGAAGATGAAGCTCGAGGAGTGTGCCAATGGCACAATTGAAGGGCTCGTCCGCATGGCTCGGCTTCCTGGCGGGAAGCCCGCTGGTCATTTGGCTGATGACCGGCGTGCTCAAGCCCGTCGTCGCCGCGTCAGCCAATCCGGCGGCTGCCACGATGGGCACTCTGCCGTCGTCGTTGGCGCCAGCGCTCGTGGCTCCGACATTTCCGAACACCGCGGGTCCGAGTGACTATTGCGTCGCGCGGTTTCTAGCGCCGATTCAGGCCATGGCCGGCGGCGGGTCAGCGCAGTCGGTCTCAGCCACCAGTCCTCCAGCAATTCCACCGAGCGACTGGTCGACGCGGCCGGACCTGCGAGAGGCGATCAATGACCTGAAGCGCGCGTTCGGTAACGAGTCCGAGCTCGCCGAGGTCGAAACGATGGTTGCTAGCTTACCCGACCCCGTGGACTCGGGTCTGAGCTACTCGTTCGAAACGATGCTGCAGGCGTTGCGCCAAGGTGTCGAATTCAACGCGCAGGAATCGTACTATCGCGATCGCAGCTGGCTGCCTTGGAACGACCGCGACGTCGAGCAAGCGCGCCAGAAGGACTCGGAACAGTGCCGAATCTTGCTGCCGGGGCTGATGCTATTTCGTGGCGGTGACGCGCACGCATCGAAGCTGTTCGCGTTACTCCTCGTCGGTGAATCGCCGACTACAGGTGTGCGTCAAGCGGCGATGGCCAATGCCCTGCGCGTTCAACAGCTGTTCGACGAAAGCGTGAACCCCAGCGAGCGCCCGGTTCGCATCGTCGGGCCAACGTTTTCCGCAGGCGCGCAGTCCCTGCGCCTGGCGCTGCGCAACTGGGCAAACGAGGTCCGCCCGCGTCACGTGGCGTTCGAGGTCGTGAGTGGCAGCGCAACCGGTTCGAACGTGTCGCAGTGGCTCGGACTAACGCCGCTTTCGCCGAACGGCACGATTTCCTATCGAACGACGACCGTGCCCGAGTCCACCGTCGAATGCGCCTACTTCCAATTCTTGAAGCACCAGCTCGACGTCAGCCCCGAGGGCGATCGGTCCGGGCCGCGCGTGGGCGGGGAAGCGCCGCAGGCACTGGCCGATGTGGGGACGCTCAGCGAGTCGGGGACCGAGTTCGGTGCCACCTCGGGTGCCGACACGCCCGGTGCGGGTGACCTACCTGGCGCGGGGCGTGCCTGCCCCTTGAAAGCCTCGTCAATCTTTCATTTCCCATTCCATATCTCGGCGCTGCGCGACGCGTACGAGGATCTGGATCACAAGGACGCGCAGGCGCGCAAGGACGCGACCATCGCACGCGCCGTCTCGCTCGACGCATCTCTCCGTGAAACGCGCGCCCCACGCGACGTCGAAGCCAATCCCTCGCAAAAGACGCGCAGCGCGGACGATATCACGCTCGGTAACGTGCTCGGCTATATTTCCACGCGGCACATCCGCCACCTCGCGATCCACGCGACCGATGTGGGCGACGCCATCTTCCTGGCGCGTCGAATCCGCGACGTAGCGCCAGACGTGCGGCTCGCCTTCTTCGATTCCGATGCTTTGCTGCTACACCCGGACTTCCGTCGCGAGCTGATCGGTTCATTGGTCGTGACTCCCTACCCGTTCCTTGGGCTGAGCGAGTTTCTGTCGCCAACGGGCGAAGCGTTGGTCGTGGGCGGCTTCGAGAATGGAAACGCGCAGGGCGTTTACAATGCACTCCTGGCGCAACGCGGCGTGGCAGCTGCAGAGCTGAGCAACTACCAGCTCGGGTCAACGGCTCCGCTGCCAGTATGGATCTCCACGATCGGGCGAGGCGCGGTGGTCCCGACCAAGGTGCTGCCTACCGCAGATTGCAAGCGTGTGATTTATGGATCGAGCTCGCTCACCGGGGGCGCCGATCGCGAACTCGAGCGGCGCTGCTCGGCTGGTGCAGGCGATCGCCGCATCGCCTGGAAGGAGTTCACCAAAAAATATCGGGCTGACTTGACGCTCGCTGGTGAAGCGCGCTTGCCCTACGCGTGGGATCTATTGTTCGCTGGGCTGTGTTTCCTGTTCGCGATCGACCAGGCGCGGCGAAATAAGACTGCTCGCCGATTTCTGAGCGACGAGTCTCCCTTCCCCGTCGGGTTTTGGGCAGCCAGCGACCAAGAGCTCGATCTTTGCATCGCGCGCACCAAGTGGCGCCTGTACGGGGCGATTCGCTCGTTCCTCTTCTGTCTCGCCTTCTCGTACACGGCCATCTTGTACTTGCTGGCGGTCATTGCGCGTGGTGGGCCGCACTTGTACTTGGCTTGGGACGGCCTCGGTTCCGCGCTCGTGCACGATGCCACGTTCTGCGGGTGCGCGGTCATCGTCGTCGCGGCGGTGGGGCTCTCGTCCTACTTCACGGCCATCTCGATCGCGCGCCTGTTCAAGGACTTGCGACGGTTTGCTACCTGCGTCGGTTCGAGCCTGCTGCTACGCAGCTTTGCGGATATCGCGGAAAGCGTACGTCCCGGTCGCTCGCACGGTCCTGACGGGCCGAGCCTGCCGTCCATAGTCGTCGAGGAACGCGGACCGATCTCGACCGGTAATCGCACCGCGGTGTCACCCACCCCCACTGCGATGAGGACTGCGCCACCTTTTTCGCGGCGGATGGCGGACCGCGTAACTCTCACCTTTGGCATCCGGAACCCACTCGGGCGGCTGGAGACCGCTCGTGTCTCCTTTGCACAGCTACGGCTCCTGGCCTGGCTCAGTATGCTGACGGCTGCGGCGTTCTTGCTAATGCTCGGCTTGGATACCTACGCCTCAGCCGGTCTATCGGAATCGGTGAGCCCGTCAGTCGCCCTGGTCGTATTGCGCAACGCGAATCTCACCAGCGGGGTTTCGCCAGCCACGCCTGCGCTGCTGTGCATGGTTTCGACGTACCTTTGGGCAATCGGCAGAATGCGGCGTCTGGCGGTTGCTCAGTTGACGTCGCGGATGTCGCCACCTGACCGCGAGAAGGATCTCGTCAGCACTCCTATTCGTTACGTCTTGCATCCACGCTACGGCCTAGGTGATGGCCCGGAGTACTCGGACGCAGGGTTTACCGAGATCGAACGCAACGTGCTGAACGCGATCTGGCGCCCGATCACCGGTCCGTATTACGTGGCTGCCGCGATTACCATCGCGTTCTTCCCGGTAGTACTGTTCACGCTCAAGCCGCTTTCGACGCTGACGGGCTTCTGGGGCACGCTCTTCCTGGGCGCGGGACTCGGGCTATCGGTGTACTTGATCGGGATCACGGTCATTCAATTGGTCCAGTATTGGTTCGCGTTGAAGCGTCTATTGAAGCGCATCATGGAGCATCCATTGGGAAGCGTCTTCAGATCCGTGCCCGTTTTTGCGCGCGACTCGGTCGACCATCAGGTTTCGCGTAGCCCCGACGAAGCGCTGCGCTGGTCGGCTTGCGCTCAGCAGTTTTGCGACCTGACGCGCGCTTCGGAAGGGATCCCCGAGCTCGAGCCGTTGCGGAAGCGCGCGGCGTTTTTGAGCGACAAGCGCACGGCCCTTTCTCGGGCACGGATGCGCGCGCTGCGAGGGGGTTGGCCGCGCGAGGGAGAGCATCCGGAGGTGGTACGCACCGACGCCGAAGTCGAGCTTGCTCGTCAGGTGATCGAGGCGGCGGCTCTGCTCACCGAGCTGCTCGAGGAGCCCTGGCTGGCCTCTGCTAGGCGGGTGGGCATCGTCGACGAAGGCAAGCCGGCGCGTGTCCCCGAGCAGTTTCACTTCTGGCTCGCCGCCAGCGGGGACGACTCCGGCCCCGTCAATCAGCTCGACGCGAATACGGAGCGTGACGCGGCGGGCGCTTGGCCAGCGCCGCGCGCGGTCCGAGTCACGGCGTCCACCAAGCCCCCGCCCTCTGGAGTTGGATCCGGGCCGCGTCATCCCGACTCGGCCGACCATGGCCCCGATCAGGTCGTCGATGCACTCACGCCCGCCGGTAGCTCATTTTCCAGCGACGAACTCGCGTGGCTCCGGGGTGCACAAACGTTCGTGGCCACGGTGGTAACGCTGCTCGTGCATCGGCACGTGCGTCAATTTCGCTATTTTCTGTACGTCACCACGGGCTGCGCGCTCTTGCTGGTGCTCGCCGTCAGCAGCTACCCGTTCGAGCCCTATCGCCTGTTGCTGACGTTCATTTGGGTAGTGATGCTGTCCGTGGTCGGGGCCTGCCTGTGGGTCTTCGTGCAATTGGATCGCAACACGTTGATGAGTCACATCTCGGGCACGACACCGCAATCAGTCACGCTCAACGGCGCCTTTGCTCTGCGCGTCGTGGCCTGGACGATTGTCCCCCTGCTCAGCGTCGCTGCCGCACAGTATCCCGATTTCGCCAATCTGCTGTTTGCCGTGGTGCGCCCTTTCGCCAGCGCGCTGCGGTAGCGCGATGCTGGGCTGCGCTAGCGGTGGCGACGATCGCCATCGATTGACCGCGCCGCCGCGGTGATCGCCGCGATGCGCACGGACTTTTGCTCTAGAGTGGCTTGAGTCGGAATGCTGCGAGCAGGTTCATCCGCACGCCGACCGCCGGTGCTGGCAGTGGGAAAAATTGCGAGCGCTCGACGGCGAAGACACGCTCGATTTCACGGACGATCTCCGATGCCGTGTTCACGTGCTCGACTTTCATGATCTTCCAGAAGCCGCTGCCGAACTTCTTCTTGAAGACGCGCGCCGAAGAAAAATGTCGGCCTAGTGTATAGAGCGCGCTCCCTTCGCAAGGGATGACGATGTCGAGATGACCATTGGGCTTGAGGATCCGTAGCACCTCCCGCAGCGCGGCCGGAAGATTCGGCAAGTGTTCGAGGACGTGCATCGCCACCACGCGATCGAAGAAGCCATTCTCGTAAGGGAGGCGCTTCTGAATGTCTCCGCAGGCGACACGTCCCTCCGGCAAACTGCTGCGGAGTTGCTCGCAGAAGATCGGATCTACGTCGCAGCAGTAGTACGAATCTCCGCTCGACAGCAGGCCTGGTGTCCCGCCCCGCGCGCCAGGACCAAGCTCGAGCACCGTCTCTCCGGAACTGTCGTGCTGCAGGCTCTCGAGAAAGCGCTGATTGAATTTGGTGACGAAGGAATAGCGTTCGTCGTACTGGGAGAGCCAGTAGTGGTGCCACGCTTGGCGCTTGGCCTCGAGCTCCGGAGGCAAGTCAGGGATCGTTTTCGGCCACGATGACGAGGCGAGCATCGGCGCGATCTAGCACGCCTTGCGCCGGTTTGGACACTCCCGCTCGAGCGTTGCGCCAGCCATGATTCGAATCGGCCCTTCGCTTTCCGAGCAGGACGTTGCGCGGGGTCGTTCACTGCGACGGCGCGAAGCGAGGTACGTGCGGCTTTGTGTCGCCGCAGAAAGAGAGCGCTTTGACCAATTTTGCGTCGAGCTCGGGATTGTATTTGTGGAAATGTCCGTTGTAGCCCTGATACCCGAGTAGAGCGCCCATCAGCAGGGTCGCCGACGCCAGCAGAACGACCACGGTAGTGGAGAGCTTGGGCGCCATTCGGGCGAAGTGATGTGCCCGGAACGCGAAGGCACCGAGCAGGCCCAGCAGCACCAGGCCAGGCGTCACATCGCTCAAATAGCGCATGGTCCCCGCGTAAGCGCCCAGCGCCGTCAGGCCAGTGAGACATCCCATCGCGCCGAACGACAGAAGGCACCACAAATACACGCGACCGTGACGAACTCGCAGCAACCGGCGTGGCACGAGCAAGAACGCAAAACCGATGAACCAGGTGATCGGCACCGCGCGAAGCCAGCCGACGATCGGCTCGTCATGGTTGAAGTCAGCTGGCACCGAGAAGCCCGCGGGGAAAGCATCGGTCGTCTTGATCCACCAGGTTTGAAACACGAATGGGAACTGACAGGAAGCCACGAACGGGCGCAGGCTGTAGCTATACAGATTCGGCAGCGCGTACTGCCGCTCGAAGCGCAGCGCAGGGTAACCCGACAGCTGCAAATTGAGCCCGAATTGCAGAGGGTCGTCGAACCTCAGCTTGTTGTAGACGAGCAGACTGACGCCGATGATGGCCACCGGGGTGCCCAACCGCAGCGCGCCCCAGAGCGCATCGAACCAGCGTCGCTCGCTCTCCCAAGCCTCGACCAGCGCGGTGACACCAATCAGGAAGGCGACCGTTGGCAAAACCGTGACGCGGGAGGCGAGCGCGAGCCCCCAGCACAACCCTGCGAGCAATGGACGATACCGCCGCGCCGAGCTTGTCCCGGCATACCAGACCGTGTCGAATGCGAGCAGCACGCCCATCACGAGCCAGGCCTGCGCGGAGACAATCGCCGTGATGTAGGTACCCAGGGTCGTGACGTCATGCAGCATCGGGTTCGCGAAGGCGAACGTCAGGATGCCGAAAATGAGTACGACTTTCGGCACCGCGCTGAACAAGCGTCGCCCCAGGCGTTCGACAATCAGGCCGCCGGCAAGCGCGGCCAGGCAAGCGGAGAACAGCCCGACGTACTGGTCGCCGATGACACGAGTGATCCCGAGCAGCGTCTTGCCCAGCGCTTGGAAGATGGCCGGTACTGGTCCCCAGTAACAATAGTACTTGCCGCGAAAGTAGCTGAGATCGAGCGCCCAATAGCGGATGTTGACTCGGTCACGCGGGTCCGCCGCGCGTAGCAGTTCGGGCGCGGGCTCGAGGTCGACATACAAATGACCCGAGCGAAACCCGTCCGCCTGCAGATCGAGGTAGGTGCCGTAGACTGGCCAGTTGCGCAGGCCACCGCCGGAGACGAAATAGAAGTAGACCGCGCATGCGACAAACAGCACGAAGTAGAGCCAGAGTCGCGACCTCAGATGCTGAATGCTCGCCGCGAGCCGCCCGCCGGGTGGCGGCATTTGGAAGAAGCTACGCAGACTTCGCAAGGCGCTGATGGGAGCGGGCCCTTGATCCATTGATGGCTGTAGACTAGTGTCAATTCGAGAACTCTTGGAAAGCAAGTTCGAGATTTTGCGCGGGGACGCACGCAATGCCAACCCTCCCGTATTGTCGGCCCGGTGCTCGAAGCTCATCGGCCGCGCCCAGTTGGCGAACTTGCTGGCGGACCGCACTTTGCGCCCGAGTGACCCCTTGCCGTTTCCGGAGGCCGATGCGGTGGCGTGTGAACTCGCGCGCGAGGCCATTTATTGGGCACTTTTTGCGCAGAGAGAGCTCGCTCCGACGAGCGCGCCGGGTCCCACTCAAGCCATGTCTGCTCCGCCCGACAAGATCGCGCTCGCCACGCTTTGGGCCGAGGCAGCGCCCGAGTTGCTCGACCGCGCGGCCGAGGGTCTCGGGCAAGTGGAGCGTTTGCGCGTCGAGCTGGTCGACAAATCCTTCGCTGACTTTGCAGAGCTGAGCCCCGAGCAGCAGGCCGCCACGGCCGCTCGTCTGCACACCTTTGCAGAGCGCCTGATTGAGCCCCTGGTGGCCCCTCAGCGGGCGCAAGAGCGCCTTTGGGTCAGGCGCGTTCAGTGGCTATTGGCCGCGCTCGCCGTCCTGATCGTGCTCGGCCTGTTCGCCAAGTCATGGAAGGACAAGCATGATCTGACGCATGATTTAGCGGCCTCTGCGTCGTGGACGACGAGCTCCCAGCACGACGAGTGCTCCTGCCCGTCGCCCGCGCAGTCGTGTGCGGCTTGCCCCAACTTTTTCTTCCATACCTTGGCGGACAAGCAGCCATGGATCGTCTTCGATCTGCACCAGGTTCAGACGCTGTCCGCGGTCGTGGTCGAGAACCGTCGGGACTGTTGCGGTGAGCGAGCCGTGCCGCTGGTCGTGCAAGTTAGCGCCGACAGAAAGCATTGGAAGACGGTCGCTACGCGCAAAGATGAATTCGACACCTGGCGTGCAGATTTCCCAACCGAGCAAGCACGCTGGGTCAAGCTGTATGTCTCGCGGTCTGACTACCTGCACCTGGCTCGGGTGAGGCTGCTGCCCTAGCAGCTCACAACTGGCGCAGGTTTGCGACGATGCGCGCCCCGCCGGTATCGAAGCGAAACGGCAACGGGCGTAGGCCGCGCGCGACCAACGCCGCGTACACGCGCCGACGCTCGGCCGGAGCGGTGTAGAACATGAAGAAGCCGCCACCCCCGGCGCCCATCAGCTTGCCGCCGATGGCGCCCGCCGAGCGCGCCGCCTCGTAGTGTTCGTCAATCGTCGGGTCACTCATGTTGGAGGCAAGCTTCCGCTTGTTGGTCCAATGCTCGTGGAGCAGCTCGCCATAACTGTCGATGTTGCCGCGGGTCAGAATGCGGCGAGTTTCATAGCCGAGCTCCTTGATGCGGTGCATGCGCTCGACCGCGCTGTCGGTGTTCGATTGGATGTTTTGCCCTTGCTTGGACAACACCGAGGCCGCCTCACGCTCCACGCCGGAGTAGAAAATGAGCAGGTTCGATTCGAGCTCGGCCAGCACTTCGGGGCGCGTTGGCACACGTTCGACTTCGACGCTGCCGTCGGTGTTGAAGGTGAAGGCGGTCACACCACCATAGGCCGCGATATATTGGTCCTGTTTGCCGATCGGCTGCTTCAGTACTTCGATCTCGATCTTGCACGCCTCTTCGGCCAATTGCTGGCTCGACACATACTCGTGCTTATAGGTGTGAAGGGCATTGAGCAGGGCCACAGTGAAGGTGCTAGACGACCCGAGGCCGGAGTTCGGCGGGCAATCCGCGGTACTGGAGAGCTCGATGCCTTGCGAAATGCCGGAGAAGCGCAGCGCTTCGCGGAAGATACGATGATCGATCTGATCGACCGAGTCCACCGTCTCCGTCTTGGAGTACGCTAGCCGGATGCTGTCGTAAAAGCGGCGGTTGGCGCTGACATAGATGTACTTGTCGATCGCGGCAGCGACCAAGAACCCGCCGTGGAGCGAGGAGTAGCTGGGTAGATCGGTACCGCCACCGCCGAGAGAGAAGCGCACCGGAGCACGTGAAACGATCATGGGGAACTCCTGCGCTAGCGCTTGAGCCGACAGGCGGCGAAGGTATTGAGCCCGAATTTGTGCGAAAAGCACTCGATTTCGCTGGGCAGAAAGCCGGCGCTCACGAGCAAGGGCCACAGATCTGGGACATCGTAATAGGTCTTGTGGTCGTCCATTTCGGCGGGCGGGGAAAGCCCCAACTTGAACGCCGAGAACTCCAAGTAGCGTCGGCCTCGCCAAGATGGAACATTGACCAGACAGGTGCCACCCGGTCGCAGTAACCGGCGAATCTGCTTGAGCGCTTGCAGCGGCTCCCACAGATGCTCGAGCACCGAAACGATCATCACCAGATCGAAGCTGCGATCGGGCAATGCCAATAGCGTTTGCGAGAGCTCGCCTTCGAAAGCGCGAACCTTGGGGTCCGCCTTGAGATCGTCGGCCAAGGCGACGTCCACCAACGTCGCGCTGGCGACTTCGCCGAGCACGCTGCGCGCGAACGACGCTTGATAGCCGCAGCCGAGGTCGGCGATGTCGAGACCAGTGAGGGACGGGACGAAACGCCGTATTTGCCGCGCGGACAACCACACGCCGAAGCGATCGACCAGCGTTGGTGTGTGCTTCTGCCCAAAGGATGCCGCTCGTACCTCTGAAGCGCCGGGATTGCGGAGGGGGTCGTTCACCGTTTACGGACCGCCACGGCCGTCGAGTGCAAGATCAGGGTGAAGGTGAAGGACATGAAGCCGATGATCATGAGCAGCAGGCCGGTGATGCCGAGGTTGTTCGTGGTTCCGACCAGCGAGAAGTGATTGCGGAAATAATACACGCTCAAGTTCAGCGCCAAGCCCAAGCCCAACGCGAACGCACCGCCGCTGATAGCCACGGCGCGTGTGTAGCTGAAGCGCCGAAACCATTTGGCCTTCACGTCACCCGAGTAGTCGAAAAACACTTTCGCCAATATGCCCATGTACACGCACTGCAGTCCGAGCAACGCGAGCGAGACGCCCAGCAGCATCCAGTACAGGGAGAAGGTGATCGGGCCGAGCGTGACCGGACCAAATGAGAGCGGGAAGGTCAATAGCGAGCCCAGCGCGAGCAGAAGCAGCCCGGGCTTGAATAGGAAAAAATCGGCCCCGTAAACGAACATCGCCTGCAGATTGATCCAGGCCGCGTGCCAAGGAGAAAACCAGCCCGAGCGCTTGTGGTGGCTCAAGCGTCCATCGCGATCCTTGAGGAAGCGGATCGGCACTTCTGACGTACGTAACCGCATGTGCACGGACTTGAGCACCATCTCGGAAGCGTATTGCCAGGACTGCGATTGCAGATCCATGCGCACGAACCCTGCTTTGCTGATGCCGCGCATGCCGCAATGAATGTCGGAGAAGTGGCTGGAGAAGATGGTATTCAAAATCCAGGTCGTGACCGGCGTGCCGAGGTAGCGGTGCAACGGCGGCATCGATCCGGGTTCGATGTAGCCGCGGAAGCGCGAGCCCATCACGAACTCGGCGCCCGCGTGGAACTCTTTCACGAACGGCTCGAGCTCGCGGAAGTCGTACGTGCAATCGCAATCACCCATCAGGATGAATTTGCCGCGAATCTGCGGCAGCGCATCTTGATAGGCCCGGCCGAGCCCACGCTTCGGCGTCTTCAAGACCCGCGCGCCGTGCGCGAGCGCGATCTCGCCGGCGCGATCTTTGCCGCTGTCGATGATCAGGATCTCACCGCGAACGCCGGCCTTTTTCAGACCTTCGTGACACCAGGTCACGAAGTCCGCCATCGTCAGCTCTTCGTTGAGCGACGGGATGACGATCGAAAATTCGGGGTCTGCGACGTCTTGCTCCGGAATGAGCAGGGTGACCTCAGGGTCGACCTCGGGCGGGGGAACCGACGAGCGGACGACGGCGTTCACATCCGCCCCGCTTTCATGTCCGGCAGCATGGCGAGGATCGCCTTTTCCAGCGCTTGACGAGAGGAGTGCTTGCACGCCCAGCCGATGCCGCGGATGCGATTCGAGTCCAGACGAACGACCGGCACGTCGCCCTTCCAGCCGCGATCGCCGCCCGTGTAATCGAAGCGGACGCTGCCCGGCGAGAGCCCGACACACTCGACTGCGAGTTCGGCGATCTCGTTCACGGTGATCGTATCGCCCGTGGCTACGTTGTAAACCTGATACGCCGATTGAGTCTCGGTGTGCGCGCGTAGCACCGCGGCGATGATGTCCGAGATGTGCACGTAGGATTTACTCTGCGAGCCG
>Ga0302322_100002184_pt1 | contig 16476 bp, 15 predicted proteins | sample Fen_T0_2_FD_203757 | JGI IMG/M metagenome (GOLD analysis project Ga0302322, IMG submission 203757) | Peat permafrost microbial communities from Stordalen Mire near Abisko, Sweden - Fen_T0_2 | ecosystem: Environmental > Terrestrial > Soil > Wetlands > Permafrost | place: Sweden: Abisko... | reverse complement strand
GGTCGGGGTTCACGAACACGAAGCCGCCCCACGTGTCGACCCGGGCCTCGGGGAGCTGCATGTCCGCGAGGTCGACCTGGGGGAAGTCCCATGCGCACGGGAGCTCGCACGGCGCGCCGTCGAGGGCCCAGGTGAACCCGTGGAACGGGCAGCGCAGCTGCGTGACCGTGCCATCGGTGGTGCGCAGCTGCGTGCCGCGGTGCAGGCACGAGTTGTGGAAGGCGTGGATGGTGCCGTCGTCGGCGCGCAGGACGAGGAGCGACAGGTCGCCGACGTCGTAGACCACCACCTGGCCCGGTTCGGCGATCTGCTCCTCGCGGCACGCGACCTGCCAGACGCGCGACCACACGCGGTCGAGCTCGAGGCGGTGGAACGCGGGATCGGTGTAGCGCGTGCGGTCGACGCCGCCGGTTCCGAGATCGGTCTGCGCGTCGGCGCGCAGCACCGCGGGTACCGGGTGGGTGTCCTGGTCGAGCAGCTCCTGCAGCGACGTGGCCCGCGGGGCCGGCGGCGTAAGCCGTGGCTCGGGGTGGGGGCTCATCCGGCCGCCGCCTCGCCCGCGCGCGTGCCGAACACGAGCGCGGGTCCGATGGTTCCGCCGCCACCGGGCGTGCCGATGCCGAACGGGTTCGCGGCCGCGTTGCCCGCGGCGAACAGCCCCGGCACCGCGGTTCCGTCGGGCCGGAGGACCCGGCCGTCGGCATCGGTGCGGGGACCGCCCTTGGTGCCCATGCAGCCCGGCCGTACCTCGAGCGCGTAGTACGGCGGCTCGCACAGCGGAGCGAGGGTGGGGTGGGGCGCGCGGGCGTCGCCGATCCAGCGGTCGTACGGATGGTCGCCGCGGCCGAAGTCGGGGTCGTGCCCCGCGGCGGCATGCGCGTTGAACCGGGTGACGGTCGCCTCGAGCGTGGCCGGGTCGATCCCGAGCTCGCCGGCGAGCGCGCCGATCGTGTCGGCCCGGACGAACCAGTCGGGGTCGTCGCCGCCGGGCGCGAGCGGGCCGACCGCGGTGCTCGTCCGGTACGCATGGTCGAACACGAGCCATGCGGGGGCCGCGGGCCATCCGTACGTGGTCGGGTCGAACCGGAGCATGGCCCGGCCCGCGTCGCAGTAGTTCTGGGCTTCGTCGACGAACCGGCGGCCGGTGCGGTCGACCATGATCGAGCCGGGCTGCGCGCGCTCGTGGTGGAGCTGGCGGAAGAACGGCACGCCGTCGAGCTCCTCGCCGGGGACGTGGATCGCCGGCATCCACCAGCCTTCGGTCATGTTGGCGAGGTCGGCGCCCGCGGCGACGGCCATGCGCAACCCGTCGCCGGTGCACCCGGGGGTCCCGAGCGCGACGATGCCCGGAGCGGGGAGGAAGGTGCGGGCGAGCGCCGGGTCGTGTTGGAACCCACCGCTCGCGAGCACGACCGCGCCGGGGATCAGCTCGTCGTCGACCCGCACGCCGTGGACCGCGCCCGCGGGGTCGAGCTCGAGCCCGGTCACCCGAGCGTCGGTGCGGATGTCGACGCCGAGGTCGAGCAGTGCCATGAGCATCCCGGCCACGAGCACGCGGCCCCGGACCGGGCCGCGCAGCACCACCGCATCGGTGAGGGGCGCGCCCTCGACGACGGGTGAGGGCGGAACCTCGGGCGTCGGCTGGATCCGGGCGGCGAGATCGGCGGGCACGGCGAGGGGCGTGGGCCAGATCGACCGTCCGCCCGCGAGCCCGCCGGGGAGCGTGCTCTGGTAGTCGGGCCAGTCGGGGAGCAGGGCCCAGGTGAGCGGGGTCCGGGCCTCGATCACCCGGGCGACGCGGGCGGCGTCGTGGGCGAAGACCTCGCTGAGCACGTCGTCGCTGTCCCCGAGGCCGAGGGCCCGGAGGTACTCGAGCGCGGCCTGGGGGGAGTCGTCGACCCCGGCGGCCCGGGCCGCGTCGCTCGCCGGGATCCAGGCCACCCCGCCGGAGATCGCGGTGGTGCCGCCGAGGTGGGCGGCTCGCTCCAGCAGCGTCACCGACGCGCCGCCGGTGGCGGCGGCGAGGGCGGCCGCGAGCCCCGCGGCGCCCGAGCCCACGACGACGACGGGAGAGGTCACGGCCCCATCGTGTCGTGCCCGGGCGGGTCCGGCAACGTGGGCGGACGCCGTGGTGCGATGATGCCCCGACCCCGGGGCCGGCGCGGGCGAGCGGAGGAGCGGGCAGTGGACAGGGTGCGCATGGGCATCGTCGGCATCGGCAACATCGCGCCACTCAACGTGGCGGGCTATCTGGAGCACCCGCAGTGCGACGTGGTCGCGCTGTGTGATCCCCGCGTCGACAAGGCGACGGCGATGGCCGAGGCGTGGGAAGTGCCGCGGGTGTACACGGACCTCGACGAGCTGCTCGCGGCCGACGACATCGACGCCGTCGAGATCCTCACGCCGACCCATCTCCACCACGAGCACGTCCTCGCGGCGCTGGCCGCGGGCAAGCACGTCTCGTGCCAGAAGCCGCTCGCGAACCGCGTCGACCACGCGCGGGAGATGGCCGCGGCGGCGCGCACGCACGATCGCGTGCTCCGCGTCAGCGAGTGCTTCTTCCACTACCCGCCGCTGGTGAAGGCCAAAGAGGTCATCGTGTCGGGGGCGATCGGCGTGCCGACGATGCTGCGCATGAAGACCGTCGTCGGCACCACCACCTCCGCGTTCCAGCAGGCGATCGAGCCCGAGGGCTACGAGTGGCGGTTCAACGGCAAGAGCCCAGGCGGGCACCTGTTCGACGACATGGCCCACAAGTACGCGGTGGCGCTGTGGCTCTTCGACCAGAAGGTCACGTCGGTGCAGGCCGTGGTGCGTCAAGGCCCGGTCTTCTTCGAGGCACCCACCGCGGCGATCTGGGAGTACGAGCGCGAGACGTTGCTCGGGATGATGGAAGTGACCTACGCGCCGTCCATGCACATCCGCAGCAAGTACTTCGGCGCCGACGAGTTCTTCGAGATCCAGGGATCCGAGGGGTTCTGCTGGGTGACGCGGGCGACCGGGGAGATGCTCGACCTCGCGCCGGTCGTCGTGTACCACCCCGACGGCACGACCACCGAGCACCGGGACCTCGACGCGGACTGGGGCGCGGGCTTCGTGGGGAGCTCCCGCCACTTCGTGGACGCGCTGCTTGCCGGTGAGACCCCGGACATGTCGCCGGAGCTCGCGATCGAGACGCTGCAGCTGGGCTTCGCGGTGTACCAGGCGAGCAACGAGCGCGGTCGGGTGGACCCCGCGTCGATCGACGGCGCAGTGGGTCCGACGTGGTGGCCCCCCGACCTCCACGACGCCATCGACCGGCTCAACCGCTACCCCTGACGCGCCCGAAGCGCGCTCACACGCCCCAGGGCGACAGGTCGACGCCGAGGTCCTGCAGCCGGGTGATCAGGCCTTCGGGGCTCATCGACTGGCTGGGCCAGTGGTAGTCCCAGCCGCGCGTGCCGACCGCGGGCTCCACGTACCGGTGGACCTGGTCCATGGTGAAGTACACGCCGCGGCGGCCGATCTGGCGTTCGTAGCGTTCGCCGTGCTCACGGTCGAGCACGAAGTTGGTGTGGTCGCACATCGACTTCATGTCGTCGTGGACCCAGTCCCACATCGGCGCGCCCACGTGCACGAGCGGCTCGTGCGGCGCGTAGCGCGAGATCTCGAACTCCTTCGACCAGAACGTGATCGGCTCGAGGCAGCACGCGCAGTACGACTCGAGTCGTACCTCCTTGCCCACGAAGTGCGGCATCTTCGACACCGCAACCGCCTCGTGCGCGCAGCCGATGAAGCTGTGGAACTCCTTGTCCACCCACATCTCGACCTGGCTCGGGAACGCCGAGTACGGCGGGATCTTCAGGATGTCGCAGTTGGGGGAGTCCTGGTCGACGACCACGACGATGCCGGTCTGGAGCTCCTTGTACGCCTGGACGATGTCGCGGCGGGCGAGGCCGGTGCCCTCGTGGACCGCACGCAGGTTCGGGCCCCGGCGCTGCTCGGCCCAGTAGTCGAAGACGAACTGGCGAACCTGCAGCGCGCGCTCGGACCACTCCATCGGATACGGGACGTACTGGGCCATGGTCGCTCCTTGAGGTCGGTGATCCGGGTGGTCAGACGCCAGCGTCGCGCAACGCGCGCCAAACGCGCTCGGGGGTGCAGGGGAGGTCGATCCGCTCCACGCCGTACGGCCGGAGCGCGTCGAGCACGGCGCCGTAGACGGCGGGTGGCGCGGCGACCATCCCGACCTCGCCGACGCCGCGCGCGCCCAACGCGTTGGCCGGCGAGGGAGTGGTCACGAACGTCGCCTCGATCGGGGGCACCTCGGCGGCAGACGGCATTGCGTATTCGGCGAGGCTCGCGGTGCGCGGGTTGCCCTGCTCGTCGGCCACGCACTCCTCGTACAGCGCCTGGGCGATGCCCTGCACCGTGGCGCCCACCACCTGGCCCGCGGCCGACGGGAGGTCGATCACGGTGCCGCAGTCGGTGACGGCGACGTGGCGTACGGGAGTGACTGCGCCGGTCGCGAGGTCGACGTCGACGACGGCGCAGTGGGCCGCGACCGTGAACGTCGCTTCGGGCTGGTCGACCGTGCAGTGGGCGTCGAGCGCACGGTCGTGCGCCGCCGCGTGGGCGGCGACCTCGCGGAGCGTGACCGCGCGCGCGGGAACCCCGCGGACTGCGATGGTGCGCCCGGCGACGACCACGTCGTCGGCGGCGGCCTCGAGGAGGTCGGCCGCGAGATCGCGCACCGCACTCCACACCGCCTCGGCCGCGGCGTGAACGGCCGCGCCGGCGAGCTGCAACGACCGTGACCCCGACGTACCGCCGCTCTCGTGGATCGCATCGGTGTCACCCTCGAGCACGACCACGTCGTCCGGATCGACCGGGAGGACCTCAGCCACGAGCGTGGCGTAGGCACGTCCGTGGAGCTGACCCGCGCTCGCGGTGCCGCACACGACGTGCACCGCGCCGGTGGCGTCGACGAACACGCGCGCCGGCTCCTGGCGCGCGAACCACGCGGTCGAGTCGATGACCGTGCTGATGCCGATCCCGCGGGCGATCCGGGGGGCGGTGGCGTTGCGGCGCGCCTGCTCGGCCCGGGCGGCCGGGTAGTCGACGGCGTCGAGGAGGGCGTCGAGCACCGCGGGTGCGTCGATCGCGTCGTAGGTCGCGCCGGTGACGGTCGTGGCCGGCACCTCTTCGGGGCGGAGGAGGTTGCGCCGCCGGACCTCGACCGGGTCGAGGCCGAGGGTGTGGGCGAGACCGTCGAGGAGGACCTCGAGCAGCAGGGCGGCCTCGGACCGTCCCGGGCCCCGGTAGGCCCCGGTGGGCGAGCCGTTGGTGGCGACGCTGCGACCATGGAACCGCACCGCCGGAACTCGATAGGGCCCGCAGGCCATGAGCGCCGTCTTGCCCGGCTCCACGGCACCGGTGCCCGGGTACCCGCCGGCGTCACAGGTCTCGTCCACCGTGAGGTCGACGATCGCGCCGTCGACCGTCGCGCGGAGCGTGCCGCTGAGGTGCAGCCCGCGCCCGTGCATCGTGATCAGGTTGTCGGCTCGCTCCTCCACGAAGCGCACCGGGTGGCATAGGGCGCGGGCCGCGGCCGCGGTGGCCACGTACGCGGCGACGCCGCCGTTGGCCTTGCCGCCGAACCCGCCGCCGACCAGCGGCGTGATGACGCGGATCCGCGCCGGGGCGAGGGCGAGCGACCGGGCGATCTGCGTGCGGGACCAGTGTGGGCTCTGGGTCGACAGCCACAGCGTGAGCGTGTCGTCGGGCCCGGGCACCGCCAGGGCGGCGCGCCCCTCCATCGGCGCGACGGCGACGCGCGGGAGGGAGACAGTGGCGTCGACCCGGACCAGTGCGGTGACCAGCCGCTCGGCCGCGTCGAGCGGCGTGTCGTGGTCCCACGCGAGGGCGACGTTGGTTCCGTGATCCGGGAACAGCGTCGGCGCGCCCGGGGCGAGCGCGGCGCGCGGATCGGCGGCGACGGGGAGGGGCGCGTAGTCGACGACGACGAGCTCGGCCGCGTCGACGGCCGCGGCGTCGGTCTCCGCCACGACCGCGGCGACGTACTCGCCGACGAACCGCACGACGTCAGTGGCGAGCGCGGGCTGGGCGAACCCGGTCGGGATCATCGGGATCTCGTGGATCGGGACCGTCGGCAGCGTCGCCGCGGTGAACACCGCGACCACGCCGGGATGTGTCAGGGCGCCGGTGACGTCGATGCCGACGATCCGGGCGTGGGCGTGCGGCGACGTGACGAACCTGAGCCGGAGCGCGTCCGTCTCGAGGTCCGCGGTGTACGCCCCGGCTCCCCTGATCTGCGGCGCGCGCTGCACCTCCGCATCCTGGCGCATCCCGGTGCATCCGGGCGCTTCCGCGCGCTTCCGGGCGCTTCCGTGTGGATTCGGGCACTGCGGTTAGGGTGCGCTCCATGTCGGATCGCCAGCACGGGTTCGTGTACTCGATCGCCGGGCTGCTGGTGCTGGCCGCCAACGTGGTCGACGCGGTCAACCGCGGCTCGTCGGCGTGGAACTTCATCGCCATCGCGGTCGGCGCCGGGCTGCTGTTCTACGGCTTCGCGCTGATCGGGCGGGGCTCCTCCTCCTGACGGTTCGCGGCGGGGCCGGGCGGTCAGGCCCCGCTGGCCCCCGTTGGCCAAGGGGTGCTGGCACCCCGAGATTCGGCAGGGCTGCACGGTTTCGCGCGCGGGCTCGGGAGCGCACGCTGGGGGCACCACCCGAAGTTCCCGAGCGAAGGAGCACCCTGTGCGTCGCATCGTCGTGTTGATCACCAGTGCCTGTCTGGCCGTCGGACTGTTCGGCGTGCTCTCCGGGCCCGCCGGCGCCCAGACCGGCGACGTCGCCGCGGCCTGCGCCGCCCGCTTGGAGGGCAACGATGCCCACGGGAAGGCGGCCAACCTCGCCGTCATGAACAAGCTGGTCGCCGTGGCACCGGCCTCGCTCGTGCAGCCCATGACCGCGTTGCGCGATGCGTACCAGAAGAAGGGCGAGAAGCTCTTCAACGGCCCCGACGGCTTCGCGCTGCTCAACCCGGTCGATGCCTGGGTCTACGACAACTGCCCGGGCGCCCAGGTCCCGGTCACCGCGATCGACTACGAGTACCAGGGCGTGCCGGCCACGCTGAAGCCGGGCTTCACGAAGTTCAAGCTCTCGAACGCCGCGCCCAAGGAAGACCACATGATGGCGATCGTGAAGGAGCTGCCGGCGGCCCAGGGCCAGGACATCCAGAAGCTGCTCGCCCTCCCCGAGAAGCAGCAGGGCAAGTACTTCGACCAGTCGGGCGGAGCCTTCATGTTCGCCCCGGCCGGCCAGGTCTCGTACGCGCCGGTCGACCTCCAGCCCGGAACCTACGTGTACGCCTGCTTCCTCCCCCAGGGCGGGAAGAAGAACGGCAAGCCCCACTTCATGCTCGGCATGAACGGGACCTTCACCGTCCAGTAGCGCAACCGAGAGCAGGGGCACTCGGAAACCCCCCGAGTGGACGGCCGGGCCCGCGGGCCCGGCCGTCGCGCGTCCGCCGTGCTCGGCTCACGCGCCGGGGACGGGCCGGCGGTTGCTCGCGACCTGGTCGAGCCAGATCTCGAATATCCGGATCTTGCTCGCACGGGGGGACGTCTCGTTCCCAGCGTGCCGCGGTCACATGTTGCTCGCCGCGCCGAAGTGGGGGAACGCGGCGTGCGTGCCGCCGTCGACGATGAGCGTCTGGCCGGTGATGAAGCTGGCCAGGTCCGAGACGAGGAACACGAGCGGCCCCGCGATCTCGTCGGCCTCGCCCATGCGGCCGAGGGGCTGGATGGATTCCCGGGCCCGCTCGTCGGGGTCCGCGGTGAAGTGGGCCTGCTGCTCCCGCATGCGGGGGGTCGCGATCATGTCGGGTGCCACCGCGTTCACCCGGATGCCGTGGCGGCCCCACTCCTGCGCCATGGTGCGCGCGAGCGACATCACGCCGGCCTTGGCCGCTCCGTACGCCGCGTGACGCGGCGCGCCGTAGATGCCGCTGACCGACGCGACCATCGCGAGCGCGCCTCCCGTTCCCTGGTCGATCATGTGCCGCGCCGCCGCCTTGCCGGTCCAGATGTGGTGACGGAGGTTGCGCGAGAGGTCGAGCTCCCACGCGTCGTCGTCGAGCTCGAACAGGGTCCCCCACGCGGCGAAGCCGATCATGTTGATCACGACGTCGAGCCCGCCGTGGAACGCGGCCGCCGCGTCGACGATGCGCTCGGCGGTCGCCCGGTCGGTGACGTCGCCGCTGAGCGCGTGGGATGCGACCCCCAGGCCGGTGATCTCCGCCGCGACGGCGTCGGCGCGGGCGGGGTCGAGGTCGGCCACCACCACCGGCGCGCCGGCGCGGGCGAGCAGGAGCGCGCTCTCGCGTCCGATCCCGTAGCCGCCACCGAGGACGAGGCTCCGCTTGTCTTGCAGTCCGAGCACGTTGGGTTCCATGGCCCCGGAGCCTAAGCGGGTCGTTCCACGCCGTCACGCGACGTGCGTCCCTGAGCGTCGCACGCGGAAGACGACGCTCGGGGACGCACGTCAGGGCTGGAGCGGGGGGCCGGTGAAGCGGTCGAGGGTGGCGAACTCGGGGACGGGGTGGCGCCGGAGACGGGTGGGCCGGTGCGCGGGCTCGCCCAGCGCGATGAGGGCGGCGAGGGCCCAGCCCTCCGGCGCGTCGAGCTGCGCGAGTGCCTCGGGCTCGCGCCGCACCGCGAACGTGGTCAGGACGCCGCCGAGACCGATCAGTCGCGCGGCCAGCAGCAGGTCGCGGCAGAACGGGTAGATCGATGCGCCCGCGACGACCCCGTGACGGTCGAGCTCGGCGTCCATCGCCGCGAGCTTGGTGAGGTCGACCAGCACCGCGAGGAGGACCGGGGCGTCGGCGAGCTGCTCGAACGCCGGGACGCCGAGGTCGCCGGCGCGGGCGGCTTCGAGATCCACGTCGCCGGGTCCCGGCCAGCGGCCGTGGTCGAACAGGCCGAACGGGCGCTGGCCGGCGCGCCCCAGGGCGACGTACTCCTTGGCCGTGGCCACCGTGAGCGCCCCGAGTCCGCGCCGGACCTCCGGGTCCTCCACCGACACCACGTGCCAGGGCTGCTGGTTGCCGCCGCTGGGCGCGAAGCGGGCGACGTCGAGGATGCGGGCCACCTCGGCCCGGGTCACCGGGCGGTCGGTGAACTCGCGGACGGCGCCCGTGGTGCGGAGCGCGGTCTCGAGGTCGGGGAGGTCGGCGGGGACGGAGTTCTCGGTCATGCGCCATTCTGTCGCCGCGCGTGGCATGCTCCCGCCCGTTCCGGGGCCCAGATCCCCGACCCCGATCCCGTGGAGGCGACCTGATGGCAGACGGCAAGCGGTTCGACCACAAGGTGGCGCTGGTCACCGGGGCGGGATCGGGTATGGGCCGGGCGATCGCGCTGCGGCTCGCGTCCGAAGGGGCCCAGGTGTTCGGCCACGACATCAGCGTGAACGGGCTCTCCGAGACCGAGCAGATGGCAAAGGATGCCGGCGGGCAGATGCTCGTACGCGACGGCGACATCTCCAAGCGGGACGAGTGCGTCGAGACGGTGGCCGACTGCGTCGCCGCGTACGGCCGGATCGACGTCGTGGGCAACGTCGCCGGGATCGGCCGGGCCGAGCACGTGCTCGACGTGACCGAGGACCGCTACCGCCAGATGATGGGCGTCAACCTCGACGGCCCGTTCTTCGTGGCCCAGGCCGTGATCCCGCACCTGCTGGAGACCGGCGGCAACCTGATCAACATCGCGTCGAACGCGGGCCTCATGGGCCAGGCCTACACCGTCGTCTACTGCATGACCAAGGGCGCCGTGGTCCAGATGACCCGCTCGCTGGCGATGGAGTTCGTGAAGTCGAACATCCGGATCAACGCGATCGCCCCGGCGGGCATCAACACCGGCATGACCGCGGCCTTCGAGATCCCCGCGGACGTCGACTTCGAGCTGATGGCGCCGTACTCCGGGTACCGGGGCATGGGCGAAGCCGAGGACATCGCGAACCTCTTCGCGTTCCTCGCGTCCGACGAGGCGTCCAACATCCACGGCTCGATCGTCTCGAGCGACCGCGGCGTCACCGCGGGCTGAGGGGAGCCGGCATGCCGTTCATCCAGGTCAACATGGGCGCCGGCCGCACGCCCGAGCAGAAGCGGGCCATGCTCGACGGCATCGTCGAGGCGGTGCACCAGAGCCTCGACGCCCCGTACGAGTCGATCCGGGCGTGGATCGTCGAGCTGGATCCCGACGAGACCATGATCGGGAACGAGTCGCTCGCCGAGAAGCGCGCCCGATCCTGACGGGAGCCCGCCGATGATCGAACCCCGTTCACAGCGCGTCACGGTCGACGGCCGGTCGCTCCACTTCCTCGAGTGGGGTCGCGTCGACGCGCCGGTGGTGCTCGTGCTCCACGGCTTCACCGGGCACGCATGGCAGACCGACCACCCGGCCCAGGTGCTCGCCGACCGGTGCCGCGTGCTCGCGCTCGACCAGCGCGGCCACGGCGACTCCGACCGCGCCGACGTCTACGGCTCAGTACCCATGGCCGCCGACGTGATCGGGTTCCTCGACGCGATCGGGGTCGAGCAGGTCGCGCTCGTGGGTCACTCCCTCGGTGGCATCGTCGGCACGTGCGTGACCGCGCTGCACCCCGAACGGGTCACGCGCCTCGTGCTCGGCGACATCGGCCCCGAGTTCGCGCCCGAAGGGGTCGCCCGCATCCAGCGCAACGTCGCCGAGCGCGACGTGTTCACGAGCGTCGTCGATGCGGTCACCGCCCAGGCGGAGCTGAATCCCACCGCGAATCCCGTCGCGCTCCGCCACCGGGTCGAGCACAACCTGGTTGCGCAGTCCGACGGCCGGCTCACCTGGAAGTACGACGCAGCGCTGCGCGACGGCTCGGCCGAGTACGAGAACTACTCCACCGACGAGCAGTGGGCGTTCTTCACCGGGATCGCGGTTCCGGTGCTGGTCATCCGGGGCGAGCGCAGCGACATCCTGTCGCCCGAGATCGCGGCACGGATGCTCGCGGTGAACCCGAACGCGTCGCTGGTGACGCTCCCGGGCGCGGGCCACAGCATCGCGACCGACGCGCCCGACCTCGTGGCCGCCGCGCTCGTGGAGTTCCTCGGCGCCTGAGCGCTGCCGGGCGTGGCCGGGTCAGTCGACCCGGAACGTCGCGCCCTGGGAGTTGAAGAAGAACCCGCCGGTGACCGCGAGTGCCGTCTTCGCGCCCGGGGTCTGGCGGTCGCCCGCCTCGCCCCGCAGCTGCACCACGGCCTCGCGGATGTGGCCCGACCCGCGGGTCGCGCCCTCGGAGAGCGAGCCGCCGTGCGGGTTCACCTGGACCCGGCCGTTGACGAGGACGCGGTTGGACGCGTCGTCCCAGTGCTCCGCGAGGAAGCGTCCCGCCTCGCCGGGCCCGCACCACCCGACGTTCTCGATCCAGCCCGCGGTGATCACGGTGAACCCGTCGTACGGGCAGAACACGTCGAGGCCGTCGATCCAGAAGTCGCTCTTGGCCCGCAGCGCGTCGATCACCACGTGCTGGCCGTGGTGGTCGAGCCCGGGGAGCTGGTCCTCGTCGTTGGGGGTCACGAGCCCGACCGTCGTGGCGTGCACGAGCACCGGCCGGTGAGGGAGCGCCTTGGCCCGGTCGGCAGTCGTGAGCACGAACGCGTCGGCACCGTCGACGGGCAGGTCCATGTCCAGCATGCAGAGCGGCTCACGGATCATGCGGGCCGCGTAGTAGTCGTCGAACGTGAGCGGGGTGGTGATCGCCGCGAGCGGGTTGCGCATCGCGTTGGTCCGCATGTTGACCGCGATCCGCGCGAACGCGTCGCGCGACACGTCGTACTCCGCGAGGTACCGGCTGGCCCACGCCGCGTAGCCGGCCGCGTTCGCGATGCTCTCGGGTGCCGCGGCCATCCCCGTGACGAGGTGACGGCGGAACGGGTCGTTGGCCGCCTGGCGCGATGCCCACGGCAGCCGCATGTACGGGTACACGACCACCACGTTCTCGCACGCGCCGCTGAACACCGCGTTGACCGCGTCGGTGAACGCGAACATCGCGACGGGTGCGGGTCGCGAGAAGTGGGTCACGCGGGGGAGCCCGAGGGCCGAGGCCACGACGTTGGGGCCCGGGCCACCGGGTTCGCCGGGCATCACGATGCCGTCGATGTCGGCGGCGGTGAGGCCCGCATCGCGGATCGCCGCGATGGCGGCGTCACACGCGTTGGCGAGGGCGGTGCGGTCACTCGAACGCGAGAAGCCGGTGCTCCCCACGCCGACGACCGCCACCTGGTCCTTCACCGGGTTGCGCCCGGAGTGGTGGGACGCGAGCGGGCTCATTCGGCCACCGCCCCGGGCTCGATGACGCGGAACGCGGGGAAGGCCACGCCGTTGCGCTCGATCCACGCGAGCTCGACGGCCTGGCCGACCGCGAGGGTCGCGGGGTCGGCGTCGACCACGGTCGACGTGAAGCGCAGGCCGCGCCGCTCGGCCAGCTCGACGGTCGCCACCGGGTACGGACCCGCGCCGTAGTCGACGCCGGGAGCGGGCGGACCCTGGTGCAGCAGGATGAGCAGGAAGATCGTGCCCCGCCCGCTGACCGCCACGGAGTCGACCGCGGTGGACCAGCACTTCGGGCACACCGGTCGGGGCGGGAGGAAGTCGTGCCCGCACGCGGTGCAGTGGCTCGCCCGGAGCTCGTGGGCGAGCCAGCCGCGGTAGAAGTCGGCCGTGTCACGGTCGACGACGAGAGGCGCGTACGCCTCGACGAGCGCGCCGTCGCTCAGCTCGGAAGGGGTCATGACCTCAGGATCGCTCAGGTGAGGATCTCCGCGCCAAAGCCGGCGAGGAGGTCGCAGTACTCCGCTCGGCTGCGGGCCGGGATGTGGACGGCGAGCATGGTGACCCCGATCGTGGCGAACTCGTCGACCACCTGGCGGAACGCCCCGCCGTCCCATCCGGGCGTGCCGTACGCGTCGGCGCCCACCGGGGAGAACATCACGTCGCCCAGGGAGCGGCCGTGTACCGCCTCGAGCTCGTGGGCCTCGTCGAGCCGTGCCGCGAGCTGCTCCACGGTGACGAGCTCCGACGTCTTGCGCCGGGCCGCGTGGCTGGCCGGGTTGGGGAACGGCATCCAGCCGTCGCCCAGCTCGACCGCGCGTCGGAGCGCTCGGCGCGAGTTGCCCCCGATCCAGATCGGCGGGTGGGGCCGCTGCGCGGGGCGGGGCCGCATCGTGTGCCGTGCTCCCGAGGCCGCGACGGCGACGCCGTCCTGGGTCCACGCGGCCTTCATCGCGGTGATCGCGTCGTCGAAGCGGTCGTTGCGGTCGGCAAACGACGCGCCCACCGCGGCGAACTCGGGCTCGAGGTACCCGGCGCCGCAGCCGAGGATGAGGCGCCCACCCGAGAGCACGTCGACGGTGAGGGCCGTCTTCGCGAGCACATAGGGGTTGTGGTACGGCACCACGCAGAGGTTGGTGAGCACGCGCAGGCGGGTGGTGGCGGCGGCCGCGACCGCGAGCGTGACAAACGGGTCGAGCGCGTGGTGGCCGCCGCTGGCCATCCACTCGTCCTCGGGGAACGGGTGCTCCGTCACGAACACGGCGTCGAAGCCGGCATCCTCCGCGGCGCGGGCGACGGCCGCGACTCCCGGTCCGGAGGCGAACTCGTCGCCGAGGTCCACGTGGTCGGTCTGGAGCGAGACGCAGAACTGCATCCCCGACTCACTAGCACACCCAGTGTTTGGACGGATTGCGGTGCTGGGGCACCGCAATCCGTCCAAACACAGGGGGGTTAGGGTGACCGGCGTGGGTGAGGTGGTGATCCGCGGGGGGACGGTCGTCGACGGGACCGGGGCGCCCGCGTTCCGGGGTGACGTGGCCGTTGCCGGGGGACGGGTCGTGGCGGTCGGCGCCGATCTGGATGCGGGCGACGCCTTGGTGATCGACGCCGACGGGCTCGTCGTCGCGCCCGGCTTCGTCGACCTCCACACGCACTACGACGCCCAGCTGTTCTACGAGCCCGAGCTCTCGCCGTCGCCGTTGCACGGCGTGACCACCGTCGTCGGCGGCAACTGCGGACTCACCCTCGCGCCGGTGAACCCGGGCGACGAGGCCTGGCTCACGCGCTTGCTCGCCCGGGTGGAGTCGATCCCGGTGGCGACGCTCGAGGCGGGGCTCGAGTACCGGTGGCGAGCGTTCGCCGAGTTCCTCGACGTGGTCGACGCCGCGCCGCTCGGTCCCAACATCGGCTTCCTCGTCGGCCACTCCGCGCTGCGCCGTGCGGTGATGGGCGACGCCGCGTCGTCCGACCCGGCGACGGACGAGCAGCGCGCCGCGATGGAGGCGCTCCTCGATGGAGCGCTCGCGGCGGGCGGGTTCGGCTTCTCCACGGCCAACGCGGCCACGCAGGTCGACGGCGACGGGCACCCCACGCCGCCCAACTTCGCGACGCGCGACGAGTTCGTGGGGCTCGCAGCGGTGTGTGGCCGCCATCCGGGGACCGTGCTCGAGTTCATCCCCGACTCGTTCCTCGCCGGCTTCAGCGACGAGGAGGTGGAGCTGATGGCCGACATGTCGGCCGCAGCCGATCGCGTCCTCAACTGGAACAAGCCGCTGGTCAACCCGAAGATCCCCGACCTCCACGAGCGCCAGCTGCGCGCGTGCACGGTCGCGGAGGCGCGCGGCGGGCGGGTCGTGCCCATGATGACGCCCCAGAACGGCCTCATCCAGCACGACTTCGAGCCCGGCTACGTGTTCCGGGCCATGCCGGGCTGGGGCTGGCTCTTCGAGCTCGACGCCGCATCGCGCCGGGACGCGCTGCGCGACCCCGCGAACCGTGACCGGCTCGAGCAGGCGGCGGCCGAGGCCACGGCCGGTCTCGCGCTGGTGGTGCGCAACTGGCAGAGCTACTCCGTGAGCGAGGTGGCGGACCCCGCGCACGCCGACCTCGTCGGCCGCCGGGTGGCCGACCTCGCCGACGAGTGGGGTTGCACGCCGTTCGCGGCCATGGCCGAGGTGGTCGCGCGAGCGGGGATCACGACCGGGTTCGTGCGTCCGCAGTTCGCCGCCGACGACGAGTGGTCATGGGGCGCGCGGCGCGACCTGCTCACCGACCCGCGCGTGCTGCTCCAGGCGTCCGACGCCGGCGCGCACCTCGACATGATGTGCGGGGCCGCGTACCCGTCGGAGACCTGGGCCGAGCTCGTGCGCGAGCGGGGCCTGTTCACGATCGAGGAGATGGTGCACCACCTGAGTGGTGCGCCCGCGGCGCTCTACGGGCTCCATGAGCTCGGGCACATCGCTCCCGGGACCCGGGCAGACCTCGTCGTGCTGGACCCCGGCACGTTCGGACCCACGCCCATGCAGACCCGCCACGACCTGCCAGGAGGTGCGGCCCGGCTGCACTGCGGGTCCAACGGCGTGGTGTGGGTGCTCGTGAACGGCGTCGGGCTGGTGCGCGACGGCGCGTTCACGGGCGCGACCCCCGGCCGCCTGCTGCGCTCGGGCCGCGACACCGTGACCGTCCGCGCCCGCCCCTGATCTGCGCGAGCATGCGAGGGATGAACGAGGGGAGCGTGTGCGTCGGTGTCGACGTCGGCGGCACGTTCACCGACGTCGTGCTGACCGAGGGATCGCGCACCTCGCGGGCCAAGGCGCCGACCACGCCGGGGCGCCTGGGCGACGGCGTGCTCGCCGCCATCAGGCTCGCGGCCGGTCGGACCGGGGCCACGCTCGAGACGCTGCTGCCCCGCGTCTCGCGGTTCGGCCTGGGCACCACCGCCGTCACCAACGTGCTCGCGTCGCGCACCGGGCGCCCGGTGGGGCTCCTCGTCACCGCGGGGTTCGAGGACATGGTGCCGCTCGCCCGCGGGACCCGGGTCATCGACGCCGACGGATGGATGGCGTTGCCGCCCCCGATCGTCGCGCCGGGCGCGATCGCGGGCATCGACGAGCGCATCGACCGCGACGGCAGCGTCGTCACGCCGCTCGACCCCGCCACCACCGTCGCCGCGGTGGCCCGCCTGCGCGACGAGCACGCGGTCGAGGCGGTGGCCGTGAGCTACCTCTGGTCGTTCGCCAACCCGGTGCACGAGGCCGCGACCGTCGCCGCCCTGCACGACGCGTTCCCCCGTCTGCCGGTGCTCGCGGGCTCCGACCTCCACCCGGCCATCCGCGAGTACGAGCGCACCACCCACGCGGTGCTGAACGCCTACGTGTCGGGGGCGCTCGAGGGCATCGAGGCCCTCGCCGGTGACCTCGCCCACCTCGGGCTCACCGTCCCGCTGCTGCTCGTGAGCAGCGCGGGCGGCTCGATCACGGTGGCGCAGGCCCGGCGCCAGCCGCTCGGGCTCGCGCTCTCCGGTCCCGCGGCCGGCGTCGCCGCGGCCGTGGAGGTCGCCATCGCGAGTGCGACCCCCGACGTGATCACCGCCGACATGGGGGGCACGTCGT
>Ga0302322_100002183_pt1 | contig 16476 bp, 13 predicted proteins | sample Fen_T0_2_FD_203757 | JGI IMG/M metagenome (GOLD analysis project Ga0302322, IMG submission 203757) | Peat permafrost microbial communities from Stordalen Mire near Abisko, Sweden - Fen_T0_2 | ecosystem: Environmental > Terrestrial > Soil > Wetlands > Permafrost | place: Sweden: Abisko... | reverse complement strand
CAGAGTCTTGGCCTCGGCCACCGTCATGCTCAACGGCTTTTCGCAGAGCACGTGCTTGCCCGCCTCGGCGGCCTTGATGGTCCACGGAACGTGCAGCTGGTTGGGCAGCGGATTGTAGATTGCGTCAATCGCAGGGTCGGCGATCAGCTCTTCGTAGCTCCCATACGCCCGCTCGATCCCCAGGGCGGAGGCCGCCTCCCGGGCCTTTGCCAGATCGCGCGAGGCGATGGCGGTCACGGTCGAGTGCCGGCCCAGTTGCATGGCCGGAATGACCTTCTTGAGACCGATGGCGGCGGTGCTGAGAACTCCCCAGCGAAGCTTGTTCGACATGGGGGCAATCATAACGCCGCAGGCGCTGGAGCCGCTGAAAGTTGAGTCCTTGGGAAAGCCGGCGGAGTGAGCGGCGCCTGCCTTCCCCGCGCTCAAGCAGAAATCTCCTGCGAGCGGGTAGCGAGCGTCTGCTGCATGCAATGCTGGTGGGCGCTGCAGGATTCGAACCTGCGACTTCCACCGTGTGAAGGTGGCATCCGAGGGCGGTTTTATTGACGGCAAAGGGGTTATAAACCGGATGAGTTGGCAAAACCGGCATAATCGGCGCTATTTGCTACCAAATTGCTACCAAATCTTCTAACCAGCCAACGCAGTGGGCAAATGGGCTGAACGTGCAGGGTCAGCCCAAAGCTTCCTTATCGGCTCCGTGCGACGTTCCACTGGTGGCCGGGCAAGCGTGCGATTGATCTGATCGAGATTGAACCGAACAAGCTTTTAGTCCGGGAAAGCAAGTCATTGACTCTAATAGGTTTAATCCTAGCGGATGTGGCGGGAGTCGAACCGGACATCGGTGTTGAAAACGCTCAACTTATTGATTCTGGGAATGCCTGAATTGGCATGACTTCCAAGATTGCCAAATCTACTGTACTGTCACTGAACGGTCATTTCCCAGAATGCCTACAACTCCCAAACTCCACCGTCAATTCTTTCTTCAGCCTCGCCAACGGTGAGCAACTTTTGCAATTCGAGCGGTCCGGTTGAGTCGTCGTCTAATCGGACACCGCTCCCGGCGTGGCGGTCGGGCGCTAATTTCAGTCCCCGCAATCACACCCACAGCCGCGTGGACCGACCCGCACAAATCGCCGGTGGGGCTGCGGCGGTGTTTCCCTAGCCACCGTGACGCCTATACGCCTCGCAATCGCGTCCTCTCCTGTGATGCACGACACAGTCAGGGCTCTCGGATTCGGTGCATTCTGAATCCACTGTACTATCCTCTCCCTAGACCTGCTACGAGAGCCCCCCGGCAACGGGGGGCTTTCTTGCGTATTGGCCGGTTGGACCAGCGAATCCCCGCTCAGAACGCCCCGCAATCGCGCACACATCCCCACGGATGAATCACTGGAAAGCTCGGGTGGGGTACCCCTCTTGGGGGCTGCTTCCGGGTTGCCGGTCACACGCCAACAACTTGGCTATTTCTGCCGTTTCAATTCACTATCCGCGAACAATGAAAATGCCGATAAGAGAAACAAGGGAGACAGCGAAAGTGCATACCCTTCTTGAGTGCGATGCGCGGAAGACAATTCCCTGGGCGCATTTTCGGATCCCACCATTTCCTCAGGTCGCGATTAAAGTACTAAAGGTCGCTAATAACGATGGCATGTCAATGTGTCAAATCAGCGATCTGGTTTCTTCGGACCCCGCCTTCTGCAGCGAAGTTCTCACGGTCGCGAACTCCGCAGCAGTCCCTCATCGTTTCCCAGTAACGAGCATCGAGCAAGCTGTTGCCATGCTTGGGACGAACAATCTAAAAGGCTTATGTCTTACTGTCGCGGCGAGGAGTTATCTTGGGAAATCGATAGAAGTTGGCGCTCTCCGCACCGTTTGGGTTCATAGCCTCGCCTCGGCACTGATTGCGCGACGGCTTGTTCTGGTTGGCTTGACCGACGATGACACCGCATACACTGCTGGTCTCCTCCATGAGATCGGCCGACTCGCGCTCGCCGTTCTCAGCCCAAGAGACTATGCCAATTTGTTAGGAAGCCATAGCGGGTCACCTGACAGCATTCTTCCATACGAACGGGAGATGTTCGGATGTGATCATATCCAGCTGGGACGGCACATGGTCGCGGAATGGAAACTGCCCCCGGAATTTGATCCTGTCGTGAGCTCGAAGGACCTTCTCGGCGTCAGCCATGCGCGTTTGGATTTGGCAGACTCGATCCACATAAGCTGCAGGATGGCGAACACCGCGGGCTATCCCGCATTTCCCGGCTGCGAAATGACGCCTTATGATGAACTTCTCGAAGAACTCCCAACTTCCGAGCGACGCCGCTTCTATGCAGACATCAACCAGCTTGCCTCCGAGATTGGGAGGGAGCTAAGAACGGTTGACCGGTTCAACACTTAGGGAACATCTGCATAAGCCTCAACCCTGCGCCCGGCTTGGATAAGAGCATAAGCTGATGGTGAGTGCGATGCGGGAGCAAACTGGCGTCTCAGGCGAGTCTTAAGAAGTTTGGTCGTATGGGCAGGCGGGAGCTGTCTTTGGACTAGATAGAGCAGATGGTTCCTTGGTCTGAGCCATTGCCCTAGCCGAACAGCATCATCAGAAAGCGAGCAACGAGCGGCAACCGGTCAGCCTTACGAACATGCGTCGGACTTACTTCCTCCAGCGGTGGTTCAGTTTGCCTGACCCTGGCATGGATGAGGCATTCGATGACTCCTCGGCTCTTGGCCGCTTTGAGGGAGTCGATCTGAGTTGCAGCCGCCCCCGACGAGACGACAATCATTCGCTTCGCCATCTGCTAGAAACGTGCGGCATAACATTTCCCCATCAATGGCCAAGACGCTCTGGTTTTGCGCGGGAAACAGCGCCAGAAACTGTTGAAATGAGACGCGGAACTGATCCGGTGCGAGGTTGCGAAACAGCCGGTTGAAGGTATCGTGGCTGGGCACGCCGTTGTTCAACTCCAGGAAACTGCGTAGAGAAGATTCCTTGGCCCTGGGGAACAACGCCAAGTCCAATGCGCCCTGACCGGCGCACCGCACGGTACTCTTCGCAAGAAGCTCATGAAAGTCGTGCAGTCCGGCAATGCCGCTGCGCAGGTCCTCCAATCCCTCCCAACACGCTGAGAATTGATCTAGAGTTTCTTCTCGGGAAACAGACTCGGGCATGGCTCGTCCCTCCTGCAAGAGTCGCTTGCCTGTTCGTCCCGAGCAAGTGTCAACGCTGGTTCAAGCAGTCTTCAAAAGAGATTGCCTTGCCTTCCACCTGGACAGACCCTGCTTCGGTCCCGTTCCTTCGCCCACGCACTGAGAGCGTTTCCCATGCCCGCTTTGGAGTTAACTTATGGGCGTCGTTCCCTAAGCGTTCTGCGTAGCAAGAACGCCTTCACTTGATTCTCGCTTACTCTCCCGTAGACATCGTTGCCCCCCCTCGACAGGGCACCGGGCCATTCCATAGCCGGTTCGCAACATCCACAACTCTGAGGGGACGACTAAGATAATAGCCTTGGATTTCGTCGCATTGATGGTCTCTGAGGAATCCCAACTGAGCTTGGTTTTCGACCCCTTCTGCGATGACTTTCAAGCTTAGGCCCTTCGACATACTTATGATCGCGCTCGTGATTGCCGCGTCGTCTGCGTTCACCGCGACATCGCGAATGAACGAACGATCAATCTTGAGTTTTGTGACCGGGAAATGCCTCAAGTAGCTGAGGCTCGAATAGCCTGTCCCGAAATCGTCAATGACCAACTTCAATCCCATTCCCTTGAGGTCGCGAAGTACATCGAACATCACATCAGCGTTGGAAAGCAGGAGGCTTTCGGTCAGTTCAAGCTGAAGGTAGGTGGGGTCGAGGCCTGTGTCATCCAGCACCGTACGGATCAGGTCACGGAATCCCTCATGGCGAAATTGCGCGGCGGAAACATTCACCGCTACCGGGACAACAGGGTGCCCATCTTGCTGCCAACTACGGATCTGAGCACAGGTTGTTCTCAAAACCCATTCGCCGATTGAAGTAATGAGACCCGCATTCTCCGCAACCTGAATGAACCTATCCGGCAATACGAGACCCAATTCCGGGCTTTGCCAACGGAGCAGAGCCTCCAATCCTATGATTCTACCGCTTTTGATATTCATTTGGGGCTGATATACAAGAAACAATTCCTTCCTGTCAATCGCCAATCGGAGACTGTTCTCCATGGTTAATCGTTCCATCAGCCGCGCGTTCATTTCGTCATTGAAGAAGCAAAACGTATTGCATCCCTTGTCCTTTGCACTGTACATTGCGGCATCGGCGTTCTTGATAAGAGTTTCAGCATCTTCTCCGTGCTCTGGGAAGATACTAATCCCCAAGCTGCAAGTTATGCTGAGAGTTCGACCTTGGACGGCATATTCCCCGGATATTGCCTCTACAATACGTGTAGCAATGACTTCGACCTCAACTGCGCTGGCGACGCTCGTCAAGGCGATGAGGAACTCGTCGCCCCCAACCCTGGCAACAGTGTCATCCACACGAATCTCATGCTTGAGACGATCCCCGACCTGTTGCAGGAGCAGGTCGCCGACGGAGTGTCCGAGTGAATCGTTGATGATCTTGAAGCGGTCAAGGTCAAGGAACAAGAGCGCAATACAGTCCCGCTTTCGCCGGGCGACGCCTAGAGCCTTAGTGAGCCGGTCACGCAGAAGCGCCCGGTTGGGTAGGCCGGTAAGCGAGTCGTAGTATGCCAGAAAGTCGACCCGCTGTTGAGCGACTTTGCGGTCGGTAATATCCTCGACGGTACCCTCGTGCAGAGCGACTTCGCCGTTCGCGTTTCGCGCCGCGTGAATGCTCACCAGAACCCACCGGCGCGAACCGTCTCTGGAGCGCACTTCGGTTTCGAGTCCCTGAATCGTGCCGAACCTTTCGAGGACTTCCTTCCATTCCCGCAACTGCTCAGAGTCGACAAACGGCACTTGTGTGCCTTGGGATGTCTCGGCAAACAAATGTTCCGGAGAGTCGTAACCGTGCATCTTTGCAAATGCCCGATTGATATCCAGGAGTCGACCGTCCGGGGTCGCCTGAAACATGCCGATGACCGCGTCCTGGAAAAGTGCCCGGTACTTTACTTCGGCTGCGCGAAGCGCCTTCTCTGCCCGCTTCCTTGCCTCAATGTCCTGATTAATTACAACGAAGTGGGCAATATCGCCCGATTGCCCCGGCACAGGCGTGATCGTCATCTCTTCCTGACTCAGGGTTCCATCCTTGCGCCGGTTGACAACCTCTCCGCGCCAAATACATCCTGAGGAGATAGTCTTCCACATCTCGCGGTAGAAAGAGTCGTCATGCATTCCTGACTTGAGGGTGCGCCGGTTTGCTCCCAGCACGTCCTCTTTTGAATAGCCGGAGAGAGCTGAGAATGCAGGATTGGTCCAGACGATTGTTCCAGTGGGATCTGTAATGGTTATGGAGTTCGCAGCTGCGTTCAATGCAGTCGCAAGAAGTTCGAGTCGTGCATTTGCAGCCGACAATTCCGCAGTGCGCTCTTCCACCAGGCTATCAAGTTGATCCATCCTGAGCCGAGCCTTTAGCATTGCACTCCATTTGGCCGTAAGCGCGTGGGCAAGCTGGCTGACCTCAATGACGTCGAAGGGCTTCTTCAATATGACAAAATTGTCGGACACACCTATGCGCTGGGAGATGTCTTTCCAGTTGTAGTCCGAATGAGCGGTGCAAATAACCACCTGCAAGTCAGGAGCAGCCTTCCAAAGATGACTGATCGTCTCGACCCCGTCCCAACCGGGGGGCATTCGCACGTCCACGAAAGCCAAGGCATAGGGCCTTTGCGATGCATTCGCACGGATCACGCAGTCGAGTCCATCCTGGCCCTGGAACGCGGAATCGATTTCAAAAACAATCCCAGCCTCGTTCGTAACTCCGAACAGTAGGGCTTCATCCTCTGCGAGCACAGATTCTGATTGCTCTTGCGCAAGAATCTTCTTTAGATCCCCGTGGATAGCTTCATTGTCATCCACGATAAGTAGCCGGAAATGGTTGTTGGGGAGGGTCAAGTAGTCACCCCCTCCGAGGCGATCCTGCTGGAATCAATTGGGAGCACCAGTGTGAAGGCAGCTCCCGCGTTTGTGCCGTCACTCTGAACTGTCAGCGAGCCTCCAAGCTGCTTTGCGGCTAATGCGCCGGAATGTAGCCCAAAGCCGTGCCCGTCCTTCTTGGTTGTGAATCCATGGGAAAAGATACGGACAAGATTCTCTGCCGGAATGCCAATGCCACTGTCCGCCAAACGAACCGCAACTCGGTCCTCGTTGACGCGCATCATGCGAACAGTGATTCTCCGGTCCGGATTGCTCGACGACTTTATCGCATCCTTTGCATTGCGCATAAGATTCAACAGGATCTGCAGCACTTTATTGCGGTCTGTCGTGATAGGCGGCAGCGTATCGCTCTGAATGTCAAGGGCGATGCGATGGCGCTCCATGCCTGGCCACGCAATCCCCAGCACGACTTCCATAAGATCGTTGAGTGCGACCTTCTCCAAGACTCCCGAGGATCGGGCATAGGTCTGTTGCATGGCTACAATCTCTTTAATGTGGTTCACATGTTGGGCTAGGGTCCCCACTTCTTTGCCGAGCTGATCGTGCTCCTGCTCCAGGTAGCGCGAAAGAGCGGTCATATAGGGGAGCACCCTTTGCCCTTTCACGTCGTTCGACAAGAAGTCATCCAGTCCACTTCTGTGTTCCTCGAGGATTCGAACCAATTCGCTCATCTGGCTAAGACGAGATTCGCGCAGTTGGTCAGCCACGATGGTGGCGGAGACGTTCACGCTGTTCAGAACGTTCCCCACGTTGTGAAGAACCCCCGTGGCGACTTCGGCCATACCAGAGATTCGCGAAAGCTCGATCTCCCTCTTTTGAGCCTCTGCAAGGTCCGCAAGCGCAGCGTCCCTGGCGACGATCTGCTCAAGCAGTTCCTGGGTGCGTTCGGCTACCCGACGTTCGAGTTCTCGCTTGGCTTCTGATAATTCTTTGTCGCGGAGCAGAATCATATCGGCCATGCCATTGAAAGCATTGGCCAGTTGCTCGATCTCATCCCGGCTATGGACAGTCGCGCGGGCCAGCAGGTCGCCGCGCGCAATTCTCTCAACTACCGATTGTAGTTGGAGAATGGGTTTGACAAATCGACCAGCATAGAGAGTGGAAGCCAGCAGGCTAGCGAGGACGCAGGCGACGGTCAGGATGCCTGTGCGAAGATTCAAACGCAATGAACTCTCGTCGTACGAGTTTAGCGATAGTCCAACATGGATCCATCCCCATTGAATGCTGCTATAGTTGAAGGGAACCGCGTAATGGAACACCCTCTTGTTGAACATCGGCACTTTCCCGATTTCGCTAGAGGGTACCCGCTTCCCGGGATGCCAATACTCATCGATTTCTGGCTCCATGCGCCATCCCTTGCGGTCAACTACTATTGAAAGTCCATCATTCTTGGTGATCACCAGGAAATCAACAGCACTATCGCCCTTAAGAACTTGCATTGAGTGTTCAACTACAGACGAATAGTCTTCGGAGATGGCCGCTTCGGCGACCTCGCCTTGAAGAGCGACCGCCACACCATTGGCTTTCGAATCCAATTCGGCACGCAGGTCACGCCTTTGCTCCGGTATCATCACGGCGACGAAAACACCCAAAGTGACAAGGGTGATCGTCCAGGCCAGAACCATGGTGCGACGCGCAATCCCCTGAATGGCGAACCCTTGTCTCACTGCCTCCCCTTCGATAGACCTGCCTGCTGCGTCATCAGCCGGTCGTACTTTCGCACCATTTCCAGGGTGCTCTTCATGACAGAAAACGGCCGCACCACGAATCCGCTGGACTGATAAAGGGCAACGATCTGCTGTCCCCCCGCAATGGTGGAAATGTGCTCGATTGCGTCAATCAGCGCCTGCCTCAAGTGCGCATTTGTGTTACGGCGGAAACCAAAGACGATCGGGATGACCTTGGGTGATACCGCCAGAATTCGAATATCCCGACCGAGCTGGGGATTGAGTTCCAAAGATGTCTCCCAGCTCTTTCGCGCTAGGCAGGCCACGTCCGCGCGGCGAAAGAAGACGGGCAGCACAACCTGGGTCAGACTACTACTGAGCTTGCGGCCGGCAAAGAACGATTCAAGTGGTTGAAGGTTGTTTTCAGCCAACAATGTGGCGAGCCATGGTAGCCCGAGAACCATGTCGCGATGAAGATGCGAGACCAGGTTGGCACCGCGGAGGTCGCCAACTGTCCTGAGCTTGCTTCGATCGTGGACAATCAGAACATACTCCATCCCATCGGCAAGGTAGTCCTGAAGAACGAGCGAATCTGGATCGGTCAGATCGGCGACCCTTGCGAACTCCAAGGCAGTAACGCCGAAACCGTCAATCGCGTTTTTGCGGATGTCGCGAATCATGTCATCGGAGGGGATAAAGATGTCAGGAACGGTTTCGGTGGTTCTAGTTCCGTATTGGCGGGCAACTTCCTGGAGCCAAATCCGGTAAGCCGCGCGTGCATCGTTGATGTTGGCTCCCGCTAGCGTCTCATCACTGATTGCCACGAGCAAAACGGTACGATCAGTCTCGCCCCAGGAAAGTCCAGGCGCCAGCGCTGCTGCAGCCATCGCCGCCAAGCAGTGTCTCCGTGTTATTAGGCTTCCATCGTACTTCATCTTATGGCTTCTCAACCGCGACCCGTCATAAGAGCCTCACGGCTTTTCTTTCCGTGCGCCGCCTGAAATTCGCTCATACTGACGTAGCATTTCCATGGTGCCATTCATAACCGAAGTCGGCCTCACAACAAAGCCGCGGGACTGATACAAGTTGATGATCTGCTGCCCTCCGGTCAGTGATGCCACCTTCAGAATCGAATCGATCAAAACCCTGCGGCCCACCACACTGCAGCCGCGACGAAACGCAATACTGATAGGAACGATCCTGGGCGAAACTGCCAGAGCACGAAGATCACGACCAAGCTGCGGGTTGAGCTCAACCGCAGTTTCCCAATTCTTCCGGGCGAGACACGCCGCATCCGCACGCCGAAAGAAGACGGGAAGCACAATCTGGTTCAGGTTGTCGGCTATCTTTTCGTTTCCAAAGAAGTGCTCAGGCTGAGGCAGGTTGTTGGCAGCGAGGAGTGTACCGAGCCACGCAGTTGCCAGGATCATGTCGCGATGAAGGTGCGTCACTAATTGCGCGCCCTTCAGGTCGGCAAGTTTCTTGAAGGGACTGTTGTTATGCACAAGCAAAACGTATTCCATCCCATCCGCCAGGTAGTCCTGCAACAGAATGAGTTCGGGATCGACTAGGTCGGCGAGCTTCGCGAACTCGATAGATGTTACACCGAAGCATTCGATCGTCCCTTGACGCACCCCGCGTATCACCTCATCCGAAGGAAGGAAGATCTCTGGATCCATCTGCGCAATTGTAGATGGAAACTGGCGAGTAACCTCGCTGATCCAGACCTTGTAGGCAGCGCGCGCATCATTGACGTTGGCCCCGGCAAGGGTGGCGGCGCTTATTGCCGCACGCAGAATATGCTGCGGCTTCTCCGCTCGGCAGAATCGCACCGGCAAATTGGCGGCTGCACCTCCCGCCAAGAGGAGCAGGCAGTGCCGCCGTGTGATTAGCTCCACTGAACTTTCCATCGGTGCCTTCCTCTATGAGCCCGCTAATCTTGAAGAAATCGTGAAGATGAGTTTGCTCTCTCAATGATGCATGCCCAAATCACTTTGAACCGCATTTCCCACCACCATTTCTATCTTGGTCTGCAGGTCCAGATGATCGTAGATCGCCTTGTCGTGCGCGGCTGTTACCAGTGCTTGCTGCAACTGGGCCCGAATCACTTTTTCGGTCGTGACAAGTCCACTTTGATATCCCCGCAGGGTCAAGTCAGTGTCGTCTTTGGCTGAGGAAGCCGCATCCTGGGTTGCCTTGACCACCTTTTCGCTCGCTCCGATTTCTATGAACAGGCGCCGGATCTCCAGACCGAGACCTTCGGATAAGAGAATCTTTTTTTCTTTCAGCTGATTGATCCGGGCCTTTGCTTCAGCCACCTTCGCCTGGGTGAGAAATCCGTTAAAGACCGGGATTTCGACGCCCAGATCGACCGACCAGCCATTCCGGTTCTGAGGTGTTGAGAGTCCGCCGTCGTAACCGTTCCACCGTCGATGTAACTCGCCCTTTAGGCCAATCTTAGGAAAGAACTCGCTGGCTGCCGTTCGGCGTTGCCCCTCGAGCGACCGCAGCCCGGCCTCGATCTCTGCCCAATCCGGATTGAATTCGTAGGATATCGCGACCATCTCGTTCAGGTCACCGGCATAAGCCTCGAAGGGTACTTGGTCGTCTTTGGGCACAACGGTCGATTTCCACGACAAACCTATCGTGTATGCCAGAGCCGCCTCCGCCGCTGCCTCGTTGGCTTCGAGAGGCGCGACCATCGAACGAACTGTTTCCGTCATAACTTTATTGTCGAGATAATCGGTTTTGTTCACCGTGCCGGTGCCATCTTTGTAAAGTGACTCGGTTAGGCGTTCGGTTGCTTCCATTCGCTCCAGCGTATCCTGGCCAAGCCGGTGAAGCTGGCGGGCGAGCACTGCGCCGTAGTAGAGGCGAGTGACGTCCGCCTTGAGTTCCAGATCCGTGCGGTGCACTTCCGCCTTCGCCAGATCCAAGGCGCCGAGCGATTGCTCCCTGTACCCCCGTCGCATTCCCCCATCCACCAGAAGCCATTTGAAATCGCCGGCGACCGATTCGGTTGCCGGGCTCATGAGCTTGACGTTTTGTGTTGGAATGGGAAACGCCTGTGGGCTTGTGTTGATCGTCTGTCCCGGAAACGAAACGGGCATCTGCACGGCGAAGGGTGGAAACCCCGGGCCGAACGCGTTGGCTGGAATTGTGACAGTTGCTGTTCCACCGGGCACGGTGATCGACTGCGCTGGGATATACATGGTGTTGGCTGGATACAGGAAATTCGGCGAGGAACTCATCTCGTCGACGCCCCCTCGGACATTTGCTTGCGGCCAGTACGCAGCCAGAGCCTGACGATGTTGAGCCTCGGCGATGTCCACAGCAAACTGGCTGGCAGGACGGGTGCGATTCTTCTCCATCGCGATCCGCAAGCATTCGCTTAGAGAGTGAACTTGCCGGTCTTCAGGCACCGTTTGACCGGAAGCCGAAACACTTCTGAAGGCTTGGGACAGCCCAAAAACCAGGAGACACAGCGTGATTGACGAGTTGTGGCGCATAGAGTCCTTATCGGCAAGTTCATCGCCGTCGTCTAGCTTTGGATTGCTTGGCTTCTCCTAAACTGCGCAAATTGCCCCCAATGCGAGCAAGTTGCACGAGTCAACCGGGCGCTCATTGCCAATTTACCAGCTGACTAGCCGCGATCAGGGAGCCCGAGGGTCAGTGTGGTGAAAGCTAATCTCACTGGAGCACTCCTAGTCCCCTCAGGGGGCAGGCAGCAAGCCTCTCGACGGGGAAGTGCCGAACAAGAACGAGAGAACTACCTACCCTATCGGCAAGAATCGGATGAGTTTAACAGCAGACATGAGCTTCAGTACAAGATACTACTCAATCAAACCCGATTGCAAGACACGACCAGCTGACGGCGATGCATCCAAGTGTTGGATCTAGCAGTTTCTCTGGTCGACCATCACCGGCCATCGGGGATCAGATCGATCTTGATATGTCGCCTCGCCGGAACGCCTCTGGTGGGTAAGGGGGCTTCACGCACCTTGCGCGCGCACACGATATTCGGAGATTGTGGGAATAGGTTTGTGCGGGGGGTGAAGAGGTTGCCGATATGGTCACCCGGGGGTTAGGGATCCATTCCTTGCAAGAAGTCGCCAGGATGATCGAAGGCTTCAGCCCCTGATGGCGACGCTCTGAAGAATGACCCACGTCCGACCATCTACCAAGACGGATGACTGAAGAAGCGCGACATCGAGAGTACCCGCAGCCCCTCCAGCGACTGTGCCCGCGAAACTACGTTTAACTACTCACGCGCTCTCGGGTAGTACTTGCGACTGGTCGGGCTCCTGGCAGCACGCATAGCCCTGCCGTCCATTGCGACTACAATATCTGCGGCTCCGACAGGCTGAGTGATCCAGGTACCGGGGGTATGACGCAGATCTCCAATCTGGGCCTGCATCACTTCACCGACGGTTTCGCCAACCACCGGAACACTGAAGATCTTGATTACACCCCGAAAAATGCTGGCGAAGTGGGAACCTTGACCCTGATGACAACCGCACTGCAAGTTCTCTGATGCAGAGCCAGGGGGGAGAACCATGGAACCACTCTTCCACTTCTCCCGTTTGATTGCCAATTGCTAACCGAGCGAAACAAACGATGCGATCTCAAGAAAGTGCGTGGCAGCTCCACTTCAGTTGTTCCGTGCGATGCTTGATCCAGTTGCGGAAGCTGATCTCCCACCCAATACCTGCAAGACCCAGTGAGAGCTGTGCGTGAACCGATGGTTGCATACCTTGGGAATGCCGCAAGACCTGCAAATCCCTGTCAACACGCGCCAGGGCCGCAATTCAAACAGATCCCTTCCGGCTGGCGACTGGTATCGCCAGGAAATTCTATGTGTTGGGAAGTATAGCAGGAGGTTCCTCGATGCTTGCTCTAGCTTCCGTTTGCCTGGATGCGCACAAGCCGGGCCCAAACGGCTGCACGCCCTCTCGGAGATTGCCGATAAGGCGGGGTCGGGGTTGTGCCCCTTCCCGATGCTAGTGACATCAATGAAGACCTTGTGGACCATCGTCGTCAATGCCGCATCTGTTGAAGACCCTCGTCGATTGGTACGAACCCTGTCCGACGGAATTGTGCGCTGCAGGGGTGTTGTATTGAGCCACGGAGTCGGCAGCGATGGCATACTGAACATGATTTTTGAGTTTCAACGAAGCGCTTGCTTTGAAATCTATGGCGTCTTGATGTCTGCCGGAGTCGAACTTGGGCCGAATGGGCATCAGCGGCTCACTGAGCTATGTCAATGCACCCTCAGCAACCACAGTCGTTGCGAGGTGGACATCGCAACCGTCGATCTTGAGGTGCAGACTTTCCTCAATGATGGCGTTCACTCCTCCGACGAAATCAGACTTGTTTGATCGGGCGAATTGACGGGGCGCGGCCGATCTCAGAGTCAATTCGCTTCAGCTATCGTTGAACGGGAAGGCGCCCTCTGCCGATACCTCCCTTGCAGTACACACTCGCGGGAAGGGAATTCAAATGGCATTGGTGACTTGGTCCGACGGACTCTCTGTAGGCGTCAAAGCGATAGATGATCAGCACACAACCTTATTCAACTGCATCAATGACCTGCACGACGCCATGATGAAGGGACAGGCTCGTTCGATCATCGGATCGCTTCTGTGCAAACTACTCAGTTACACTCGGAGTCATTTTTCAGAAGAAGAGGATCTGATGGCGAACTATAAGTATCCTGGGCTCAGCCAGCACCTCATTCAACACCGCGCATTGACCAAGCAGGTAGAAGAATACATCGCCCGATTTGAGAAGGGTGATCTCGCGCTGAGCAACGATCTTGCGGACTTTCTTTCCGGCTGGCTTTACAATCACATCTTGGGTGTGGATAAGGTCTACGGACCTTACATGAATGAGCGCGGCGTTCGCTAGGGTCATACGGTGAGTGCCTGCGATATGAGCAGTCGAGCGGCAGCCGGAGGTCCGCAACCTCGAACAGGCCCGCCAATGAGCCGATGCCTCATTTGTGGTTAAGGTGATCACGATCAGCTGCTGCATTAGGCTTTACAAGGAGAAGTACTGCCGATGGTCCGAATGGAGATTGGTACTCACGCAGCATCGCGGGGGGGGAGATCGTCTTCCCGCACAGCGGAGGAGTCCGCCTCAGCTTCCACTACAGCACTTTATGGGAAACGCTCCACCGTCTCAGATGATCTCTTGTGCGGAGGTACGCCCGGCATCTGCGATTTGGCATAATCCGGCGCTCACCGCGAATGCGCTAGAGCGCACAGGAAAGAATTCAAGCTTGATGCTCGTCTCTTGGGTCGATTGACGGAACGCAATGAACGACCGGATCCGAGGATGTGGGAGTGCAGAGTGGACGGTTCACAAACCTCGATCGAGAGGACGCCCCACGGAACATGTTAAGGTCATATGGCTATAGGGATGCTTCTGCAATTCAGCGGGTCTGCTCGTCAATGGCCGGTTGTGAAAGGAAGAGACGATGAATGAAATGAGTATGGATGCGCTGCCTCAGATTGTAGGTTCCGTCTTCGAAATGATGATAGGACTTGAAGCGGGCTCCTGTGACATACCTTGGGAAGCTGACGGGGATCGCCTTACGTCCTTTGTCCAACTCGCTGGAGATTGGACTGGTGCAGTGATATTGGAGTGCAGTGAGCGGCAGGCCTGTCAGTTTGCAGGCATGGTTCTGGGAATGGACCCGCCTGAAAGGGCGGATGACGACGTTCGGGACGTGCTTGGCGAGCTTGTGAACATGATTGGTGGAAACATGAAGAGTAGCATGACCACCGGCGTCCGCCTTTCCATGCCCACTGTCGCGGATGGCTGTCACACCGGGCTTCATTTCTGTGGTTCTGCAGCCTCCCAAATGCGCGCATTTCAGTGTCTAGACCGATGCTTCTGGGTTGCTGTCGTCAGTAAGGAGCCGAACCTCACGCGTGGCAAATGGACAATTCCGACATCTGAACCCTGGGTTGAGCTGACGGCTGAGTGATTGCGCTTGAGAACTTAATGGAGGTCATGGGTACGGCAGCCCTCAAGGGAGGCCAGGAGCACCCAATGCTGCGCCTTCCAGTCCGTTTTATGTGAAGCTGCGACCCATGTTTCGGTTGTTGCATCCCCGGGTTCCCGACGATCGATGGGCATCCGGGTGGGGAGCCCCAAGGCTGGAGCGGATAGTTGCGACTTGGGTGGACTCCAGAATTGAACGCCGGATCCAAGTTGCCGATATGCTCTGCAGACCACAAAGGAGTGGAGCCATATGGCGTTTGTTTCCTTTACCGAGAGCCTTTCAGTCGGGGTCGGAATCCTCGACCACCAACATACAGTGCTGTTCGAGACCATCGACGCCCTCTACACCGCGGTAAGGAACGGCGAGCCGAGAGCCCTCGTTGGAGGGCTGCTTCACAAAATGGCGGAAGAGACGCATCAGCATTTCTTGGCTGAGGAAGCAGTGATGGAGGCGGTCCACTATCCTCAGTTGAAAGCACATCGCCTTCGGCACTGCTCATTGACCACGGAGGTGGATGAGTATGTCGCACGTTTCGATCGAAGCACAATTCCCATAGACAATTATCTGCTTGACTTCCTTGTCGACTGGTTCACGACTCACATTCGACTCGTGGATCAGCTATATGCGCCCTGGATGAACATGTGTGGTGTTCGATGAGGAGTGCGATGGACCGGTCCGGCCCACCTTAAGAGAGGGACGGAAGCGGCTCTTTCTTCCAAAAGCCGTGGGCGCCATCGCGAGGCCTTGTTCTTCGGGGAACCGTGCCGATGACCGCGCTCAGCTAAGGTACGTCGTGCCGGCGAATTGCCGCAAAAAACGGGGATCGCTCTCGGCGCCGTATCGCACACACTTCTGCGCCGGCTGCCCTACAGGGATGAATAGCTCAGGAGCTATTTAGGTATCGACCTTGTCTTGATTTGAGAAATCAATTCATAGACTTCGTCAGATGAGCTGATCACAAAGGAATCGGCGTGGGGGGGGGTCTTATCCGCCGCCACCTTTCGAATCGCAGCCAGTAGCAGCACATCAACTACGGCGAGCCTCTGTAACTCCAAGGCGGGAGACACCTTCAAGATCGTGTCCATCATTCGGTGAGCATCATACTGACTCTTGAAAAACCGGACAGGCTTTCGGCCTGGGAAGCGATTGTCTGGAATCACAAGATACTTCCCGCTCTTGCCCTGAATGGCCCAGACTTGCAGCATTTCAGAGTATTCTCCTAGAATTACATCAAGAGACTGCGGCTGGATCAATTGGGCCTCCTTCTCACACACGCAAGAATCTTCAAGCCCACTCCTCGCAATCGGCCGCAAGGAGTCGCTGACCGGGATCTCAATATTCTGCTCTTCAAGAAAGCATACCGCAGAGTTGGCCAGTACAGCCACTTCATTCTACAGACACTCGTCTTGAGCCCATCAGGAACTTGCTCAAGTCCGGGATTGGGGCTGACACCCAGATTTCTTATACATTCAAGCGCAGGCATCGCCCCTCCTGCTCGCGCACCCGAGGTGATTCCGAGTCGCAGTGGGCGGAGGCGTTATCCTGCCAATCGGGCAATCTCTTCAACGATTGCATTGCGCCGGGAGGAACGAATGCGTGGCTGGAATATGTGATCGCGCCAGGTTCCAGCCGCGACATAAACATCGTCGTCCCCGTACTGTTGGCAGTCAAGGCATCTTGAGGGTAGCCCGTCTGGATGTCGCTATTGAACATCT
>Ga0302322_100002180_pt1 | contig 16481 bp, 16 predicted proteins | sample Fen_T0_2_FD_203757 | JGI IMG/M metagenome (GOLD analysis project Ga0302322, IMG submission 203757) | Peat permafrost microbial communities from Stordalen Mire near Abisko, Sweden - Fen_T0_2 | ecosystem: Environmental > Terrestrial > Soil > Wetlands > Permafrost | place: Sweden: Abisko... | reverse complement strand
CGCGACGTACATGCGCGGCGTGCCCTGGGTGGCCGTGCCGACGACCCTTGTCGGCCAGGTCGACGCGGCGATCGGCGGCAAGACCGCCGTCGACCTTCCCGGTGGCAAGAACCTCGTGGGCGCCTTCCACTGGCCGGCGAGGGTCGTGATCGACCCCGGCACGCTCGAGACGCTACCCGACGAGGAGCTCGCGAACGGGATGGCGGAGGTCGTGAAGACCGGGCTGCTGATGGGCGACGGCGTCTGGGAGCTGCCGCTCGCAGAGCTCGTGCGCCGGTGTGCGTCCTTCAAGGCGGGCATCTGCATCGCCGACCCGCACGACCGCGGGCCCCGCAACCAGCTCAACCTGGGTCACACCTTCGGCCACGCGCTCGAGGCGGCGGCGGGCTACGCCCTCCCACACGGCCGGGCGGTCGCGCTCGGCATGGTCGCGGCCCTGAGGCTCTCCGGGAACGAGGAGGCGCTCGCGGCGGTGCGCGAGCAGCTGTGCCCACAGCCCGTCAAGGTCGACCGCGAGGTCGCGTGGGCCGCGCTCTCACGTGACAAGAAGACCGTCGGCGGCACGCCGCGCCTCGTGCTGCTCGAGCGCACCGGGGAGCCGACCTGGGGCAACGAGCTTCCCGCCGCCGAGGTGAGAGCTGCACTCGACGACCTCATCGCCGACTAGAGTCGCACCGTGCGCATCGACGTCCTCAACGGGGTCAACCTCAGCCTGCTTGGGCGGCGCGACCAGTCGATCTACGGGAGCCAGTCCATCCAGGACCTCGAGACCCAGATCTACGCCTGGGCGCGCGAGCTCGACCTGCAGGTCCGCTGCCGCCAGACGAACCACGAGGGCGAGTACGTCGGGTTCCTCCACCAGGCCCTCGGCACCGCCGACGGGCTGATCGTCAACCCCGGCGCCTGGACGCACTACTCGTGGGCGATCCACGACGCGCTTGAGCCTTTCCAGGTGCCGTTCGTCGAGGTGCACCTCTCGAACGTCGACGAGCGCGAGGAGTGGCGCCGCTTCTCGGTGCTCGCGGGGCTCGGGGGTATGCGAATCGTCGGCAAGGGGTTCGACGGCTACCGCGAGGCGCTTCATCTCCTCAACGAGAGGCGACCCGCATGAGCAGGCTCGAACGGCTCGCGGCAGGGCTCGAACAGCCGCTACTCGTCACCGACGGCGTCAACGTCCGCTACCTCACGGGCTTCGAGAGCTCCAACTGCGCGCTCCTCGTGCAGCCGGGCGCCGCCACCACGCTCTACACCGACTTCCGCTATCTGCAGGCCGCCCGCGCGGTGGAGGGCGTCGACGTCGTTCAGACGCAGCGCGACGTCGCAGGCGCCCTCGCCGGGCTACTCGCGGGCGAGACGGTCGGATTCGAGGCAGGGAAGATCTCCTACGCGCAATGGGACACGATCCGGGGCGGGGGCGCCGACCTCGTGCCGACCCGTGGCCTGGTCGAGGGGCTCCGCGCCGTCAAGGACGCGGGCGAGCTCGAGGCGATCCGGCGGGCTGCAGCGATTTCCGACGAGGTGTACGCGCTGCTCTCCCGCGAGCGCCTCGTCGGCCGCACGGAGTCCGAGGTCGCGTGGTGGATCGAGCGCACCTTCCGTGAGCAGGGGGCGGAAGCGCTCTCTTTCGGCTCGATCGTGGCTTCGGGGGAGAACGGGGCACGGCCCCACGCAGGCGCCGGCCCGGCGGTCATCACTGCTGGGACGCTCGTCACCATCGACATGGGCTGCGTCGTCGACGGCTACTGCTCGGACTGCACGCGCACGTTCGCCACCGGCGAGCTGCCGGCGCAGCTTGCGGCTGCGTACGCGCTCGTCGCCCGGGCGCAGCTGGACGGCCTCGCCGCCGTCCGTGCCGGAGCTCACGGCCGCGATGTCGATGCCGCGTCCAGGGTCGCGATAGAGACAGCGGGCCTCGGGGAGTCGTACGGCCACGGGCTCGGCCACGGCGTCGGCCTGGAGGTGCACGAGGCACCCGTGCTGCGGCCGGAGTCGAGCGATGTCCTCGTGGCCGGGAACGTGGTCAGCGTCGAGCCGGGGCTCTACCTGCCCGGCGTCGGCGGCTGTCGGATCGAGGATCTCGTCGTCGTGACCGAGGACGGGTGCGAGATCCTGACCTCGTTCACGAAGGACCTGGTCACCGTCGGCTAGACCCGCTCGACGCCGGGGAACGCCATCCGACCACCGGGAGCAGCTACCCTCCGGCCCGTCATGGCCGACATCGTCAGCACCAACCAGTTCAAGAACGGGATGCACATCGAGCATCGCGGCCAGGTCTGGCGCATCGTCGACTTCCAGCACGTGAAGCCGGGAAAGGGCGGCGCCTTCGTGCGCACCAAGCTCAAGAACCTCGAGTCCGGCGCCGTGATCGAGGACACCTTCCGCGCCGGCGAGAAGTTCCCACGCGTCCACACCGAGGTGAAGAACGTCCAGTTCCTGTACGACGACGGGAGCGAGGCGCACTTCATGGACGAGCAGAGCTACGAGCAGTTCGCTCTGCCGCGTAGCGAGGTCGAGGAGGAGCTCACGTACATCCTGCCCTCGTCGATCGTGCAGATCCTGGCCGTCAACGGCAAGCCCTCCGGAATCCAGATGCCCTCGTCGGTCGAGCTGACGGTCAGCGAAACCGAGCCGGGCGTCAAGGGCGACACCGTCTCGAACGTGACGAAGCCGGCGACCCTCGAGACCGGTGCGGTCGTGGCCGTGCCACTGTTCGTGAACGTGGGCGACCGGATCAAGGTCGACCCGCGCGAAGCGCGCTACATCTCACGCGCGTAGGCGCGGAGAGAGCTCCGGCCTCGACCCGGGGCTCCGACTGCCGCGATAAGGTCTGACCTTCCAGTGCCCAAGATCGTCGACACAACCATTCGCCTCCTCTCGCAGGACCCGCTCGCGGGCAAGCTGCCGACGGGCGAGGTGCTGCGCATCGCAGAGATCCTCGACGGAGCCGGATTCGCCTACCTCGAGGTGTCGGGCGGCGGCGTGTTCGACTCCGCCGTCCGCCGGGCGGTCGAGAGCCCCTGGGAGCGCATCCGGGCGATCGACGCGCGGACGACGACGCCGCTCGGGCTCGCGCTCCGAGGCCGCTTCCTCGTCGGCTCGCGCCCTGTCTCGGCGGACATCGTCCGCCGCTTCGTGGCGTGCGCGGCCGACAACGGGATCGACGTCTTTCGCCTCCACGACCCGCTCAACGACGTCTCGAACCTGCGTGAGGCAGGAGAGGCGATCCTCGCGGCAGAGAAGGAGTTCCACGCCGGGCTCGTCTTCAGCGCAGGCCGCGCCGGCGAGATCGACGCCCTTGTCGAGCGCGCCAAGCAGCTCCCCGGGCTCGGCGCCTCGAGGGTGATCGTGAACGACCAGACCGACTCGCTGCTGCCGCACATCACGGAGGAGCTCGTCCAGCGCATCCGCGAGGCGACTGGGCTCCCGGTCGGCCTCTTCGTGCAGGGGGCGGCGGGCACCGGGCTGCTCAACGCCGTAGTCGCCACGCGCGTCGGCGCCGACCTGGTCGCCACCGCGGTGTACCCGCTGGCGCTGACGCTCCATCGCGTCTCCGGGGAATCCCTCGTCGACACGCTCGAGGGCCTCGGTCGCGAGACGGGCGTCGACACTGCGCGCCTCTGGGAGGCTGCCGACATCATCGACGAGCACATCGGTGATGCGCCCGTCGCTCCCGTCGCTCCACGGATCGCGGTTCGCGCCGCCGAATACGACCTGCCTGCCGGGCTGGTCGCCGCACTCGACGTCCATCTCCGCGCGCACGCGGCAGGCGACCGCCTGCTCGACACGCTGGCGGAGGTCGTGCGCATCCGCTCGGAGGCCGGCTGGCCGCCGGTCGCCTCGCCGATGGGCCAGATCCTCGGCTCTCAGGCCCTGCTGAACATCCTCTCGGCGAGCCGCTACGGGACGGTGCTGGACGAATTCCGGATGCTCGTCGAGGGCGCCTACGGGACGACCCCGGTGCCGATCGATGACTCCGTGTCGCGCGCGGTCGCCCTGGTCACGGGTAGCGGTGGCGGGCTCGACGAGGACCCGCCGAGCGCCGAGGACGTGCGGGAGGCCGCCGAGGGCCTCGCCGCGAGCGAGGAGGACCTCGTCCTGCTCGCGATGTTCGGCCACGAGGCGGAGCCGCTGTTGCAGGCGATCCGCAGCCGCCACTCCCGCGAGACGTCTCTGCTCGTCGGCGATGTCGACGCGACCCGGGCGGAGCGCATCCGCGAGCTCGTCCGGATCGTGCAGGAGTCGGGCGTGGGGGAGATCGAGATCGAGGACGACGGCATGCGCGTCTCCGTGCGGCGTGCCGACGAGGCCGTGGCGGTGGCTGCGGCTCCGCCCGCGGTCACCCAGGAGACCGACGAGCCGGACCTACAACGGCCGGTCGTCGGGCCCGGGATCCGGGTCGAGTCGCCGATGGTCGGCGTCTTCTACCGCTCGTCGTCGCCGGGCGCGCCTGCCTTCGTCGAGGTCGGTGACGTCGTCAACGTCGGGCAGACGCTCTGCCTGCTCGAGGCGATGAAGCTCTTCAACGAGCTGAAGTCGGAGCAGGAGGGCCGGGTCAGGGCCATCCACGTCGAGACCGGCCAGCCCGTCGAGTTCGGCCAGCTGCTCTTCGAGCTCGAGCCGGTCGACAGCCCGCCCATCGTCTAGTGGGGCTTGCTGCAACGTGAGACCCGAAACGATCGTTGCAGCAAGCCCCACTAATGCTTGCTGCGAAGCGGCCCCGCTTCGCGGACGGAGGGTTTCAGGTGCAACCTTTCGGCAAGGGCCACCAGTGGGAGGCCACTGACGATGTTCTCCCGCGTGCTCGTCGCGAACCGGGGCGAGATCGCGGTGCGCGTGATCCGTGCGCTCCACGAGCTCGGCGTCGAGGCCGTGGCTGTCTACTCGACCGCAGAGCGTGAGGCGCTGCACGTTCGGATGGCCGACCGCGCCGTCTGCATCGGCCCGCCCTCCGCGACGGAGAGCTACCTGCGGATCCCGAACGTGATCGCCGCCGCGGAGACGACCGGCTGCGAGGCGGTGCACCCGGGCTTCGGCTTCCTCTCGGAAAACCCCGCGTTCGTGCGGGCGTGCACCGAGAGCGACCTCGTCTTCGTCGGGCCTCCGGCGGACGTGATGGAGAAGACCGGCGACAAGGCCCGGGCGAAGGCGGAGATGCGCGCGGCCGGGGTGCCGCTCGTCCCCGGCACCGAGGGCGTCGCGAGCCTCGCCGAGGTGCGCGTGGCTGCGGGCGAGCTCGGCTATCCGGTGCTGCTCAAGGCGACCGCGGGCGGGGGCGGCAAGGGCATGCGCGTCGTGTCCGGGCCTGACGAGCTCGAGGCGGCCTACGGCGCCGCGAGCGCCGAGGCGGAGGCCGCCTTCGGCGACGGCTCGCTCTACCTGGAGCGGGCGCTCGTGCCGGCCCGGCACGTCGAGATCCAGGTGCTCTGCGACGGGCACGGTGGGGTCCTCACGCTCGGCGAGCGCGAGTGCTCGATCCAGCGGCGCCACCAGAAGCTGATCGAGGAGTCGCCGTCGCTCGCGCTCACGCCCGAGACGCGCGAGGAGATGGAGGCATCCGTGGAGCGGGCCTGCCGCCGCCTCGGCTACGTCAACGCCGGCACGTTCGAGTTCCTGCTCGGCCCCGACGGCGCCCCCTCGTTCATCGAGGTCAACTGCCGCCTGCAGGTCGAGCACCCGGTCACCGAGCTGACGACGGGGATCGACATCGTGCGCGAGCAGCTGCGCATCGCCGCCGGCGAGAAGCTGCCGATCACCGGCCGCGCGTCGCGCTCGGGCCACGCGATCGAGATCAGGATCAACGCGGAGGACCCGCGTCGCGACTTCGCCCCCGCCGCGGGGACGATCACCCGCTTCCGGCCGCCCCTCGGCCCCGGCGTACGGGTCGACACGGCGGTGATCGAGGGTGCCGCGATCCCGCCGTTCTACGACTCGATGATCGCGAAGGTGATCGTTCGCGACGACACGCGTGACGCGGCGATCGCACGCGCCATCCGGGCGCTCGAGGAGCTCGAGGTCGAGGGCATCCCGACCACGCGCGACGTCGCCATCGACATCCTGCGCTCACGCGAGTTCCGGGGAGGCGACTACTCGACCAGCTACCTTGCCGAGATGGACGGCCGCCTCCCCTCGATGCTCGCGGAGGCCGTGTGACGGTTGCGAAGGTCGGTCGCCGGCAGTCGCGCCGCACGGCCCTGTTTCTGCTCTACCAGTGGGACCTGACCGGGCAGCCGCTCGCGTCGCTCTACGACGGAACGCCCGACGACTTCGCGCTCGCGCTCGCGGAGACGATCGCCGAGCGCGCGCCCGGGCTCGACGAGCGCATCAGCGCCGCCTCGGACGCCTGGAGCGCCGACCGGCTCGGTACCCTCGAACGCAATATCCTGCGTATCGGGGTCTACGAGCTGGAGGAGGGAACCGTGCCTGCCGAGGTGGCGATCAACGAAGCGGTGGTGCTGGCCAAGCGCTACGCGACCGAGGACGCGGCGCGCCTCGTCAACGGCATCCTGGGCCGGATCCAGCGTGAGGGGGAGGAATGAGCGCGAACGAGAGCCTGGGGCGGGCTCAGGAGCTGGCCGAGCGGATGCGGGCCAAGCTCGACGGCCTGGAGCAACTCGCGGAGGCCGGCGACGTCGATTCCGCCGTCGACGACCTGGCCGAGATCGCCGAGCTCGCGAAGCAGATCGAGGCCGAGGTGCAGCGGGCCCGCGCGAACGCCGATGCAGGCGCCTGACGCCCTCGCGCGGCTGGTCGGCGACTACCTCGCCACTCTCGAGCTGAATCCGGATCTCGGCGCCCAGCAGGGCTCGATGCGCTATGCCCTGGAGGGCGGCAAGCGGATCCGGGCCGTGATCTGCCTCGCGACTGCCGAGGCGGCAGGCGTCCCGCCGGAGACGGCCCTGCCCGCGGCCGGCGCGCTCGAGCTGGTGCATGCGTTCTCTCTCGTGCACGACGACCTGCCGGCGCTCGACGACGACGACGAGCGCCGCGGTAGGCCGAGCGCGCACGTCGCCTTCGGCGAGGGCGTGGCACTGCTCGCGGGCGACGCTCTGCTCGCGGAGGCGTTCCGGCTCGCACTCTCGTATTCATCCACGGCGCCGGCCCGGGAGCTCGCGGACGCGACGCTCGGGATGATCGGCGGCCAGTACCTCGACATCACCGGCGCCCACGCCGACCTCGACGAGCTCCACCGCCTCAAGACCGGGCGGCTGTTCGCGGCGTCGGTGGGCCTCGGGCTGCAGGCTGCCGGGTTGCCCGCTGCCGAGCAGGGGCCGTGGCGCGCGTTCGGCGAGGAGCTCGGCCTGCTCTTTCAGGTCGTCGACGACATCCTCGACGGCGACGGCTACGCGGCCCTGCTCGGAGCCGAGGCGGCCCGGGGTCTCGCGCTCGCCGCTGCGCGCCGCGCCCGCGCCGCGCTCGCCGCGATCCCGGCGGACACGTCGGTGCTCGGCGAGATCGTGGACGGCCTTGTCACGCGCAGTGTCTAGCTGTAGCTCGCCGGCAGCCTGCCCGCCCCGACTCCCGGCCGCCGGGGCCTTGTGTTGAATCAAGACATGGCCGGCACGCCCGTGGGGGACGCAGCCCTTCGGAGGGTCGCGATGCCTCCGGAGGGGAGCCCGGGCACGGGGGTGTGCTCCACCGACCAACCGTCGTTTCGCGCCTGCCAGAAGAAGGCGCGCGCGTGGCGGCGGCCCGGGTCGGCCACGAGGGCCGTGCCCGCCGGGGCCGTCAAGGTTGCAAGCAGGCCCAGGAGAGGCACGGCATTTCGCTCCTCGTAGAGGACGTCCGCGGCCAGGACGACCTCGAACGGAGCAAGGCCCGGGGGAGGCCCTTCCTGCCAGTCGACGAGAGCCGTCTCGACGTGCAGGCCGTTCGCCGCAGCGTTTGCGGCTACGAGCTCGAGGGCCTCGGGGGCCCAGTCGGTCGCCAGCACCTCGGCGCCCACGAGCGCCGCGGCGAGCGACGGCAGCGCCAGGCCGCAGCCGAGCTCGAGCACGCGCCTCCCGCGGAGGTCGAGCGCCGCCACGTGGCGCGCGAGGGCGACCCCGCTCGGCCACAGCTCGGCCCAGTAGGGCAGGAACTCGTCCTGCTCGAAGCGCGCCTCGTCGATCAGGCTCTCGGCGCTCGCGGGCCGCGCGATCGTCAGCACGTGCCCGACGACGTCGATCCGCTCCTCGCGCATGCGGCTAGCCTGCCAGGACGATGAAGAAGCGGCTCGACGTGCTGCTCGTGGAACGCGGCCTCGCGGCGACACGCAGCCAGGCTCAGGCGCTCGTGATAGCCGGCCTCGTGCCGGGGTACGACAAGCCGGGGACGCAGCTCGACGAGTCGGTCGCACTCGAGGTCGCGCGCCCGCCGCGGTTCGTCTCGCGCGGCGGCGAGAAGCTCGCCCACGCGCTGGCGCTGATGCCGGTCGACCCCGCCGGGAAGGACTGCCTCGACGTCGGCGCCTCGACCGGCGGCTTCACCGACTGCCTCCTGCAGGCCGGCGCCGCGCGCGTGATCGCGCTCGACGTCGGCTACGGGCAGCTGCACCCGCGCCTGCGCGAGGACGATCGCGTCACCGTGCTCGAGCGGGTCAACGCACGAACCGTCACGAGCCTGCCCTTTCCGCCCGAGCTGATCGTCTGCGACGTCTCGTTCATCTCCGTGAAGACGGTGCTGCCGCCGCTCCTGCGACTCGCTGCCCGCGGCTGGGAGGCGCTCGTCCTCGTCAAGCCGCAGTTCGAGGCGGGCCGGGCCGACACGCCGAAAGGCGTCGTGCGCGACCCGGAGGTGCGGCGGCGGGTTCTCCGCGACGTGTGCGACGCGGCGGCCGGCTGGCGCTGCCGGGTCGCCGGCGTCGTAGACTCGGGTCTCCCCGGCCCCAAGGGCAACCGGGAGTTCCTCGTCCATCTGATCGACAGCACGGAGCCGACCGACCCCGATGAGCTCGACCGCTGGATCGACGATGCCATCGCGTAGCCGCGTCACACGCGCGGCCGTCGTGCTGCACGGGAATCCGACGGCGATCGGCCCGGGCCTCGCGCAGCTCGAGGCCGTGGCGCGAGAGCACGACGTCGAGCTCGTCGAGGCGGGCGACGGCCACCCGACGCCACCCGAGGGCGTTCAGGTTGCGATCGTGCTAGGCGGCGACGGCACGATGATCAGGGCGCTGCAGGGCTTCCTCGGCTCCGGGATCCCTGTCGTGGGCGTCAACTTCGGCCGCGTCGGGTTCCTCACCGCGATCCCGCGGGACGAGCTGGAGGCGGCCGTGGCGCGTGTCTTCGCCGGCGAGCTCGAGGTGGTCGAGCTCGCCACGCTCGACGTCGAGGCGGGCGGCAACCGGTACGTCGCGGTCAACGACGCGGTCGTGGCGAGCGGCACACTCGGGCGGATGGTCGAGCTCGAGTGGTCGATCGGCGGCCAGAACTTCGGCCGGGTCCCGTGCGACGGCCTGATCTGCGCGACTCCGTCGGGGTCGACTGCGTACAACCTCTCGAACGGCGGCCCCGTCCTGATGTGGGGGCTGGACGCGATGGCCCTGACGTTCGTCGCTCCCCACGACCTCCGCGCCCGCCCGTTCGTGGTTCCCCGCGGGAACGATCTCGAGGTCTGGAACCGCACCGCCAACGTCGGCTGCGCGGTGCTCGTGGACGGCCATCGGCTCGCGGAGGCCGGGCCGGGAGACCGCGTCTCGATCAGGCTCGGGCAGCAGCGGTCACTCCTCGGCACGCTTCCCGAAGCGACCTTCGTCCGTCGCTACAGCCAGAGCTTCGGCAGCTCCTAGCGCCGCAGCGTCTGCTCGTCGGCGCACCTGTCGGCTCCGGACACGTGTGCGGCGTGCGCCGCGGGTCTACCATCACGAACGATGCTGCGACGCCTCCGGATCGAGAACCTCGTCCTCATCCGCGAGGCGGAGCTGGAGCTCGTCCCGGGGCTGAACGTGCTCAGCGGCGAGACGGGCGCCGGCAAGACGATCTTCGCGCAGGCGATCGGGCTGCTGCTCGGGGTCAAGGGCGATGCGGCGGCCGTCGGCCCGGCCGGGAGCGAGGCGTACGTGGAGGCGGAGCTCGACGTGCCCGACGGCTTCTTCGACGACGGCGGGCCGAGCTCTCTCGCGGAGCTGCGACCCGAGGACGAGGCGGGCCTCGTGCTCTCCCGCCGCGTGTTCGCGGACGGGCGCACGCGCGCGTACGCCTGGGGCCGTGCGATCGCAAGAGAGGATCTGGCCGCCGCGACCGAGCAGCTGATCGCGATGTCCGGCCAGTTCGAGCAGCGCCGCCTCGCCCGGCCCTCGTACCAGCTCGACGTGCTGGACGCATTCGCGGGAGACGCGCAGGCGGCGGCGAGACGGGATGCGCGCGAGGCCTGGAAGGCGCTCACAGCGGCACGGCGCCGCAACGAGGAGATCGCCCGCGACGCCTTCGCCGAGACCGTCAGGATCGAGGCACTTCGCGACCTCGTCGAGCGCACCGAGGGGCTGGAGCCGGGCGAGGAGGAGATGCTCCGCGCCGAGCGCGAGCGGATGCGCCACGCCGCGGAGATCGCCGTGGGAGCGGCGCGCGCGACGGCCGCGATCGCCCCGGAGGACGGAGAGGGCGCCGCAGCACTCGCCTCCGCAGCGGAGCGTGCCCTCGCGCCGCTGGCGCGGCTCGCGCCAGAGCTCGAGGCCACGGCATCCGAGCTCCGCGAGCTGGCGGTGCGGCTCGCGGAGGCCGGGAGCGACCTGCACCGGTTCGTCTCCTCGCTGGAGGCCGACCCGGAGCGCATCGAGGCGGTCGAGTCCCGGCTCGACCTGATCGCCGAGCTGCGCCGCCGCTACGGTGCCCAGACGCTCGAGCGGCTACTCGGCCGCCGCGCCTCGGCCGCGGCCGAGCTCGACGCGCTGGACGGCGGGCTCGACCTCGTTGGCGCCGCACAGGCCGAGCTGGAGCGAGCCGAGACCGCCTTCGAGGAGGCTGCAGCGGCCCTTCGCGCTGCGCGGGCCGCCGCGATGGAGCCGTTCGCGGCGGCGGTACGGGAGAGCCTGGAGGGCGTGGGGATGGGCGAGGGGGAGTTCCTCGTCGACCTTCGCGAGCGCGACCCGGGCCCGAGCGGCCGCGACGAGGCCGTCTTCCTGATCCGGCCCAACCCGGGCCTGCCGTTCGGACCCGTGGCAGAGACCGCCTCGGGCGGTGAGCTGTCGCGGGTCGCGCTCGCGCTGGCCGTCGTCGCGGGTGGCGAGACGCTCGTCTTCGACGAGATCGACGCCGGCATCGGCGGGGTCACCGCCCACCGCGTCGCCGAGACGCTGAGCAGGCTGGCCGGGCGCGCGCAGGTGATCACCATCACCCACCTCCCACAGATCGCGAACGTCGCCGACCGCCATTTCCGGGTCGAGAAGGTGCCCGGCGACCCCACGCATACCCGCATCGAGGAGCTCTCGGCCGACGAGCGCCGGGCGGAGCTTGAGCGGATGCTCGGCGGCGAGGAGTTCCTCACCGCGATCGCGTCCGAGCAGCGGCCATGAGCGAGGTCGTCGGGATCGCACGGCTCGGCCGGCGGACGAAGGATCTCGTCAAGCGCCTGCGCCCGGGAGACCTCGCCATCATCGATCACGTCGACCTCGACCGGGTCTCCGCCGAGGAGCTGGCCGAGGCGGGCGTCAAGGCCGTGGTCAACGTGGCTCCCTCCAGCTCCGGCCGCTTCCCCAATCCCGGCCCGCTCGAGCTCGTCCGTGCGGGCGTCTGCCTCGTCGATGCTCCCGGAGCCGATCTCTTCGAGCGGGTCGCCGAGGGTGAGACCCTGACCGTGCGCGGCGGCTCGCTGTGGAGGAACGGCACGCGCCTCGCGGACGGGGTCGAGCTGACGGAGGCCATTCTCACGCAGGCCCTCGCCGAGCAGCAGGGCCGCGTCACAGAGGCGCTCGAGGCCTTCGCCGACAACACCCTCCGTCACCTGCGCGACGAGGGGCGGCTACTCGCGGACGGGATCGAGTTCCCGCCGTTGCAGACCCGGTTCCGGGACAGGCATGCGGTCGTCGTCGCGCGCGGGCCGGGCTTCAAGCGCGACCTCAGGATCGTGCGCCCCTACATCAGGAACTTCAAGCCGGTGCTCGTGGCGGTCGACGGGGGAGCCGACGCACTTCTCGAGATCGGGCTCAAGCCGCACGTGATCGTGGGCGACTTCGACTCCGTCTCCGACGCGGCCCTCCGAACGCGGGCGGAGCTACTCGTGCACGCGTACCCGGACGGCCGGGCGCCGGGCGCCGAGCGCCTGCGGGCGCTGGGGCTGCCGTTCAGCACCGTTGCCGCTCCCGGGATCAGCGAGGACGTAGCCCTGCTGCTTGCCCACGACCGCGGCGCCGAGTTGATCGTCGCCGTCGGCACCCACTTCAACCTCGTCGAGTTCATGGAGCGCAACCGCGAGGGGATGGCCTCGACCTTCGTGACGCGGCTCAAGGTGGGCGAGTCGCTCGTCGACGCGAAGGGCGTCTCGCGGCTCGTCTCCCAGCGGGTCGGCGTCTGGCCGCTCGTGATGTTCGCCGCCGTCGGGATCACCGCCGCGGTCGTCGCCGTGCTCGTCTCGCCGGCGCTGCGCAACGTGATCCAATCGCTCGCCCGGTCGATCGGCAGCACGCTCGGGCTCTGATCACGCCGCCCCCGCGGCACCCCTGCGCCTGACGGCCGCCCTGCGCGCCCTACACTCCGTTCCGTGTTCGATCTCCGCTACCACGTCGCCTCGCTGACGGCCGTCTTCGTCGCCCTCGTGATCGGCATCCTCGTCGGCGTTGGCCTCTCGGGGAAGGGATTCGTCAACGACGCCGAGCGAGCGAACCTGAACGGCCGGATCGCCGACCTGCAGAAGGAGCGTGACACCGCGCGCGCGTCGGCCGACGCCGCGGGCAAGGGGGCGCAGGCGCTGCAGGACTTCTCCGACGCCGCCTACCCGGCCGTCGTGCCGGGCCGCCTCGAGGGGCAGCGGGTCGCCGTGCTCTTCGTCGGCCCCGTCGACCGCGGCGTCTCGTTCGCGATCGACAAGTCGGTGCGCGATGCCGGCGGCACGGTCGTCCGCACGCGCTCGATCAGCGCCCCCATCGACGTGAAAGCCGTCGAGGAGACGCTCAGGCGGCAGCAGGCGCTCAGGAAGCTGGCAGGCACCGACAGGCTCGGAGACGTCGGGAGCGCTCTCTCTCAGGAGCTCGCGGCCGGCGGCAAGACGCCCCTGTGGGATGCACTCGGGCAGGTCATCGTGCTGGAGCGCGAAGGCCCCGGGACGCCGCCTGCGGACGCCCTCGTCGTCGTCCGCACCGCCGCCCCGCAATCGGGGCCGACGAAGCGATTCCTCGCCGGGATGTACTCGGGGCTCGCGCGCTCCGGCGAGCCGGCCGTCGGGACGGAGGTGCCCGGAGCGACGCCGACGGCGCTACCCGCCTTCGCGAAGGCAGGCCTCTCGACCGTCGACGCGATCGACGGCTCCATGGGGCGGCTCGGTCTCGTGCTGCTCCTGCAGGGAGCGCAGCCGGGCCACTACGGCATGGGCGAGACCGCCACGGACGGCGTCCTGCCGGCGATCCCGCCCGCCTCCGCCCAGCAGTGAGCCCCGGTCTGACTGTCCTCGTCGCCGCGCGCGACGAAGAGGAGCGGATCGGGCAGACGGTGGCGGGGCTGCGCGAGCTGTTCCCGGGCGCGGCGATCGTTGTCGCCGACGACGGCTCCCTCGACCGCACGGTCGCCGTGGCCGAGGCCGCCGGGGCGAGGGTCGTCAGGCTCGCCCGCCGCGGCAAGGGGCAGGCGCTGACCCTGGCCGAGCGCGAGCTCGGGCCGGGCGCGCTGCTCCTCTGCGACGCAGACCTCCGCGGGGACCTGCGCGGACTGTGCGAGAGTGGCGCCGACGTCTCGATCGCCGCCTTCCGAACGCGGTCCGGAGGTGGCTTCGGGCTGGCGAAGCGCACAGCCCGCTCGCTGATCGAGCTCAGCTGCGGTGTCGCCGTGCGCGAGCCGCTCTCCGGGCAGCGCCGACTCTCCGAGCGCGCCCGCGCGGCCGTCTTCCCGGTCGCGTCCGGGTTCGGCGTCGAAACGAGGATGACGATCGACGCGGTGCGCGCGGGCCTCGAGGTGGAGGAGGTCGAGCTCGAGCTCGAGCACCGCGCGACGGGCCGCGACCTGCGGGGCTTCGCCCACCGCGGCCGACAGCTCGCCGACCTCGTGCTCTCGTGCGGGCCGCAGGCGGTCAACTTCCGGGGACTGCGGCTGCCGCTCGTTGGCTCGGCGATCGGGATCGCGGCACCGTCCGTAGCGCCGGTCGCGGCGATCGGACTGGCGGACGACCTTTGGAGCGGCCCTGAGCGGGGATTCCGCGCGCACCTCGGGTCGGGCGCGACGACGGGGACCCTGAAGCTCGTGGGCATCCCGCTGTACGCGCTCCTGCGCACGCGCTCGGTCTCGGCAGCGTTGCTGGTCGGATTGGCCGCGAACGCTCTGAACCAGCTCGACACCCGGCCCGGGCGGGCGCTGAAGGGGTTCGGGCTGGGATCGCTCCTGCTGCGAGGGCGCGTGCCTCGTCGCGCGGCGCTCGTGGCCGTCCTGATCGCTCCGTACGATCTCGGCGAGATGGCGATGCTCGGAGATGCCGGCTCGAACGCGCTCGGCGCCGTGCTAGGTTTCTCTTCCGTGGAGGTGCTCGCGGGACGCAGGCGATGGTGCGCGATCGGAGCGCTCTCTCTTCTGACCCTCGCCGGCGAGCGCCGCTCTCTCGGCGCCCTGATCGAGTCGACGCCCGTCCTGCGCGAGCTCGATCGGCTGGGCAGGAGCTCTTGAGCGAGCACCAGACGAAGTACGTGTTCGTCACCGGCGGCGTCGTCTCCGCTCTGGGCAAGGGAATCGTCGCCGCCTCGCTGGGCCGCCTCCTCAAGTCGCGTGGGCTCCGCGTGCAGGCGCAGAAGTTCGACCCGTACCTGAACGTCGACCCCGGCACGATGAGCCCGTTCCAGCACGGCGAGGTGTTCGTCACCGAGGACGGTGCCGAGACCGACCTCGACCTCGGGCACTACGAGCGCTTCATCGACGAGAACCTCTCACGCAACTCGAGCCACAGCGCCGGCGCGATCTGGGAGACGGTGCTGCGCAAGGAGCGCAAGGGCGACTTCCTCGGCGCGACGGTGCAGGTGATCCCTCACATCACGAACGAGATCAAGGCGCGGATCAAGCGCGGCGCCCTCGCACAGCCCACCGACGTCGTCATCTCGGAGATCGGCGGCACGGTCGGCGACATCGAGTCGCTCCCGTTCCTCGAGGCGATCCGCCAGTTCCGGCGCGAGGTGGGGCAGGAGAACGTCCTCTACCTGCACGTCACGCTGGTGCCGTTCATCGAGGCCGCCGGTGAGCTGAAGACGAAGCCGACGCAGCACTCGGTGAACGAGCTCCGCCGCATCGGGATCCACCCTGACATCGTCGTCTGCCGCTCCCGCGACGTGCTCTCCGACGAGATCAAGGAGAAGATCGCCCTCTTCGCCGACGTCGACGAGCGGGCCGTGATCGGCTCGCCCGACGTGCCGGACGTCTACCTGATCCCGGAGCTCCTGCAGCGCGAGGGCCTCGACGAGCTCGTCTGCGAGCGGCTCGGCCTCAGCGCGCCGCCCGCGGTGCTCGGGGAGTGGAAGGACCTGACCGACCTGATCGTGGAGCGCCGCGAGCACGTCGAGATCGCGCTCGTCGGCAAGTACGTGAAGCTGCACGACGCCTACCTCTCGGTGCACGAGGCGCTCAAGCACGCGGGCATGCATCAGGGCGCGAAGGTGCACGTGCGCTGGTTCGACTCCGAGAACATGACGTACGAGGAGGCCGTCGAGGAGCTCGAGACTGCCGACGGCGTGCTCGTTCCCGGCGGGTTCGGCTCGCGTGGCTGGGAGGGTAAGATCCTCGCCTGCCGCGTCGCGCGGGAGCAGGGGATCCCGTACCTCGGCATCTGCCTCGGCATGCACGTCGCCGTCTCGGAGTTCGCCCGCCACGTGTGCGGCCTCGAGGGTGCGAACTCGACGGAGATGGATCCGGAGACGCCGTTCCCCGTGATCGACCTGCTCCCCGAGCAGAAGGAGATCGAGGACCTCGGCGGCACGATGCGCCTCGGCGCCCAGGCCGTCGAGCTGGGCGAGGGGACGCGCACCCGCGAGATCTACGGCGAGGCGACGATCCAGGAGCGCCACCGCCATCGCTACGAGGTCAACAACCAGTTCCGTGACCAGCTCGTCGCGAGCGGCCTCGTCGTCTCGGGCACCTTCCAGGAAGGCCGGCTCGTCGAGATCGTCGAGCTGCCGGATCATCCCTGGTTCGTCGCGAGCCAGTTCCACCCGGAGTTCAAGTCGCGCCCGACGCGGCCGGCACCGCTCTTCCGCGGCTTCGTCGGAGCGGCGCTCGAGCGGGCGCGCGCGCGCTCCGCCGTCGCTGTCGAGGCCGCACGCTGAGCGACGTCCTCGGCCTATTCCTCGAGCTGGCCGCGATTCCGAGCCCCCCGGGTGAGGAACG
>Ga0302322_100002177_pt1 | contig 16495 bp, 14 predicted proteins | sample Fen_T0_2_FD_203757 | JGI IMG/M metagenome (GOLD analysis project Ga0302322, IMG submission 203757) | Peat permafrost microbial communities from Stordalen Mire near Abisko, Sweden - Fen_T0_2 | ecosystem: Environmental > Terrestrial > Soil > Wetlands > Permafrost | place: Sweden: Abisko... | reverse complement strand
CTGGCGCCAGCGCCGCAACAACCAATTGATCCCGCTTGGCGGCCTGCTGTTCGCCGGGGTGTTCGCGCTGTGCGTGGTGTTCTACCTGTGGCGCGGCACCATCGAGTTGAAGGAGCCGGAAACCGGCCGCAAGCTGCCGCGTTTCACCTGGTTCGAGCGTCTGGTGCACTGGACCGTGGCAAGCACCTTTTCCATCCTGGCGATCAGCGGCCTGACCATGGCATTTGGCAAGTTGGTGCTGCTGCCCATCATCGGGCATACCCTGTTCGGCCTGATCACCAACCTGTTCAAGACCCTGCATAACTTCACCGGTCCCTTGTTCGCCCTGGGCCTGGTGGTGATGTTTTTCACCTTCATCAAGGACAATTGGCCCAAGAGCTACGATGTCACCTGGGTGCTCAAGGGCGGCGGCCTGGGCAAGGAAGGCGGAGAAGTCCCCTCCGACAAGTTCAATGCCGGCGAAAAACTGTGGTTCTGGGGAGGGGTCCTGATCCTTGGCGTCGTGATCAGCGTTTCGGGCTTCGTGCTTGATTTTCCCAACTTCGACCAGTCGCGCTCGACCATGCAACTGGCCAATGTGGTGCACCTGAGTGCCACCGTTCTGATGATGTCGGCCGGGCTGGGGCATATCTACATGGGCACCATCGGCATGGCAGACGCGTTCAATGCGATGAAGACCGGTTACGTCGATGAAACCTGGGCCAAGGAACACCACGAGTACTGGTACAACCAGATGAAGGCCAAGGGTGCATCGGCCAGTGCGCCAGCGCCCGGCGGCCCGGTGCCGATGGCAGCACCGCAAGCCAAGGAGAGATGAATCATGGTATCGTCAACGATGCGTACAGTTGTGGGTCTGGTGCTGGTTTTCGCCACCGGTCTTGCCGTCGCCAAGCTTCCCCCGGCACCGCCGGTGGATCCTGCCAAGGCCGAGGAGGCCAAGCAGAAGGCCGCGGACACCGCCAAGAAGGAAGCGGAACTCCTGTCCAAGTACATGGACCTGGCGGCAGCGAACTATGCGGCCAAGGCCAAGTCCGACGGCAAGGAGTTCAAGCCGCAGTTGGGCCCAGGCGTGCCAGGTGCGCCAGTCGCCGCGGCACCCGCTGCTCCAGGCGCGGCCGCCAAGCCGGGTGCGGCTCCGGCGAAGAAATAGCGCCTGGAAAATCGATTGTTTTCTGTGGAAGGTTGGCCTGTAATGAAATTGACTCTCTCTCTGGTAGCCGCCGCGAGCCTGATCGCAACCGGTTGCGCGATGTCGCCCTTGAAGCCGGCGGCCACCGCCACCTTGCAGCCCAAGAGCGGCAGCAGCACGACCGGCACGGTCAGCTTCAGCCAGCATGGCGACAAGGTCATGGTGACCGTCGACATTTCCGGCCTGAAGCCGAATGCCGAACACGGTTTTCACGTCCATGAAAAGGGCGATTGCGGCGCTGCGGACGCGATGAGCGCCGGCGGCCACTACAACCCGATGGGCAAGATGCATGGCGGCGGCGCCGGTGAGCACCATGCCGGCGATATCCAGAATCTGAAGACCGACGCCAGCGGCCGGGTGCGGGGAAGTTTCGAGATCGGCGGCGTGACGGTGGGCGGCGGCCCGGCCGACATCATCGGCAAGGCCGTGGTGGTGCATCGCGACCCGGACGATTACAAGAGCCAACCGGCGGGCAATTCCGGTCCGCGCATCGCCTGCGGCGTGATTGTGCGCAACTGATTGGCCCGGCGCCAGAGCAAAGCCGCCCTCGGGCGGCTTTGTTGTTTCTGGGTTTGGCGGGGTTCGCGCATGGCCGTCGGCGGCTCACATCGCGCCTCCCGGCGCCCTTCGCGTCCCCCGGCGCCCCGCGGGGCGCGCCTGGGTTCAGCGTCCCGCCTTGACCACGCGGTCGTTGGCCGGCTGCAAGGGCCGCGCGTTCATCGGGTAAAGGGCGCTGAAGTGGGCCACCTGCTCGCGCCCCAGCTCCACCGGCGTCTTCAGCACCAGCCACTGCACGCCTTCGGTGCAGGGCGGGGTGGTCAGCGAACCCTGGAAGCTGTAGTAGCCGCGCTCGGCGGGCAGCAGGGTCATCGGGTTGAACTGCACGTCGGCGCGCTCCCGGGTCCGGCCGGCGGTGCCGGGCATGGTGTTCCAGATGGTCTCGATGACGGCGTGAGGCTGGCCTGCGGAGAGCAGCACGGCCACCACCGCCAGCTTGCCCTGGGCGCTCTTGTGCACCAGGTGGGCGACCATCTCGAAGCTGCGCCCATTGACGCGCTCCTCCGACGGGGTGTGGAAGTGCATCTGCAGCAGCTCGTAGCGCGCGCCGCCGTAGAGGATGAAGCTGCCCGGCGCGATCTCCACTTGGATGGTATGGCCGTTGTTGAGCACCTTCAGGGGCGACTCTTCATAATGGAACACGATAGGGTCCATCTCGGCCATCACCGGATTGCGGATGTCGATGGGAGACTGGCGCGAACCGCTCTTGCAGGTGGCGAAATCGGATTTCATGTCGCCCCAGCGATAGGGTGCGTTTTCGCCCTCGTAGGACCAGTGAGCCTCTTCGTGGGCAGGTTCGGCAGCGGCAGGCTGGCCGGTGCGCGCCCTGAGCACCCGCGCCACTACCTTGTCGCGGGTTTCATTGCCGTGGCTGTCCGGCCTGGCCGGCGTTGCCGCCTTGTGGACGGCCGCGTGTGCCGCGGGTGCGGCGTCAGCGTGCGCCTTGGCGGCCGGCGCCGCGGGCGCGGCGTGCGCGTCCGGTGCAGCCGGCCTGGCGGGCGCGTCATGCGGTGCTTCGGCGGGCGCATTGACCTTGACCACGCCGGGACGCTGTTCGCTAGCTGCGACCGGGCTGTCCATGTAGCGGGACTGGGCCGGCTCGCTCTTGCGCAGTGCCGCGGCGGCCTTTTTCGGGTCGGCGGCGCAGGCGACGGTGAGCGCCCGATCCTCGGTGGAATCGGGCTGCACCGGGCGGGTCTCTTCGGGCTTGCGCTCCAGAGCCAGTTCGGTGCCCGCATCGTTGAAGTAGCCGCGCGTGAGCACCGTGGCGCTGCGCTGGGCGCATTGGTAGCGGACCTGGGTCTTCATGGTGCGAAATACGAAATAGGCACCGGTTTTCGATCCGGTCGGGTCGGCATGCACCTGTTGCACCCAGGCCGTGGCGGTGCCGTCCTTTTTGCTGATCGTGTCGATGTCGACTTCGGTCTGGGACTTGGCCGTGGTCTGGACCGGCTGCCACAGGGTGGCTTTGGCCGGGCCAGCCAGCAGCAGGGTTCCTGTAAGGGCGAAAATCAGCGCCAGGGCGGGCGGGCGTACGAACATGGGAATATTCCTCGGGCAGCAGGGGGACAGTCGCCGCGGGCCCGGGCAAATTTCCGGGCGCATGCGCAGCTCTTTCGAGCCATATATCGGCCCTCCGTTGGGGAACTTGAGTTGCGCTCCCGGGAGCCCGTCACGCTGTCATGCCCGGGGACAGGCTCAGTGCCAGGCTCAGTTCCCGGCTCAGTGCCAGGGCGAGAGGGTCCAGGCCAGGCCGATGGCGCCACAGGCCAGGATCAGCGCAATCATGCCCACCTTGTAGCGGAACAGCGCCAGCCCGGCGCCCGCGCCCAGTGCCAGGGAAAACCACTCGACGCCGCCTGCGGTGCCGCGCGGCAGGAACACGTGCCAGGCAAAGAACAGCGCGAGGTTGAGGATCACCCCGACCACCGCCGCGCTGATCGCCGTCAGCGGCGCGGTAAAGCGCAGGTCGCCATGGGTGGATTCGACCAGTGGGCCACCCACCAGGATGAACAGGAACGAGGGTAGAAAGGTAAAGAATGTGGCCACGGCGGCGCCTGCCGCGCCCGCCAAAAACAGGTTCCCGCCAAACAAGTGCTGGTTCCAGCCGCCCACAAAACCGACAAAAGCCACGATCATGATCAGGGGACCCGGCGTGGTCTCACCTAGCGCCAGGCCGTCCATCATCTGCGCGGCGGTGAGCCAGTGGTAATGTTCCACTGCCCCCTGGAATACGTAAGGCAGCACCGCGTAAGCGCCGCCAAAGGTGAGCAGGGCCGCCTTGGTGAAAAACGTGCCCATGTCGGACAGCACCGGCACCCGGCTGGCCAGCGCGTAGGCCGCAACCCACAAGGCCAGGAAGACCGCGGCCAGGCGCAGCAAGCGGGCGCGCGAGTAGCGGGCATGCGCTGGCGTGGGCGTGTCGTCGTCGATCAGGGCCGGCCCGTAGGACGCCTTGCCCGCCCGGTGGCCTCCGCCGATGGCGAACTTGCCCGGAAGAAACCTGCCGCCCAGCATGCCTAGCAGGCCCGCGCCGATCACGATCGCCGGAAAAGGCACGTCGAAGGCGTAGATCACCAGGAAGGCCGCACCTGTGATTGCCCACAACCAGGCATTTTTCAGCGAACGGCTGCCGATCCTCCAGGCAGCGTGCAGCACGATCGCGGTCACCGCCGGCTTGATGCCGTACAGCACGCCCGCGACCGCCGGCACCTGGCCATAGGCCATGTAAATCCAGCTCAGGGCGATCAGGATCACCAGGGAGGGGAGCACGAACAGGCCGCCGGCGATGATCCCACCCCAGGTGCGATGCATCAGCCAGCCGATGTACGTGGCCAATTGCTGGGCTTCTGGCCCGGGCAGCACCATGCAGTAGTTCAGGGCGTGCAAAAAGCGCCGCTCCGAGATCCAGCGGCGTTTCTCCACCAGTTCGGCGTGCATCATGGCAATCTGCCCGGCCGGGCCGCCGAAGCTGATCAGCCCCAGTTTGAGCCAGTAGCGAAAAGCCGTGCCCAGGGGCACCGGGAGCGGAGTTTGCTTGTCCAAAGGGGGCGTCTGCATGTTCAGGTGCGATGTTCAGGGCGTATTTTCGGGTAGCGGCGGGGGCGGCGTTTGGGGTCTGCGTTTTTCGCCAAACCGGGGTAGAATACGCTATAGATTGTAGTCCTCACCAGGGGTACCCACGATATGTACGAATCCGACCATACCCGTTTCATGCGTGAACTGTTCGAAAAGAAGCCCAATTTGCCCGAGGAGCAGCGCAAGGGCCGCGCCATGTGGTGGGACCACGAGCTGGACAAGGAAGAGCAGGCGCGCTTTGCCCAGGCGCGCGTCAACCAGACCGCCTACGTGTACCAGACCAAGGGCTGAGGCGTGAGCGAGACCATCGCGCTGCCGGAATCGCAGGATGAGCAGGCTGCACTGAGCGGGGTCGATGACCCGATCGCCGGGCCGCTCGCCAAGCTGTACGGCCAGCCCATGCTGGCCTTTCCGCAAGACCTGTACATCCCGCCGGACGCCCTGGAAGTCTTTCTCGAGACTTTCGAAGGCCCGCTGGACTTGCTGCTCTACCTGATCCGCAAGCAGAATTTCAACATCCTCGACATCCCGATGGCCGAGGTGACGCGGCAGTATCTGCACTACGTCGACGAGCTGCGCATCCACAACCTGGAGCTGGCCGCCGAGTACCTGCTGATGGCGGCGATGCTGATCGAGATCAAGTCGCGCATGCTGCTGCCGGTCAAGAAGAGCGACGAGTCCGGCGAAGTCGAAGACCCGCGCGCCGAACTGGTGCGCCGCCTGCTCGAATACGAGCGCATCAAGCGCGGCGCCCAGTTGCTCGACGCGGCGCCCCTGGCCGGGCGCGACTTCTGGCCGGTGCAGACCGCGCTGGAAGGCAGCTTCCAGGTGCCGCTGCCCGATGTCGAGCCGGGCGACCTGCGCCTGGCCTGGCTGGAAGTGATCCGCCGCGCCAAGCTGACCACCCATCACCGCATCGGCCGCGCCGAGTTGTCGGTGCGCGAACATATGAGCATGGTGCTGCGGCGGCTGCAGGGCGAGCGTTTCATCGAGTTCGCCGACCTGTTCGACGGCGTACCCAGTGTGCAAGTGGCGGTGGTGCATTTCCTGGCCCTGCTGGAACTGACCCGCGAAGGCCTGGTGGACATCACCCAGGCCGAGGCCTACGCACCTATCTACGTGCGCCTGGCCTACACCCCGACCTGAATCGTCGGCCGCCAAATGAATACCGCGCCCGAGGGCGCGGTATTCACTTCCGGCCCGGCCCCGTTCAGGCCACGCCGTACTTGGAGGCAAGCGCTTCCAAGGCTTCGACGTAGCAGCCCATCGGCACCCGCACGATGCCGGCGCCGATCTGGCCCACGCCGGCCTCCTTGTGCGCGATGCCCGTGGTCACCACCGGGCGTATGCCGGTGTCGACCACCTTGCGCACGTCGATGCCGGTGGGCGCGCCATCGAATTCCAGGTTGGGTAGCGAGAGCGCCGGATTGCGCGTGGTAGTAATGTGGTACATCAGCCTGGAGTAGTTCGTTGCATCGGCCACCGTGCCGCCCACCAGCAGGGTTAGGGCAGGGGAGGCGGCCAGGGAAAAACCACCATAGCCGGCGGTCTCGCAGATCGCCGAATCGCCCAGGTCCGGGTTGGCGTCCTCCTGCTTGAATCCCGGGAAGAACAGGCCCACCGGGTTGTCCGAGGGCGCCTGGAACCACGCCTTGCCCAGGCTGGACACACGCAGCCCGGTGGTGGTGCCGTTGCGCGCAGTGGCCGTGACCACGCTGGAATACTCGATGCCGTGCGCCGCATCCATGATGGCCTTGGAGGCGACCATCGACAGGTTGAGGAAGAACTGCGAGGTGCGGGCAATGAAATCCAGGGTTTCCTTGATCTGTGACTGCGGCAGATCGGTGCCCACCAGGGCAGGGGCCAATTGCATGAAGTACAAGGCGGTGGCGGCGGCATTGCGCGAGTGCACTTCGTCGCCCATGAGAAGCGCCTGGGCCTGGATGCTTTTCAGGTCGACGCCACCTTCCTTGCCCGCGACGGCGGCCAGGGTCGCGGCCTTGAGCGCCGGCGCCAGCACTTTTTCGAACCACTTCAGGCGCGTCAGCACGTCCGGGCTGTTGGCGCCGAAGCGCAGGCATTTGCCGATGCCCTCGTTGAGGTTGGTGTAGGCAACATTGCCATGCGTGGTGTTGTTGACCACGAATACCGGCATGGAAGCGGAGATGATGCCGGTCATCGGCCCCACCGCTTTGAAGTCATGGCACTGGGCGAAAGTGATTTCGCCCTTTTCCAGCATGGCGCGCGCCTTCTCGGGCGTATCGGCCCAGCCTTCGTAGAGAGTCGCGCCTATCATCGCACCGTGCATCGGGCCGCACATGTCTTCCCAGGCCACCGGCGCGCCGGCGTGCAGCAGGATGCGCTCGGACTTCATCTCTTTCCACACCGAATCCGCGCGCAGGGCCACATCCACCAGCACGGGCCGGCCGGAGATCACCTTCTCGCAGGCCAGGGCGTTGGCCGCATCGATCTTGCTGCCCAGGCTGGCCGGGTCGGCCGCCTCGCCCATCAACTGCGCCAGCTTCCAGGCCAGGGCGGGGTCGGCGTTGCCGGGCGGCTGCCAGTCCAGTTGCAGGGCGGCGCCGCCGTTGCCGGTGACGCTGTCGTTGAAGGATTCCAGCCCCAGGTTGATCACCTTGGGCGCGCTGCTGATGAGAGTGGAAGACATAGTAATGCCGTGATTTCAGTGTGAGGGGTGGTGCAGGGTGCCGGTAGCCGCGGCGATCATGCCGGCGAGCATATCCCAGCCGGAGGAATGGCCGATGGCGATCAATCGGCGCGCCGGAGCGAGCATGGCGGCCGGATCAGCGTCGGCGGCGGCGTCCAGCAGCGCATGCAATGGCGCGAAGCTTTGTCCCCGCGCCAGGTCGGCGAACAGGGCGGCGCTGATCGCGTGGGTACGGCTGTGGGTGGCTTGGGCCAGTGTGTGCGCGGCGGATCGCCAGGTGGCATCGTTGCGGTCCAGATGGAGCAGGGTAAACAGGGCCGCGCCGACAAAATCGTCCCCGGAGGGCGTCAGCCCGGCGCCGACACCTAGCAAGCGCAGGCCGGCGCGGGCGAACCCATCCGCGTCATCGGCTGCCACCGCTGCCGCTAGCGCATGCGCGGCATCGGCGCGTACTTCGAGCGGGAACGGCGGCGTGGCGCCAAGCAACAGGCAGCCCCAGCCGCGCGGGGTGCCTAGCTCATGGCATTGGCGTGCCAGTGAGCCGAATCTGTCGGACACCGATTCAGGCTCCAGAAGCACATGCAGATGCGCGGGGGAGGCGATCGGGAGATCCGCCATGCAAGTCAATGCAGTGTCGCCGATGGGCGCATCGACGAACACGGCGCGCGGATGCTCCTCGCCGTGTGTGCCTACCCAAACGATTTCGGCGCCTGCCAGCCGGTAAGGCGTCCGCGCGAAACCGGGAATCTGCCGCAGTGTGCCGTCGCTGTACGCCAGGGCCGTGGCCGCACGCGCTCCGAGGGCGACGATGCGCGGCGATCCAGCGCGGGTCTGGGCAGTCGTCTCAGGCATCACGCACTATCCGCGTGCCAGCCGTGCCGGTCAAGGCATCAAAAGCCCGCTCCAGCGAAGTGATGACCACGGTGCCGTCGTAGGCGTCCAGGTAGTTCAGGGCAGCGTCTATCTTCGGGCCCATGCTGCCGGGCGGAAACTGCCCCTCGGCGTGATGGCGCAGCGCCTGGCTCACGGTGAGCTGCCCCACCGAGCGCTGGGTAGGCTTGCCGAAGTCCAGCGCCACGTGTTCTACCCCGGTGAGCATGATGAAGGCGGTGGCGCCCAGGCGCGCGGCGAGCATTGCCGAGGTCAGGTCCTTGTCGATCACCGCCGGCACGCCCTTGTAGTCGCCGTTTGCATCGCGGACTACCGGTATGCCGCCGCCCCCGGCGGCGATCGGGATCAGGCCGGCCACCAGCAAAGCTTCAATCGCCGGCAGGTCCAGAATCTCCTTGGGCAGTGGCGAGGGCACCACCCGGCGCCAGCCACGCCCGGAGTCCTCGACAAAGGACCAGCCGGTCTCACGGGCCATGCGCTCGGCATCGACCTGCGAAAAGAACCTGCCGACCGGCTTGGTCGGGTGGGTGAAGGCCGGGTCATGCGGGTCGACCTCGACCTCGGTGAGCACCACCGCCACGCTGGCATGGCAGCCGCGCCGGCGCATCACGTTCTGGAAACTCTGCTCCAGCATGTAGCCCATGCCGCCTTGCGAATGGGCGACACACACGTCCATCGGCATCGGCGGCAGCTCCAGCGCGGTCTTGGCCATCCGGAACAGGATGTTGCCCACTACCGGCCCGTTGCCATGGGTGATCACCAACTGGTAGCCGGCGTTGATCATGCGCACGAAGTGTTCGCACAGGCCTTCCATCACTTCGAGCTGTTCTTCGGCGGTGCCTTTGATGGTGGGCGGGTAGGCGGCGTTGCCGCCCAGGGCCACCACCACCCGCTTGCCGGCCGCGGCGGCGCTCATCTAGCCCGCCACCAGGGCGGCGGCCATGCGCGCGGCCTCGGTGCTGGACCGGCCGAGCAGGCAGCCAGCCTCGAGCAGCTTGGCTTCCTGGGTCGAACACACTTGCGGATCTTGCTCGGTGCCGCAGACAAAGGCGACGAACACCAGGCGCCGTCCCTTGGCCTGGGCCTGGGTTTGCGCTTTCAGGATCGCAGGCACCAGCGCCCCGGCGGGGTCGAGGTGGCCGGCGTAACCGAGTACGAAGTCAAGCAGGATCACCGCGGTGCCCGGGTCGGCTGCTTCCTGTGCAATGCGCGCGACGCGGGTGGAGGGATCGATCATCGGGTGCGGTTTGCCGACCGTGAAATCGTCGTCTCCCAGGTCCAGGATGGTGTGCTCGCGCGAATGATTCAGATCGGCCAGGGCCAGTGCCGGATCCAGCGGCACGTTCGACCAGGACTTGATGCCTGCTTCGCGCAGCGCTACCTGCGCCTCGGTGCAATAGGTGCCGCCGGAGTACAGGCCGCGAATGAATTTCTGGCTGGCCGCAAAGCCTTGCGCGGCGTGCTTGTGGCGGAAGTCGGCAGCGACCGGGTGCTGCTTTTGTGCCAGGGCCACGCAGGCGGCGGCGCAGTCATACAGGTTGCCGGTCTGGTGCACATTGGCGGGCGTACTGATGCGCTCACCGCCCAGGAAGCACACCACCACCGGCTTGCCGGCGCGCCCGGCGCGCTCGATCACAGCATTCATCACCGCCGGCGCCGGGGGCTTGGAGACGATACCTATCACCTCGGTAGCCGGGTCGGCCGCCAGCAGGTCCAGGGCCATCAGCATGCTGATGCCGCCGATCTCGGCCTTGACGTCCCGCCCGCCGGTGCCGATGGCGTGGCTGATGCCTTCACCCAACAGGTGGGTCTGCACGGTCACTTCCTGCAGCCCGGTGCCGGAGGCGCCCACATAGCCGATCCGGCCGCGCCGCACCACGTTGGCAAAGCCCAGCGGCACGCCGGCAATGATCGCGGTGCCGCAATCGGGGCCCATCACCAGCAGGCCCTTGGATTGCGCGAGTTGCTTGATGGCGCGTTCCTGCTCGATGGGCACGTTGTCGCTGAACAGGAATACGTTCAGCCCCGCCTTGACCGCCTTGAGCGCCTCGGCGCCGGCATAGGCGCCCGGTGCGGAGATCTGCGCAATGTTCGCGCCCGCCAGCCGAGACAGGGCCATGGCGACGGTCTTGGGAGCAATCTCCCTGGTGGCGCCGGCCACCTGGGCAACCGCTGTCAGGGAGTCGTCAACCTGGTCGAAAGCAGCCTCGGCAACCGCCTGGCTGGCGGCTTCTATGACAATGATGAGGTCGCTCGGATTGGCGCCGCGCGCCTGCTGGTTCAGCAAGCCGGCCTCGTCAAGGATTTCCTTGTTCGCCGGGGTGGCCATCACCAGGGTGGCGCGTGTCACCTGGGGGTCCTGGAGCAGTTTTTCGGCGATGCGCATCAGCGCAACCGAGTCCTTGTAGAGGTTGGGTTTGAGGCGGGTGACGATGGGCACAATGAACCTTCAGAAGGGAAGGGCGGCGGCCGCCCTGCACACAATCGAGTAGAGTTTTGTATACAAAGATCGAATGTTAAACCAAATGCGCTGCGGTAGCCCCGCGCATCGCCGCAAATTGGCGGGTCCGGCCGGCAAGCGCGGGCAAGCTGGCCAGCGCTTGATCTACACGCAGGTAGTGCGCTGGTTGGTGCAATAGCGGGTGCTCCAGCCGGTGGTGTTGCCCCCCTTCAACTGAATGAACTTGCCTTTGCAAGCCGACACCTTGAGATTGGCGGTGAGAGCCGTATCGCTGCCGCGCAGCAGGCTTTGCGCGCCGTCCTCCGGCGCGGCCAACACGTCGCGCGGCTCGATCTCGATGCCGCCGACCTTGCTCCGGTGCACCCAGCCGCGCCCCTTGAAGGAGGCGCGCATGCCATTGGGCGCGTTATCGTCGACCATCTCGGCACCGTCGATCAGGAACCAGTCGCCGGAATTGGCGGCGATGTGCACCGTGGTCCACTCCCCAATCGGCTTGAGCACGCCGATCACATTGTCCGGCGCCACCTTGGGCGAGGCGCGCACGTTCAGGCCCTTGGGGTCGGGGTCGGTGACATTCAGGCGTACGTCGCACTTGACGGCGTCGTCCGGGACCACGGTTGCAGGCGGAGCCGCCAGTGCCTGGCAGGCGCTCAGTGCAAGAAATAATGCGGCGCTGGTCTTGTTCATTTCTTTCCCTATGCAAGCGACCGACTGGCAGCCAGCCGCAAGGGTGGCCAGGTCGGACCGAATGACGGTGAGTTTACCCGCGCAATGGCGTGCCGGTGTGGTCGATGCCCAAGCGCCCGGTGAACGAATGTCGGTGTTTGGCAGGCTCGACACCCGGGTGGGCACGGGCAGGCCGGCGACAGGCATCCACTGCGGGATGCCGTGCCGCGCCGTTACGCCGTCGGCATGCCGCCGAACACCGTGTTGAAGCCGTTGTCGACGTAGGTGATCTCGCCGGTGATGCCCGCCGCGAGGTCGGACAGCAGGAAGGCCGCGACATTGCCGACGTCGTCGATGGTGACATTGCGCCGCATCGGCGCGTTTTCCTCGACGAACTTGAGGATTTTCCCGAAGCCGCCGATTCCCATCGCCGCCAGGGTCTTGATCGGACCGGCGGAAATGCCGTTGACCCGGTGGCCCTGCGGGCCCAGGCTGCCGGCCATGTAGCGCACCGCCGCCTCCAGGCTGGCCTTGGCCAGGCCCATGGTGTTGTAGTTCGGCACCACCCGTTCGGCGCCAAGGTAGGTCAGGGTCAGCATGGCGCCGCTACGCCCCGCCATCATGGGCAAGGCGGCCTTGGCCAGGGCCGGGAAGCTGTAGCTGGAAATGTCGTGCGCGATCCGGAAGCCTTCGCGGGATATGCCTTCCATGAAATTGCCTTCGATCGCCTCGCGCGGGGCGTAGCCGATGGCGTGGACCAGTCCGTCGAGCACGTCCCAGGACTTTTTCAGGTTCTCGAACACCGCGGCGATGTCGGCGTCGCTGGTCACGTCACAAGGGAAATACAGGGTCGAGCCGAATTCGGCGGCGAAGCCCTTGATGCGTTCCTCGAAACGCTCGCCCTGGTAGGTGAATGCGAGTTCGGCGCCTTCGCGATGGCAGGCCTTGGCGATGCCGTAGGCGATCGACCGGTTGCTCAGCACCCCCGTCACCAGTATCTTCTTGCCGGCGAGGAATCCCATTGTTGCTCTCCACGTATGTTATTGATTGCGGCGAATTATATCGGCATGGCCAGTTCCGGCCGAGGTGCGCCGAATATATAAGTCGGCCACCAACTTGGCTCTTTTGGTTAAACTTGCGCGCATGCATAGAACGGGCGTGAGGCGGGTTGGGCGATGGGCGCGATGGGCGGCGCTGGCCTGCGCGTCCCTGCTGGCGGCGTGTGGCGATGTCTGGAACGATCCCTACCCCTTGGGCGATGCCGGCGAAAATGCGCTCTATACCGAATTCACCCAACGGCCCAAGCACCTGGACCCGGCGCAGTCCTACAGCGAGGACGAAGCGGTTTTCAATAGCCAGATCTATGAGCCGCCATTCCAGTATCACTACCTCAAGCGCCCCTATGAGCTGATCCCGGCCACCGCCGCGGCGCTGCCCAAGCCACGCTACCTGGACCAGGCCGGCCACGAATTGCCCGCCAGCGCCGATGCCAAGGACATCGCGCTGAGCGTCTACGATATCCACCTCCAGCCGGGCATCCGCTTCCAGCCGCATCCGGCTTTTGTCGAAGCCAACCGGCGCCTGAGCCGGGCGGAGATAGTCCGCCAGAACGCGGTCACCGACTTCAAGGCCACCGCTAGCCGCGAACTGGAGGCTGCCGATTATGTCTACGAGATCAAGCGCCTGGCGCATCCTCGGGTCAATTCGCCGGTCTACGGCCAGTTGTCCGAGTACATCGTCGGCCTGAAGGAGTTCAGCGGCCGCCTGCAGGGCGAACTGAAAAAACTCGACGCCGCGCGCGGTCGCGAGGCCTGGCTGGATCTGCGCGCCTACGACATCGAAGGCGTCAAGGTGATCGACAAGACCACCTATCAGATCACCATCAAGGGCAAGTATCCGCAGTTGCTGTACTGGATGGCGATGCCGTTTTTCGCGCCGGTGCCCTGGGAGGCCGACGAGTTCTATGCGCAGCCGGGCATGCTGGAAAAGAACTTCTCCCTGGACTGGTGGCCGGTGGGCACCGGACCCTACATGATGACCGAGAACAATCCGAATGCGCGCATGGAGCTGGCCAGGAATCCGAATTTCCGTGGCGAGAACTATCCTGCCGAGGGCGAGCCGGGTGACGGCAAGGCGGGCCTGCTGGCGGACGCCGGCAAGCGCATGCCCTTCATCGACCGCATCGTCTTCACCCGCGAAAAGGAACAGATACCCTACTGGAACAAGTTCCTGCAGGGCTATTACGACAAGTCGGGCATCGATTCCGACAATTTTGACCAGGCGGTCAATTTCGGCGGCAGCGGCGATGCCATGCTGACGCCGGAAATGGAGGCGCGCGGTATCCAGTTGCGTAGCTCGCTGGCCACCTCGACCGTGTATCTGGCCTTCAACTGGCTCGACCCGGTGGTGGGCAACGTCGGCGGCGAAAAGGCGCGCAAGCTGCGCCAGGCGCTGTCCATCGCGATGGACTTCGATGAACAAATTTCGATTTTCCGCAACGGCCGCGGGGTCCCGGCGCAGGGGCCGGTTCCGCCGGGCATCTTCGGCTATCGGGAGGGCAAGGAGGGCGTCAACCCGGTGGTCTACGATTGGGTCGACGGCCAGCCGCGGCGCAAGCCTGTCGAGGTGGCGCGGCGCCTGCTGGCCGAGGCCGGCTACCCGAACGGCCGCGACGCCCGGACCGGCGCGCCGCTGGTCCTGTATCTGGACGCGGTCAGCGGTGGTGCGTCCAGCAAACCGCTGCTGGACTGGTATCGCAAGCAGTTCGCCAAGATCAACGTGCAGTTGGAGATTCGCGGCTCCGACTACAACCGCTTCCAGGACAAGGTCCGCAAAGGCGCGACGCAGATGTTTACCTGGGGCTGGAACGCCGACTATCCGGACCCGGAGAACTTTCTGTTCCTGCTCTACGGCCCCAACGCCACCGCCAAGAACGACGGCGAGAACAAGGCCAACTATTCCAATCCGGAATACGACCGCCTGTTCGAGCGCATGAGCAACATGGACAACGGCCCCGAGCGCCAGGCGGTGATAGACCGCATGGTGGCGATCATCCGCGCCGATGCGCCCTGGATGTGGGGCCTGCATCCGAAGGACTATGCCCTGGTCCATGAATGGGTCAAGAACAGCAAGCCCAACCAGATGGCGCGCAACAACCTGAAATACCAGCGCATCGAGACTGACCTGCGCGCGCGCAAACGCCTGGAATGGAACCGGCCTGTGGTCTGGCCCTTCGGGCTGCTGCTGCTGGGCGCCGCGTTCGCGATCTGGCTTGGAGTGCGGGCTTGGCGGCGTGCCGAGGGCGCGGCGGCCCTGCCGGAGAGCGGGCCGACGGGGAGCGCGCCTTGACCGCTTACCTGCTGCGGCGCATTGGCTACGGCCTGCTGGTGCTGATCGGGGTCAACCTGATCACCTTCTGGCTGTTCTTCACCGTCAACACGCCGGACAACATCGCGCGCATCCAGCTCGGCGGCAAGCGCGTCACCGCCGATGCCATCGCGAAGTGGAAGGCCGAACGCGGCTACGACAAGCCGCTGCTCTACAACCCGGCCGCGGCGGGGATGAAGAAATTCACCGACACCATCTACGTGGAGAAGTCCGCGGCGATGTTCGTGCTCGACTTCGGCCGCTCCGACGACGGCCGCGACATCTGGAACGAGATCCGCACCCGCGCCGGGCCGAGTCTGGCCATCGCGGTGCCGACCTTCATCATCGCGCTCGGGGTGAACATCAGTTTCGCGCTGGTGCTGGCGCTGTTTCGCGGCACCCGCTTCGACTTTTTCAGCCAGATATTCCTGGTCACCATGATGTCGATCTCGTCGCTGTTTTTCATCATCGCCGGGCAATACGTATTCAGCAAGCTGTGGAACCTGGCGCCGGTGTCGGGCTTCGACGGCGTGATCGGCGGCCTGCGCTTCCTGGTGCTGCCGGTGGCGATCGGCGTGATCGGCGGCTTCGGCGCCTCGACCCGGCTGTACCGCACCATCTTCTTCGAGGAAATCGGCAAGGACTACGTGCGCACCGCGCGCGCCAAGGGCCTGGACGAACTGACCGTCATGTTCAAGCACGTGCTGAAAAACGGCATGATCCCCATCCTCACCGGCGTGGTGGTGGTCATTCCCAGCCTGTTCATCGGCAGCCTGGTGATGGAGTCGTTTTTCGGCATTCCGGGCCTGGGCAGCTACACCATCGAGGCGATCCAGGCACAGGACTTCGGCATCGTGCGCTCGATGGTATTCATCGGCACCGTGCTGTACATCGTCGGGCTGATCCTGACCGACATTTCGTACACCCTGGTCGATCCGCGCGTGAGGATGGAATGAGCTTCATGCCGGTCGTCCTGTACACCGACATCCTGCTCTGGCTGCTGGTGGCAGCCATCGCCGGTTACGCGCTGTATGCGCGGCGCCATGCCCATTTGCTGGCGCCCTGGATCAAGGTCAGGCAGAGCTCGACCGCGATGGCGTGCGTCACGGTGCTGTCGTTCTACGCGCTGGCCGGTCTGGCCGATTCGCTGCACTTTCGCCCCGGCATCGCCGCGGTCGGGTCCTCGGCCCAGGCCCAGACCCAGTACTCGGTCGAAGTCAGGAGCCTGCTCGATGTCATGATCGGCGTGGCGCTCGGGCCGATCGCCGGCAAGAGCGAAAAGACCTACTCGGCGCCGCTGGCCACCAGCTCGTTTGCCCGCGAGACCGTCGAGCGCCCGGACGGCACCCAGGCGCGCGAATATCCGCGCCTGGCCGTCGGCGGCGCGCATTTGCGCGATCCGGCCGACCGCGACGCGGACGTCGCGCTGCGCGCAGTCGCAGGCGCGGCGGCGGGGCTGGTGCTATGGGCCGTGCTTGCCTTGCTGATATGCGCGCGGGTACGCCAGGGCGAGAGCGAACCGATCACCCTCGCGCAGGCCTGGCGGGCAGCCTGGCGCGGGGCGACCCGCGTGCCGTGGCGCTCCATCCTGGTCACCCTGCTGATCTTGTGCCTGCTG
>Ga0302322_100002176_pt1 | contig 16497 bp, 13 predicted proteins | sample Fen_T0_2_FD_203757 | JGI IMG/M metagenome (GOLD analysis project Ga0302322, IMG submission 203757) | Peat permafrost microbial communities from Stordalen Mire near Abisko, Sweden - Fen_T0_2 | ecosystem: Environmental > Terrestrial > Soil > Wetlands > Permafrost | place: Sweden: Abisko... | reverse complement strand
CCGGGCACCGCACCAGAGCCCGAGCACCGCAGGTCCCACCCACGCAACGCCCCGACGACCCACTCCCCGAAAGGCGGGCGCCGCATGACGCACGACGAGATCCTCAAGGCGCTGTACGACGAGACGATGGTGGGCAACGGCCCGGCTGTCATCGAGCTGACGCGGAAGGGCCTCGACGACGGCCTCACGCCGTCGCAGCTGCTCTTCGACGCGCTCATCCCGTCGCTCGAGGAGGTCGGTGCGCGGTTCGAGCGCGGCGACTTCTTCGTGCCCGAGATGCTCATCGCCGGCAGGGCCATGAGCGGAGCGCTCGAGATCCTGCGGCCGCTGCTGGCCCAGACGGGCGCCGAGACGGTCGGCACGTTCCTCATGGGCACGGTCAAGGGCGACGTCCACGACATCGGCAAGAACCTCGTCAACATCATGCTCGAGGGCGCCGGCTTCCAGGTGATCGACATCGGCGTGCAGGCGGCGCCCGAGAAGTTCATCGCCGGCATCGAGGAGCACAAGCCCGACATCGTGGGCATGTCGGCGTTCCTCACCACGACGATGCCGATGTTCAAGGCCAACATCAACGCGCTCGAGAAGGCCGGCCTCCGCGACCAGGTGATCGTCATGGTCGGCGGGGCGCCCGTCACGCAGGAGTACGCCGACGTGTGCGGCGCCGACGGTTACGCGGCCGACGCCGCCACCGCGGTGCGTCGCGCCAAGGACCTCCTGGCCAAGAAGCGCGCGGCCGCGAAGGTCTGATCGTGCGCCTCCTCCCCCTCCTCGAGGACACCGTCAAGGGCGCGGTGTGGGACTGCCGCATGTGCGGGCAGTGCGTGCTGCACTCCACGGGCTGGACGTGCCCGATGACGTGTCCCAAGACGCTGCGCAACGGGCCGTGCGGCGGGGTACGGGAGGACGGTCACTGCGAGGTGAAGCCCGAGATGCGCTGCATCTGGACGAAGGCCGAGAAGCGCAGCCACCATGCGCTCAACCCGGGCTTCTGGGGCAAGCACTTCGCCGAGCTGCGACCGCCGGTCGACAACCAGCTCCACGGCACGGCGTCGTGGGCGAACCTGTTCTCCGGCCGCGACCACGAGCACCCCGACGGCTGGACGGGGCTCACCCACGACGACGAGCCGGTGGCGCCGTGGCCGGGGCTCGGCGAGATCGACGACGTCATGGCGCTCGACGACGGATTCCATGTGAGGAACGCGATCGCATGAGCACCTTCCGCGAGCTCGTCGAGACCCGCAGCCGACCGCTGGTGACGGCCGAGTTCCCCGCCATCGACGGCGGCGACCTCGGCACGATCCAGGCCAAGCTCGACCCGATCCTCCCCTACGTCGACGCCATCAACGCCACCGACAACCCGGCCGCGCACGCGCACGCGTCCAACACGGCGATCGCGATCGCCCTCAAGACCCTCGGCGCCGACCCGATCATGCAGGTCGTCTGCCGCGACAAGAACCGCCTCGCACAGCAGGCCGACGTCGTCGGGGCCGCACTGTTCGGCGTCACCAACGTCTGCGCCCTCACCGGCGACGACGTCACCGCGGGCGACGAGCCGCAGGCACGACGCGTGTTCGACCTCGACGGACCCCAGCTCATCAAGGTCATCGACGGCCTGCGCGAGGGGCGCTACCTCTCGGGCCGCAAGCTCGACCCGCCGCCGGACCTGTTCGTCGGCGCCGTGGAGAACCCGTTCGCTCCCCCTCAGCACTACCGCGTGGAGCGCGCGCGCATCAAGTCCGATGCGGGTGCGCGGTTCCTGCAGCTGCAGATCGGCTACGAGCCCGACCGCCTCGAGGACTTCGTGCGCGGCTGCGTCGAGAACGGCGTCGCCGCACGCACGGCGCTGATCCCCAGCATCTGCCTCACGAAGTCGGCCAAGGCGCTGGACTTCATGCACGACAAGGTCCCCGGGATCGTGATCCCCGAGCCGCTGCGCGCTCGCGTGAAGTCGGCGGCCGACGTGCCCGAGGAGAGCTACCAGGTGGCGCTCGAGCTCGCGCGGCACGCGCTCACGGTGCCCGGCGTCGCCGGCATCCACGTCACCGACTTCCGCCACGACGGCTCGCTCGCACGGCTCGTCACCGACCTCGGGCTCCGCGGCGCGTCCGCGGCGGCCTGACCGCACCAGCCCGAACCCCAGCCCCGACCCGACAGACCCGCCCACGCTCCCGAAGGGACCACCATGCACACCGTCGTCCGATCCGCCTCCCGCGAGGTCATCATCGGCTCCGACCAGCCCTTCTGCATCATCGGCGAGCGGATCAACCCGACCGGCCGCAAGAAGTTCCAGGAGGAGCTGCGGGCCGGCGACCTCAGCTCGGTCGAGATCGACGTCAAGGCGCAGGTCGCCGGCGGCGCGACCATGCTCGACGTCAACATGGGCGCGCCCCTGGTCGACGAGGCCGAGACGCTCGCGCGCGCCGTGAAGCTCATCCAGAGCCTCACCGACCTGCCGCTGTGCATCGACTCGTCGGTCGTCGAGGCCCTCGAGGCCGGGCTCGCCGCCTACGACGGCAAGGCGCTGGTCAACTCGATCACGGCCGAGGACGAGCGCATGGAGCAGATCCTCCCGCTCGTGAAGAAGTACGGCGCCGCCGTCGTCGCGCTGCCCAACGACGAGGACGAGATCCCCGACGACCCGCACAAGCGCCTCGAGCTGGTCGGCAAGATCGTCGAGGTCGCCACCACGGAGTACGGGATCGCGATGGAGGACCTCGTCATCGACCCGCTGGCCATGCCGATCGGCGCCGACTCGTCGCTGGTGTGGAAGACGCTCGAGACGATCCGGCTCATCCGCGACACCTACGGCCTGAACATGACCCTCGGCGCCTCCAACGTCTCGTTCGGCATGCCCGACCGGCACACCATCAACGCCGTGTTCCTCCCCATGGCCATGACCGTGGGTCTCACGAGCGCGATCATGGACTCGCGCACCGAGAGCATCGTGCGCGCCGTCAAGGGCGCCGATCTCATGCTGGGCAACGACGAGTGGGGCGCGAGCTGGATCAGCGCCCACCGCGCCCGCGAGGCGGCTGCAGGTCAGTGACCGCGGTCGAGCGCGATCCCCAGACCGGCGTCGGCGACGACGAGCCCGACGACGTCGGTCCGAGCCGCATCACGCTCTCGTTCACGCCGTCGGCCAAGTCGGTGCGCGTGCCGTCGGGGGTGTCGATCTTCGACGCCGCGTCCTGGAACGGCATCGCGATCGACTCGACGTGCGGCGGCCACGGCACCTGCAAGAAGTGCAAGGTGCGTGTCGTCGACGGGCACGTCGCCGTCCAGAAGCTCGACTGGCGGGCACTGACGCAGGAGCAGATCGAGGACGGCTGGCGGCTGGCGTGCCTCGCGACCTGCACCCGCGACCTGAGGATCGACGTCCCTCCGCTCACGACGCGGCCCAAGGCCGCGACCGTCGGCGTCGGGCGTCAGGTGATCCTGCGCCCGGCGATCCAGAAGCGCTACGTCGAGCTCGAGGAGCCGACCCTGGCCGACCAGCGCACCGACATCGATCGGCTGCGCGACGCGGTCGACGACTTCGAGCTCACCGTCGAGCCCGCGGTGCTCGCGACGCTCGGGCGCACGCTGCGAGCTGCGCACTGGAAGGCCACGGCGGTCGTCGTCGACGACGCCCTGATCGGCGTCGAGCCCGGTGACACCACGGCGACGGCGTACGGGATCGCGTTCGACCTGGGCACCACCACCGTCGTCGCCACCCTGCTCGACGTCAGCACGGGCACTCCCGCGGCGGTGCGCTCGATGCTCAACAAGCAGCAGCCCTTCGGCGCCGACGTCATCAGCCGCATCAGCGCGACGATGCTCGACCCCGAGGGTCTGCCCCGGCTGCAGGAGCTCGCGCAGGCGACCCTCGCCGAGCTGTGCGACGAGGTGCTCGAGGAAGCCGGCGTCGACCGTGCGCAGGTCTACGAGGTCGCGCTGGCCGGCAACGCCACCATGGTGCAGCTGCTGCTCGGCATCGACCCCGAGCCGCTCGGCGTCGCCCCGTTCATCCTCGCCGCGCGCGACTATCCGGGTCTGCGAGCCACCGACCTCGGGCTCGCGCTGCACCCGTTCGCCCGTGCGGTCGTGCTGCCGGCGCTCGGCGCCTACGTCGGCGGCGACATCGTCGCCGGTGCGCTCGCGTCGGGCATGGACCGCGACAAGCGCCTGCGCGTGTTCATCGACGTCGGGACCAACTGCGAGATCGTCATCGGCGACGGGGAGCGCCTCATGGCCACCGCCGCACCCGCCGGCCCGGCGTTCGAGGCGGCGTCCATCCGCAACGGCATGCGCGCCGCTCCCGGCGCGATCGAGACGGTGCGCATCGAGGACGAGGGCATGCGCGTCGAGGTCATCGGCGGCGTCCCCGCGGTGGGGCTGTGCGGCTCGGGCCTGGTCGACGCCGTCGCCGAGCTCGTGCGCGTCGGGCTCATCGACGCGAGCGGCCGCTTCCTGGCTGCCGAGGACGTCGATCGGCTTCGCCCCGACCTCGCCCCTCGCCTCGTCGAGACCAACGGCGAGCGGCACTTCCACCTCGCGACCGCCGACGAGACCGGTGGCGACCCCGTCGTCCTCACCCAGCGCGACGTCCGCGAGCTGCAGTTCGCCAAGGCGGCGATCAGCACCGGGTGGCGCCTGCTGCTCGAGGAGTTCGGCGCCGAGGAGTCCGAGGTGCAGCAGGTGCTGCTCGCCGGATCGTTCGGCACCTACCTGTCGCCGTCGAGCGCCGTCCGCATCGGCCTGGTCCCCAAGCTGCCCGTGCTGCGCATCGTGAGCGCCGGCAACGTCGCAGGCGAGGGCGCCAAGATGGTGCTGCTCTCACTGCCCGAGCGCCACGGAGCCGCGGCGCTCGTCGACGAGATCCACTACGTCGAGCTGTCCGACCGCACCGACTTCAACGACCGCTTCATCGACGAGCTCTCGTTCCCGGTGTGACCCGATGACCTCCGCGCCCTCGGACGCCGACCAGCCTGTCCGGGTCGGGGTGATCGCGTGCGGCGCGCTGAGCCTCGACATCGGCACGATCGTCGAGCGACACGGCTGGCCGGTCGACGTCCATCCGCTGCCCCCGCTGCTGCACAACCACCCCGAGCGCATCGCCGGGGAGGTCGCCCGCCTGGCCGACGAGCTCGCGCCGCGCTACGCGCGCCTCGCCGTCGGCTACGCCGACTGCGGCTCCTACGGCGCGATCGACGACGTCTGCCGCGCCCGCGGGCTCCCCCGTCTCGGCGGCGACCACTGCTACGACGTCTACGCCGGGCAGCGGCGGCTCGCCGCCGAGCTCGAGGCGCAGCCGGGCACCTACCTGCTCACCGACTTCCTCGCGATGTCCTTCGACCGCACCGTCGTGCAGGAGCTCGGGCTCGACCGGCATCCCGAGCTGCGCGACGACTACTTCGGCCACTACACGCGCGTCGTGTGGCTGGCCGGACGACGCACGCCCGCGGTCGAGGCGGCCGCGCAGGCCGCCGCCGCGCGCATCGGGCTGCCGCTCGAGGTCGTCGACGTCGGGCTCGAGGGCCTCGAGCGCGAGCTCGCCGCACTCGTCGGAGGGTGAACCGTCGGCTCGCGACGTGCCGTGGCCAGAGCTGGGAGTTCGAACGCGTCGGTGAGCGCGCGTAGTCGCTACCAGCTCGGCCGCTCGCTCAGCCGGCGCCGAGATAGACCGCCCAGGGGCCGAACATGTACGAGAAGGTCGCGGGCGCGCCCGTGATCCCCTTGTGCAGCACGAGCACCGAGTTCGGCGACGCGGTCGGGATCCACACCATCTTCTCCGTGATGATCTTCTGTGCGTCGACGACGTCCTGCGCCCGCTTCGCCGGGTCCTGCTCCGACCGCGCCGCCTCGAGCGCGGCGGTGACGGCCGGGTCGCTCCAGTTGCTGAAGTCCTGCGATCCGCCCTGCAGCGCGAGCGTCTTGTAGAGCGACGCGGGGTCGGCGTCGTCGCCGTAGTTGGTGGTCGGGAAGCCGTCGACCGACGCCGACGCCTTGGGGTCGATGAAGAAGTTGATGAAGTTCGACGGGCTCACGTCGTCGAGGGTCACCTTGAGGCCGATCTGCTCGGCGGCCGCCTTGTACGCCAGCACCTCGGCGTTGATCGCGTTCGAGCCCGACGAGGTGCCCAGCCGGATGGTCTGCCCGGCGACGCCCGCCTGCGTGATGAGGTCCTTGGCCTTGGCGAGGTCGGGCTCGAGGGCCGGCAGCGCCTCGTAGCCGGTCTTGAAGACCTCCTGTCCGTAGCCCCAGGTGCCCTGCGCCTCGAGCGCGTGCGGAAGCAGCGCGGCGCCCTTCCACAGCGTGTTGATGATGCCCTTGCGGTCGACGGCGTACGAGAGCGCCAGGCGCACTCGAGAGTCGGCCAGCGGACCCTTCGTGGCGCTCACGACCAGCGCGTCGGTGGCGAACGGCGCGGCCTGGTAGACCTTCACGTCCGGGTTGGTGCGCAGCTGACCGAGCGTGGCGAGCGGGTTGGCCAGGTAGGCGCCGGAGATCGCACCGGTCTGCAGGCCGGCGGTGAGAGCCGCGTCGTCGGGCACGCCGATGAAGGTGATCTTGGTGACCTTGGGCTTGGGGAGCGAGGAGTCCCAGTAGTTCGTGTTCGGGACCACGACCACGCCCTGGCCGGTCTTCCACGAGTCGAGCTTGAACGGGCCCGAGCACATGGTGCCGCCCTGGACGGTGCCGAAGTCCTTGCCGGCCTTCTCGACGAAGGCCTTCTCCACCACCATGCCCGGGGTGGCCGAGAGCTCGCCGGGGAGCCACGTGTCGGGCTGGCTCAGCGTGATCTCGACGGTGGACGCGTCCTTGGCCGTCATCGACTTCACGCGGCTGAAGACCGTCGAGTAGAAGCCGCCGCCGTTGGGGTCGGCCGCGCGCTTGAGGCTGAAGAGGACGTCGTCGGCCGTGACGGGCTTGCCGTCCCAGAACGCCGCACCCGGCTTGATCGTGAAGTCGAGCCTGGTCGGGGAGACCGTGGTCATGGTGGTGAGCCCGGGTCCGATCGTCATGTCGGGCGCCTGGCGCAGCATCGCGTCGCAGATCACCGAGTCGACGGTGTTCTCCGGGTAGTCGAACGCCTGGATCGGGTCGAGCGTCTGGGTCTCGCGGTAGACCGCCCAGGTCAGCGCCCCGGCGTCGCCGGTGGCCGCGGGCGTGAGCACCGTGAAGTTCTCGGTCGGCACCGACGCCGATCCCGAGGTGCTGGGCGCCGGTGCGCCCGAGCAGGCGGCCAGGAACGTGCCTGCGGCGACCAGGCCGACTGCGGTGTAGATGCGACGCGCCATGGTGGGTCCTCCCGGGTTCAGGCCTCACACCCTAGGGGCGGGCGAACCCCGCCCGAGCATGGCCCGATAACGACCCGAGCACGACTCCGTCACCGTCGTTGTGTGCCTGGGCGCCGCTGGGACGACGCGTGAGCACACATCGACGCGAAGACTGGTGTGCAACTGGTCATACATCTGATATATCTAGCGCGTGGTCGCCGCCGTCGTCGAGCCTGAGCTGCTCTCCGATCAGGCGTACCGCGCCATCCGCGACCAGATCGTCACCCTCGAGCTGCCCCCGGGCGCGGTCGTGAGCGAGGCCGACCTCATGGACCGGCTGCGCATGGGCCGCACCCCGGTCCGCGAGGCGCTGCGGGCCCTGGCGCGCGAACGGCTCGTCGACGTCTACCCGCGGCGCGGCATCTTCGTGGCCGGCGTCGACGCCCGCGACCTCGCGTCGCTCTCGGAGGCGCGCGGCATCCTCGAGCCGAGCGCGGCGCGGCTCGCGGCGACGCGGCTCACCGACGCCGACCGCGACACCCTCGACGTGCTCCTGCGCGAGCTCGACGGCCTGCCCGAGGTGCCCGACTCGCGCGCCCTCATCGCCCTCGACCAGCGGCTGCACCGCTTCGTCTACGCGACCGCGCGCAACTCGTTCCTCGAGGGCGTGCTCGACGAGCACTACACGCACGCGCTGCGCATCTGGTTCCTCGCGCTCGACCGCCTCGAGCACCTCGGCGACGCCGTCGCCGAGCACAAGGCGGTGCTCGAGGCGATCCGCGACGGCGACGCCGAACGCGCCGCCGTCACCATGGCCGCCCACATCGACGGCTTCGAGACAGCGATCCGACAGGCCCTCTGACCACCGGGTCCGCCCGAAGAGGAACAAGACGTACCGGCGACGGCGCCGGGCGACCGCGAAAGGGAGAACGATGAGCCTTCCGTCCCAGGCGAAGTGCGTCGTCATCGGCGCCGGCATCGTCGGCAACAGCCTCGTGTGGCACCTGGCCCGCCTCGGCTGGCGCGACATCGTGCAGATCGACAAGGGCCCGCTGCCCAACCCCGGCGGCTCGACCGGCCACGCCTCGAACTTCATCTTCCCGGTGGACCACACCAAGGAGATGGCGCTCCTCACCGAGGAGAGCATGCGCCAGTACAAGGAGATGGACGTCTTCACCGAGTGCGGCGGCATCGAGGTCGCGCGCACCCCCGAGCGCATGCAGGAGCTCAAGCGCCGCGTCAGCTCGGCCAAGTCCTGGGGCATCGACGACACGCGCCTGGTGACCCCGGCCGAGGTCAAGGAGCTCGTTCCCTACATCGACGAGAGCGTGATCCTCGGCGGGTTCTACACCCCCAGCGTCGGCGTCGTCGACTCGCTGCGCGCCGGCACCATCATGCGCGAACGTGCGCAGGAGCTCGGCGCCCTCACGGTCTCGGCCAACACCGAGGTCCTCGGCATCGACGTCGAGGACGGCGTCGTCACGCGCGTCCGTACCGACAAGGGCGACGTCGACACCGAGTACGTCGTGATCGCGTGCGGCGCCTGGAGCCCGCGCATCGCCGAGATGGCGGGCGCCCGCATCCCGCTCACGCCCGCCGTGCACCAGATGAAGGACATCGGCCCGGTGCCGTTCTTCGCCGACACCAAGGGCGACATCGAGTGGCCCATCGTGCGCGACATGGACACGTTCATGTACGAGCGCCAGCACGGCACGGGCCTCGAGATCGGCTCCTACGCGCACCGCGCGATCCTCTACTACCCGGGCGACCTGCCGTCGATCGCCGAGGCTGCGCTCTCCCCCACCGAGTTCCCCTTCACCCAGGACGACTTCGACCTCCAGGACGAGCACGCGCTCGAGCTCATGCCCGACATCGTGGGCGACGAGTCGATCGGCGAGAAGTACGCCATCAACGGCATCCTGTCCCTCACGCCCGACGGCATGCCGATCCTCGGCGAGACCCCCGAGGTGAAGAACCTCTGGTCGTGCGCCGCGGTGTGGATCAAGGAGGGCCCGGGCACCGGCAAGTCCCTCGCCGAGTGGATGGTGCTCGGCGAGAGCGAGATCGACATCAACGCCTCCGACATCGCGCGGTTCCACGAGCACCACAAGACCTGGGACCACGTGCGCTCGCGGACGGGCGAGGGCTTCATCAAGACCTACGGGATCATCCACCCGAGCGAGCAGTGGTCGGGCAACCGCAACATCCGCCTCTCGCCCTACTTCGAGCAGGAGAAGGCGCTCGACGCCGTCTTCTACGAGACGGTCGGCTGGGAACGGCCGTGGTGGTACGAGAGCAACGCGGGCCTCGTCGATAAGTTCGGCGACGCCGTGATGCCGCGCGCCGGCGAGTGGGAGGCGCGCTGGTGGTCGCCGATCATCAACGCCGAGCACCTGCAGATGCGCGAGACGGCCGGCATGGTCGACCTCACCGCGTTCTGCATCTTCGACATCCTCGGCCCGGGCGCGCTCGCGTCGGTGCAGCAGACCGCCGTGCGCCAGATGGACGTGCCGGTCGGCCGCGTCGTCTACACCCCCATCCTCGGGGTGAACGGCGGCTTCAAGTCCGACCTCACGATCATGCGCCTGGCCAAGGACCACTTCCGCGTCGTCACCGGTGGCGCGCACGGCATGGCCGACATCAAGTGGTTCCGCGACCACCTGGCCGAGGGCGCGTCGATCGTCGACCTCACGTCGTCGATGACCACGCTGGGCATCTGGGGCCCGAAGGCGCGCGAGATCATGCAGTCGCTCACTGCCGACGACCTGTCCGACGAGGGCTTCAAGTTCGGCACCTGCCGCACCATCGACATCGGGACGATCCGCGTGCTCGCGTCGCGCATCTCCTACGTCGGCGACCTCGGCTGGGAGCTCTACGTGCCCTTCGAGCAGGGCGCCAAGCTCTGGGACTACGTCTGGGACGCCGGCCGGCCGCACGGCCTGATCCCCGTCGGCATCGGCGTCTACGGCACCACGGGCCGGCTCGAGAAGTCCTACCGCGCGTTCGGCGCCGAGCTCGAGACCGAGTACAGCTCGGTCGAGGCCGGAATGACCACGCCGAAGGTCAAGGACGCCGACTTCGTCGGCCGCGACGCGCTCCTGCGCCAGCGTGCCGAGGAGCCCACCACGATCATGTGCTCGCTCACCGTCGACGACCACACGTCGTCCACCGGCGAGAAGCGCTACATGATGGGCCGCGAGCCGGTCCTCACCGCCGAGGGCGGGCCGATCACCGACGCGCACGGCCGCCGCTCCTACGTGACGAGCGCGGGCTCGGCGCCGAGCCTGGGCAAGCACATCCTCATGTCGTACCTCCCGCCGGAGCACGCCGTCGAGGGCACGTCGCTCAAGGTCGAGTACCTCGGCGAGCAGTACCCCGTCACCGTCGCCCGAGTCGGCAGCAAGCCGCTGTTCGACCCCGAGAACGAGCGGATCCTCGGCTGATGCACATCGCTGTCTGCGTCAAGCGCATCCCGCTGTCGGGGGGTCGGTGGGTCCTCACCGCCGACTCCTCGGAGATCGACACGAGCGGCCCGTCCATGGGCTTCACGCTGTCTCCGCACGAGGAGTGCGCCGCCGAGGCGGCGGTGCAGCTCGTCGAGCAGAACGGCGGCTCGTCCACCGTGCTCACCATCGGCACGTCCGACTCCGAGGAGCAGGTGCGCAGCCTGCTCGCGGTGGGCATCGACCGCGGTGTGCTCATCGAGACCGACGGCCAGGAGTGGGACCCGCAGGCGACGTCGTCGGCCCTCGTGGCGCAGCTGCGGGCCGGTACGCCCGAGGGCGCCTACGACCTGGTCATCTGCGGCACCGAGGCCGGCGACACGGCCGACTACCAGGTGCCCGTGCGCATCGCGCACGCGCTCGGGTGGCCGGTCGTCACCAACGTCAAGGGGCTCACGATCACCGACGGCGTCGCTCGCTGCGAGCGCGCCGTGGGCTCGGCGCGCGAGGTCTACGAGGTGACGCTTCCCGCGGTGATCTCGGTCAAGGACGGCGTCAACATCCCCCGCTACCCCTCGGTGCCGGGTCGCATCAAGGCGCGCAAGAAGCCGGTCGACGTCGTCGCCGGCGAGCGCCCCGCGCCGCGGCTGGAGAAGGTCCGCCTCGAGCTCGTCGCCGAGGAGCAGCGCAGCGCCGAGGTGCTCGGTGAGGGCGTGGCCGGCGTGGCTCCGCTCGTCGAGGTCTTCAAGAAGATCGGGGTGATCTGATGATCCTCGTCATCGCCGACCACGACCGCGGCGTCCTCGACACCACGTCGCTGCAGGCCGTCACCGCCGCGAAGGCTCTCGACCCCCAGGTCGACGTGCTCGTGGTGGGCGACGCCGGCCGCGCCGCCGTCGCCGATCTCGCGGCCCACGGCGCGTCGACTGTGCACCTCGCCGTGGGCGACGCGCTGTCCGACTACGCACCGCAGGCGTCCGCGCGGGCCGCAGTCGAGCTCGTGCAGCGGCTGTCGCCCGCCGCGGTCCTCGCGACCGGGACCCCGCGCGGCAACGAGGTGCTCGCGCACGTCGCCGCCATCCTCGACGTCCCCTTCGCGGCCGAGTGCGTGGAGTTGTCGCTCTCGGCGCCCGACCACTCGATCGTCCGCAACCGCTGGGGCGGCAGCATCCTCGAGGACGCCGTCGTGCACAGCGACCTGCTCGTCGCCTCGTTCACCGCGCACGCCGTGCGGGCCGAGCCCGCCGAGGGCGCCGGCACCGTCGAGGAGTTCACCCCTGCGCTGTCCCCCGCCGACACCGCGGTGCGCGTCGTCGACCGGGCGGGCGAGGGTGCGGCCGGAGTCGGCCTGGCCGAGGCGCGCGTCATCGTCTCGGGCGGCCGCGGCGTCGGCGGTCCGGAGGGTTTCGAACCGATCGACGAGCTCGCCGAGCTGCTCGACGGCGCCGTCGGCTGCTCGCGCGTGGTGACCAGCAACGGCTGGCGCCCGCACAACGAGCAGGTCGGTCAGACGGGGACGAAGGTGGCGCCCGACCTCTACATCGCCTGCGGCATCTCGGGTGCCACGCAGCACATCGCAGGCATGCGCACGAGCAAGACGATCGTCGCCATCAACACCGACAAGGACGCTCCGATCATGGGCTACGCCCACTACGCGATCGTCGGCGACGTGAACACCATCCTGCCCGCCCTCGTGGCCGCAACACGCGCGGCGAAGGAGTAGAAGTGCTGTCAGACATCGAGATCGCCCAGAGCGCGGAGCTCGAGCGCATCGGCAGGATCGCCGACAAGCTCAGGATCCCCGACGACGCGATCGACCCGTACGGCCACTACAAGGCGAAGATCAGCCTCGACTGGCTCGACTCGCAGCCGGTCCGCGAGGGATCGAACCTGATCCTCGTCACGGCCATCAGCCCCACGCCCGCAGGCGAGGGCAAGACCACCACCACGGTGGGTCTCGGTGACGGACTCCGCCGCATCGGCAAGGACGCCATGATCTGCCTGCGCGAGCCGAGCCTCGGCCCGGTGTTCGGCATCAAGGGCGGCGCGGCGGGCGGCGGCTACGCGCAGGTCGTGCCGATGGAGGACATCAACCTGCACTTCACCGGCGACTTCGGCGCGATCCAGCTCGCGAACAACCTGCTCGCCGCGCTCATCGACAACCACGTGCACCACGGCAACGAGCTCGGCATCGACGTGCGCCGGATCAGCTGGAAGCGCGTCGTCGACCTCAACGACCGCGCTCTGCGCGACATCACCGTCGCGCTCGGCGGGCCGGCCAACGGCTACCCCCGCGAGGACGGCTTCGACATCGTCGTCGCCTCCGAGGTCATGGCGATCTTCTGCCTGGCCACCTCGCTCGAGGACCTCAAGCGCCGTCTGGGCAACATCGTGGTCGGCTACACGCGCGACAAGCAGCCGGTCACCGCGCGCGACCTCAAGGCCGAGGGCTCGATGGCCGTTCTGCTCAAGGACGCCTTCCGCCCCAACCTCGTGCAGACGCTCGAGGGCACACCGGCGTTCGTCCACGGCGGACCTTTCGCGAACATCGCGCACGGCTGCAACTCGGTGGTCGCGACCAGCTCGGCGCTCAAGCTCGCCGACTACGTCGTCACCGAGGCGGGCTTCGGCGCCGACCTCGGCGCGGAGAAGTTCATCGACATCAAGTGCCGCAAGTCGGGCCTGCGCCCGAAGGCGGCCGTCATCGTCGCCACCGTGCGCGCGCTCAAGCACCACGGCGGCGTGGCGCTGGCCGACATGGGCGCCGAGAACCTCGACGCGGTGCGCGCCGGCTTCGCGAACCTCGAGAGGCACATCGCGAACGTGGCGGGCGTCTACGGCGTCCGCACCGTGGTGGGCATCAACCGCTTCGGCTCCGACACCGACGCCGAGCTCGAGCTGGTGAAGGAGCTCGTCGAGGAGTCCGGCGCCACGGCGGTCATCGCGACGCACTTCGCCGACGGTGGCGCAGGCGCCGAGGCCCTCGCGCACGCCGTCGTCGAGGCCTGCGCCGACCCGACGCCGATGACCTTCACCTACGACGACGAGCTGCCGCTGTGGGACAAGATGGTCGCCGTCGCGAGCCGCGTCTACGGCGCGTCCGAGGTCACGGCCACGGCCGCGGTCAAGGCGCGCATCAAGGAGCTGCAGGACTCGGGCTACGGGTCGTTCCCGGTGTGCGTGGCCAAGACGCAGTACTCGTTCTCGACCGACCCGACGCTGCGCGGCGCCCCCACCGGCCACGCGGTCAACGTCCGTGAGGTGCGGCTGTCGGCCGGCGCGGAGTTCGTCGTGATGGTGTGCGGCGACATCATGACGATGCCCGGCCTGCCGAAGGTGCCGGCGTCGGTCCACATCGACCTCGTCGACGGCAAGGTCGTCGGGCTGTCCTGACACGAGTTCCGAACGAGTGGGGCCCGGCGACGTAGGATCGCCGGGCCGCACTCGTGAGAGAGGTCCGACGCCGTGACCGTGTTCGACAGCCTGTGGGCCGAGCTCGAGCCGATCGGACGGCACGCCGGCACCGGTGGCTACCGCCGCTACGCGTTCGACGCCCCCGAGCTCGACTGCCGCGAGTGGTTCGTGTCGACGGCGCAGGCGCGCGGCCTCGACGTCGAGACCGACCGCAACACCAACCTGTGGGCATGGTGGGTCCCGCCGGGTGTCGACCCCGCCGCTCCCGCGCTGGTGATCGGGTCGCACCTCGACTCGGTGCCCGACGGCGGCGCCTTCGACGGACCGCTCGGCGTGGTGTCGGCGTTCGCGGCGCTCGACGGTGTGCGCGGTTCCGGCCTCGTGCCCGATCGTCCGGTCGCGCTCGTCGCGTTCGCCGACGAGGAGGGCGCCCGCTTCGGCATCGCGTGCGCCGGCTCGCGTCTCATGACAGGGCAGCTCGACGCCGACCGGGCGCGTGCCCTGGTCGGGCGCGACGGGGCGACGATGGCCGAGGCGATGGCCCGCGCGGGCTACGACCCATCGAGCCTCGGCCCCGACCCCGAGCGGCTCGCACGCATCGAGACCTTCGTCGAGCTCCACATCGAGCAGGGCATCGGCCTCGTCGAGCAGGACGCCGCGGTCGGTGTGGCCGAGTCGATCTGGCCGCACGGGCGCTACCGCTTCACGTTCCGCGGCCGCGCCGACCACGCCGGCACCACGCGCATGCGCGACCGGCAGGACCCGATGATCGCCTACGCCCACACAGCCATCGCCGCGGACGCGGCCGCACGAGCGAGCGAGAGCCGTGCCACCTTCGGCCGCCTCGAGGTGGAGCCCAACGGGACCAACGCAATCCCGTCGACGGTGCGGGCCTGGCTCGACGCCCGCGCGGCGAACGAGGGCACCCTCGAGCAGCTCGTGGAGCGCGTCGCTCTCGCCGCGGCCGAGAGCGCGGAGGCGCACGGCACCAGCGTGGAGGTGGCGCCCGAGTCGGTCACGGAGCTCCTCGACTTCGACGTCCCGCTGCGCGACCGCTGCGCCGACGCCGTGCTCGACGCCGACGTGGCCGACGAGGTGCCGATCCTGCCGACCGGTGCCGGCCACGACGCGGGGATCCTGGCGACGGCCGGCGTGCGCACCGCCATGCTGTTCGTGCGCAACCCCACCGGCATCTCGCACTCCCCCGTCGAGCACGCCGAGACCGACGACTGCCACGTCGGCGTCGACGCGCTCGCAGCGGTGATGACGGACCTCGCCCGATGACCGTCTACCGCTGCGACCACGCCTGGATCGGCGACAGTGTCGTGGCCGACGTCGACATCGCCGTCACCGACGGGCGCATCGTCGCGGCGGGTCCCGTCGACCTGGCTGCGACCGACGTCGTGGCCCTGCCCGGCGTGGTGCTCCCCGGCTTCGCCAACGCCCACTCGCACGCCTTCCACCGAGCCCTGCGCGGCCGCACGCACGGCGACGGCGGCACCTTCTGGACGTGGCGCGACCGGATGTACCGCGTGGCACGCCTGCTCGACCCCGACTCCTACTACCGGCTCGCGCGCGCCGTGTACGGCGAGATGGTGCTGTCCGGCGTCACGTGCGTCGGCGAGTTCCACTACGTCCACCACCAGCCCGGGGGCACGTCGTACGCCGACACGAACGCGATGGGTGAGTCGGTGCGCGCCGCAGCGCACGACGCGGGCCTCCGGCTCACCCTGCTCGACACCTGCTACGTGGCCGGCGGTCTCGGCGCGCGCGGGCACCTTCCGCTCGTGCCCGACCAGCAGCGCTTCTCCGACGGCGACGCCGACGGCTGGGCGCGGCGCTGGTCGTTGCTGCGCGACGACGACACCACGCTCGTCGGCGCGGCCATCCACTCGGTGCGCGCCGTGCCGCGCGACCAGGTGCCCGTGGTCGTCGACGCCGTGGGTGAGCGCCCGCTGCACGTGCACCTCTCCGAGCAGGTCGCGGAGAACGACGCGTGCCTCGCGGCATACGGCGTCACGCCGACCCGGCTGCTCGACGACGCCGGTGCGCTCGGCAGCACCTCGACCGCCGTCCACGCGACGCACCTCACCGACGACGACATCGTGCGCCTCGGGCGCACGCGCACGTTCTCCTGCTTCTGCCCCACGACCGAGCGCGACCTCGCCGACGGCATCGGCCCGGCGCTCGAGCTGCTCGGCGCCGGCTCGCCGCTGTGCCTCGGATCCGACCAGCACGCGGTCATCGACCTCATCGAGGAGGCGCGGGCGCTCGAGATGCACGAGCGGCTGATCTCGCACGAGCGCGGCCGCAAGCAGCCGCCCGAGCTCATGACCGCGCTCGCCTCCAACGGTCACCGCTCCCTGGGATGGCCCGAC
>Ga0302322_100002175_pt1 | contig 16500 bp, 13 predicted proteins | sample Fen_T0_2_FD_203757 | JGI IMG/M metagenome (GOLD analysis project Ga0302322, IMG submission 203757) | Peat permafrost microbial communities from Stordalen Mire near Abisko, Sweden - Fen_T0_2 | ecosystem: Environmental > Terrestrial > Soil > Wetlands > Permafrost | place: Sweden: Abisko... | reverse complement strand
ACACCGGCCTCGGCCTCGGTCAAGGTGGGCGGCACGCAACAGTTCACCGCCATGCTTATCTATGACGATGGAACCTCGAAAACACAGACCACGGGCGTTTCATGGACCACGTCGGATGGGACCATCGCCAGCATCTCGAGTGGCGGCGGCGGCCCGGGCGGCGGTGGCCCCGGCGGAGGCGGTAACAACGCTGGCCTTGCCACAGGCGTGGGAGCGGGCACGGCCAAGATCACCGCCACCTACGGCACGTTCACGGCCACAGCCTCGCTTGCCGTAACCGCCGCGACGGCCAAGGCCCTGGTGGTCACGCCCGCCACAGCCTCGATCGTCGTGAACGCCACGCAGGCCCTTGTGGCCACGTTGGTCTACGACGACGGCACCACGTCGGTCGTCACGGCGTCCGCCGACTGGACGTCATCGGACGCCGCGGTCGCGACAGTCACCGGCAGCACCCCTGGCGGCGGTCCAGGCGGGGGTGGTCCAGGCAATGGAGGGGGAACCGTAACCGCACTCGCCATCGGCACGGCGACCATCACGGCAACCTACAGCGGGCTGTCGGGTACCGCCACCCTGACGGTGACCGATCCGCCGCTCTCCTATATCCAAGTCACACCGACGAATCAGAACCTTCCCGTTGGCGCCAGCCAGCAGCTCACCGCAACCGCGGTCTTTGCTGATTTCACCACCCGCAACGTGACCGCCTCCGCAACCTGGGCATCCTCGAACACGTCGGTCGCTGTGGTCACGGGTACCGGGGCCAACGCGGGCCGTGCCAGTGCGCTGGCGGAAGGTTCGGCCACCATCACCGCCACCTACGACGGCATCTCTGGCACCACGGTTCTCACCGTCGCCAAGAGCGTGAAATCGATCAGTGTCGCACCGACCAATCCCACGACGGTCCTTGGCATCAGCGTTTCCTTCTCCGCGACCGCGACGCTGTCCAATGATGCCACCCTGGTTGTAACTTCCAATAGCGCATGGGTGTCCTCGGACGCGGGCGTGGCCACCGTGACTGCCGCTGGCAGCGCAACCCCCGTAAAAGCAGGCTCGGCCACCATCACGGCAACCTACCTTGGCGTGTCTGGTACCAGCACGCTCACGGTCAGCAAGGCGACGCTGTCGTCGATCAACGTCACGCCCAGCCCACTGACGGTCGCCCGTGGCAGCAGCCAGCAGCTCACGGCGACTGGCGTGTACAGCGATTCGACCTCGCACGATCTGACTGCGGTCGCCACGTGGCTGTCAACCACGGCCACGGTGGCATCGGTCTCGAACGCCAGCGGCTCCCGCGGCCTGCTCACGGCCCTGGCCAGTGGTTCGACGAATGTCACGGCCGTTTTCCAAGGGGTTACCTCCGCTGCCGACGCGGTCACCGTCGCCCCGTAGATTTTGCTTAGGAGCCGAAGTCAGTCCGGAGGTTTCTCTCTCCTCTTCCCGGGCTGACTTCGGGACTTCTTTTCAGGGCCCGGACTGGGGGCCTACGCAGCCGCCGGTCGGACCGCATTGCAGGGAAACACCATCGGGCCGGCCAGCGCAATCTGCGGAAGAAACGCATCCGGTACACACGAGACTTGTGGGATCGCAGCGCGGCTGCATGGGCGGGCAGTCGGTACTGACCGAACAAGGCTGGGGGATGAGCTTGCACAAGCCCGTCGGCAGGTCGCAAGCGCGCGGCAGCGGGAACCCCAAACAATCCTGATCGGACTTGCAAATCGGCTTGCACGAGCCGTCGGAATCGCACACGAAGCCGCTGGCGTAGCTGTTGCAGCTCAGGGCAGTGCAAGAGCAGATCTTTTGACCACGCGAGGGCCCTCCGCCGCGTGGATCTGAACAGCTACCAAGCCAGGGCCAGGGCTGACAATCCGCGAGGCTGTTGCACGTCCTCACGCAGACTTGGCTAAAGGGGTGACAGACTTCGTCGGGGCCCGAACAGTCACTGGAGGATGCGCAGGGCTTCGGCGAAGGAATAGCCGGCCAGAATTCCGCATCGTTGACCGCGCTGTCCGGCCCCGCGTCTGGACCAACCTCCAGCCCCGCGTCCGGCCCAATATCCGGCCCAACATCCGATGCCGATCCTGCATCCGCCTGGCAGTGGGGATTGTTGTCGCAATAGCGCTTGAATGCAGCGTCAAAATTGCACGATGCCAAGCCCAACAGCGCAAGCATCGCCTTGGTGGCCATTCTGCCAGTCTTCATGGCCAGTTCCCCGCGACAGCGACCATGCCCCCCCCTGGTACCGGCGCCGCAACTGCCGACAGGGAGGATCGTTCGGACGAACGCGTGATGAATCCAAACAGGCCCGTGGTCAGGCCAGCCGCAGCCACCCCCGAAAGAACGAAACTGGCAACCTGCCATTTCTGCCCCTGGCCCTTCAAGGACTGCGCAGCCTGGAAGGGTTGCGACTTGTCCGACAGGGCGTTGTAGCGGTCACGCGCCACCACCGCGCAAATCGCCGCCGCGACGGCCGCGCCTGAACCAACGATGGTGGGAATCCACGGCCACTGCTTTTCATGCGGCTGAAGACTGACCGACGCGACTTCCGCCGACGGTCCGCGAGTGGACCTGGCACGCACGGTTTCAGACGCCTTGCTCTCGACCCGATCCGCGGGTTTCTTCGCTTCGGCCCGGTCGATATAGGTGACTGGCGCAACCAAGACAGGATCCGCGCGCCGCTCGGGAGCGGGATCCGGAAGCCGCACGGGGACGGGTCCCGGGATCAGCTCGGGCTCCTTGATTGGCGCGGCGGGAACGAGCGCAGCGACGGCGCCTTGAGACTCGGGGATCGGCAGCTCTATTGGGCTCTTCCGTTCGGATTTGCGCGTGGACGACCGAGCCAAAGTTTCCTTGTTCCGTGTCTCGGGATTGGTTTCCCAGGTCACCAGTAGGCGCGCCTGGATAGCGATGGCGCGCGCGCGATCGAAAAGCGGGCTGCCAGCCGGAAAGTGCAGCGTGGCCGCGGCGATGTGGCGCTCTTGTTTGATGTCTTGCTTGACTTCCACGCGGCAGCTGCCCTGCCCGGCCTCGACGACCTCGACCTTGGCGCAGTACAGGCACGGCCCGCTGGATGGACCGCGCAGCACCACGCGGGCCCCGCTTGCCACCAGCGCCCGCGCCACTGCGTCGGCCAGCTCGGGAAAGTCCGCACCCGCGGTCGTGGCCGCCTCGACTTGCAGATCAGGAGCGCGCAGTGGGGCCGATACCCCTAGCAGCACCACCAGCGCCGCGGTCACTACATACCTTTGCTGGGATGCGCCCGCGATCTGGCCAAACCAGCGTGAACACCATCCGGAAAACGGCGAAGACACTCCGCCCACGTGGACGAGCTGTCCTGTGGACGCTCCTGCTCGATGAGGATGGCCAGCTCGGCGCATGCATTCTCTGCCCACAGGGGCCCGAGTCCCTCGGGCAAAAGCGTCAATACCTGCCGGTAACGCTGGATGGCCTCACCGCGCTTGCCTCGCGCAGAAAGCGACCACGCCAAGAGCGCCTGCGCTTCCGCCTGCTGGGAACGATCGGCGCTCGAGCCAACCATTTCTCCAATTTGCTTCTCCGCAGCGGCGAATTCGCCGTGATCGAGCGCATTGAGCGTGGCATGGCGAAGCCCTTCACGGTACGCCTCGGCAGAGCCAACCGTGGCCGATTCGCCAGCGCGAAGCATCTGAACCGGCCGACCGATACCCTCGGGGCGCACTTCCACCACGCCCTCTACCACGTGAACTTGCGTGTCCTTGCCCGTGCGAATGACTTGGAAACGCGTGCCATGGACGCGCACCTCGGCGTCGGGCGTGCGCACCGAAAGCGTCGCGCCTGCGGGCAGCTTGGGGACATCGACAAAAACGCGGCCGAGCGGCAGGAGCAGAGTTTGCGCGTCCTTGTCCCCCAGGGCGAGCTTGAGCGAGCCAGCGTCGAGGCGAATGCGAACGCCGTTGCCAAGAATGGCGGCTTTGGCCTCGGCCGTGGCGAGGATCTCCCCGCCTGGCGCAAGCAGCTTGGGTGCGGCCGAGCGGGCACGGCCGATCCACACCATGGCAACGATGCCAGCGGCCAGCGCGGCGGTGGCCAGTCCGGTGTACAGGAACGGAACCGACCGGCGCACGGTTTGCCGTCGGCGCTGATGGCGCGCGGCACTTTGTGCGGACTTGGCGACGGCCTCGAAGGGTGGCACCTCCACCGGCAACTGGGCCACCTCGGCCAGCGCGCGATCCACCAGGGGCATGCCTTGCTGGGCCAGTCGACACGCGGGACAGGCCTGCACATGGTTCACCCATTCGGGATCGCTTCCCGCCCCTGGAGCGAAATGGCGCTCACGCAAGGAGAGACAGTCGCTCATGATCGCTCCTCCATGCTAGCCAGATTCTCTTGGGTGACAAGCCCGGCCTCGGCCATGCGCAACGACAATTCGGCCCGGCTGCGCGACAAGCGGGCCAGGATGGTGCCCCGGGGCTCATCGGAGATCTCTGCGATTTCCGCCACTGAGTAGCCCTCGGCTTGCAGCAGCAGGGCCAGCTTCTTGGAGGGCTCCATCTGGTCCAGGATCCTGATCACTTTGCGGGCCAGGTCACGGCCCTCGACCTGCGGTTCAAACCTCGACACGGCTTCATCTCCGGGTGGCGGCGCGGTCCGCTTCTGCCGAGATTCGTCGCGGATCACGTTGTAGGCCCGGTTCGTCGCAATGCGCGCGAGCCAGCTCGAAATGCTCACCTCACCACGGAACTGATTGATACTTCGAAAGGCAGCGATGAACGTGTCTTGAAGAATCTCCTCTGACCTAGCCTTGTTGTGCAGAATGCCCATGAGCAGGCGCATCAACTTCGGCGCGTACCGTTGGTAGCAATCCCGGTACGCGGCATCCTCGCCAGCCACCAGGCGCGCGCGCAAGGCTCGCTCGCCTATCTCGCCAGGGAAGAACAGAATCGTCTCGTCGCGCGTTTCGGTCACCGTCAGCCTCGCAGTCTCATTCTACGTGACACCAACACGAGCCGCTTGATTGCCTTTGGGCCTTCCGAACTATTAACGCTATCCACACAGCGTCAATGGCTTAGACCTGCGCTGGTGGACCCCAAGTCCTCGAGGAGGAACGCCCCAACACGTCGACCCTCTATGCCAGCTGCGACGACCCAGCCGCACTGGCCAGCGTGGCACGGGTGATCGATCTGAAGAAGCACGACACCTTCGCGCACGTGCAAGAGCTGGAAATTCTGAAAGACGACCCCAGCGCGTTTCCCGTCCCCGTGGGCAGCTTTCGCCCCAATGGCTTCGGGCTTTTCGACATGCACGGCAACGTCTGGGAATAGGTCGCCGACTGGTACGGCGAGGACTACTACGGCAAGTCACCTGTCGATGATCCGCAGGGCCCGCCCAACGGTGAGGCACGGGGTCGGCGCGGTGGCGGCCGGAACAGCTTTCCCCTGTGGGCGCGCTCGTCCTTCCGCAACTGGAACAGGCCCGATAGCCGCGGCGTGAATCTCGGCTTCCGCGTGGCCGTGAACCGCTGACCACGTTATTCGATTGGTCGGTGCGCCCGCGCCGCCGACGACCATGCATCCTGTGTTGCTATTCGGCGCGCCCTATAATCGGGAGGCTCATCAACAACACCATTTACGCTCTCAATTGCTGTTAATGCGCAATGGAGCCAATTGCCGATTACCTGCCATTCGTGCCCGGTATTCACGCGTCCGCCAGCCAGCGCCACAAGTGACAACATATCGCCACGAACGCCAAGCACATAATCGCCACTCACACCGCGTTGTTTGCAAAAAGGCACCTCGCGCAGCTGCCTGACCCACAACTTTCGTAACGGATTGCCAGAACGAAGCATCGAACCTCGGTTATCCAAAGACCGAGATTCCCATGTCCGCAATGTCGCTCCGTCTGCTCTTGGCCTGCAAGCGCACTTGCCTAGTTTCTGAAGTTCTGGTCCTAGACAAGCCGCTCAAGCCAACGGGGACGCGCGACGAACTCGATGAAATCTAGCCAGGCGGCGGCCACCGCGACCGCCGGTTGAAAGAGAGAACTTTATGGCAATTCAAGCAGTTAGTGTACCGAATCTGGGACCAGACGGGAAAGATAGCCCCGCCGAAGTCAACCTGAGGAAAGTCATTCTTGCCGCCTCGCTGGGCACGCTATTCGAATGGTACGATTTCTACTTGTACGGCAGCTTGGCCGTCTTCTTTGGGGGGCTCTTCTTCCCCAAAGGCAACGACACCGCGCAGTTGCTGGCCAGCCTCGCAACGTTCGGTGCCGGATTCGGCGTTCGCCCGCTCGGCGCGCTTGTTTTCGGACACCTCGGCGATCTGATTGGCCGCAAGTACACCTTCCTCATCACCATGGCGACCATGGGCCTCGCGACAGCGCTCACCGGGTTACTCCCCACCTATGCCTCCGTGGGTCTGACCGCGACCGTGCTCTTGGTACTTCTGCGGCTCCTCCAGGGCTTGGCGCTCGGGGGTGAATACGGAGGTGCAGCTACCTACATCGCCGAACACGTGCCGGATCACAAGCGCGGGTACTACACCAGCTTCATTCAGACGACCGCCACCTTGGGCTTCTTCCTTAGCATGGGAATCATCGGCACCACACGCGTCCTGCTAGGCGAAGCCGCCTTCAAGAGCTACGGCTGGCGCCTTCCCTTTTTGCTCTCTTTCGCGCTACTGGGCGTATCGCTCTACGTCCGCGTGAAGATGAAGGAGTCGCCGGTATTCAGCCGTCTGAAGAGCAGCGGCAAGACCTCCGCCAACCCACTCAAGGAAAGCTTCACCAACCCGGTCAACGTCAAGTACGTCCTCATTGCCTTGTTCGGCGCCACCGCGGGGCAGGGGGTGGTCTGGTATTGCGGTCAGTTCTACGCGCTTACCTTCCTGCAAAGCGTGCTGAAGATTCCATGGCAGAACGCCTACCTCATGGTTTCCGTGGCCCTCCTGCTGACGACCCCGCTATTCATTTACTTCGGACGACTCTCGGACCGCATCGGACGCAAGCGAATCATGATGGCGGGGTGCGTGCTTGGGGCGTTGACCTATATCCCCATCTACATGGGACTCAAGGCCTTCGGCAATCCCAACGGACTGCCGGTAGCATCCGCAGCTGACATCAATTACCCGGTGATGGTGGCGCTGCTGACACTGCAAATGATCTACGTGTGTATGGTTTACGGTCCGATTGCCGCATTCCTGGTCGAGCTATTTCCCACCAAGATCCGTTACACATCCATGTCGGTTCCCTACCACCTTGGCAACGGCTGGTTTGGCGGCTTTCTACCCCTCATCGCCACCGCCGTGACCGCCTCGGCATGGGCAAAGAACACATTTGGCGCCAATTCCATATACACCGGCCTCATCTATCCCATTGCCGTGTGTATCCTGACGGTGATTGTGAGCAGCATCTTCATCCGCGAGACGAAAGACCACAAGATCGAGGCGGACATCCGCGTCCGCTAGCTGAAATCGGATGGACGTGGCTATCCGGTGGATAGCTATGTCCACGTGTGCGTTGTTGAAAACCAAGGGAGGTTAGAGAATGATCCTTCGATTCCGAAGTTCCATAGCCATCTTGTTCGGCTTGTTAGTGAGCGTGCCGAATGCATTCGCAGAGGAGGCCCCGCCTCCCGTTGAGGCCGCGGCGGCAAATGCACCGGCGCCATCTCCAGTTGCACCTGCCGTGGCTCCCTCGGCCCCCATGCCGGTGCCGGATGTAAGTGCCCCCAGCGCGGTTCCACCGGCCGCCAAACCGTTGCGAGTCGATGGCCCGGATGGAACCAACATTCGCCTTGGACTGCTGCTGCAGCCGCAACTTCAGGCGATCAACAGTCCCACCTTGGGCGGCTATGCCAAAAACCTCTACCTTCGCCGGACGCGCATCCTGCTGGGTGGCAGCCTGCTCGGCAAGGTTGATTTCTTTGTCGATACCGACTACCCGAACCTGTTTCTTGACAGCAACACCGCCGCCGCGGGCGCGCCCGAAGCGTTCCAAAAGAACACTCCTGGCATGAATGTCCAGGACGCCTTCGTAACCTACAAACCACTCGCCGACATGGCAGCACTCGCTGACATGTTCAAGATCGATGTCGGGTACATGCTGCCGCCCATGGCCCACAATGCTGTGCAAGGTGCGACGACCCTCTATGGGTTCGACTATTTCACTTACAGCTTCCAACATAGCGGCTCCTTCAACAGCACCGGCAGTCCCGTAGGCCGCGACCTGGGTGTGCAGGTGCGCGGGTTGCTCATTGATGGACACCTCGAATACCGGCTTGGTCTCTTCCAGGGCTTGCGTGACAATCGAACCGCCACGGACATGGAGGCACGCAATTTCTTCCGGGCTACCGGGCGACTCCAGATCAATCTCCTCGATCCTGAGACCGGATTCTTCTACCAAGGCACCTACCTGGGAACCAAGAGGATTGCATCCATCGGCATATCTGGCGATTTGCAAGACAAGTACAGATACTTCGCGGTGGACGGAATCGTCGATCTACCCGCTGGACCAGGTGTCGTCACGGCTCAAGTCAACTTGGCGCACTGGAACGGCGGCGCGTTCCTGGTTCCCAACCTGTTCAAGCAGACGGCCCTTATGGGCGAGGCGGGATACTTAATCGCCGACCTCCGCGTGAACCCCATACTGCGCCTCGAACACCGCTGGGGCAGCGGAACCGTGCCCGACGAAACGCGCCTGGGTGGCGGTCTAGCTTATTGGCCGAGCGGTCACAACATCAACCTCAAGGCCTTTTACGCCCGCGTGAAGGACACCCTCAACGGGAACTCCGGTAGCTTCAATCAAATCAATCTGCAGATGCAGATCTTCTTCTTCTAGGCCAAGCCATCTCCATGCCCCGTGCTGCGCCAAGCTGCGTGGCGCGGGGTTTTCATTTGGGGGAGCCCCATGCCAGGGCCAACGCATCTAAATCGCAAACGATCTCGGTCGGATAGCCGAGGCGCCGATACGATGGAAAATTGGATTGGGCACCAATGTCGTGGCCATCTCGTGGGCCATGAGTCGAAAGACCGCAGCCGACCGAGAGAAGGAAGAACTGACGGCGTCGATCCTGGAATGCTTTGCCAGTATTCCGGACCCGCGCGTGGACCGGATGCGCCACCATTCGCTAGCTGATATTCTTGCGCTGTCGCTGTGTGCAGTGATCTGCGGGGCTGATTCGTTCTGTGCCATCGAGACGTTCGGTCGCGCCAGGGAGAGCTGGCTGCGGACGTTCCTCGGACTGCGGCATGGGATTCCAACTCACGACACCATCGGCCGCGCCCTCGCGGCGCTGGACCCGCAGGCACTGGGCGAAGCCTTCCGCCAGTGGGTGGCTGCCGTGGCACGACTGACACAAGGAGAAGTCGTGGCGATCGACGGCAAGAGGTTGCGCCGATCCTTTCAGGAGTCCGGCAGCAGCGCTTTCGTCCACATGGTCAGTGCGTGGGCGACCAACAACGGTGTCGTTCTTGGGCAGGTCAAGACCGAGGAGAAGTCAAACGAGATCACGGCCATCCCTCGGTTGCTGAAGCTCCTGAACATCAAGGGCTGTCTGGTCACCATCGACGCCATGGGCTGCCAGAAGCAAATCGGCGCCGACATCCAAGAGGCCGGCGCGGACTACCTGCTCGCCGTCAAGGACAACCAACCTACGCTGAACGCGGAAGTGACGGCAATCTTCGAGCACTGTCGGCGCGAGCCGACAGCGTTCGGCGTGGACTTTCATGAAACTCGCAACACCGGGCATGGGCGCACGGAGATCCGTCGTTGCTGGACCACGGACATGGTCGAAAGCCTCAGCCAGCACGGGGAGTGGAAAGGCTTGCAGAGCCTGGCGATGATCGAGGCTGAGCGCACCGTCGAGGGCAAAACGTCCACCGAGTATCGCTACTACATCAGTTCGTGCAAGAGCATCTCCGCCCAATTGGCGTTGCATGCGGCCCGCAAGCACTGGGAAATTGAGAATGAGTTGCACTGGGTGCTCGATGTCGTGTTCCGTGAGGACGACTGCCGGGTTCGCGCTGGCAACGCCGCGGAGAACTTCGCGGTCATGCGCCACCTGTCACTGAACCTCCTCAAATCGGTGAAGAACACCAAGCTCAGCATCAAACTGCGTCGAATGAGCGCGGCTTGGGATCAGGAATTCCTCATACGAGCACTGACCGCTTACCCCAATGTGGGATGATGCGATGACCCTGGGGGGACAGGCCCCCATTGCACAACCATGATCCAACATCCTTCGCATCCATCCACGAAACCGAGGCAGGCACGACACCGACGGGTGGCCCTTAGCAATGAGTGAGCGGTCGTCGCTGAACTTCATCGAGGCGAAAGGCTGGGGTACAAATCCGCGGGCTTGATCTGTGGCTCTCGGGCCACTGAGTCTGAGTTCTATCCCGAACTTTCACAGCTTGCGGCCGAGCTGGGCGGGCAGAGTTTTGTCGTAGCGAACAAGTCCGTCTTCCACGGTGGGCCGATCACCGCAATGACCGTAAGCGTTCTCGCGCCTTGATGCCGCCGAACCCGTTGCAGCGGATGTGCTCGCCTCATGAATATCTGTAGAATAGAGTTGCTGGCTCGGCCGCGCCCATGCTGCCGAGCGGCAAGTCGTTGAATCCGGAAACTCATGCCCCATGTTCAAGTACGATCCTAAACACGATCCCGACCCTGCGAAGTGGCTGGCGCTCGACGAAACCATACGGATAGAATTCGCGCGCCGGTATCATCGAAAGATACGCGCGGATCTCCCGAACATTCGTGCCCACGCAGCGGCTCATGCGATCGTGGAAAACCAGCTGGCGGAGGGCCTTCCAGAAGCAAAGCGGGCGCTTGAGCGGCTGCTCGGCGACGGGCTCGGCCGCCACGACGCCATTCACGCCATAGCATCGGTGCTGATGGAACACATCTGGAACCTCGCCAACAAGCCCCAGGGTCCTGGTGATCCGAACGCGCCCTATCTGGTTGCCCTCGACAAACTCACGGCTGACTCCTGGCGCCGCTCCGGCTAGCATGCCGTTGATGAAAGGTCGGCCGCGGACGGCCGCCCGCAGTTTGACGGCCTAGCGCAGCTTCGCGAGGCACCTGTCCAGCTCTTCCCCCAGATAGTTGGTGGTACTGCAAATGGCGGACGGCACCGCCTGATTGTACGAGCGAACCGCCTCTTTCCACAGACTGCCAAGCTCCAGCCTGGAATCGGCTGCATGCGCGGCTTTGATCAGGGTCGCCTTGTCGTACAAAGCGAGATCCGACACAATGACCCTCGCGCGACGCTGCGCACGCTCGTGGACGCCGAGCCCAGCCTCCGCTGGTCCGGCCCCAGGCGCCCCCGCCTCTGCCTTTGCCACCGCCGGTTGCGTGGCCGGCGCTCCGGCTTCAGTTGCCACTGCTGGCGCCACTATCGGTGGTATGGACGCTTTCGTCCCTGCTTGCGCTGGGGTCGCTAGCGGAGCTTTCGCTCCTGGTCGCGCAAGCGGACGCCCCGCAGAAACCTGCGGGGACGGCGAACGCCAGAGGAGTTTGGTGTCCACCGTCGATGGCGGAGCCCCGATGGGGGAAGACTCGGCTCCTTTCGGCGCCGCCAGTGGGGCAGCGATGGCGAGCTTGCCAAACGCCCTTTCCATCTCGGGCCGCGCTTCGTGCTGGTATTCGAGGCGCAGCGCTCGTTCGAGCGAGGGCAGCAGCTCTGCTTCCACCGTCGAGCGCAATTTCCGCTCTATCTCGGGACGAAGCTCCGCCTCGATCTTCTTGCGCAACTCCTGATCGTGCGTTCCACGCTGTCTTTCGAGCTCCGAACGCAGCTGCTTCTCCATGTTTGCGCGCAACTGCTTCTCGATCTCGGACCGCAATTCCTTCTCTAGCTCCGCGCGCGCTTCTTTCGCCTCCGCGGCGATCTCCGAACGCACCTCCGCCTCTATATCCGACATCACCCTCTGCGCGATCTCAATGCGCAGCTCGGCCTCAATGTCCGGCCTCAGCCTCTGCGCGATCTCAACACGCAGCTCGGCCTCGATATCCGGCCTCAGCCTCTGCGCGATCTCAGCGCGCAGCTCGCTTTCTGGCTTGGCCGGTTGCTCTACCGATTCCGTCTTGCGCGAAGACAAGCGCTCATAGGTCAGGACCGCCTCTTCGGCCTCCGCATCGAACATCTTCGTGGAGCTACACCGAGGGCACTTCCGTCGAACCAGCCCCAGTCGAACCAGCAGCGCCGCCACCCCCAGGGACAGGGCGGCCACGACCCAGCCATCCACGTATTTGTAACCCAGGGTCAGCCGACCTAGCGTCTGCGCGTAGACGCCCCCACCAAGCACCAGGAAGGCAAGGAGCACTGGCGCTAAGACTGGCTTTCCAATCCCCAGGATCTCTTTCTCGCACTGTTTGCAGCGCATTCGTCACCGCCCTATTGGTTCCTTCGAACTTCAATCATTCTGCAGGTCTCGACGACATTTTCCCGACCTTCCCATCGGTGAAAGTTCGCCATTCCTGTAGCTCGGTCGGTGCGATTGCTGCGGTGGGAAGGCGCAAGTCGCAGGACGCGGTAGCCCGTAACCTGGCCTGGGACGCCCCTAGTTGCACGTTCCGTTTAGGATATAGGGCGGACGGATCGAGGTGTTCTTGATGCTGTTGGTGTCTGTCGTGGCAACGGCCAGGCCCCAGTTCTGCAGGCCGGCAAAGGTGCCGTCGGAAGTCATGTCCAGCATGCCAGGGCAGTCGTTGTTCTTGACCGCACCCCACGACCAGGCCAGCCAACCAATTTCGTTTTGCTGAGCAGTCTCCATCAGAGCCTGGACATTGTACGAACCCGCGGTGCAGACCCCGACCTTGGTATCGGCGAATTCACCAACCATGAGCGGCAATCCTTGATCGGCCGCGTTCTTTAAATTGCTGCGGGTGTTATTGCCGCTGGCATCATCCCAGTAGGTGTGAACGCTGAGCAGAATGTTGTGCAGCGGATCCGCCTGCACGACCGCAGGGCCAGATTCGAAAAGGCGCGCGATGTTCGCCCCCCACCCCGTCGAGTCGACAATGAGTGGAAACTTGAAACCAGCGCCACGCAGTCGCGTGATGGCCGTGGCGTACGTGCTCTCGAAGGTTTCCTTGGTGACATTGCCATCGCCCGCTTCGTTGGCGATGTTGAGCAGCACCGTGTCGGCGTACTTCGCCAGCACCGCGGCCACATCCGACTGGGTCCAGTAATCCACCGCCGCTGGCACCTTGGTGATGTCGCCCGTGGCATCGTGGTTCTCGACCAAGGGGATGAGCTTCTCCGCCAGCGCATTCGCAATGACCGTGTCGAGCATGGCAGCGCTGCCGGTCTTGTTCCACACGATGCGGACGACGTTGGCCCCGGTCTTCGCGATCTCCGAAAACGCCGGGATGCCATCTGCGCCGCTGCTCCAGATGACCATTTCGTTCACACCGCGCAGGACAACCTTGTTGCCGCACTTGTCGTAAAGAGAGCTGCCTGAAACGTAGAAGCCAGACAGGCTGTCGGTTGTGCCACCGACGTCCGGCGAGGCGCCACCTGGCGAGGATGCACAGGCGGATAGCAGCGACGCGCATGCGCCGGCTAGAGCTGCGAACTTGCGGACCAAGGTCATGGGTACTCCGTGGAAAATGACAGACGGTAGTCCATCTGCAAAGGCCCGTCATGGTACGCCAAGTCGGCCGCATCTCGGCCAACCAGCGCTAGTGGCACATGGAGCCCAGCGTTGCGCTGACGAACGCGCATGCCGTGCCCGATGGGCAATCCGTGGAGGAAGCTCCGCAAGGGATCTCGCAGGTGCACGTATCACCCGTGCCGGTGTACGCAAGCGCGGTCTGGCCTGCGGGGCAAGGCCCGTCCTTGGTACAAGTTGCATGCAGTCCACCTGGACCCACGGGCGTGGCACCGATCTGACTGGCGTTCGATGCCACCCAGACGGTCTGGCTAGCGAGATCAACGGACGCCCCGCAGTCTTGCCCCGCTACGCAGTTCACCCAGTACTTGCCACGCAGACGGTAGGTTCCAGCCCCGAAGGCCGGTAGGCTGAAGGCGTTGTCTGCGTAGAAAGTCTTGCCTGCCGGCAACTCGACAGGGTGGACGACGGCTGCGGGACAAACATTGGCCGTGCTTGCCCCAAGCACCCAGGTGCCTCCGTCGAGTCGCCACCAATCCGCCGTGCAGGTCGAATCCACGAAGATGCTGCTGTCCGTTCCATTGTGGATGCTCGCGACGAACATCCTGAGGCCGGTGCCTGACATGGTCTCTTGCCACGACGCGAACAGAACGACGTCTTTCGGAGCTGACACCGAGCTCGCACCACCAGCACCAACACTCGCGAGCGTGCTGGTTGGGTCTCCCGCGCCGACGTTGTCGCCATGGTCGAGAGGGGTGCCTTGACAGGCAACGAAGGCAAGAGAGCCAAGTACGAAACGGGTGCTCCGTTGAAGATTCAGCATGTTGGCCATTTCCTCGCTCGTGGCGTTCCTGTCTGCAGCACCGCCGCGTGAAGGCAAGATCCTACACCTTTGCCATCAATGCGCACAGGAGGTTCGTCTTCATCGAACGATGCGCTCAAGCTACAGCCCTGAGGAGTCGATGAAGTCCACGGTGCTCGGACGGACCCGTGTGGATCTGCTGCGAGTCGTACCTGAACGTGTCTGACATGAAGGTCGCAATCTCGGTGCTGAGCACCGATAGGAAAGGTCTTGATGAAATCCCGCACGCTCCTCCTGCTGGTGCCCCTGACGGCCTGTGCGCCTGATATCCCCCAAGGCCCTCGACCAGCGGACGCCGTGGTCGTCAAGTACGATCCAGGCGCCGTCGTCCCAATCGTACCGACGCCGACCGACCTCGTGAAGGATCCCACGAGTGGCAAGCTCGTGATCCCGACCCTGCCCACAGACTCCGCCGCTCAGGTTGAATTCAACCGCGACTACTTGGGAGGGCTCAACGGATTTCCTCACGAGAGCATCGCGGAAGTTCTTCTGAGCGGGGATTTGAACCCCGCCAGCGTGACGAGCAAGACGGTGCTGGCACTCGATCTCGCGACGGGTGGCGCGCCGGTGCCCATCACCGCGACCTACGATGCAGCCAAGAAAGCCATCGCCATTGCTCCTCCGACGGGTGGTTGGAGCCGTGGTCATGTGTACGCCATCGCGCTTGTCGGCGGCAAGAGCGGTCTTCGCGGTGCCAAGAACGAAGACGTCATCGGTTCGGAGACCTGGTCGCTGGTGTCGAACAAGACGCCGCTCGTACGCTGCGACGATCCCGATACCTGTGCGCTGCTTGTCGACATCATCCCTTCCAGCCAAACCGATCCAGGCGACAAGCTGAAGGATCAGCTCGCCAAGGCCAAACAGCTCGAACAACTCCGTGCTGGCCTCTCGCCCCTGCTCGATGCCTTGACCGCTTTCGGGGTCCAGCGGGCAGACATCGCCATCGCATGGACCTTCAGCATCGTCAACGCCGGCGAAGTCACGTTCGACCCCGCGAATCAGGTCATTCCGTTTCCTAACGACATGGTCCGCGCCAATGGCCGGGTGAACCTGCCAAACCCGCTGACCGGCCAGCCCCTCTCGGCCGAGGAGTGTAAAGCACCTGCCGATCCCCAGCTCCAATTGACGTGCGGATTGAACACGCTCGACGGCTTCTCCACCCTGGCGCCTCTGGTCAGCGAGAACTCGAATGCACTGGGCGCGGTCATGCAAGCCAACCTCGACCCAGCATCGCTATCGACGGCCGTGGTCGGGCTGCTGGCACTCAAGTCGGACGCGCCTCTGGCGGAGCAGTCCATGCCCAAGTACACGCCTTGCCTCAACTGCCTGTCGAGCGCGAATGCCAGCGGAGCGGCGCAAGTATTACCGCAGCAGCTACAGTGGAAGCTCGATGTTCCGCTCGACGAGAGGACGACCTACGTGGCCTACGTAACCACCGGTGCCAAAGACGACCAAGGGGTTTCGGTCATCCCGAACCCGGTCTTCGCGCTCCTGCGTTCGGCGGCCCCGCTGATCGAAAACGGCAAGTCGGCGGTCAACATCCTTGCGGACGCCGAGGCAGCCCAGCTTGAACCCATCCGACTTGGGATGAAGCCGATGTTCGATGCACTGGCCTCGGCAGGAATTCCGCGCACCAGCCTGGCCCTCGCGTTTGCGTTCACGACCCAGTCCGAAGCCTCGGTGCTGGACCAGCTGCACGCCTTCCCAGCGCTGTCGGGGATTTCAGACCAGCCTAGTTTTGTCATGGACGTAACCGATGTGTACGTAGCGGCGGCTGCGGCCAGCGGCATCCCTATCGATGGGATCGACAAGTTCTACGTCGGCGCGTTCCTCACACCTGTGGCTGTCACAGGTCCGGGCGGGACACTCGATCCGACGCAACCCAAGCCCCAGCGTGTGGATTTCACGCTGGCAATTCCCAAAGGCATAGCTCCCGCGACGGGCTATCCGGTCACGATCTTCAGCCACGGCTTCACCCGCTCCCGCGAGGATGGCCTGGCCATCGCCAACAGCCTGGCCAAGGCTGGACAGGCAACCATCGCAAGTGACGTG
>Ga0302322_100002174_pt1 | contig 16520 bp, 18 predicted proteins | sample Fen_T0_2_FD_203757 | JGI IMG/M metagenome (GOLD analysis project Ga0302322, IMG submission 203757) | Peat permafrost microbial communities from Stordalen Mire near Abisko, Sweden - Fen_T0_2 | ecosystem: Environmental > Terrestrial > Soil > Wetlands > Permafrost | place: Sweden: Abisko... | reverse complement strand
CTGCATCGAGGTGTGCCCCTTCGACGCGCTGTTCTGGTCGCCGTCGTTCGAGTACTCCGAGCTGGACCTGCGCGACCTGCTCCACGAGCGGGACCGCCTCGGCCAGTGGGCCGCCACCGTGCCCGCCCCCCCACCGCTCGATCCCGCAGCTGTCGAACCCAAGGAGCTCGCCGCCGCCGAGCGCGCCGTCACCAAGGCCCTGGACGCCGCCAACCGACCGGCCGGAGCCGCGGCCGCAGGCGCTGCCGGAGCAGCCGGGGCCCGCGCGACGGCCCCGCGGGAGCCGCGCGCCCCCCGCGAGCCGCGAGCCCCCCGCGAGCCCGGCGCCGCCCGACCCCCGCGCGCGCCCCGCACGGAGCGCCCCGGCACGGAACAGACCGGTACGGCGCAGAACCCCCCGGAGCCCACGCCATGAGCGGTGTCGAGATCATCTTCGCCGGGTTCGCGCTGCTGGCCGCGGCGGCGGGCCTGCTCGCCGTGACGAGCCGGCACGTCGTCCACGCCGCGCTGTGGCTCGTGGTGACGCTCGGCTCGCTCGCCGGGGTGTACCTGACGCTCGGCGCCGAGATCGTGGCGCTGGTGCAGCTGCTGGTGTACGTCGGCGCGGTCGTCGTCCTGGTGCTGTTCGCGCTCATGCTGACCCGCGCGCCCATCGGCCTGCGCAACGACCTCTACGCCGGGCGCGGCCAGCGGCTGGCCGCCGCGGTGGCCGGCGTCGCGACGGCCGCCCTCATCGGTGGCGTCCTGCTCGCCGCCGTCGGTGACTCGACCACGTCCCCCGACCCGGCGCTCGGGCGCGCCAAGCCCATCGGCCAGGCGATCTTCGCCGGCTGGGCCCTGCCCTTCGAACTGCTCTCGCTGCTGCTCCTGGCCGCGCTGGTCGGCGCGCTCGTCGTGTCCCAGGGAGCCTCCAGGAGCACGTCCCGGGAACGGCAGCGGTGAAGGCGCCCACCGGGGCCGAACCCGTCTCCGTGCGGACGTTCGGCGACCCCGGCTCGGGCGGCCACGTCGTCACCGGCGACCACCGGCTCGCCGTCCCGCTCGACGCGGACGACCCGGCGCGCGGAACGATCGAGGTCTACGCCCGCGAGGTGCGCTCGGTCGAGCGCGCGGACGACGACCTGCCGTACCTGGTCTTCCTGCAGGGCGGCCCGGGCGGCCGGTCGCCGCGTCCCGGCGTCGACGGCCCCGGCTGGCTGCCGTGGGCGCTGGAGCGCTACCGGGTGATCCTGCTCGACCAGCGCGGCACCGGCCGGTCGACCCCGCTCGACCGGCACACCCTGGCCGCGCTCCGCACGCCGCGCGCGCAGGCCGAGCACCTCGCGCTGCACCGCGCCGACCGCATCGTCGACGACGCCGAGGCGATCCGCCGCCGGCTGCTGGGCGACGAGCCGTGGACGGCGCTCGGCCAGTCCTACGGCGGCTTCTGCACCTGGACCTACCTGTCCCGCGCCCCGCACGGCCTGCGCGCCGCGTTCGTCACCGGCGGGGTGCCGCCCGTGGGCCTGCACCCGGACGACGTCTACCGCGCCACGCACGCCGCGCTCGACGCGCGCGTCGCCGACCTGGACGCCGCCCACCCGCGAGTGCGCGCCGTCCTCGCCGACGTCGCCCACCACGTGACCCGGGTCGAGGAGCACCTGCCCACCGGGGAGCGGCTCACGCCCCGGCGGCTGCAGGAGCTCGGCATCGTGCTCGGCGGCGCCGGTGGCCCCGACCTGCTCGCGCACCTCGCGGACGACGCCTGGGCCCTGCCCGGACGCCGCCTGGCCGACACCTTCCTGGCCGGGGTCGCGGGCGTGGTCTCCTTCGCGACCGGGCCGCTGTACGCGCTGCTCCACGAGGCGACCTACGCCGAGAACGGGCTGGTCACCGGCTGGTCGGCCGAACGGGTCCGGGGCGAGCTGGGCATCGGCGAGGCCCCGGTGCGCGGGGGCGACGGCATCGAGCGCCTGCCGCTCACCGGCGAGATGATCTACCGCAGCACCGTCGCCGCCGACCCGGCCCTCGCACCGCTCGCCGAGGTGGCGCAGCTGCTCGCGGAACGCGCCTGGGACGCGCCGCTGTACGACCCGCGGCGGCTGGCCGCCAACGAGGTGCCGGTCGCCGCGACCGTCTACACCCGCGACATGTACGTCGCCGCCGACGCCTCCCGGGCGACGGCGGCGCGCACCGGCGGCGTCCGGATCGTCGAGGACGCCGTGCACCACCACGACGGGCTGCGCCGCGCGGGCGCCGAGGTGCTGGGTGCCCTCGAGCGCGCCCTCGCCGGACCGGGCACGAAGCCGCAGTCCACCCCCGAGCCCGACCTGTGGGAGGCGGCCTCGTGATCCATCTTGCCGGACCGGTCGTGCTGGCGGCGGCACTCGCGGGGGCGGGCGTCTACGGGCTGCTCGCCCGTCGCAACGCCGTCCTCGTCCTCATCGGGGCCGAGCTGCTGCTCAACGCGGTCAACGTGCTGCTCGTGACGGCGTCCTCGCTCCCGGCCGGCGGCCTCGCCGTGCTGCGGGGCGGCGGCGTCCGCGCGGGCGACCCGGCCGCCGTCGCCGACCCGCTGCTGCCGGGCCAGGTGCTGGCGGTCGTGGTCATCACCATCGCCGCCGCCGAGATCGGGCTCGCGCTCGCCGTCGTCCTGCTGGTGTACCGCCGCCGCAGCACGAGCGACCTGACGCTGCTGCGCGAGCTCGGCGAGGCGTCGCCCACCTACGAGGAGAACCCGGACGACGGCGAGCTCGCCGACTCCCTGGACCTCCCCGACATCCCGCAGGCACCGGTCCCGGCGCCGGCCCCGGTCGTCGCCGAAGGAGTCACCCCGTGACCGCCGCCGCCGCGATCCTCACCGTCGTCCTGCCCGCGGTCTCGGCCGTCCTGGGCCTGATGCTCACCCGCTCGCGAGCCGCGTCCCGGGAGTGGGCGGTGCTGGGCAGCCTGGCGATGGTCGTCGCCGCGTTCGTCGAGCTGTACGGCGTCCTCGTGCACGGCGCCATCGACCGCGTCGGCTTCCTCGGCCGGGTCGACCTGGGCACCGGCTCGCTCGACCTGGACCTGCGCTCGGACACCCTCTCGGCCACCGTGGCGGTCGCCGTCAGCGTGGTCGCCGCCTGCGTCCAGCTCTACTCGACCGCGTACCTGCACGGCCCGGGCACGCCGGACGCGCCCACCCGGTACCGGCCGTACGCCTCGACCGTCTCGCTGTTCACCGCGGCGATGATGCTCGTCGTCCATGCCGACGACCTGGTCCTGCTGCTCGTCGGCTGGGAGGTCATGGGCATCTGCTCGTACCTGCTCGTCGGCCACCACAGCGAGCGGGCGACGGCGCGGGCGGCGGCCGTGAAGGCGTTCCTCGTCACCCGCGTCGGCGACCTCGGCGTCCTGATGGCCGTCGTCGTCCTGGTGCACGGCGCCGGGACGACGTCGATCCGGCTGCTGCTGCAGCGCGCCGGCGAGCTGTCCGGCGGCACGGTCACCGCGGCGGCGCTCCTGCTGCTGGCGGGCGTCGCCGGCAAGTCGGCCCAGTTCCCGCTGCACACCTGGCTGCCCGACGCGATGGAGGGCCCGACCCCGGTGTCGGCGCTGATCCACGCCGCGACGATGGTCGCCGCCGGCGTGTACCTGGTGGCGCGGCTGCTGCCGCTGTTCCTCGCCGCCGACGGCGCTCTCGACGTCGCCGCCGTGATGGCCTCGATCACCATGCTCGGCGCCGCGCTGGCGGCGCTCGCGCAGGACGACCTCAAACGCTTGCTGGCCTGGTCGACCATCAGCCAGGTCGCGTACATGCTGGCCGGGGTCGCCGTCGCCAAGGGTGCGGTGGAGACCGGCCCGGGCGTCTTCCACCTGCTCTCGCACGCCGGGTTCAAGGCGTTGCTGTTCCTCACGGCCGGCTGCGTGACCCATCTCGTCGGCTCGACCCTCTTCAAGGACATGGGCGGCATGCGCCGCACCCAGCCCGCGCTGATGCTGGTCTTCGCGCTGGGCCTGGGGGCGCTGGCGGGCATCCCGCCGCTGTCCGGCTTCTGGTCGAAGGAGGGCGTCCTGACGGCCGCCGAGGACGCCGCCGGCGGCGGCTCCTGGTCCGCGCAGATGGTGCTCGCCTGCGGGCTCATCACCGCGCTCCTGACCGGGGTCTACGCCGGCCGCGCCTACTCGCTCGTGGCCCTCGGGCCGGAGCCTCCCGCTGTCGCGGTGCCGGGTGCGGTGGGCGAGGCAGCGGCCGACCCCGACGCGCTCCCGGGCGCCCAGGAGGGCGAGCCGGCCGACGTCCACGACCCCGCGCCGCACGTCCTGCCCTGGCAGATGATGCTGCCGCTGTGGGTCCTCACCGTGCCGACCGTGCTGCTGGGGCTGGTGCTCATCAGGCCGCCGGCCGTGCTGGAGTCGGTCCACGTGGCCGGCTGGACGGCGTTCACCGGCTCGCTGATCTCGATCGGCGGCGTCTGCTGGGCGCTGACGGCGCCGCGGCTCGGCGCCCGGGACGTCGCGGACGCGATGCCCGTCGCCGTCCGGGCCTTCCTGCGGGACGGGTACCGCCTCGACGCGCTGCAGAACCGGCTGGTCGTGCGGCCCTTCACGGCGCTGGCGCGCGGCGCGTCCGAGGGCGACCGCGAGATCCTCGAGGGGCTCCCGCGCGGCGGGGCAGCGCTCGCCGGCTGGGCCGGGCGGGCCCTGCGCCGGGCCGAGGGCGGCCTCGCCACCGGCTACGTCACCTGGGTCGTCCTCGGCGCCGTCGTGCTCGGCGTGGCTGGAGTGGTGTTCTCATGAGGGCTGACATCGTGACCGGCTCGGCCGGCTGGGCGCACTCCCTGGCCGGCAGCTGGGCGGTCCCGGCGCTGTTCGCGGTCCCGCTGGCCACCGCGCTGGTGCTGCTCGGCGTCCGGGCGATCAGCGACGACCTGGCCACCCGCATCGCGACCGGTGCCGCGGCGGTGACCGCCGCCCTGGCCGTGCTGGCCACGCTGGCGGCCGCGCCCTTCGGGTCCGGCCGGACGGAGCTGTCGTCGTCCTGGTCCTGGATCCCCGCGCTCGGCGTGCGGTACCACGTCGGCCTGGACGGCGTGAGCGCGCCGCTCGTGCTGCTGACGGCGCTCCTCGGCGTCCTGGTGACCGCGCACCTGGTGCGCGTGCGCCCCGAGGCCGGCCGGGGCCGGGCCCTGGCGGCCTGCTACCTCCTCGTCGTCGGCGGCGCGCTGCTGACCTTCACCGCGCTCGACGCGATCCTGTTCTTCCTCGCGTTCGAGATCGTGCTCATCCCGATGTGGTTCGTCATCGCGGTCTGGGGCGACGACCACCAGCCCGCCACGGCGCACAGCGCCGGTGGGGAGGCCACCCGTCGGGAGGCCGCCAACCGGTTCATCCTCTACACCGCGATCGGCTCGGCCGTCATGCTGCTGGGGCTGCTGCTGGTGGCGCTGCGGGCCGGCACGACCGACCTGACCGTTCTCGCCCAGCGGGCGGGCCAGGGCCTCGGCGGGGGCGTCCAGACGACGGCCGCCGTCCTGATCGTCCTCGGCCTCGCGGTGAAGGCGCCCGCGTTCCCGGTGCACACCTGGCTGCCGCCCGCGCACACCATCGCCCCGACGGGCGGTTCCGTGCTGCTGGCCGGCGTGCTGCTGAAGATGGGCACGTACGGGCTGGTGCGCCTCGCCGTCCCGGTCGTGCCGGACGGCGTGCGGACCATTGCGCCCCTCCTCGCCACGCTCGGGGTCGCCGGCATCCTGTGGGCCGGGCTGGCCTGCTTCGTCGAGCGGGACCTCAAGCGGCTCATCGCACTGTCGTCCGTCGCGCACATGGGCTTCGTCCTGCTGGGCATCGCCTCGATGACGCCGCGCGGCCTGCAGGGGGCGCTGTTCGCGAACGTCGCGCACGGCCTCATCACGGGCCTGCTCTTCCTCGTCGTCGGCGGTGTCAAGGACCGGCACCACTCCGCGGACCTGGCGACCATCGGCACCGGCCTGCGAGACCGGCTGCCTCGGCTGGGCTGGCTGCTCGCCTTCGGCGCGATCGCCGGCCTGGGCCTGCCCGGGCTCGCCGGGTTCTGGGGCGAGCTGCTCACGATCATCGGTGCCTGGGACGCCCCGGCGCTCGGCGGGCTCGCCCGGCCGCTGACCGTCGCCGCCGTCCTCGGGACCGCCGTCGCGGCCGCCTACCTGCTGCGCGTGCTGCGCGCGGTCTGGCACGGCCCGCGACCGGCCGTCCCACGCTTCATGGGTGACGCCACCTCGCACGAGCTGGCCGTCGCCGCTCCCCTCGTCGTGCTGACCGTCACGCTCGGGCTGCTGCCGTGGGTGCTGCTCGGGATCACCGGACCGGCCGTCCGGCTGCTGCTCGCCGCCTCTGGAGGAACGCCGTGACCCTCGAGCCCGGGCTCACCTCGGTCCAGTCCGTCGACTGGTCGGCACTGTCCCCGGTGATCGGGCCGGTCGTGGGCATCGTCCTGATGCTCCTGCTGGACGCCGCCCTGCCCCGGCGGGCGGTGGCCCGCCGCGGCCACGACGCGATCGCGCTGCTGGCGCTCGTCGGGTCCGGGGGAGCGGTGCTGTGGCTCGCCCACGCCCGCCGCGACCTCGCCACCCTGTGCGTGCCCGGTGGCGCCGGCCACCTGCGGTCCTGCTCGTTCGAGTCGTCGACCTTCACGCTGACGCTCCAGGGCCTGGTCGTCGCCGGTGCGATCGTCTGCCTGCTGCTGGCGGCGGACGGCGACGGCGCCCGTGACCGCGCCCCGCACCACCTGCTCATCCTCACCGTCGTCGCGGGCGCGCTCGTGCTCGCCGGGGCGCGCGACCTGATCACGCTGGTGGTCGCGCTGGAGACGGCGTCGCTGCCGGGCATCGCGCTCGTCGCGCTCCGCCGGGACGCCCCCGCCGCCCAGGGTGCGCTGACGCTGCTGCTGACGGCGGTCGGCTCGCTCGCCGTCCTGCTGCTCGGCGTCTCGCTGCTGTTCTTCGCGACCGGCTCGCTGCACCTGGACCGGATCAACGACACGCTCTCCGACCCCGGCCTGCCGGCCGGCGTCAAGGCGGTCGCGCTGGCCGGGGCGCTGCTGGCGGCGGCCGGGGTGGGCTTCAAGCTCTCGGCCGTCCCCTTCCACCTGTGGACGCCGGACACCTACGCCGGCGCGCCGCTGCCCATCGCGGCGTTCCTCGCGGTGGTGTCGAAGACGGCCGGCGCGACCGCGCTCGTCGTCCTGCTGTCCCTGGGGCTGTCGTCGATGAGCGGCTCGTGGGCGCCGATCATCGGGGTCGTGGCGGCGGTCACGGTGACGTTCGGCAACCTGGTCGCGATGCGGCAGCGCATCGCCGTCCGGCTGCTGGCCTGGTCGACCGTGGCCCAGGCGGGCTGGGTGCTGCTGCCGCTGGCGTCCGCCGGCGACGGCACGCCGACCGCCGTCCGGCAGGCCGTGGCCGCGAGCGTTGGCTACCTGGCCGCCTACGTGGCGGCGAGCCTGGCGGCGTTCTCGGTGGTCGTCGTCCTGTCCCGGCACCACCCGGCGGCCGAGGAGCACTCGATCGACGCCTACCGGGGCCTGGTGCGGCGGGAGCCGATCGCGACCGCCGTCCTGGCGTTCGCGCTGGCCTGCCTCGCGGGCCTGCCGCCCGGCGTCGTCGGGCTGATGGCGAAGGTGGTGGCGGTCCGCCCGCTGGTCAACGCCTCGATGTGGCCGCTGGCCGTCGTGGCCGCGATCAACGTGGCCCTGGGGATCTTCTACTACCTGAGGTGGGCGGCGCTCATGTTCGCGCCGACGCGCGGCCGGGCGATCACCTGGCGCGTGCGGCCGTTCGAGGGGATCGCGATCGGGGCCTCCGCGGCGTCCGCCGTGGCCCTGTCCGTGTGGCCGCAGGCGATCGCCGGCCTGCTCCCCACGGTGCTCCGCTGACCCTCCTGCCGAACGGGTGATCGTGGGGAACGGGTGTCGCTGACCCGGCGTTGACCTGGGTGTACGACGCACCGCTCCGGGTGATCCCCGGCAGGAGAGACGCGAAAGGAGCGCCGACCACGTGATCGGCCACCGACACTTCAACGGCCTCAAGACCGCTGCCCTGTTCGGAGGCATCTGGGCCCTGATGCTGCTGTTGGGCGGTCTGATCGGCGGGGGCCGGTTCATCTGGCTGTTCGCCCTGATCGGGCTCGGGACGACCGCGTACGGCTACTGGAAGAGCGACAAGCTCGCCATCCGCGCCATGCGCGCCCGCCCCGTCAGCGAGGCCGAGCAGCCCGCCATGTACCGGATCGTGCGCGACCTGTCCACGGCCGCGCGGCAGCCGATGCCCCGGCTCTACGTCTCGCCCACGCAGGCGCCCAACGCCTTCGCGACGGGCCGCAACCCCCGCAACGCCGCCGTCTGCTGCACCGAGGGCATCCTCGAGCTGCTCGACGAGCGCGAGCTGCGCGGTGTCCTGGGGCACGAGCTGATGCACGTGTACAACCGGGACATCCTGACGTCGTCCGTGGCGGCCGCGATCGCCGGGGTCATCACGTCGGTGGCGCAGCTCGCGATGTTCTTCGGTGCCTTCGGCGGGGACGACGAGGACCGCCCCAATCCGATCGCGCTCATCGCGATGTCGCTGCTGGCGCCGTTCGCCGCGATGATCATCCAGCTGGCGATCAGCCGGACGCGCGAGTTCGACGCCGACGAGGACGGCGCGCGCCTCACCGGCGACCCGATGGCCCTCGCCTCGGCCCTGCGCAAGCTGGAGCTCGGCACCCGCCAGTTGCCGTTGCCGCCCGAGCGTGAGCTGGTCAACGCGAGCCACATGATGATCGCGAACCCGTTCCGGACGGACAACATCAGCCGGCTGTTCAGCACCCACCCGCCGATGAACGAGCGGATCGCCCGGCTGGAGGGTATGGCAGGCTATCGCCGGTGAACCCCAGACCGTCGTCCGCGTCCGCAGGCCGGCCGACGCCTCGTGGCCCGTCCCCCGCTCCGATCGAGCGGGGGCGGGCCATGGCGCTGCTCGGGGGCCTGCTCGCCTTCACCCTCGGGTTCGCCGTGGCCGGGGTCGTCGTGCTGACGCACGTGGGCGGCGGCGTGGCGTACCTGGTCGGGATCTGCCTGGGGCTCGTCGGGATCGGCCTGGTCGGCTTCTTCTACCACCGGGGGACGGCGGCGCTGCCCGACGCGAGGCTCTGGTCGCCGCTGCTGGTGCGGGCCCTCACCGGGCCGCTCAGCCTGCCCGCGCTGCCGGTGCTGGTCACCCTCTACGCGCTCGGCGTCGTCGGCCTGCTGGGCAACCTGGTCATCCCGATGGCGCGCCGGCACTGATCTTGTGGGCGGTGGCCGGGGTCAGCCGAACGTGAGGTCGAGCCAGTAGGTGTGGCTGCCGTCGTCCGCGCGGGTGATCTGGCCCTCACCTCGGACGCCGGCCAGCTCGCCGGTGCCCGAGCCGGGCAGGACCGTCCAGGTCATCCAGCCGCCGGTCGCGTCACCCTCGGCCGCATGGCGCAGCAGGAAGGCGCCGGTTCGCCCCGCCACCGTGCCGCTGACCTGCTCGAACCCGCTGTACGCGCGGGAGCCGGACGGCGTGCCGACCAGCACGAGCTGCGTCCGGCTCGTGCCGACGAGCTCGCCGGAGAAGGTTTTGGTGACGCGGGCGCGCCCGGCGACGACGCCGTCGGGCGAGGGGTCGTCGTCCTGCTGGTCCCAAGAGTCGAGCGTGAAGGAGCCGGCGTAGCGGGTCGGTGTCCCGGTCTGCGCCTCGGGCTGTGCGTCGGGCTGTGCGTCGGTCTGCATGGCCCCACCCTGCCCGACATACCTGCCATCCGCCGTCAGGTATTGCGACGCAGTCCACACGTCGTCCGGCGCGCCGCCGGAATCGCAGGGCGCCGTCCCGCGGTTGGGTGTGCTCATGAGCCAACTGTTCTCGCCGCTGGCCCTGCGGGGCACGACGTTCCGCAACCGGGTGTGGGTGGCGCCGATGTGCCAGTACTCGGCGGTCGACGGGCTGCCCGGCGACTGGCACCTGATGCACCTGGGGACGAGGGCCGTCGGCGGGGCGGGCCTGGTGATCGGCGAGGCCACCGCGGTGACGCCGGAGGGCCGCATCAGCCCGGCGGACACCGGCATCTGGACCGACGAGCAGGCCGCCGCCTGGGCCCGGATCGCCGCGCTGGTGCGTGCCCAGGGCGCCGTCCCCGGCCTCCAGCTGGCCCATGCGGGGCGCAAGGCGTCGACCGACGTGCCGTGGCTCGGCCGGGGCGCCGTCGACCCGGCGGACGGCGGCTGGCAGACCGTGGCGCCGTCCCCGCTGGCCTACGGGAACTGGCCCACGCCCAAGGAGCTGACCGAGGCGGAGATCGGCGACGTCGTGGCGGCGTTCGCGGCGGCCGCCGTGCGCGCCGACGGGGCCGGGATGGAGGTCGTCGAGGTCCACGCCGCCCACGGTTACCTGCTGCACCAGTTCCTCTCGCCGCTGAGCAACCGGCGGGCCGACCGGTACGGCGGCGGGTTCGAGGGCCGGGTGCGGGCCGTGGTCGAGGTCGTGGACGCCGTCCGGGCGGTGTGGCCGGAGCGCAAGCCGCTCCTGCTGCGGGTCTCGGCCACCGACTGGGTGCCGGGCGGGTGGGACGTCGAGCAGACCGTCGAGCTGGCCCGGCTGCTGGTCGGGCACGGGGTGGATCTGGTCGACGTGTCCAGCGGCGGGCTGGCGCCGGAGCAGCAGGTCGTCGCCGGGCCGGGCTACCAGGTGCCGTTCGCCCGGGCGGTCCGGGAGGGGAGCGGGCTGCCGACGGCCGCGGTGGGTCTGATCACCGAGCCGGAGCAGGCGGAGCAGGTGCTCGCGGAGGGGTCGGCGGACGCCGTCCTGCTCGCGCGCGCTGTCCTGCGGGACCCGATGTGGCCCCTGCGGGCCGCCCACGCGCTGGGCGTCGACGTGCCCTGGCCGTCGCAGTACGAGCGCGCCCGCTGGTGACCTGACCACAGCCCGTAGGGTGGCGCCGTGCTGCCTCACGATGCTCCCGCCGTCCGTGGATCCGCGCTGGTCAGCGGGGCCTCCCGGGGGCTGGGGGCGGTGATCGCCCGGCGCCTCGCCGCCGCGGGCTGGCCGGTCGCCGTCAACGCCCGCACGGACGGCGAGCAAGGGCGGGCCGTCGTCCGCTCGATCGTCGAGGCCGGCGGCCGGGCGGAGCTGATCCCGGCCGACGTGACCGACGAGGACGCCGTCGCGCACCTGGTGGCGGTGGCCGCGGAGCGGTTGGGGCCGGTGGCCGTCGTCGTCGCGAACGCCACCGGCCCGCAGCCCACCCTCGGCGTCGAGGAGCTGACCTGGCGCGCCCACCTGGACCAGCTGGAGTTCTTCGTCAAGAGCCCCACGCTGCTGCTGCAGGCGGCGCTGCCGCACATGCGGTCGCTGGGGTGGGGGCGCGTCGTCCAGATCGGGTCGGACGCCTTCGAGCGGGCGTCGCCGCGGACGTCCGCCTACACGTCCGCCAAGGGCGCCCAGCTGGGGCTGACCCGCAGCTGGGCGCGCGAGCTGGGGCCGGCCGGCATCACCGTCAACCTGGTGGCGCCCGGGTGGATCCCGGTGGAGCGGCACGCGGACGCCGACCCCGCCGGCCTGGCCCGCTACGCCGCCGACGTCCCGCTGCGCCGGATGGGGACGCCGGCGGACATCGCCGCCGTGGTGGAGTTCCTGGTGTCGGACGGCGCCGCGTTCGTCACCGGCGAGCGGATCACGGTGAACGGCGGTCACACGATCGACTGACGTGCAGCCGGTCGACGTCGAAGGACGTGATGTGCTCGTCGAGCTCGGCCAGGATCCGACGGGTGTGCGGCTGCCGCTCGTGCTCCTCGAAGGCGCCGTGGGTGCGGTACAGCTCGTAGAAGACGCGCTCGCCGAGGACGCCGTCCACTTCGTGAACGGTGTACGCCAGGGTGTCCGGCTCGTTCGCCGTCACGGCGTCGACCATGGCGGCGGCGAGCAGGTCGAAGGCCGCCTCGTGGCCCGGGACGAGGTGGAACCTCACGACGAGGGCGAACGGCCGCTCGGCGTCCGGCGGCGTCACCGGTAGTTGATGAACTGGACGGCGACCTCGAGCTCGGCGCCCTTGAGCAGCGCGATCACGGCCTGCAGGTCGTCCCGGCTCTTGCTGGTGACGCGGAGCTCGTCGCCGGTGATCTGGGCCTTGATGCCCTTGGGGCCCTCGTCCCGGATGAGCTTGGAGATCTTCTTGGCGTTCTCCTGGTCGAGGCCCTCCTTGAGGGCGGCCTCGATCCGGTACTCCTTGCCCGAGGGCTTGGGGTCGCCGGCGTCGAGCGCCTTGAGCGACACCTGCCGCTTGATCAGCTTGGTCTGCAGGACGTCGAGGACGGCCTTGACGCGCTCCTCGCTGTTGGCCCGCATGAGGATCACCTCGCCGCTCCAGGCGATCGACGCCTCGGTCCCCTTGAAGTCGTACCGCTGCTGGATCTCCTTGGCGGCCTGGTTGAGGGCGTTGTCCACCTCCTGGCGGTCCACCTTGCTGACGACGTCGAACGACGACTCGCTGGCCACGACTGCTCCTTCTCGATGGTGCGCTGTCCATCCGGTGGTGCTGCTGTGCTGCTGGGTCACGCGGTGCTGCTCGGGTCGATCGTGCTCCGGGGGATGGTCTCCCGCCCTCCGAGGGGCCTACGGCCGGGTGCCGACGGCGTGGCCGACGGCCGACCGACGGCCGACCGGCGGCCCGGGAGGCGAGTGGTGCACGAGCCCCCCGTTCGACTTGCTATCCTTCCATCCGTTGCACCGGCGCTCGCGCCGGACGACATGGCGGGTTGCCCGAGCGGCCAAAGGGAGCGGTCTGTAAAACCGTCGGCGTAGTCCTACGTTGGTTCGAATCCATCACCCGCCACGCTGCACGAACGGCCCCTGACCTGCGGAGACGCAGGGCGGGGGCCGTATCGGTCTTGTCCTTCGTCCTCCGCTTGGGACCGTGTTGATCCGTCCTCTCGGGCACGTGGCGGGCACGCGCGTGGGGGTCGAGGGCCCAACACTGGAGGTTCCATGCCCAAGGGCTACTGGGTCAGCGTCTACCGCACCATTTCGGACCCTGAGAAGCTGGCTGCTTACAACAAGCTTGCCCGTCCGGCCGTCGAGGCCGGGGGCGGTCGGACCATCGTGCGTGGCGGTCGGGTCGTGGCGCACGACGTCGGGATCGCCGAACGTACCGTCCTGGTCGAGTTCGACAGCTTCGAGCAGGCCGTCGCGGCGCACGAGAGTGCGGCCTACCGCGAGGCGCTGGTCGCCCTCTCCGACGGCGTCGAGCGCGACTTCCGCATCGTCGAAGGCATCGACTGACCGAGATCCAGTCGGATCTTGCGCGTCGGCCGGATACCTCCTCCTGGCATCGGGACCGTTCCTCCAGATCTTCTCCTGGCCCGGACATGGCAGCTTCGGGATTCGATCAGTGGCTACGACGCTGCGAATGTCGTTCTCGCCGAGATGCGCGACCTCACCCTGGTCACAGCCGACTCGAAGGTCGCCGGCTCGTCAGCCGGTGACGCCGGCCGGGAAGACGGCGCGGTTGCGCCCGGTGTTCTTGGCCTCGTACATCCGGGTGTCGGCCTGGCGCATCAGCGAGTCCAGCAGGTCGCGTTCGGGTGCGCCGGGCGCCGTCCAGGCCGCGCCGATGCTCACGGTCACCGGCCGGGGTGTCGTCACCTGCTCCACCTCGCGCCGGATCCGCTCGCCGATCTCCCGGACCTGGTCAGGGGGCGCCGCCAGGACGACGACGAGCTCCTCGCCCCCGAACCGCACGACCAGGTCCCGGGATCGCACCCCGGCGACGACGGCGCGGGCCACCACCCGCAGGACCTCGTCGCCGGACAGGTGACCGAACTGGTCGTTGATCTGCTTGAAGTGGTCGATGTCGGCCAGCAGGACCGCGATCGGGAGCCGGTCCCGGCGGGCACGCGCGACCTGGGCCGGGAACTGCAGTTCCAGGGCGCGCCGGTTGGCGAGGCCGGTGAGCGGGTCCGTGAGGACCGCCTTGTCCAGTTCGCGGCGCAGGAGCTGCACGATGACGGCCGGGCAGGCGCAGGCCGCGACGAGGACGGTGGTCCGGATGAGATGCACGCCGACGGTGGCCGTCACCAGTGAGTTGATCATCCAGGCGCAACCGGCGGCGACCGTCGTCTGGACCAGCAACGAGCGTGGCCGCAGGAACGTCGCCGTGAACAAGGTCGGCAGGCTGAGCAGGGCGCCGGCCGTGGTGCCGTTGCGATCCGTCGAGGCGAACCCCGACAGCACGATCGCGAGATCGCCGAACAGCACCACCCCGGCGATCCCGGGGCCGGACAGGCGTCGTCGACGCAGCAGGACCAGCCCGACGACGATGCACGGCACCCCGGTCGCCGCGAAACCGGTGGACCAGTCGCGGCGGATGTAGTCGGGGACCGCGAGGGAGAGGCAGATCAACCCGGCTGAGCACAGCAGGAACGCGGCTGCTGCCAGCGGCGCGGCGTCCCGGTGCGCCCCTACCGGCCCTGACGTGCCCGCACCACCCACCGGATCGGATTCGGCGGGGCCGGGACGATCCTTGAGACGTTCGCCGCGGTACGGACGCATGCCGGGCCCAACAGGAGGAATGGTTCCAGCACGGCCGGCCTCCACGAGGACCAGTGGGCGTCCGTAGACTCGGTGCCGTGTCCGTGCGCGAACTGGTGGTCCTGGGCACGGCCAGCCAGGTGCCCACGCGGACGCGGAGCCACCACGCCTCCCTCCTTCGCTGGGACGGTGAGGGCATCCTCTTCGATCCCGGCGAGGGCGCCCAGCGCCAGCTCACCCTCGCCGGGATCGCCGCCGCCGACATCACGCGCATCTGCCTGACCCACTTCCACGGTGACCACGCGCTCGGCCTGCCCGGCATCGTGCAACGGCTCTCCCTCGACGGCGTCGCCCACCCCGTGCACGCCCACTACCCGGCCGGTGGCTCGGAGTACTTCGCCCGGTTGCGGCACGCCACGCCGTTCCACGAGACCGCCGCGCTCGTGGAGCATCCGGTGACCGAGGACGGCGACCTCGTGCGCCTGCCGCAGTTCACCCTCGCCGCGCGCCGCCTGGACCATCCGGTCGAGACGTACGGCTACCGGCTGGTCGAGCCGGACGGTCGCCGGATGCTGCCGGACCGCCTGGCCGCCGCGGGCGTCCGCGGGCCCGACGTGCGGCGACTCCAGCAGGCCGGGTCCCTCGAGCTCGACGGCCGGACCGTGCACCTGGACGACGTCAGCGAGCCCCGCCGCGGGCAGCGCGCGGCGTTCGTCATGGACACCCGCCTCTGCCCGGCCGTCACCGACCTGGCGGACGGCGCCGACCTGCTCGTCATCGAGTCCACGTTCCTGTCCGCGGAGTCGGACCTGGCCGCCGAGAGCGGGCACCTGACCGCCGCCCAGGCCGCCCGCGTCGCCGCGGAGTGCGGCGTCCGCACGCTCGTGCTCACCCACTTCTCCCGGCGCTACGACGACCCCGAGGCCTTCCGGGCGGAGGCGTCCGCCGTCTTCGACGGCGAGCTCGTCGTCGCCGAGGACCTCACCCGCGTCCCGCTTCCCCGTCGCTGACGCCCGGCTCCGCTCGGGGTTGACGCAACCAAACGGTGGCGATATGTTCGTAGCAACCACTTAGTTGCGATAGGAGTCACCGTGCCGATCCCGAACACGATCACCCGCACGCTCGAGCTGGCGCACCCGCAGGAGGTGGTCTGGGCCGCGATCACCACCCTCGACGGGATCACCGGCTGGTTCGGCCCGCACGCGCGGGGCGAACTGGCGCCGGGGCATGATGTGGGCATGCGCTGGTCCGAGGAGGGGGACGACGACACCACCCTCTCTGTCAAGGTGGTCGACCCGATGTCGGTGTTCGCGTTCACCTGGGGCATCTCCGGCGCTCCGAAGGGCGACCCGCGGCGCACCTACGTCGAGTTCGCGCTCCGGCCGACCGCTTCCGGCACGCGCCTCACGGTCACCGAGAGCGGGTTCGCGCAGCTGCCCGACGAGTGGCTGGAGAGCAGCTACCAGGGCAACGTCAAGGGCTGGCTCCAGGAGCTGGACGAACTCGTCGCGTACCTCGATGCCGCCTGACCCTGAGGAGATCTCGGCCGGCGTCTTCGCGGCGCTGGCCGACCCCAACCGTCGGGCGATCCTCGCCTCGCTCGCCGCGCACGGGCCGAGCACGGCGACCGACCTCTCCCACCGGCTGTCGATCACCCGGCAGGGGATCGCCAAGCACCTCGGGCTGCTCGCCGACGCCGGTCTGGTGACGAGCGACGCCGGTGGCGGCCGGCGCGTCCTGTACCGGCACCGGTCGGAGCCGATCAAGGTCGCGCAGTCCTACCTGGCCGCGCTCGCCGCCGACTGGGACGGCCCGCTCGCCCGCCTGGCGGCCGTCCTCGCCGACGCCCGGCGACCGGCTCCCGGGGCATAGTCCCGCCGTCCGTCGCGCCGTCCGTCGCGCCGGCGCACCGCCGCGCTCCCCGGGCGCTTCCGCCCGCCCGACAGGAGGCTCGCATGTCCGTCGTCCACGCTCCGGCACCGGTCCCGCCGTTCACCCGGGGCG
>Ga0302322_100002173_pt1 | contig 16528 bp, 14 predicted proteins | sample Fen_T0_2_FD_203757 | JGI IMG/M metagenome (GOLD analysis project Ga0302322, IMG submission 203757) | Peat permafrost microbial communities from Stordalen Mire near Abisko, Sweden - Fen_T0_2 | ecosystem: Environmental > Terrestrial > Soil > Wetlands > Permafrost | place: Sweden: Abisko... | reverse complement strand
CCGACCGCCAGGCGATCGTGGACCTCGTGGCCCCGGGCGTCGCAGACCCCGGCAACGGCACGCTGGTCGGTCCCGCGTACAAGGCCGACTACCTCACGACGTCGGTGGCGTATGACCCGGCGAAGGCCAAGCAGCTCCTCGCCGACGCCGGCTACGGCAGCGGCGTCAAGATCAAGCTCGTCGCGCAGAACACCGACCCCGTGCCGGCCGTCGCCACCGCGTGGCAGGCGCAGATGAAGCAGATCGGCATCGACGTCTCCATCCAGCAGGTCCCCGTCGACGTGTACTACGCCGACAAGGGCACCGACAACTGGTACCAGGCGGCGTTCAGCATCGTCGACTACGGTACGCGCGCCGCGCCCAACACGTACTTCCAGCTGGCGCTCACGAGTACCGCGCCGTGGAACTACTCTCGCTGGAAGGACCCGGCGTTCGACACGCTGTCCCAGCAGATCTCGACCGAGCTGGACCCGGCCAAGCGCGCCGAGCTCTACAAGCAGGCCGAGGCCATGCTGCAGGACCAGGTGCCGATGATGAACTTCCTCGTCAACACCGCGGTCGCCGGTCAGAGCTCGAACGTGGACGGCGTGTTCCTGGCGCCCGACTGGGCCCAGTCGCTCTTCCGCGACGCACACTACACGCAGTGACTACGGCCTAGGATCATCGCCGCCCGCCCTCAGCCGGGCGGCGACCAAGGGGAGAGGGGGCCGCTCGCGGCCCCCTCTCCATACCAAGGACGGAGACGTTGGTAGAGCCCAACATCACGGACGAGTCGTTCGACACGGCCATCATGGACGAGACGATGGCCAAGGAGCTGTTGCCTCCCGGCGGCGCGGCGCGTCCGAAGTCCTGGCGCATCTACTGGCGCCGCCTGAAGAAGCGTCCGGCGGCGCTCGTCGGCACCATCATCTTCTGCATCTTCCTCTTCCTCGCCGTGTTCGGTCCCTGGGTGGCCCCGTATGACTATCAGGCGCAGAATGCCAAGGCCCGGCTCGCGACGCCGTCGGTGAGCCATCCGTTCGGCGCCGACCAGTTCGGCCGCGACATCCTCAGCCGCATCATCGTCGGCACGCGCAACATCTTCCTCCTCGGCGGCTTCGGTACGCTGATCGCCGTCATCATCGGCACCGCCATCGGCCTCGCGTCGGGCTACATCGGAGGCACCGGCGACGAGGTCGTGATGCGCTTGCTCGACGTGCTCCTCTCGTTCCCGTCACTGCTGCTCGCGATGGTGCTGCTTGCCAGTGTGGGGCCGTCCAACCTCAACATCGTCCTCGTCGTCGCGGTCCTCTACATCCCGATGGTCGCGCGAGTGGTGCGCAGCATGGTCCTCGACCTCAAGAACAAGGAGTTCGTCGAGGCGGCGCGGGTGCGCGGAGAGAAGCGCAGCTACATCCTCTTCCGCGAGATCCTGCCGAACTCGCTGCCGCCCCTGCTCGTCGAGGCCTCCATGCGTTTCTCGTACTCCATCTTCCTGGTCGCCTCGCTCGGCTACCTCGGCCTTGGCGTCCAGCCGCCGTCCCCGGACTGGGGCCTGCAGATCAACGAGGCGCGCAACTTCTTCACGCTCGCGCCCTGGGTCCTCCTCTTCCCGGCCTGCACCATCGCCGTCCTCGTGGTCTCCACGAGTCTCATGTCGGACGGGCTGCGCCAGGTCATGCTGCCCGGCGGCGGAAGGAACTGATGGAGGCGACGATCCCCATGCAGGCGCCGCCAGGCGGAGCCGCCAAGGCGCCTCGCCCCGTCTTTGAGATCGAGGGCCTGCATATCGACTACACGACCGAGCTCGGCGTGCTCCACGCGGTGCGCGATGTCTCGCTGATGGTCAACGAACACGAGAGCTTCGGCCTGGTCGGCGAGTCCGGTTCGGGCAAGTCGACGCTTGCCATGGGCTCGATTCGCTACCTGGCCTCCAACGGCAAGGTCACCGACGGCAGCGTACGCCTCAACGGCGTCGAGCTGCTCGGCCTGCCGGCGAAGGAGCTCCGCGAGCTGTGGGGATCGCGCATCGGCGTGGTCTACCAGAGCCCGCTCAGCGCGCTCAACCCCTCGATCGTGATCGGCAAGCAGCTGGCCGAGGTCGCGCGCCAGCACCTCGGCATGGACCGCTCCGCCGCATCCACGCGTGTCATCGAGATGCTCACCAAGGTCGCCATGCCCGACCCTGAAGCGGTGATGAAGCGCTACCCGCACCAGCTTTCCGGCGGCATGCTGCAGCGCTGCGTGATCGCCATGGCGCTCATGACGGATCCCTCGCTGCTCATCATGGACGAGCCGACGACAGCCCTCGACGTCACGACGCAGGCAGTCGTCCTCGACCTCGTCGCCGACCTCAAACGTGAGTTCGACTCGGCGATCCTCTACATCACGCACGATCTGGGCGTGATCACCAAGATCTGCGACCGCGTAGGCGTGATGTACGCCGGTCAGTTCATGGAGCAGGCCGCGCTGTATGAGCTCTTCAAGCGCCCGCTGCATCCGTACACGCTCGACCTCCTCGGCTGCGTGCCGCACTTCGACCCCACGCCGCAGAAGCGCTCTCTGGTGACGATCCCGGGCGCGATCCCGCGCGTGGACCAACTGCCGCCCGGCTGCATCTTCGCGCCGCGCTGCAAGTTCGTCGAAGAGGCCTGCACGACGGCGCGCCCGCCGCTCGTAGAAGTCGCGGGCGCACATCTTTCCGCCTGTCGTCGCTGGGAGGTCGTTCCCCCGCCGGCCGAGTACTTGCGCGATGCCACCGAGGCGGTCCGCGCCGCGCAGACTGAGGCGGCGCGACCCGGTGTGCTCGTAGAGGGAGACGACGTCCAGGTGCACTTCAAGGCGCCCAAGGGGGTCATCCGCGCCGTAGACGGCATGGACCTCGAGGTCCGCATCGGCGAGACGCTCGGCGTGGTTGGCGAGAGCGGAAGCGGCAAGACCACGGTCGCGCGCGCGATCATCGGACTCACCCCGTCCACCGGCGGGACGATCACGCTTCGCGGCAAGCGACTGCCGCGGTCCACCGGACGGCGTCCGCGCGCCACGCTCAAAGAGATCCAGATGGTCTTCCAGAACCCCGACGCGTCGCTCAATCCGACGCGCAGCGTGGGCGACGCGATCATGCGCCCGCTGTCGTTGCTGGGCGGTCTCGACCGTCAGAGGGCCAAGGAGAGGGCCAAAGAGCTGCTGCTCGCGGTGAGCCTGCCCGTGAGCTACTTCGAGCGCCTGCCACACGAGCTGAGCGGCGGCGAGAAGCAGCGCGTGGCGATCGCGCGCGCCTTCGCCGCCGAGCCCGAGCTCATCCTCTGCGACGAGCCGATCTCATCGCTCGACGTCTCGGTGCAGGGCTCGCTCATGAACCTGCTCATGAGGCTCCAGGTCGAGAAGCAGACGTCGTACGTCTTCATCTCGCACGACCTCTCGGCTGTCCAGCACCTCTCGGATGCGATCGCCGTCGTCTACCTCGGCCACGTGATGGAGATCGGCGACGCCACCCGCGTCCTCACGCCGCCGTTCCATCCCTACACGGAGGCGCTGCTCTCGGCCATCCCGCTGGCGGATCCGGACATCAAGCAGAAGCCCATCCGCCTCGGCGGCTCGGTGCCGAGCGCGATGTTCGTCCCGTCGGGCTGCCGCTTCCACCCGCGATGCCCGCGCTGCCTCGGCGAGGTGTGCGTCGAGCAGGAGCCGCCGTGGCGAGAGGGCGAAGGCGACCATCGCATCTACTGCCACATCCCGCTCGAGGAGCTCGCCCGGCTGCAGGCCGAGACGCTCGTGTTGGCCGATCAGGGGGAGGGCGCCTGATGGGCAAGTTCATCCTCAGGCGCCTCGGCTTCATGGTGCTCACGGTCATCCTCGCGTCGATCATCATCTTCTGGGCGACGACCGTCCTGCCCGGCGACGTGGCCAGCCAGACTCTTGGCCGCTTCGCCACGGAGCAGGCCAAGACCGAGTTGCGACACCAGCTCGGTCTCGACCGGCCCGTCACGGTGCAATACGCGAGCTGGCTCGGGGGGTACGTACGTGGTGACTGGGGCACGTCGCCGAGCATGGACACCCTTGTGCGGCCGGTGGTGTTCGAGCGGCTGCGCAACTCGTTCATGCTGGCCGTCGTCGCCTTCGCCCTGTACGTGCCGCTCGGCATCTTCCTCGGGTTGCTCGCGGCACTGCGCAAGAACACCTGGGCCGACAACCTCATTTCGGTGGGGTCGCTGGCCTTCATCGGCCTGCCCGAGTTCGTCAGCGGCCTGATCCTCATCGCGATCTTCGCCATCGAGCTCCATTGGCTGCCGTCCCAGTCATCGATCGACCCGCATTCGACGTTCGTGGAGGCGTTCCCGTACCTGATCCTGCCGGCGATCACCGTCGCCCTCACGAGCCTTGCCTACGTGGTCCGGATGACGCGGTCGAGCACCGTGGACGTCCTGCAGATGGACTACGTGCGCACGGCCAACCTCAAGGGACTGCCGCCGCGTCGCGTGCTCTTCTCGCACGTCCTGCGCAACTCGCTGCTGCCGACGATCACCGTCGTGGCCATCGGCATCGGGTGGCTCATCGGCGGACTCATCGTCACGGAGTCGGTCTACGACTACCCGGGCATCGGCCGGCTGCTGCTCTTCGCCATCCAACGCCGTGACCTCGTGCTGATCCAGGCTACGGCGCTGCTGATCGTGATCATCTACGTGGTCGCCAACCTCGTCGCCGACATCCTGTACGCGGTGCTGAACCCGCGCATCCGCTACAACTAGTTCGGGCGCGCCTCAGCGCCTGATAACGCCGGGGAGTCGTCGCCGACTCGTGGGCCGCAGTCGCTTCAATGGACGGGGCAGGCTTGCGGCAGGTCTTCCTATCCATGTCCCGAGACTCGGCGTCCGCCGACTTGCACGGCCACACGCGCCCTGCGTATCGTGGGTCGGCTACTCCAAAGCAGTGGAGGAACCTGATGGACACCCAATTGATGCTCGGCAACGAGGCGGTCGCTCGGGGGGCGTGGGAGGCCGGCGTGCAGGTCGCGGCCGCGTATCCCGGCACGCCCAGCACCGAGATCGTCACCAATCTGGCGCGCTACGACGGCGTGTACGCCGAGTGGTCCACCAACGAGAAGGTCGCCTACGAGGTGGCGTTCGGGGCCGCGATGGGCGGCGCCCGCGCCCTGACGGCGATGAAGAGCGCGGGTGGCAGCGTCGCGGCCGACCCGCTCATCAGCTCCGTCTACACGGGCGTCAACGGCGGGCTCGTGGTGTGCCTCGCCGGCGACCCAGGCATGGCCAGCGGCATGACCGAGCAGGACGACCGCTACTTCGGTCGCATGAGCAGCATGCCGATGCTCGAGCCGGCGGACAGCCAGGAGTGCTACGAGTACGCCAAGCGCGCGTTCGCGATGAGCGAGGAGTTCGACGTGCCGGTGATGGTGCGCCTGAGCATCCAGACGGCGCACCAGAAGAGCATCGTCCACTTCGACGGCGAGGTCGCGGCCGGCGAAGGCGCCGGCCCGGCCGGCCTGACGCGGCCGGCGCCCGAGCGTCGCCCTCCCGATCGCAAGACCGAGAAGTACTGCCTGCTGCCCAAGTTCTCGCGGCCGCTGCACCGCAGCCTGCTCGAGCGCGTCGAGCGTCTGCGGCAGTTCGCCGAGGCGAGCGCGGCCTCCGGCGACCTTGCCCAGGTCGTGCCCGCCGCCGGCCCCGTGCTGTTGCAGGGCGGCGGCGCCGCGAAGATCGGCGTCGTCTCCGCGGGGGCGGCGTACCTGAGCGCCCGAGAGGCGCTGCCCGGCGCCGCCTTCCTCAAGCTCGGCATGATCCATCCACTGCCCGTCGAGGCCATCCGCGCGTTCGCCCAGACCGTCGACCGGCTGCTCGTGGTCGAGGAGCTCGAGCCGTATCTGGAGGAGCAGATCCTCGCGGCCGGCATCGCGTGCGAGGGCAAGCAGTGGTTCCCGCAGTGGGGCGAGCTCACGGCAGTGCGCGTGGGCCAGGGATTCTACGCCGCCGGCCTCGACCTCCCGCGCTGGGCGGACGAGAAGGCCGCGGAGGATGCCACCGTCATTCCGCGGCCGCCCGTGCTCTGCACCGGCTGCCCGCACCGCGGCATGGCCACGGCGATGAAGAAGCTCAACCTCGACGTGCACGGCGACATCGGCTGCTACGACCTCACGACGCTGCCGCCGGTGAGCCACATGCACTCCGCAGTGGAGATGGGCGCCAGCATCCCGATGGAGCAGGGCTTCATGCGCGCCGGCGGCAGCGACACCGGCTCGCTCGCCGTCATCGGCGACTCGACGTTCTTGCACTCGGGCCTTACCGGGCTGCTGAACGCGGTGCATCAGCGCACGAACATGACGCTGCTCATCCAGGACAACAGCATCACGGCGATGACCGGCGGCCAGACCAACCCCGGCAACGAGCGCACGCTGGCCGGCGCCGAGACCAAGCCGGTCGACATCGCCGGCATCTGCAAGGCGCTCGGGGTGGAGCAGATCGAGGTCGTCGACCCGTATGACTACGAGGCATGTCTCCAGGCGCTCAAGGCCGGGCTGGCCTACGAGGGCCCGGCCGTCATCATCACCAACCGTCCGTGCATGCTGTTCCCGCGCAAGATCGGCGGCGAGGCGTTCACGGTGGACGAGGACGTGTGCAACGCCTGCCAGCAGTGCATGAAGCTCGGCTGCCCGTCGCTCTCGCACATGGAGGCCGAGCACAAGGGCCGCCACAAGGTGGCGATCGACGAGGAGACCTGCACCGGCTGCTCGCTGTGTGAGCAACTCTGCAGGCCGGGAGCCATCTCGAAGGCGAAGGCAGGTGTCGCATGAGCGCTGAGACGAGGACCGGCGGACTGGTGGCCGGTGCGGCCGCGGGGGACGCCGCCGCCCGGCACTATCACGGCGGCGTGGTCGACGACATCATGGTCGTCGGCGTCGGCGGCCAGGGCGTCATCGTGGCCGCCGCGGTCATCGCCGACACGGCGATGCTGCACGGCGGCCTCGACGTCAAGCTCTCGGAGACCCGCGGCATGAGCCAGCGCGGCGGCAGCGTGAGCTCGCACATCCGCATCGGCGAGACCGTGGTCGCGCCGAGCATCAGCCCCGGCGAGGTGGACTACCTGCTGGCGTTCGAGTCGGCCGAAGGGCTGCGCGCCACCCCGTCTGTCGTGTCGGGCGGCGTCGCCATCGTCAACACGCAGCAGATCGTGCCGCCGCTCGCCTCACAGGGTGACATGAGCTACCCGTTCGACGCAGCCGAGCGCATGGCGCAGGGCGACCGGCGCGTGATCGTCGTCGACGGTAACGGCATCGCCCAGGAGGTCGGCGACCTCAAGGTGGCGGGCATCGTCCTGGTCGGGGCGCTCTCCACGCACCTGCCGTTCGACGTCGAGACCTGGCACGCGGCGATCGTGCGCAATGTGCCGCCCAAGTGGAAGGACCTGAACTTCACCGCCTTCGCGGCGGGCCGGGAGGTAGGCGCGTGAGCGCGGCTCACGGGAAGGCGGACGCATGAGCACGACCTGCCCGGGAGGCGCGGCCGCAGGCTCACACGCCGTCGCCGCCGACGAGCGCGAGTACTTCGATCCCATCAACGAGACGCTGGAGCCCGAGGACCTGCAGGACCTGCAACTCGGGCGCCTGCAGGCCGTCGTCGCCCACTCCTACGAGAACAGCGCCACATACCGCGACTTCTGCGTGGAGGCCGGCGTCGAGCCGGCGGGCATCAAGTCCCTCGACGACATCCGCCGGCTTCCGCTCATCGACAAGGTCACCCTTCGTGACTACTACCCGGACAAGCTGCGCACCTGCGGCCTCGACAACATCATCGAGGTCCACAGCACCTCCGGCACCACCGGAAAGCCCACGCCGATCTGGGTGTCCCGGAAGGACATGGACCTCTGGCTGGAGCGCAACGCGCGGACCATGTGGATGATCGGCCTCCGTCCGGGTGACCTCCTGCAGAACATGTTCGGCTACGGCCTGCCGACCAGCATCGGCCTGCAATACGGCGCGCAGCACGCCGGCATCGGCGTGGTGCCCGCTGGCATCGGCCGCCAGGAGCTGCTCATCGACCTGATGGTCGACCTCGGCGTCACCGCCATCTGCACGACGCCGTCCTACGGCCTGTATCTGGCCGACAAGGCCCTGGAGCGCGGCATCGACCTCAGCAAAGACACCAGGTTGCGCATCGGCCTCTTCGGCGCGGAGCCGTGGCCGGAGACCGGCCGCGAGCGCCTCGCCGCGGCGATGGGCGTCGACGTGTTCAACGAGTACGGCATGGGTGAGCTTCTCGGCCCCGGCATGGCTGCCGAGTGCCCGGTCAAGCAGGGCATGCATGTCTGGTCGGACCATATCTACGTGGAGTGCATCGACCCGGTGACGCTCGAGCCGGTCGCCGACGGCGCCCCCGGCGAGCTCGTCTGGACCTCGCTCACCAGCGACTCCACGGCGATGATCCGCTACCGCAGCCACGACATCAGCTCGCTCACGTACGAGCCGTGCGCGTGCGGTCGCAGCCACCCGCGCATCGGCCGCATCACCGGGCGCAGCGACGACGCCGTTTCCGTCGGCGGCCTGGTCGTGTTCCCCAGCCAGATCGAAGAGGTGCTGCTGAAGTACGACGAGTTCGGCAGCAACTTCTGCATGGTCATCGACAACGTGAACAACCTCGACCGCCTCACGCTGCAGGTCGAGATCCGCGGGCTTGGCGAGATGAGCGACGACGCTCAGGCCGGGTTGTCTAAGGGCATCGTGACCGGCGTCAAGACCAGCGTCGGCGTGACGCCGAAGATCGAGCTGCACGCGCCCTACGCGCTGCCGCGCGACACGAGCGGCCAGGGCAAGACCGCCTGCCATCGCGTCGACGATCGAAGGAGCTGCTGACGGCGCCCTCGCCGACGGCACTTCACGGCTTCCTCGAGGACGCCGGCATCGCCCAGTGGGGTGTAGCGGCGTGCCCGGACGAGCCGTGGCCGTACGCGCCGCACCTGCCGCGCGCCGTGTCCATCGGTGTCGCGCTGACGCCGGAGATCATCGGCGTGGTGGAGCACGGTCCGACGGCGGCGTACTTCGCCGAGTACAAGCGCGTGAACGCCGTGCTCGAAGCTGCCGCACGGGGCCTGGCGGTGCTGCTGCGGGATCACGGTGCGGCGGCCGAGCCGCTCCAGCCGACGGTCGGCTACAAGTCCGACAGGGACATGACCGCGGCGGGCCTCTTCGCCCACAAGACGGCGGCGACGCAGGCTGGGCTCGGCTGGATCGGCAAGACGGCGATCTTCGTGTCGCTGCGGCTTGGGCCCTGGGTGCGCCTCGCGACCGTGTTCACCGACGCGGACCTCCCGGCCGCCGAGCCGGTCATCGAGGGCAGGTGCGGCGGGTGCCGGCGGTGCGTCGACGCGTGCCCTGCCGGCGCGGGCCGCGATGTGCGCTGGCGGGCGGGCATGCCCCGCGACGAGCTTCTCGACGTCGTCGCGTGTCTGCGAGAGACCGAGGCCAACAACGGCGCCGCCGGAGGCCTGTGCGGCGTGTGTGTCGCGGTCTGCCCGTTCGGCCGGCGGCTGCTGCGACACTGAGCCGCAGGGTGGGCGGGGCCGCGGAAGGCCCGCCCCGCCGCGATTCCAGCATCGCGGCCCTTTCCCGTATTCGGGAATGAAATCGCGTCCAGTCGTCTGGACAGACGGCCGGCATGGTTGAAGCCGGACGGGGCCGGGCGCAGGGTGGAGTCAGAAAGCGCGGGCGACCGCGCGCCCTGAAAACCCCACCGCGAAGCGAGGCGGCATCTTGAACACACAGACCACGGCGGGACCCCGGCTGGTACGTGCGCCCCGCGGCACCGAGATCAGCTGCAAGGGCTGGCAGCAGGAAGCCGCGATGCGCATGCTGATGAACAACCTCGATCCGGAGGTCGCAGAGGATCCGGATCAGCTCATCGTCTACGGCGGCGCCGGCAAGGCCGCCCGCGACTGGAACAGCTTCGACGCCATCGTCCGCACGCTGCGCCGCCTCAAGGACGACGAGACGCTGCTGGTCCAGAGCGGCAAGCCCGTCGGCGTGTTCGAGACCCATGAGATGGCGCCGCGCGTGCTCATCGCCAACGCCAACCTGGTCGGCGACTGGGCCAACTGGGACGAGTTCCGCCGGCTGGATCACCTCGGCCTCACCATGTACGGGCAGATGACGGCCGGCTCGTGGATCTACATCGGCACCCAGGGCATCCTGCAGGGTACGTACCAGACGTTCGCCGCCGCCGGGCAGAAGCACTACGGCGCCGACCTGGCCGGCAGGCTCGTCCTGACGGCCGGCCTCGGCGGCATGGGTGGCGCGCAGCCGCTGGCCGTCACCATGGCCGGCGGCGTCGCGCTCTGCGTCGAGGTCGACCCGCACCGTATCGAACGGCGTCTGGAGACCGGGTACGTCGACGTGGCGGCCTACTCGCTGGACGAGGCGCTCAAGCTCGCGGACGAGGCGGTCGCGGCGCGCAAGCCGCTCTCGATCGCCCTCCTGGGCAACGCCGCGGACGTCTATCCCGAGCTCGTCCGCCGCGGCGTCACCCCCGACCTCGTCACCGACCAGACGTCGGCGCACGACGTGCTCAACGGCTACGTGCCCAACGGCATGACGCTGGATGAGGCTCTCGTGCTGCGGCGCGAGGATCCTGACGACTACGTGCGCCGCGCCATCGCCAGCATCGTCGTCCACGTCGAGGCGATGGTCGCCCTGCAGAAGGCCGGCGCCCACACCTTCGACTACGGCAACAACATCCGCGGAGTGGCCAAAGAGGCCGGCTACGCCGACGCCTTCGCCTTCCCCGGCTTCGTGCCCGCCTACATCCGGCCGCTCTTCTGCCGCGGCAACGGCCCGTTCCGCTGGGCGGCGCTCAGCGGCGACCCGCAGGATATCGCCGTCACCGACGCCGCCCTGCTCGAGGCGTTCCCGGACAACGAGATGGTCACCCGCTGGATCAAGATGGCCGGCGAGAAGGTCCGCTTCCAGGGCCTGCCCTGCCGCATCTGCTGGCTCGAGTACGGCGAGCGCGCCAAGGCCGGCGAGATCTTCAACGATCTCGTGCGCAGCGGCAAGGTCAAGGCGCCGATCGTCATCGGCCGCGACCACCTCGACTCCGGCTCCGTCGCCAGCCCGTACCGCGAGACCGAGAGCATGATGGACGGCAGCGACGCCATCGCCGACTGGCCGATCCTCAACGCCCTGCTCAACACCGCCGCCGGCGCCAGCTGGGTCAGCTTCCATCACGGCGGCGGCGTGGGCATCGGCAAGAGCCTCCACGCCGGCATGGTCGTCGTCGCCGACGGCACCGACATGATGGGCGAGCGCCTGCGCCGCGTGCTCACTACCGACCCCGGCACGGGCGTCATGCGCCACGCCGACGCCGGCTACCCGGAGGCGATCGAGAAGGCAAGAGAGTCGGGCATCGATCTCCCCATGGTGGAGACCGACTGATGGATGCATCGCCGGTCCAACTGGACCTCGAACTCTGCAAGGCCTGCGGCATCTGCATCGAGCTGTGCCCGGACAAGGTCTTCGACCGCGACAAGCGCGGGTACCCGGTACTGGCGCGGCCGGAGGAGTGCAGCCAGTGCCTGCTCTGCGAGGTGCACTGTCCGGACTTCGCCATCGAGGTCAGGCGGCGCGAGCGGAAGGTCAAAGAGCCGACGGTCGCGCGCGAGGATCTGATCGCCGCGACCAGCGGCGCCCAGTCGTCCGACGAGGCCTGCGGCCATGACGGGGAGGATTGAGATGGCCGCCACCACCAAGTCCGCCGCGCCGCCGCGCGCCATCCTGCTCCAGGGCAACGAGGCGGTCGCCGAAGGCGCCATAGCCGCCGGCGCCCGCTTCTTCGCCGGCTACCCGATCACCCCGTCCACCGAGATCGCCGAGGTGCTGAGCCGCCGGCTTCCCGAGGTCGGCGGTACGTTCATCCAGATGGAGGACGAGATCGCCAGCATCGCCGCCGTCTGCGGCGCATCCCTGGCGGGGACCAAGGCGCTCACGGCCACCTCCGGCCCGGGCTTCAGCCTCATGCAGGAGATGATCGGCTTCGCTACGATGGCGCAGATCCCGTGCGTGGTCGTCGACGTCATGCGCGGCGGGCCGAGCACGGGCCTGCCGACCGAGCCCGCACAGGGCGACGTCATGCAAGCCCGCTGGGGCACGCACGGCGAGCACTCGGTGATCGCCCTCGTCCCCAGCAGCGTCGAGGAGTGCTACACGCTCACCGTCGAGGCGTTCAACCTCTCCGAGCAGTATCGCACGCCGGTCATCGTCCTCTCGGACGCGCTCATCGGCCACATGCGCGAGGCCGTCATCCTGCCGGAGCCGGGCACGCTGCGGATCGCCGAGCGCGGCACCCCCGACTGCGAGCCCGAAGACTACGACACGGTGACGAGCACGCTGGACAACATCTTGCCGCGCCCGCCGCTCGGCTCGCCGTTCAAGGTCCACGTCACCGGCCTCGTCTACAACCGCCGCAGCGGCTCGCCGGACACGAGCGACCCGGCCGCGGCCGCCGACCTCGGCCGGTACCTGCGCGAGAAGATCTACCACCACCGCGACGCGATCGTCCGCGTCGAGGAGGTCGAGATGCACGGAGCCGAGGTCGCGATCTTCGCCTACGGCTCCGTCGCCCGCTCGGCCATGGCTGTGGTGCGCAAGCTGCGCGCTGAGGGCGTCCCGATCGGGCTGGTCCGGCCGATCACGCTGTGGCCGTTCCCGACGCTGTCCGTCGAGCGCATGGCCGAGCAGGTCCGCACGGTCATCGTGCCCGAGATGAACATCAGGCAGATGAGCTGGGAGGTCCAGGCGGCGGTACGCGGCCGGGCCAAGGTCGTGGACTACGGGCGGGTGGACGGCAAGCTCATCACGCCGGACGAGATCCTCGAGCTCGTCAAACCGGAGTTCTACTACCATAGCTGGGAGGACGCATGAGCGCCCTGGTCGACGAGCAGAAGCTCGAAGCATCCCCGACGGGCGACTACAAGCTGCCGCGCATCAAGCCGCACACCACGTCGGAGATCAAGCAGCACCTGCGCGCCACCAAGACGCTGTGGTGCCCGGGCTGTTCCAACGGCACGATCACCCGGGCGCTCATCGACGCGATCCTCGGTCTCGAGCTCGATCCGGACAAGGTCGTCGTGGTGGCCGGCATCGGCTGCAGCGGCCGCATCAGCGCCTACTTGGACTACTCGACGGTGCACACGGCGCACGGCCGTGCTCTGGCCGTGGCGACGGGCGTCAAGGCGGCCGACCCGTCACTGCACGTGATCGTCGCCATGGGCGACGGCGACAGCTCCGCCATCGGCGGCAACCACTTCATCCACGCGGCGCGGCGCAACATCGACCTCACCGCGCTGGTCTTCAACAACTCGATCTACGGCATGACCGGCGGCCAGATGAGCCCGACGACGCACCTCGGCGACAAGTCGACGACGAGTGTGTACGGCAACGTCGAGCCGGCGTTCGATCTCTGCGAGCTGGCGCATGCCGCGGGAGCCACCTACGTGGCCCGCGGCACCTCCTGGGGCTACCAGCAGCTCGTCAACGTGCTCGCCGGCGGCATCGCCCATCGAGGGTTCTCCATGGTGGAGGCGATGTCGATCTGCCCCATCTACTACGGACGCTTCAACCTCACCTCCGACCCGGCGGAGTTCCTCAAGAGCCAGAAGGAGCACGCCGTGCAGGTGGACAAGTTCGCCGAGGGAGAGACGCGCAGCCACGACCACTACCCGGTCGGCCTGCTGCACCACCGCGAGCGCGAGGAGTTCGTCACCGCGCTGAGGGGGCTGCGAGAGCGCGCGAAGGAGGCCGACAATGGCTGAGCGGGCCGGCACAGGCGCCGTCCCGGCCGCGACCGACGGCGCCCCGGCCGCGCGTGTGGAGATTCGCTTCTCCGGCTCCGGCGGCCAGGGCATCCTGCTGGCCGCGGCGATCATCGCGGAGGCCGCCGCCGCCCTCGGCAGGAACGTGGTGCAGACGCAGAGCTACGGCCCCGAGGCTCGCGGCGGCGCCTCCAAGGCCGAGGTCATCGTCGCGAGCGGGCCGATCGACTACCCGGAGGTGCAGCAGCCGGGCGTGAGCCTCGTGCTCTCGCAGGCCGCCTACGACAAGTACGCGGCCGACACGCGGCCCGGAGGCCTGCTGATCTACGACTCCGGGCTGGTCGAGCCCGACCCCGACGACGCCTCCGTCGTCCGCTGCGGCCTGCCGTTCACGCAGGTCGCCTCCGACGACCTCGGCAAGAAGGTCGTCACCAACATCGTCGCGGTCGGTGCGCTGGCGCGTGTCAGCGGGGTGCTCCCGGTCGACGCGGTTCGCGACGCGGTGCTGAGCCGCGTGCCGGCGCGTTTCAAAGAACTCAACGGGCAGGCCTTCGACCTCGGACTGCGGCTCGGCCAGGAGGCTCTCGCCATGCTCGACACTCCGTCCGCAAGCCGGACCTCGTAGACTAGGCGGCGGCATGGACCTCCTCGAACACCAGGGAAAGCAGCTCTTCGCCGAGGCCGGCCTGCCCGTGCTGCCGTCGGTCGTCGCGCGGACGCCCCAAGAGGCGCGCCGCGCCGCCGGGCAGCTCGGGCCGCGGGTCTGCGTCAAGGCGCAGACCAAGACCGGCGGCCGCGGCAAGGCCGGCGGCATCCGCGTGTGCGGCACGGCCGTCGAGGTCGAGGCTGCGGCGGCCGACATCCTCGCCATGACCATCCACGGCCATCCTGTCGAGGCGCTGCTCGTCGAGCGCGCCGTCGACATCGCGCGCGAGCTCTACCTCGCGATCACCGTCTCACGCGAGGTCCGTGGCCCGATGCTGATCTTCGCGCGGGAGGGCGGCGTGGACATCGAGGAGCTCGCGAAGCGGGCCCCCGACGCCATCGTGCGCCGCCCCATCGACCCGCTGCTCGGCCTGCTCGAGTACCAGGTGCGCGACGTGGTCGACGCGGCGGCGTTCGGCCCCGACGACCCGGGCGGCACGGGCGCCGGCAAGGCGCTCGCGGAAGCCGCGCGGTCGCTCTGGCGGCTGTATCGCGACCGCGACTGCACGCTCGCCGAGGTCAATCCGCTCGTCCTCACCACGGGTGGCGAGGTGATCTGCCTGGACAGCAAGGTGACCGTGGACGAGAACGCGTTTTACCGGCACCCCGACGTGGTGCCGCCGCCGCCCGAGGACGATCGCGAGGCCAAGGCTCGCGCGGCGGGCCTCGCCTTCGTCCCGCTGGACGGCGACATCGGCGTCATCGGCAACGGCGCCGGCCTCGTGATGAGCACCATCGACCAGATCGCCGGCGCCGGCGGCAGGGCCGCCGACTTCTGCGACATCGGCGGCGGCGCCCGCTCAGAGGTCGCGCAAGCGGCCCTCGAGGCGCTGTTCGCCGGGCCGCCGGTCGCCGCCGTGCTCGTCAACATCTTCGGCGGCATCACCCGCTGCGAGGACGTCGCCAGGGGCCTCGTCGAGGCCATCAAGGCCGCCCGCGTGGACGCGCCCGTCGTGGTGCGCCTGGACGGCAACGCCGCAGAGGAGGGCCACGCCGTGCTCGAGGCCGCGGCCCTTCCTAACGTCACTCTGGCCCTTGATCCGGACGAAGCCGTGCGGCTCGTGGTCGACATCGCGCGCAAGCGCGCGGCCGCTCCGGCTGCCGAGACGGCTGTCGTCGCCCCCCCCGACGGAGCCGAGGCCTGATGTCCATCCTCATCGACAACGCCAGCCGCGTGCTCGTCCAGGGCATCACCGGTCGCGAGGGCGCGTTCCACACCGGACGCATGCTCGCCTCGGGCACCAACGTGGTCGCCGGCGTGACGCCGGGACACACCGGCGAGACCGTCGACGGCGTGCCCGTGTTCGACAGCGTCCACGAGGCCGTCGCCCACATCCGCGCCGACGTCGCCGTGATCTTCGTGCCGGCGCCGCGGGCGCGCGACGCGCTGTTCGAGGCGGCCGACGCCGGCATCAAGCTCATCATCTGCATCACCGAGGGCATCCCGGTGCGCGACATGGCGGAGGTCATGGCACATCTGCCGCGGCGCGAGGCCAGGCTCATCGGCCCCAACTGCCCCGGGCTCATCACGCCGGCCCGCTGCAGCGCCGGCATCATGCCGTCGGAGATCTTCATGCCCGGCGCCGCCGGCGTGGTCTCGCGCTCGGGCACGCTCACGTACGAGGTCGTGCACGAGCTCACGCAGGCCGGCATCGGCCAGTCCACCGCCGTCGGCATGGGCGGCGACGCCGTCCACGGCATCGGCTTCATCGAGTGCCTCACACTGTTCGAGGCCGACCGAGAGACCGAGGGCGTCGCGCTCATCGGTGAGATTGGCGGCGACGATGAGGAGCGGGCGGCGCAGTTCATCCACGACCACATGACCAAGCCGGTCGTCGCGTACGTGGCTGGCCACAGCGCGCCCCCCGGCCGGCGGATGGGCCATGCCGGCGCCATCGTGGAGGGCACGTCCGGCACGGCCGCCACCAAGGCGGCCGCTCTCGAGGCGGCCGGCATCCCGGTGGCGGCCTCACCGTCCGAGCTCGCGCGCCTGCTCGGAGAGGCCATCAAGAGGAGAAGGACCACATGACGCAGC
>Ga0302322_100002169_pt1 | contig 16530 bp, 12 predicted proteins | sample Fen_T0_2_FD_203757 | JGI IMG/M metagenome (GOLD analysis project Ga0302322, IMG submission 203757) | Peat permafrost microbial communities from Stordalen Mire near Abisko, Sweden - Fen_T0_2 | ecosystem: Environmental > Terrestrial > Soil > Wetlands > Permafrost | place: Sweden: Abisko... | reverse complement strand
GCGATGGCGACGGCTCCCACTTCATGGACCAGGAGACCTACGAGACCCACACCCTGGGCACCTTCCTCATGGGAGATGCCCTGAATTACCTCACCGAAGGCCTCATCATCACGATCCAGAAGTTCAACGGCAACCCCATCGGCCTGCAGATGCCCACCACGGTGGAACTGGCCGTGACCTACACAGAGCCCGGCGCCCGGGGCGACACGGCCAGCGGCAATGTCACCAAGCCCGCCAAGCTGGAGACCGGCATCGAGATCAAGGTGCCCCTCTTCATCAAGGAGGGCGAAAAGGTGAAGGTCAGCACCGAAACCGGCGAATTCGGGGGCCGGGCCTAATGCTGAGCGAGGGGGACCGCCTGCTCCCTGCGGTCGCGCTGCGTCCCCCTTGCGCTCCCCACGCGCCTTCTCCGTTCCCGGCGCCGTTGAGCTGTGGGAAGGCTGTCGCGTGACCCGTAAGTTCCGCCTCGGCCAGAGCCGGGAGGCCCAGGACATGGACCACCGGGAGGCCTACTCGCGGGAGCGGGGGGGCGAGAGCAAGCGACGCCAGCGCCATGCCGAGCGCCTGGAGACGGGGATCGAGTCGCACGATTCGGAATCCCTGCTGCAGCTCCCGGACGCCGGCCCCTGGCTGCACCTGCCCGAGGCCACCCTCATCCAGCGGCACAGCCAGTGGGTGGACCTGGAGCTGGCAGATCGGAGCGTCCTGCGTGCCACCCTGGGCGGCAAACTCAAGGGCGTGCGCCTCGTCTGCGGGGACCGGGTCCGCTACTCGGTGGTTCCGGTCGAGCCGGATGACCCGAGGTTCCCGGCTCCAGTCAACCTCCGGGGCGAAGGCGGTTCGCCCGAGGCTCAGGTGGTGGCAGTCATGCCGCGGAAATCCCTGCTCAAACGGGGTGGCATCGATGACCGCGAGCCCTGGCAGCTCATCTGTGCGAATGCGGACGAGCTATGGATCTGCGCGGCCGTGGTAGACCCCCCCCTGCGCCCAGGCCTGCTGGAGAGGGCCCAGGTGCTCGCCCTGGACGCTGGGCTCGCCTTCCGCGTGATCGTCACCAAGCGGGACCGGGCCGCAAAAAAGGACCCCCTTCCCGAGCTGGATCCCCTGCGCGAACAGGGGGTCGCCATCCATGAGACCTCCGCCCTGAAGGACGAGGGTGTCGAACCCCTGCGCCGACTGATCGCAGGGCGGGTGGTGGTGCTGCTGGGCCATAGCGGCGTGGGCAAGAGTACCCTCGTGAACGTCCTCCAACCCGAGATGGCGCTGAAGACCGGCGGCCTGACCCGGTTCGGCACCGGCAAGCAGACGACGACCGCGGCTCGCTGGTTGGCCCTTGGTTCAGGAGGCACCCTGGTGGACACGCCGGGCATCCGCACCCTCAGCGTGCGTGGTTTCGACCGCGCCCTGCTGGAAAAGGTCTTCCTGGAGTTTCCGGCCGAGGTGCTCGAAGACCCCCTTGCCTTCGATGCGGAAGACGAGGCCACCCTGGACCGGCTCGAGCTGGACTACCCCGAGCGCCTGCAGAGCCTCCAGCGGCTCTGGCAGGAGATGGACGATCGGAACCCGAACCAGAATGTGTGGCGGTAGGCCATGCAGGATCGGATGCAAACACCGTCCAAGCTCCTCGATCTTTTCTACGGGGCGGTCTTCGGCACCCTCTTCCCGCTCTTCCACTTCGCGGCCCGCTCCTTCGCCCGACGGGAGCGCGGCCACGATATCGCCGACCAGATCGCCAACGCCTTCATGGATCTCCAGCCCAGGTACCTGGATGCGATCCTTGGCAACACCGCGCAGGTGATGGGGCTGAGGCCGACCCATCCGCTGGTCGAGCGCACGTCGCGGGACATGGTCCGGCAGCATGCCAGGGCCTGGGTGGACTTCTTCTTCTTTGGCCAGCGGCCCGTGGAGGAAGCCCTGGCTCAGTTCGCCGGCCTGGCTGGCCTCGGCCATCTCGACGCCGCCATCGCCGATGGCAAGGGCGTGATCCTGCTCACGGCCCATGCGGGGAACTTCGAGCTCGGTGGCATCCTGCTGCGATCCCGCAACCTCAAGGTCCACGCAGTCTACAAGCCCGATCACTTCAAGGCGGTGGAGCGGCTGCGGGAGGGCATGCGCGCCCAGGGTGGCGTGGTGGGCATTCCCGTGGATGGCGTGGGCTTCTCGACCCTCCCCCTGGTCAAGCTGCTTAGGGAAGGGGCCCTGGTCGGCATGCAGGGAGACCGGGACTTCAGCCTCAATGGCGTGTCCGTGCCCTTCTTCGGCCGCAACGTACCCTTTCCCCGGGGGCCTTGGGAACTGGCGGCCATGACCGGCGCACCCATCATCACGAGCTTCTTCTACGCCGACGAGGAGCGCCGGTTCCACGCCCACTTCGGGGAGCCCATCCGGATCCAGGGAGGCCGGGGCGAGCGCATGGCGTCCATCGAGGCCGGGATCCAAGCTTACGTAGCTGATCTGGAAGCCCTGATCCGCCGCCATCCCAGCCAGTGGTACTGCTTTTACCCCTTCTGGGACGATCCGGCCCGAGTTGCGCCATAAGCAGATCAGGGCTTTGCCTCGATCTGCGCGGGCCCCCGGAGAGGCTGTCCACCTCGCACCTTGTCCCCAGTCATAGGATGTTTGGCCTAAACTTAGGCTTCCCGGTGTGTCCCGGTTCCATCAAGGAGTTCCACCCATGCGCGGCGCCCTCCCAATGATTCTCGTCCTCACCGCGGCCGTCGGCTGCCAATCCAAAAAATCGGATGCCATCGTGGCCGCCCCGATCTCTGGCGCGATGCCCGCGGGCGCTCCGGCTCCCGGCCAGGGCATCAGCGGCAAGGTGCTGGAACGGATCGACGCCGCCCCCTACTGCTACCTGCGCCTCCAGACCGCCCAGGGCGAAGTCTGGGCCGCGGTGCCGGAAGCCAAGATCGAGAAGGGCACGGACGTCACCATCGCCAATCCGATGCTCATGAACAACTTCGAATCCAAGACACTGAACCGGACCTTTGCCGTGGTCTACTTCGGCACCCTGGCCCCCGCAGGCGGGGCCACGGCCGCCCCCCCCGCGGCACCCGCGGCTGGCGCGCCCGCGCCGATGGGCACACCCCCACCCGCTCCCATGGAAGCCGGCAAGGTCGACAAGGCCACGGGCGCCGATGCCCACACCGTGGCGGATGTCTGGGCGAAGAAGGCCAGCCTGAAGGAGAAGACCGTCAGCATCCGCGGCAAGGTGGTGAAGTACAACCCCGGCGTCATGGGGAAAAACTGGCTGCACCTGCAGGACGGCAGCGGCGACGCCGGCAAGGGCACCCACGACATCACCGTCACCAGCCAGGATCCGGCGGCCAAGGGCGACGTGGTGACGATCAAGGGCGTCGTCAAGTTGGACAAGGATTTCGGCGCCGGCTACACCTATGCCGTCATCGTGGAAGAGGCGAAGGTGGTCAAGAAATAGGCCTCAGGCCAGGATTCTGTGCACGCGGGCGTCTTCGGGCGCCCGCGTGTTCTTTGATACCAGGTGGAGCTTCAGCACTTCGAAGTTGGCGCTCAGGTCGAAATCCCTCGGCATGATGTAACTGGGGTGCCGGGCAATCACCCCGCGCCGGTTGATTCCACCGGTTGCGCCCAGGATGGGCTGCACGGGGAAGCCCACCTGGTAGAAGGCCCTGGCGATGAGGGCCGAGCAGATGACCTCCCGACTGCTGGAGCTACCCAGATACAAAGGGCGTCTTCGCCAGCGCACCGGAAGCAGGTGGAAGGGCGTGAGGTAGCGGCCCAGGTCGAAGATGTTGCGCTGGTCATAGCGCAGGCCCAGATGCCGGATCATCTCCGCCACCACCCGCTCCACGTCCTCCTGGGCCAGCCCCTGGGGACGGCAGATCCGCAGGTTGAAGTCGCCGTACCAGGCCACCGGCTTCACTTGCACCCCATCTGCCATATCGCTTTCCAGGATCAGGTGGGCGGCCTCGGCGCCGAATTCCTTGAGAGCCGCCTCCGCATGAGGGCCGCCCCAGCGCAGCAGGGCGTCACCGATGTACATGGCCGCATGGCTCCAGGAACTCTGGGTGAGGGTCATGATCATGCGGCTGATGCGGGACTTGCCTTCCACCAGCACGACATCACCCGGCCGGAGTTCCATCCGCATGCGGTCCACATCGTTGGGCACCCGCCGCTGGTAGGTGGGCAGCTCGGCTGTTAGGTAGTTCACCAGCCTGCGGTTCAGCGCATCGTGGAGGAACATGGTCCCCCCTCCCCCCAGCTAGACCGCGGCTGGAACAGCGACCAGTTCCTTCGCCCAGGCAGCGACGGTGCGGACGCCCCTGGGCGGCTGCAGGGCCTTCTGGTAGCGCCGGAGCTCGCCATCGTGGTTGACGATGAAGTCACTCTCTTCCGCGAAATTCGTGATGGGCAGCCAGGCGGTCGCAGCCCGACCCAGGTCCGAAGGCTCTACCTCCAGCACCAGGCTGAAGGGGGCGGCCTTCAGGGTCTGCGCCAGCAGCCCGCTTTCCTTGGCGCTGGTGAAAGCGTCGTCGTGCAGGAGCACCACAGCCTTGACCTCACCCTGCTGAACCTTGGCGAGCAATTCCTCGAGGGCCCCGAACCGGAAGCCCCGCTCGGTGAAGCCCCGGCGGTTCAAGATGCCATCGGCGCTGGTCTGGTACTTGGGCAGCACCACGGGCACGGTCCTGTCCCCGCTGCCATAGCGCAGGTCCGGGGTGGAGGCCAACTCACCCAGGCGCTGGGCGGCGTCGCAGCCGAAGGTGCCCTGGCCAATAACGGCCACAGCTCCCGCGGCCTGCAGTGCCTCGCGAATGGTCTCAGGAGATGTCGGCGCGCCCTTCAGGGAGGGCAGCGGCGCCTGGCCCTTGCGGTTGTAGCGCGGGTAGGCGTAGCGCTCCTCGTCGCTGATGAAGTGAGTCGTTTCCTTCCCGTCCAGAGGCCGGGGCCGGAAGCGATGGATCTGGTTGCCTTCGTGGTCGATCCAGATGGGATTGCCCAGGGCGGAGTGGCGGCTAATGGAGGGGGCGCTCTTGAGGTACCAGACCCGCTTCTTGAAACGGAAATCGCGGCTCGTCAGGGCGCCCACGGGGCACAGGTCCACCACGTTCCCCGCGAAGGGGTTCTGGTCCATGCTCTTGCCCGTGTAGGAAGTGACTTCAAGGTGCGATCCCCGCTGGGCCACGGTCAGCTCGCCGCCACCGCTGATCTCGCGGGTGAAGCGCACGCAGCGGGTGCAGTGGATGCAGCGGTTCTTGTCGATGACGATCTTGGCGCCCAGATCCTCGTAGCGGTAGCGGCGCTTCACCTCGGCCATGCGGGAGTCGCCGCTGCCGTAGTGGTAGGAATAGTCCTGCAGCTTGCACTCGCCCGCCTGGTCGCAGATGGGGCAGTCCAGCGGATGGTTGATGAGCAGGAACTCCATCACCCCGGCCCGGGCATCGGCCACGGCGGGGGTGTTGGTGAAGACCTCCATCACCACGGCCTCGGGATTGTCCTTCGGCGCCGGTGGCACCGTGGTGGTGCAGCTGGTGGCGAGCTTGGGCTGGCCCTTGATCTCCACCAGACACATGCGGCAGGTGGCCACGGGCGAGAGCGCCGGGTGGTAGCAGTAGTGGGGGATGTCGATGCCGACCGTGCGGCAGGCATCCAGCACGAGGGTGCCGGGGGTCACGCTCAGTTCAACATCGTTGATCTTGATGGTCGGCATGGGCCCGCTCCAGGCCTTCCAGGATGGGGCTTGGGCCCTGGGACGTAAAGGTGGGGCTGTTCAACCCCTTCCGACGGCCCCTACGATGCAGCGCCGGCAGAAGTCCAGGAAATCCTCCAGATCCGGGATGTTCACGTTCACTGTGGCGGGAATCACATTCGGGATGACCACCCGTCGGCGCAGCTCGCCCGTGGCTTCCAGGGAGAAGACAAACCAGGCGAGGCGATCCGCCTCGGAGGACAGGGTGAGGCTCACCAGTTTGGTCTCGAAGAACAGGTCGGGCGCCCCGCCATCCTCGGGTGTCTTCCAGTCCGGAATGTGCCCCCGCTTGACGAATTCGGCCTTCAGTTGCTCCAACGTATGCTGGGCCGTGAACTGGACTTCGACCTGGACTTCCATCGCGCCCTCCCATCCCCCACCTTTTCGGCCAGAACCAGGGGAAGCCAAAGCCTGGACATCCGGCCCTTCTAAATGGGCCTGGGACATGGGAAAATCAAGGGTTCAGGGGGCGGGCATGCCGACGGCATTGATCTCAGTGTATGACAAGGTGGGACTGCTTCCGTTGGCGGAAGGGTTGCTGGCCTTGGGCTGGCGGATCCTGGCCACGGGCGGCACCCTCCGGACCTTGCAGGAGGCCAAGCTCGAGGCTTTGGAAGTGGCTGCCTACACCGGCGCCCCGGAATGCTTCGACGGCCGGGTCAAGACTCTGCACCCACGCATCCATGGCGGTCTGCTCTACCGGCGCGACCTGACCGACCACGTCGCGGACGCCAAGGCCCAGGGCATCGAGCCCATCGATCTGGTGGTGATCAACCTCTACCCCTTTGAGGCCACCATCGCCCGGGAAGGCGTGACCGCCGCCGAAGCCATCGAGCAGATCGATATCGGCGGTCCGAGCATGATCCGCAGCGGCTCGAAGAACCATGCCTCGGTCACGGTCCTCACGGATCCGGGCCAGTACGGCCCCTTCCTCGAGAAGCTGCAGTCGGGAACCTGGAGCCTGGAGGACCGCCGGCACTGCGCCCTGGAGGCCTTCCGCCGGACCGCCGCCTACGATGCGGCCATTTCGGGCTGGATGGAGCGGGAGCTGACCGCCAAGAAGTCCCCGGACCTGCCCCACCACCTCTGCCTGAACCTGGTCCAGAAGCAGGGGCTCCGATACGGCGAGAACCCCCACCAGCCCGCGGCCTTCTATGTGGAACCTGGGCACCGGGCCGAGGGCATGGCCGCCTGCCAGCAGCACCAGGGGAAGGAGCTCAGCTTCAACAACCTGCTGGATGCCGACGCCTGCGCCCGCCTGGTCTGGCAGTTCCCGGCCCCGGCCTGCGTCATCGTCAAACACAACAACCCCTGCGGCGTGGGCCAGGGCCCTCACGCCCTGGAAGCCTTCATGCGCGCCCAGGCGGGTGATCCCGTCAGCGCCTTCGGCGGCATCGTGGCCTTCAACCGCCCGGTCGGCGTCGAGGTGGCCCACATCATGGCCCAGAACTTCTGGGAGGTGATCCTGGCTCCAGCCTTCACGGGCGAAGCCCTGGAGGTCTTCGCGGCGAAAAAGCAGCTCCGCATCCTGCAGACACCCGACCGCTGGCCCCAGAGCGCCGAGGGCCTGGATAGCCGGTCCATCGGTGGCGGGTACCTGGTCCAGAAGGCCGATGATGCCTTCGCCCCCTTCGAGGAATGGGAGGTGAAGGCCACTGGCTCAGGCCTCAAGCCCAGCCCCGAGGATCTGCAGTTGGCCCAGCGCGTGGCCAAGGCCGTGAAGTCCAACGCCATCGTGCTGGTGAAGGACGGCGCCACCGTGGGCATCGGTGCGGGCCAGATGAGCCGCGTGGATTCCGTCGAGATCGCCTGCCGCAAGGCCGGCGAGCGTGCCCGGGGCGCCGTGCTCGGCAGCGATGCGTTCTTCCCCTTCGCGGACGGACTGGAGGTGGCCGCCAGCCACGGCGTCTCCGCCTTCGTCGAGCCCGGCGGCAGCCTCCGGGACAACGAAGTCATCGCCGCCGCCCAGAAGCTCGGCGTGTGGCTGTTCTTCACCGGGATGAGACACTTCCGTCACTAATACCGTCCGGGGTTCCTCCCTGCGCGCACACCCCCGGGCAGAGCCCGTTCCGCCCTTCTTGCTCCTCCCGATTGTTCGATGCATTGGAACCACCATGAAGACTTCTGAACTCCGCCAGCGTTTCCTTCAGTACTTCGAGCGTCAGGGGCACCGCAGGGTGGCTTCCAGCGCGGTGATCGGGCCGGCGGATGATCCCACGGTCATGTGGACAAACTCGGGGATGATCCAGTTCAAGGATGTGTTCCTGGGCAAGGAGAACCGCGACTACAGCCGCGCCACCAGCAGCCAGAAATGCCTCCGCGCGGGCGGCAAGCACAACGACCTCGACATGGTGGGCTTCACGGCCCGCCACCACACCTTCTTCGAGATGCTGGGCAACTTCAGCTTCGGTGACTACTTCAAGGCCGATGCCATCCGCTTCGCCTGGGAGTTCGTCACGGGCCCCGTGGACCAGGGCTGTCTGGCCCTGGATCCGTCGAAGATGTGGATCACCGTCTTCGAGGGTGCCGACGGTGTGCCCGCTGACACCGAGGCCGAGGACCTGTGGAAGGCCGCCGGCGTGCCGCCCGAGCGCATCATGCGCTTCGGCAAGAAAGACAACTTCTGGCAGATGGGCGATACCGGCCCCTGCGGACCCTGCTCGGAGATGCACTACGACCGCGGTGCCCACCTCCCCGGCGACGCCACCCCCAACGGCGAGGGTGATCGGGTGATGGAGATCTGGAACCTGGTCTTCATGCAGTACGAACGCAATTCGAAGGGCGTGCTCGCGCCGCTCCCCAAGCCCAGCATCGACACGGGCATGGGCCTGGAGCGCACGGCCAGCATCCTCCAGGGCGTGGACACCAACTACGAGATTGATCTGTTCGCGCCCATCTTCGAGGCCATCTGGAAGGCCGCCAAGGTCAATCCCGAGGACCGCAAGGAGCACGCAAACCGCACCGCCTCCCAGGTCGTGGCCGACCACATCCGCGCCGCGACCTTCATGTGTTACGACGGCGTGGTCCCCAGCAACGAGGGCCGTGGCTATGTGCTGCGCAAGATCGTGCGCCGGGCCCTGCGCTTCGGGCGGAAGCTCGGCATTGAGGGCCTCTTCTTCGCGGAGCTGGCCCCGGCGGTCTTCCAGGCCATGGGCGATCAGTACCCCGAACTGCTCGCCGAGCTGGGCCGCATCCAGAAGTCCCTCCACCGGGAGGAGCAGCAGTTCAGCCAGACCCTCTCGGCGGGCCTGAAGATCCTGGAAGCCAGTGATGTCACCAAGGGCACCCTGGCCGGTTCGGACATCTTCCGCCTCTACGATACCTACGGCTTCCCCGTGGACCTGGTGGAAGACTGGTGCCGCGAGCGGGGCATCACCGCTGATCTGGTGGGCTTCGAGCAGGAGCTGAACGCCCAACGCGTCCGCGCGCGGGCCGCCATGAAGACCCATGACCTCCGCCTGGCGGGGGACCTCGCCATCCTGGCGGAACTGCCGCCCACCCGCTTCACGGGCTACGACCACCTGGAAAGCCAGGCTCACGTGGTGGCCCTCTTCGATGCGGGCCACCACCGGGTGAAGCAGCTGACGGGCGAGGGTTTTGTCCTCCTGGACCGCACGCCCTTCTACGCCCTATCCGGCGGGCAAGTCGGCGACACAGGCCAGCTGCGCTTCGAGACTGGCCATGCGGAGGTGCTGGATTGCACGGCCCCGGCCCAGAAACGGCATCTGCACAAGGTCGTGGTCACTGGCACCCTGGTGGAGAACATGACGGTTAATGCCCTCGTGCATCCGATCCGCCGGCGTCGGATCCGCGCCCACCACACGGCCACACACCTGCTGCATGCGGCCCTTCGGGAAGTGCTGGGCACCCACGTCAAGCAGGCGGGCAGCGTGGTGGATGCGGCCAGGCTCCGCTTCGACTTCACCCATTTCGCACCGCTGGAGCCGGCCCAGATCGCCGAGATCGAGCGGCTGGCCTCCCGTCAGGCCCTGAAATCCGCAGACACGGAAGTCCGGGAGATGGACATCGAGGAGGCGCTGGCCTCCGGCGCCATGGCGCTCTTCGGTGAGAAGTACGGCGATGTGGTGCGGGTGGTGCAGGTGCCCGGCTTCTCCACGGAGCTCTGCGGCGGTACCCATGTCCCGAACACCGGCGAGATCGGCGTGGTGAAGATCATCTCCGAAGGCGCCGTGGCCGCGGGCGTCCGGCGCATCGAGGCCGTGGCCGGAGAAATGGCCCTGGAGCTCCTGCAGGCCGATGAAGCGCTCCTTCACGGGCTGGCGCGGCAGGCCAATGCCAGCCGGGACGTCCTGCCCGAGTGGCTGACGGCCAAGGATCACCGTATTGCCCAGCTGGAACGGGATCTGAAAGAGGCCAAGCTGAAAGCCGCCGGCGGCGGGGGCAGCGCCGAACAGGTGGAGCAGGTGAAGGGCGTCACCCTGGTGACCGCCGTGGTTGAAGGGCTCGAGGGGAATGCCCTGCGCGAGTTCATGGACCAGGTACGCACCCGGCATCACAGTGCCGTCATCGTGCTGGCTTCCAAGGTTGCCGAAGACAAGGTCGCGGCCCTTGTGGCCGTGTCCGCGGACCTGCCCTACGATGCGGGCGCCCTGTTCAAGACCATGCTCCCGGCCCTGAACGGGCGGGGCGGCGGCAAGAAGGATCTCGCCCAGGGCGGCGGCACCAACCCGGCGGGCCTGCCCGAAGCCCTGGCGACCCTCCGGAACGCCCTCTAGGATCGTAGCCGCAGCGGCGCGGCGGCTACTTCGCCGCAGCGCCGCCCTTCTCGTGGCAGCCGAGGCAGGTGGCCAGCTTGGTGTCGGGACTGCGCCAGTAGACGCTGTCCTGATTGCCGAATTCTTTCTGCAAATCGGTCGGCACCCGGCCCCAGTAGAAAGCGAAGGCCGTGGTGCCATCGGCCTTGGTCTCCTTCATGTAGAGGGGCCCCGGCTCGGTGCTGGGCTTGCCCTTGTCATCCGTGAAGGTGGACATCACCGCATAGGCCCCTGGGGGCAGGGGCTTGCCGGCCTTGTAGGCATCGATGCCCGAGGCTGAAACCCAGACCCGGCGCCAGCGATCACCATGAGCCTTGCTGCGCTCTGGGGCGGACTCGGCCGGCTCCAGGCTGGCGTAGTCCAGGGCGCGGATCGGCAGCTCTGCCTCCACGTCATTTCGCTTGGCTTTGTCGGCCTCGGCGGCGGCCCGGTTGGTCTCTTCGTTGCCGAAGACCATGATGCCACCCAGCTTGCCGCTGAAACCCCAGCAACCCAGCCAGATCAGCCCCACGAGCAGGCCCGGCGCCCCCACACCCCGCTCCCAGAACCGGCGGCCCGCATGATGGCGGTGCTCCCCACCACCCGCGGCGGTGCTGTAATCCCGGCGCCAGATCCGCCAGAGGATGAAGACACAGACGCCCCCGACCAGGAAGCCCGCCAGGGCCGCCAGGATGTGGAACTCCAGCATCCGCTGGAGCACCTGTTTTTCATTGAGGATCACCGGGAGATACCCGGAAGGCGTGATGAGGTTGATCTGGCGCCCCCAGACCAGCCCGCTGAACAGGGCCACGGTGCTGGCGAGCCAGCCGAGGATGGCGATGAAGAAGGAGGTGGCCACCAGGAGCCGCCCCTGCCGGGGATGGAAGGAGGCCAGCATGGCCACCGGGAGCACAGCTATCAGACCCAGGGGGATGTGGACAAAGGCCGGGTGTTCCCGCGCGATGAATTCGATCAGGGGAGAGGCAGACATGAGGCTCCTGGATCAGAAGACGCGGGTCACATTGAACCCGATGGACCAATTGGCCGAGGGGCGGGGACCGCCACCGTAGTCGCCGCTCATCACCTGATTGGGAGTCGTGCCGCTGGCGTTGGTGCCGAACACCGTGAAGCGGTGCTTGAAGGTCTTGTAGGATACGCCAGCCGCAAAGCCGTTCTGGTAGGTGCTGCCGTCGGTGATGCCGCCCGGCGCAGCCTTGGCAAACTTGGAGGGCCTGGGGTAGTACTCGCTCACGAAGGAGAACTTGTCCGTGAAGCCGATGCGGAAGCCCACGCCCACATTGAAGACGCCGCCCTTGTTGGGCGCCGTGTTGGGTGTGCTCCCGGGAGGAACCGCCAAGACCGTGTCAGTGGTGGTGGTCTTCGTGATGTAGGTCGGCACCAGGGAGAAGATGATGTCATCAGTGATGAAGATCTCGGTGGGGAGCTGCACTGCCAAGCCATTGATGCCCACCCTTCCGAGCGGCGTGATGGTTTCCTTCACCACCTCGTCGAAGCGCTCCGCGCGGACGGCCATGCGGACCCGTTCGCCATTCAGAACCTGCTCCTGGAGACCGACGGTGAAGGTCTTGTTATCGGCGGTGCGGTAGATGAAGACATTCAGGCCGGGGATCGGCTTGATCCCGAAGGTCAGTCCCAGCCCCGCGTAGGTGAATCCATCCAGACCATAGACATCCTTGCCATGGTCCTTCACGGGCTGGATGAACCGGTGTGTGAAGACCACACCGATATCCCAGTACTGCATCCGCTCGGCGCTGGGCAGGTTGATCACCAGCGGATATTCAGACGATTCGGCATAGAGCGCCCCCCCGGCCAGGAGGGCACAAGCGAGCAGGGGGGCGTTCTTCCGTGTCATCGGATCTCCAGGATTCTTACTTCGCGGCGAACTTGCGCATGATGGGGATCATCTTCTCGACGTCCGCAGGAGCCATCTTGTCCTTGAAGGCGGGCATCTTGTCCTTGCCCTCCAGGGTGATCTTGACCCAGTCACTGTCCTTCTTCTTGTTGGCCTTCCGGCTGTCGGTGAAGTCGAAGCCATTGTCGGGAAGCGGCTTGCCGCTGTTGTCGCGACCACTGCCGTTCGCGCCGTGACAGCGGGCGCAGGCATCCGTCCAGTACTTCTGGTAGTCGCTTCCAGAGAACTTGGGCAGGTCCTTGGCAGGGTCCCCGGCGATCAGGGACGCGCCGACTAGGAGCAGGGCGGAAAGGGTGATACGACGCATGAATCCTCCTATGAGGTGGTTGGAAGGCGGGCTTTCAATTCCAGACATTGCCGCTGGTGGTGTGGCCTTCGCCGTGGCAGCTGAGAGCACACCCGCCGCGGCCAAGGGTACCGGTCACGGTATAGGTTTGAGCCCCTGTGGCCGGCTGTGATCCACCAGGGAAGGTGATGGTGTCGCTGGACAGCTGATCGGGTGAGACCCGAACCGCCGTGGTGTTCAAGTACTTGAAGTGGTTCTGCCCACCTGCCTTGGCCACCGTCATGTCATGGCAGTAGTCGCAGGTCTGGTTGTGCCGGCTTTCGCTGTGCCGACCGGTGGCATCGTTGTACTGGGTGGCAGTTGAAGCCGTCTTGTGGCAGGAGAGGCAATAGGTCGTGGCATTCACGGTCAGCTTCCCGCTCTGCCATCCCGGAGTGGTCTGGCCCCCATGGCAGCTGACCGCATTGCAGGTGAGTGCCGTTGGACTGGGTGTGGTTCCGAGGGTTCCCGTCTGGGCCTTGAAGAGGACGTTGATGGTGACGGGGGCCGGTCCGGTTCCCGTAGGCGTCCCATTGGGGCCGCGGTTGGCGCCGGTGTAGTGCGGCTGATTGGCGCCACCCTCTCCGGGCTGGGAGCCCGTGTGGCAGGTGGCACAGGTCAGAGCGGTGAGCAGACCCATGTGTTTGGCATGAGCCCCAGCGAGGTTGGGGAATGCTGACCCTGCCGGCCCTTGGGTCTTGAAGTTCGGGTCGGAGTGGCAGGAGAGGCAGGTGCCCGGCCCCTGCCCGGAGGCCAGCGGCGAGCCGCTGATGTGGCATTGGGTGCAGCTGGGGCCCGCCTTGCCACCACCGGTTCCTGTCTCGTCGTGGCAGGTGATGCACTCTCCAGCGAACTGGGCCGCGGTCACGTTCTGGTGCGTGTTGCCCGTCCCGGTGGTCGTCGTCATCCCGCTGAGGAAGGGCGCCGGGTGGGCCGCTGCACCGGGTCCGTTGGCGTGACAGCTGACCGCATTGAAAGAAGCGCTGTAGCAGCCGGGCGCCCCCACCATGGGCGGGGTGCCACCAGCGGCGGTCACCGTATGGCAGAGTCCGCAGACCGCCGCTCGCTTGGTCACGTTGACCGCATCGGCCGCATTGCGGTGGGAGGCAACGTAGGAGCCGCTGGAGAAGCTGCTCCCGGACTTGCTCCAGACATCGGCATGGGCCTTCGCCTGGGTATGGCAACTAGAACAGGTGGTCGTGGTGGTTCCACCATCAAACTTGTTGGTCCCGGGAACACCGTGGCAGGACTGGCAGTAGAGGAGATCCTTCTTGGCCTCGATGCCGTGGAAAGTGGCATCGGTGGTACCGGGGTTCTTGGGATCGGTCCAGGTCGCTCCTACGAGGTGAGGCGCCGAACCAGGCCCATTGGCATGGCAGCTGACGGCAGCATGCTCGGAATTGCCAAAGCTCGCGCTGTAGCAGCTCGGAGCGGCCGTCAAGGCGGAGGTGCCAGTCTTGGTCACTGCGTGGCAGATGACGCAGGATCCCGCGGCATTCAAGGGGTCCGTCGCGTTGCGATGGGAGGGGACGTAGCCCGGGAACGTCACCGAGGCTGCGTTATACCAGGTGGTCGAGTGTGCACCGGCCCCAGTGGTCTTCGAGTGGCAGGACGAGCAGGCGGTGGAGGCCGCTCCGCCGTCAAACTTGGTGGTACCCGGCGTCCCGTGGCAGCTCTGGCAGTACTTCAAATCCTTCTTGGCTTCAATGCCGTGGAAGGCCGCACTGGTGGGGTCCTTCCAGATCGCACCCAGGGCATGCGGGGCCGATCCGGCGGCCCCGTGACACAACGTGGCGTTGTAGCAACCGGGCTGGGTGCCCGCCGGTGCCGGAGAGGCCGGATGCCCGGCCGGGTTGTTCACAGAGCCCGCATAGTGGCACTGGGCGCAGGCTGCGGCATTGGAAGTGTCGGTAGAAGTGTGGCTGAGGGCCGTTCCGCCGGAGGTTCTCCACGGTGCGGGCGGATGGGGGGCCTTCACGCTGTGACAGGTGACGCAGGCATTGGCCGAAACGCCGCCGGAGAAATCCGATGCGTGGCAGATCTGACAGGACGCCAGGCTCCCGCCGGTGGTGACGTTCACCGCCATCTTGGCTCGCACACCATGGATCGCCGGATCGGAGAAGCCCGGGTTGGATTGGTGGTGGCATCCGGTGGTCAGGCAGGTGGGAACACCGCTGCCCACCTTGACGATGGAGATCTCATGGCACTTGGTGCAGGCACTGACCCCGGCCACAGCCGGTCCGCCGTGGGTGTTGATCCAGCCGGTCGGGTGGTAGTTTCCGTAGTACTGGGCGGGGCCTGCGGCCGCCTTGCTGCCTCCGCAACCAATCAAGAGCAAGGTCGAGAACAAGGCGCAGCCCAGCGCTCCCAGGAACCCTGTCGTCTTGTTCCAACTCCAAGTCCTGTTCATGACGACACCTTAGGAAAGCAAGCGACCCGTAATCAAAAGAGAACGCTGGTTGTGAAAAAGCAGGAAAGATGATGGACAATAACTATATGCCATCGATTTGCAACGGGTTCGATCGAATTGGAAAAATGGTTGTGAATGTTTTCTCGACGAGGTTTTCATTCAATGACTTCCAGATCTGTGGGAGACCGCGGTCAACGCAGGCCGGGTCTATATTTATCGCCCATGGCGTCCATTGAGCCCATATCCCGAACGGATCCTGATTGTTAGATCTTTCGATCTAACGCTTCTCCGTTGATCCTTCCCTGGGGATGGCCTAACCTTCAGCTTCCATGCGGCCACCGATTGCAGGAAACCGACCCTTCCTTCGGGGAGTCATGCGATGTCTTGTCATCGTCCTGCCATGGCTCTGGATCACGGTTTCGGCCTTCGCACTGGATCCATCCCGGCCCCTGGCGGCCCATGCCCACCGCATCTGGCGCAGTGAAGACGGACTGCTGCAGGACACGGCGGCGGCCCTGTTGGAATCCAGAGAGGGCTTCCTGTGGATTGGCACCGAGGCCGGACTGGTCCGGTTCGATGGCGCGTCCTTCGAATACTATTCGCGGATCAACCTGCCCGGGTTCGACCGGAACGAAATCCAGTGTCTGGCCGAGACCAGGGGTGGCGCTCTCTGGATCGGCACCTCGGAGCCGGGCCTCTACCGTTTTCAGGGTGGCAACATCAAGGCCTTCGGCCCCGGAGAAGGCCTGCCGAACCACCCGATCCGCCGCCTGCTGCGGGATCGCAATGGCACTCTCTGGGCAGCGCCCTCAGAAGGCCCCTTGCTCCGCTTCGACGGAACCCGGTTCCAGACGGTGGCTTCCGAGGCAGGCCACCTCCGCATCCGGGCCCTGGCCGACGACTCCAAGGGCACGATCTGGGTGGGCACGGCGGGATCCGGCCTCTGGCGCCTCCGCGATGGGCGCTTGTCCCTGGTCGCCCTGACTGCCGCAGAAATTACGGCACTGGAGATCGGGCCGGAGGGCGAAGTGCTGGTAGGCACCCGAACCCAGGGCCTTCTCACCTTGGACGAGGGCCGACTGGAGGCGCCAGCCGGGCTGCGCGGACTGCCAGCCAAACCCATCAGCTCTCTCCTGGTGGATCGGCAGGGCAGCCTGTGGATTGGTCTCGAACAGGCAGGACTCTACCGGCGGACCCAGGCTGGCCGACTGGAAGTTGCCCCCTCCTCACTGGGCTCACGCTGGACCCCCATCGCTCTGCTGGAAGACAGCTCAGGGGCCCTTTGGGCCGGCAGCAGGGAACGGGGGCTGCAGCTGCTCTACCAGGTCCCTTTCCAGGTCTTGTCCGCGAAGGATGCAGGGCCGGAGGAACCGGCTTCGA
>Ga0302322_100002168_pt1 | contig 16536 bp, 13 predicted proteins | sample Fen_T0_2_FD_203757 | JGI IMG/M metagenome (GOLD analysis project Ga0302322, IMG submission 203757) | Peat permafrost microbial communities from Stordalen Mire near Abisko, Sweden - Fen_T0_2 | ecosystem: Environmental > Terrestrial > Soil > Wetlands > Permafrost | place: Sweden: Abisko... | reverse complement strand
CAGCCATCGTCGACCGTGCAGCAGGTGCATGCAAAGGCAATTCTCTCATCAGACAAATTGCAAGCCGGCGGCACACTTCAACTCGCATTGCAGGTAAGAATTAATAAAGACTGGCATATCAACTCGCACATCCCGACGTATGACTATCTCATTGGAACGACCTTCGACATTCAATCCAAGGAAGGATTTATACTTGCCGACATACAGTATCCCAAAGGCAATCTTGTTACACTTTCATTCGCCGATCAGCCCTTGGATGTATACGAAGGAACAACCACGATCTTCGTCACGCTAAAAGTTTCCGATAAATTAAAACCCGGAATCGATACATTGAACGGAAGTATTACGTTCCAGCCTTGCAATAATCAAATATGTTTAGCGCCTTCGACACTTGACGTGCCTATCCCTATCGAGATTGTAAGCCCCGGTGAGACCGTCACAGTCCAGCATCAAGATCTCTTTGCACAATTCAAACCTACAGAATCTGTCCATGCTGAAACGAAAAATGATATCGCAGCAATGTTCGAGTCAAAAGGTTCACTCTTAACCTTTCTCGCCATTTTTCTCATTGGCCTTGCACTCAATTTGACGCCGTGTGTCTATCCGATGTTGTCCGTGACTGTTTCGCTGTTTGGTTCACAAACCGAAACAAAAATTTTACGTGTTTTTATAAAAGCCATGTTGTATGTTCTCGGAATCGCAACGATGTACAGCGCCCTTGGTGTCACGGCTGCGCTGGGCGGTGGATTATTTGGAAGCTGGCTCCAAAGTCCATGGGTACTGGGAAGTATCGCTGCGTTATTATTCGCGCTCGCACTCAGTTCCTTCGGGCTCTATCAAATACAAATGCCATACTGGCTGACGAATAAATTGGGTGGATCAACCGGCAGCGGGTTCATTGCGATTTATTTGTCCGGACTCGTCGTCGGCATCTTTGCAGCTCCGTGCGTTGGGCCACCGGTGATCGCATTGCTCACGTTTGTTGCATCAAAAGGAAGTGTGTCGTTTGGTTTTTGGACATTCTTTACCCTTGCACTTGGATTGGGATTTCCATATTTGGTTCTCGGTACGTTCTCCGGACTTATTAAAAAAATCCCACGGTCCGGTTCATGGTTGGTGTGGGTGGAACATGTCTTTGGTGTTATTCTTACCGGAGCGGCATTGTTTTACCTCTCGCTAGCTCTCATACCGAGGCTTGCCATCTCTGTCATTCCATTGACACTGGTTATTGGTGGAATCTATCTCGGTTTTATTGACAGATCCGGAAAAGATAAACCGACGCTCAAACGAATTCAATGGATATTTGGATGTATTGCACTGGCAGCGGGAATCATATTCGCCAACAACGTGCGAACCAACGGAATGACATGGGACCCGTATTCCGAAGCAAATTTATTGAACGCGAAGAATTCTGGAAGAGCCGTCATGATTGATTTCTACGCTGATTGGTGCATTCCTTGCATGGAACTTGACCACTCAACGTGGACGGATACAGATGTTCTTCATGCCACCAAAGGCGTGACAAGGATGAAAGTGGATTTGACACATTTTGATTCACCGGAATCTGAAGCAGTACGGAAAAAATTTAATATTTCCGGAGTTCCGACAATCATATTCATTCGAGGCGACGGGACAGAAGCAGGTGATTTACGCATTATCGGATTTATCTCTCCAAGGGACTTCCTTGTAAAACTGAAACAACTCCATTGACAATTTTCGACCACCTGGTCCAGGAGCATTTTTAAAAAAATCGTCATGATGCAAGGGTGACGATTTTTTAATTTCTCTTGCTCCCCATCCTTTTTGCATTCACGGTCTGCTTTTGGTATATTAGATTTAGTATGCCTGATAATTTACTTCTCATGATCTTTGGAATTCTCTCCGTTATTGCCCTCTGTGTGGGCTGTCTTGCAATCTATTTTGCCATGAAGAGTGCGAAGAAAAAAGACGGCGAATTGATGATGGTGTTCTGGGCGGTGATCGCTCTTGCCGGCCTCACGTTTGCCGGAATGAGCTGGGCATATTTCCTCATTCCAATTCTTGTCAACAGATTGTTGTAACTTTCTCCCTTGCGTTTGACTCAAGTCTGATTTACTTTACTTTTAACGAGCCGAACTTCAAATACCAATGGCGCACATGACAAATCACATACAGATAGGTTTCACAAAATCAGAACTCCGTACTTTTTCCAAGCTTACAACACCATGTAAAATCCAGGAATTTCTCGATTCGTTTCCCTATAGTGCCGAAGAACGCTACCGCTGCCCACGAAGTGTTCTGTTAGATCGCAAAGCACATTGTTATGATGGCGCTGTCTTTGCCGCGGCAGCATTATGTATCATCGGTTTCCCGCCATTGCTAGTTGATATGCTGCCCAATAAGCGGGACGACGACCATATTCTTGCAGTGTTCCGCTTGAAGGATCACTGGGGTGCTGTAGCAAAATCCAATTATTCAGGACTACGGTTTCGCGAACCGGTGTACCGCAGTCTGCGGGAATTGATTATGTCGTATTTTGAATCATATTTTAATATAGCCGGAGAGAAAACACTTGTCGGCTATACCGCGCCGGTAAATCTCAATCGGTTTGCTCACCTGGACTGGTTCGTGAACGACAGCGCAATGGATGCAATCGCCAAAGGATTGGACGACGCCCGCAAGTATAAAGTCCTTACTCCGTCAATGGCATGGCAACTTTCTGCTCTGGATAAACGTTCTTATGATGCCGGGTTGCTTGGCGCAAATTATAAAGGACTCTTTCAACCATAAACCATTATGGAGGAATATCATGCTTTCATCATCCGAACGAAATGAATGGATTCAGAAGATTGAAAAGCTTCCGTCGAAATTAGAAGCTGCTGTTCATGGATTGAGTGATACACAATTGGACACACCGACCGGAGAAGGCAAATGGACAAGCCGGCAGATTCTGCATCATATTGCAGATGCAAATATCAACGCCTATACGCGGATGAAACTCATCGTGACTGAAGAAAAGCCCATACTGAAACCCTACAGTCAAAATCCATGGGCGTCACTTGCGGATTCTCAAAATGGACGATGTGAATCAACGTTCATGCTTCTGAAAGGATTGCACGAACGATGGCTGATATTTCTCCGCTCGCTGCCGGAAACAAGCTGGACGCGTGAAGGCATTCATCTTGAAAACGGCAAGATCACGCTGGATGATGTGTTAAGATTATATTCAAACCATGGCGAAACACATGTACAGCAAATAATTTCGTTCCGTGAAAAGATGAAATGGTGAAAACCGATGAATCATGCATGGATTAAATCATTCCCTGCCGCCATCACGGTATGCGACAGCAATGGTATCATTCTCGAAATGAATGACAAGGCCGTAGAATCGTTTCAAAAGGATGGCGGCGAAAAGCTCATTGGGACAAGCCTGCTGCACTGCCATCCCGAACCGGCCCGTTCACAAGTAGAGGAAATGCTCAGGACACAAAGACATAATTCCTATACGATTGAGAAAAACGGTGTGAAAAAGCTCATATATCAATCACCTTGGTACGAGAACGGACGGTATGCTGGATTTGTCGAGCTCAGTCTGCCTATTCCTTTTGTTCTACCGCATTTTATTCGAACGAAATAAAAAGGATGACACGCATGCCATTCATTGAATGGAAAGATTCATACAACATCGGTGTGAAAGAAATCGATAACCAGCATCGCGGGCTCTTTGATATCATCAGCAAACTCTTCAACTCACGGCAGTATGAACCTGACGGGAAATATTTTTTTTTAACATTGAATAAATTTATGGAATACGCGCAGGTCCACTTTGCTACAGAGGAGCGGTATATGCAGGAAGCGCAGTATCCAAAATTTGCAGAGCACCAACATGAGCATGAACTTTTCATTGCACAAGTATCTCGGTTGATCCAGGATGTCGAAAAAAAGGAACCTGAAACCGAGGACAAAACGCTTTATTTTTTAAAAGATTGGTACATCGCTCACATTTTGGGAACGGATCGGGATTTAGAAAAAACACTCCAAGCAAAAGGATTCAAATAGAGAAAAGAGTTTGACAATGTATACACCCATTGCATGGCATGAAGAATACAGCGTTGGAGTGAAAGAACTCGATGATCAGCACAAGAACATGCTTCGCATTATCAACACCTTACTCATCGGACAAAAGGATGAATACGATCCTCTCGGGATGGCCGATACGATTTCAGAATTAATTCATCACGCCTATATTCACTTCGCCGCGGAAGAACGATACCTTGACCAAACGAATTATCCCGAGAGAAAGCAGCACATCCTTGAGCATGTCGGTTTTATCATGAAAACTTTAGAACTTTCGGTTCAAGTAAAAGATGGGAGCAATGATCATCGATTGGAACTTCTCAGATATTTGAAGGGATGGTATTCTTCTCATGTTCTCGTTTCTGATCGGTTCTATATCCCCTACCTTTCGGCAGCGAACATGAAATAATGTTTTTCTCATGAATGAATATTTCGTTGAATGTAGAAAGGAAGTAGTATGACATCAACATTAGACGAGTTCCGTGCGTACCGCACAACCATGAACGATCGTATCGCTCACATTGATCACCTTGGAATCAAGAGATTTTTTAATCTCGATGGCGCCGCATATCATGACGCTGCATTAGATTCCAAAACAAAAGAACTGCTCGGCCTCGTTGCGTCCGCTGTTCTTCGATGCGACGATTGTATCGATTACCATCTCATTCAATGTATTGACGCCGGGTGGAATGACGAGGAACTCTATGATGCGCTGAATGTCGCCCTTATTGTGGGTGGAAGTATTTTTATTCCACACCTGCGCCATGCGGTGGATACCATTGATACGTTGCGTGCTGAACGCAAACCGAAGGAAGCTTAAAACGAAAAGAGACGTTCCAGAGGACATCTCTCATAGACTGCCGACACAGGTAGAATTCATTCTTCAACCAAGGAGCGTTCCATGCTCACATTCGAGCATCTTCCCATTCTCTTTATCTTCAGTATTGTCATTTCACTGGGCGCTGGTGCGCAACTCAACGCTCAACAGACGCCTCTTGCGTGGATGACAAATTCACAGGTCAAGATTGTCACAGAGCTCACCGCCCAATTCGGCGAGGCCCAACGCCCGCATCTTCAACAAGGACTGAAACAAGTCGCCAGTTTCTGGCGCGCGGAAGACGGGGATGCTGCCGCCTTTGAAGAATTTGTTCGAAGGAACTTTGCCGGAGATCAAACAACACTTGATGTCATGTTTACACGTTTCGAGTATTTACTGGAACAACTCAACGGTCATCTCGCTGAGATCAGCCGCGAGTTTCGCCAGCAATCCGATCTTGATCTCGGCCCTCTGTATCCCTTTGACGAAGCATTTGCCGGTTATTCTGCAGGCGCACATGTAACAGATGATTTCTTCCAAAATAAACTTGCGTTTACAGTTTTACTGAATTTTCCTTTAACGACTTTGGACGAACGCCTCACGAACGGCAAGCAATGGTCGCGTCGTCAATGGGCAGAGGTTCGATTGGCGCAGCAGTTTGCGAAACGCATTCCTGCAGATGTCAATCTTGCCGTGTCGCAAATTTCATCTGAGGCAGAACATTATATTTCCGAATATAATATTTATATGCACCATCTTGTCAATGCGAACGGGATGCGGCTTTTTCCGCCAAACCTTCGGCTGCTCTCGCACTGGAATTTACGCGATGAGCTGAAGGCAAATTACAGCGAACATGAAACTGGACTCGCCAAGCAGAAAATGATTCAGCAGGTGATGGAACGCATCGTGACTCAAACGATTCCGGAAATCGTCATTAACAACCCGAATGTGGACTGGAATCCCTTCACCAACGAAGTGACAGCTGCGGCAGTTCACGATGTCGATGCTCCGGCGAAAACGGCAGGCAAAATTTCCAATGCACCGGAACCGGATACACGCTACGCGACTCTGCTGAAAACATTTATTGCGTCAACAAAAGTTGATCCGTATTCACCGACAGCGCCTACCCTTATCGCCCGCCGATTTAATGAGAACCGCGAAATCCCGGAAGCTCGTGTGAAAGAACTTCTGGAATCGGTTCTCCAATCGCCTCTGGTGCCGAAAATTGCTGCTCTCATCGAATCACGTCTCGGACGCCCCTTAGAACCATTTGATATCTGGTATAACGGATTTCGTTCTCGCGGGCAGTATACTGAAGCGCAGCTTGATGAACTCGTAGCAAAGAAATATCCAACGGCGGACGCATACAAAGCCGACATCCCGAATATGCTGGTGAAACTCGGTTTTACTCCCGAAGACGCTGCCTCTCTTGCCAAAAATATTATTGTCGATCCGGCGCGAGGCTCCGGCCATGCGATGGGTGCGGGAATGAAATCTGCCCACGCACACTTGCGCACACGTGTGGAAAAGAACGGAATGAATTACAAGGGTTTCAACATCGCTGTTCATGAAATGGGGCACAATGTCGAACAAACATTGTCGATGAACAACATTGACCACTATGTATTAAATGGCGTTCCCAACACTGCATTCACAGAAGCAATCGCATTTGTCTTCCAAGCACGTGACCTTGATTTGCTCGGAATCACAACATCCGATCCTCAGGGAGAAGCGTTGAAAACGCTGAATGATTTCTGGGCAATGTTTGAAATTTCCGGTGTCGCATTAGTTGATATGGAAGTATGGCATTGGATGTACGAACATCCAACAACCACACCTGCTCAACTGAAAGCCGCAACACTGGATATCGCAAAAAATCTTTGGAACAAGTACTACGCACCGGTATTGAACAAAAAAGACGTCCTTCTCCTCGCAATTTATTCACATATGATTGACAGTTATATGTACCTACCAGATTATCCGGTTGGCCATTTGATTGCTCATCAAATTGAAGAGCAGATTAAAAATAGTGGGAATGTCGGTCATGAAGTAGAGCGAATGGTAAAAGCCGGCTGTATCGCTCCGGATTTGTGGATGATGAATGCAACCGGTTCACCCGTTGGAAGCGAAGCATTGCTGAATGCAACAGCGAAGGCACTGCTTGAATCTAGGAAGTAAATTCGGTTCCAAGTCCTTCTTCCTTAAAAAGAAGGACTTGGGCGCAACAAGTTTTATCTTCCCAGCCAATAGGTAAGTTTGAGCATAAAGATGTTATCTGATTTCATATCAACAAGACGATCAAGAGAACGGCGGAATTCAAAATCGCCATTTCCATCAGAATCGGATCGGCTTTGTGTCCATACAAAAAACAACGTTGACCCCGGCATATATTCCCAACGCAGAACCGCATTGCCGCGTAAAGAGACCCTGCTAAAATTTGGATGACTCATGGAAATCATCGGTGCGGGCCCGGCACCATCAGGATCAAGATATACTGTACGATTTCCGTTACGAAAAGTTGAATCTGCAAACGTAGACCCGTTTTGTCCAAAAACATTAAAATCAAATGACCGTGGACGAGCGAACTCTTTAAAGTTTGTATACTCTCCGGTGGCAAAAAGAGGTTGAACATACATTTGGAAACTTAATGTTGGACTCAGCGTCCAGTTCACTCGAATCTGAGCAGACAATTCTTTGTAATCCAATTCAGCAAAGATATATCTCTTCCCATATGTCGCAATGGCATAAGAATCCGAAAAAGCATCAACCCATTGCGCTTTTTCCAAATTGAATGTATACCCGGGACCAATGGTCAGCGACACATTCGAAGACGGGCGCATCGTGAGATACAAATTAAGATTATGATAAAATCCGTTTGCTCCCTCATACGCATACCAGTATGCTTCACCTATATAATCATTGCGGCCATCAGAATAGAACTCGAACCCATATTCGTACGCCGGATGATTTAACACCAAGGGGCCGCCGCGTGTTTTTCGATTGTCAACACTTTCAAATCCATAATCGTACGTCGCATTCAGATTATAGTAGTTCGGAAATTGATAATTTGTTCTTCCCCAGAGTCCGCGCCAGGTAACATTTCCACCAAAATCTAGACTGCTAAAGTAGGAACCGTACACCTGGATATTCCGATAATATTCTGTCGGCTCATTCCATTTATACCCTGTGGCGATATGGTAATTGACAACATCGGTTCGGGAAAGGAAGCCGAGGTCTCCGGATTCAAAACCGGGACTAATGAATCCCAATGCTGCATTGAGCATCATCCTTCCTTTTTGTCGATTCAATGTAAAACGCCCTGCGTATCCATTCATAAACGTTGCAGAGCTGTCGATTGATACATGACCCGCATCAGGACGCTCAAAATAGTGGGGCCATCCCTGCTGAAGATCGAGCATTCGTTCTTTCGTTCCCGTCACATGTGAGAATGCCGTCCACCCGGAAATCATATATTCTTTTGCAGTATCCAATGCCGTCCACCCGTCCATCCCGCCAATGAATGCATCAGCGTTCACAGCAGACTTCATTCCATCATCTTTGAAAAATCTATGAGTTAACGTTGTGAGCAAACCGATTCCCTGTTTTCCATCATTAAAATCCCTCTGCACACGTCCGATGGTGTAAGAAGTTAATGGCTCGACTTCCCAATCCCTCTGAATACCAGATTGATCGAAGGTTGCATATTCACGATTTGTCACAGCTTCAATAACTCCAACATTCCAACCGTCAAACATTTTTCCTGTAAGTTTTGATGCACCTAATATGCGCGTGCCTTGCGGTACATCGGCAAAATCATTCGTCGGCAGTCCCCGCTCTGGAGAACGTCCAATCCGCCGACTATAAAAGAGACTCGGAGATGAGTAATTAAAATTCCAATAGTTGTTGACTCCTCCCTGGCCGAAGGTAAAAATATTCATGCCTTCAAGAAAAAATGGACGCTTCTCATCATAGTATGTTTCCACATCACTTAAATTCACTACTGCCGGATCAACTTCCACCTGGCCAAAATCCGGATTAACCGTTCCATCGAGCGTCAAATTCGTTCCTAATCCAAGTTTAAAATCAATACCAAAATCAGGCTTGTATTTTGAACCTGAATTGAATGGATCGCCGGATTGGTGCTGCAAATATTCACCGCGTGCTGTCATATACGGTGTGGCTTCAAAGCGGGAAGGGGGAGTGATCTGTTCCATGCCGACAAGTTCTGCGAAACGTGAAACAAATCCGCTTTCATTGCGTGGGGTATACGTTGTATATGATTGTTCCTTCTTTCTGCCGATCACTCGTTCAAAAACGATTCCCCAAACATACTGGTCTTTCTTTTCGAACCGAAGCTGGGAAAAAGGAATTCGCATTTCCAACGACCATCCATCCGGAAGTAATTTCTGTTTTGCCTCCCAGACACCATTCCATGATCCGTCACTCCAATCATCATTGTAGAGAGTTCCATCAATGAGGGTACCTGCCGCGGAAACGATAAAAAAATATCCATTCCGTTTGTCATGGTACGAATCAATTCCGACGGCAAATTGATCTCCGCCTACATCATTATCGCGGCGAGAAAGACGTGCAATAATGGAATCCGGATGCGAATCATGCAAGTGTGCAGCGATATATAAAGCTTCGTCGTCATAGGCAACCCAGACTTCCGTCGTTTCTGATACCGGTTGTCCTTGATGGGGATCCTGCTGGAACAGTGCCGTCGTACCCGGACGCTGCCAGACTGATTCAGAAAGAATACCATCGATACGGATTGATTCCTTGGAACGAACTGCGGAGATTTGCTTTATAAATTCAGGCGGGTTGCCATAAGCGAACACACATCCTGTCATAAGACAGAGAAAAATGTACCCCACAAAGCGCATCGTCATCCTCGTCGTTAGTTCGTGCGATATACTATCAGACTCGTCGTAAGTCCAAAAGGTTGGGGGGTAAATAATTGTTCACACCCGCTCTCATCAGTGGTATACGGAAATAAGAATATTCTTGTTGCACGAAGAATGTCTTTTCCTTCTCTCTCTTCGTGAAATATTCGGCCGGTCTATTTGATCGAGAGGCGCGCAGTATCCTGCGCTTCAGGAAGATATACGTGAAACGTCGTTCCCCTGTCCACAATACTTTCAACGGTGATAAATCCCTTATGTCCTTTTATAATTCCGGCTACGATCGATAATCCCAATCCCGTTCCTTTGGAGATCTCTTTGGTGGTATAGAATGGTTCAAATATTTTTCCAATCTGCTCTGAAGGTATGCCAACCCCCGTGTCCCCAATCGACCAAACCAAGTAATTTCCTTCATCAGCATTCGGTATGGCCTCCGCCATCGTTTTATTCACGACTTCACGTTGAAGAGTAACGCTCAGACAGCCGCCATCCGGCATGGCATCCTTTGCATTATTGATCAGGTTGACCAGCACTTGCCGAAGCTGTGTCTCATCGCCAAACACGATAGCCGAATTGTTTGGAATCGTACTGTCCACCTCGATGTGGGATGGCAGAGTTTCCTGAATTACTGAGAGGGCTCGGCGCAAGAGATCAGCAGCGTGCAGCGGAATATGCAATCCCTCAACGCCGCGAACGAATGCAAGAACTTCCTGGACAAGATTGATGCTTTGTTCGGCACTGTGCCTAATCGAAATCAACATGGATTTATCTTTTTGGTCTCCATGGCGCCGCTCCATCAATTCCGCAGCCATCTTGACCGGCACCAAGAGATTCTTCAAGTCATGCGCCATGCCGCTTGCCAGAACACCGATGCTTTCGATCCGTTGTGCGCGCAGCTGTTTTGCTTCCAACCGTTTTCGTTCCGTCACATCAATGAGAACACCCTCGACATATCCTTCATCAGAGAACAATGTACCGGAAAATGAAATGCACGCTTCCGTTTTATCGAAACGCTGGATTGTAACTTCGAAATTCTTTAATGTTCCTTGATTTTTAAGCGTTTCAAGAATTTGATCCCGGTCTGCTATGAGAATTGATCCAAATATTTGTTTTACTTCTTCAGGTTTCTTTACACCGAACATTTCTAATAACGCATGATTTGCTTCCAGTACATCCCACGAAATTGATATACGCACCATTCCAGCCAGAGAGTTCTCAAAGAGATTGCGGTACTTGCGCTCGCGTTTTGCCAGCTCTTCAATCTCGCGCTGTTTTGAAGCCATCTCCCTGCGCTTGCTTTGAACAATTGCCATAATAAATCCTATGGCCAGCAGGAGAAGAACGAAGGTTCCAGCACCAATCGTCCATAATATATTTACTGCAGAATCCGGCATGAGAGCAATTTTCCACCGATGACCTCTCCGATCGCATTACGCAGTCGGAGAGGTTCCCAGTACTACTTTCGGCTTGCATAAGAACGCACGTAAAAAGATGATGTATTGAATTATTACAAAAAAAGAATTTGACAGCCAAATCACCCGCATCGTTTGACGCGGTAATGTCAGCATAAGATTGAACATGGCAAAAAGGAGAAACGACGCAGCGGCATAACCTGCAATCCCTGTGACAACGATAAATCGTGGATCAGTTTTCCATTCGAATGAATATTCTTGAGAGATCTGATAGAGCAGCCAGCCGCCAAAACCTATTTGGATGATCTGTGATAAAGCCCCAGAATATACATCCGAATAATAGAATGGTTCAAATGAATATTTCCCGATGATCCAAACCGCGATATACATACCATAGGACGTCCAGAGAAGCCGGGCAAACCGGTTACTTGGACGCCAAACAAAATACAGATAACAAGAGGCTGACAATTCAAAGAGGCTGACCCAATGCTGCATCCACAAATTTCGAATGTTATGATCAGCCAAGATGCCTTCCATGATTGTACCTGCCAGTCCAATCGATATATATACTTCAAAAAAACGAAGGGGATGGGATAACATCTTCCATTTTCTCGCACCAACGATAATGACAAAAAACGCAAACACTTGAACGATATCGAATATTATATGTCCGATTTGAAGTACTGTCATTTAAAACGATCTGCTTGTCGGTGACTGGTAGATTATACCGGCACTTGCCGGCTTACAAAGAAAAGCGAATAAAAATAGTAGATGCGAAATAATAATAAGAATCCAGTTTATGGGATAAACAAAGAGCAATGTTTCCTGAGAGACATGAAGCATATAGCTAAACAGAGAGAAGATAAAAAAAGTCCCGACTGAATAAATAATATATGCACTAGAAGTCCAGAACCTCGAATCATCCTTCCACAGTGTAGGCCCCTCTTTCTGAAGTTGAATCATTAAATATATTGTTGTTATAAGAATAAAAATTACAGACACAGAAGATGTAACATCATCACCTCCCGAGATTGGCTCAAAGGTAAACTTCGAGATAATCCAAAATGCAACATATCCAGAAAACGAATAAATCAAGATTAGTCCATGTATGCGACTCGTCTTCCAAAGAAAATAAATTCGCACAAATAATGCTAATCCAATTAAAGTGTTACACTGGGTGAGCCAGAGATTACGAATTCCATATATGCCCATTACTCGTTCAACCGTACCAGTAACAAACCAGAAGAGGATGGTTCCAACAAGATACCGCAATGGAATATCCATTTTGTTGAAACGAGATATTCCGACGAGCCCAACGAATAATTCGAATATCATGGTTATATAAAAGAGCGGCGGCATATTAAAAAAATTATTTCAACAATTCACTGGTTATATCACAATAAGGTGGACAAGGGGATTGTTTTTCCATAATACTTGCTTGATTCGCAGCTTTCATTGATTTCGTTACACCTTTTTTTGCTGGAAGCATATCTTTTCCAGCCGCATCGACACCGACGAGTACTAAATTAGGATTCCCTTTTGCGTCCCGACCATGATATATTCGCAGGCGGGCACAACCCGGTTGTGCAAGAATTTTTTCTATCGCTGCACGGTCGAACGAACCGCCATGGTGTTTGGGATGAATTGGATTCTTTTTGTGGCGCTGGATGTGCTTCTTTGCTTCTTCCAAAGAAATTTCGTGTTTTTCCGCACCTGGGAATTTTAGATCGACCTTTGTTGCCATAAAATTAGTTCCTCATTTGATGAAGCAGAATTTGTGAATTATGTCCACTGATGTTATATACAAAAGCAATATCGTTCCCGCATGTCTTACGCGGAGATATTTATGAAGCTTAAGTAAAATTCCCTTCGTGCGCGCCTTCGGCAGTCAGGCGTGCAAAAACATCACGGAATGGCTTTGGTATCTTTTTGTAGAGCATCTAGTATTATGGTTAAGAAGCAATGACGCAACATTTCGTATCAAGGTAACCAAATTTTTGAATTATTCAACGTTCCATGATGCGTTTGGACTTTACCAGGATATTCGGGAAGAAGGAGCCTTCTGAAAGTAGCCTGACTTTTAGTCGAGTTTTCTTCGGATCTTAATTTGCATGGCACCGGCAATAGGTTGCTCGGAGACAAGAATGAGATATCCGCCTCCGCCGGCTCCGGATAGCTTCCAACCGTACGCTCTGTCCCGATACTTCTCTATCGTTCTGAGAATAAGATCATCAATCATACCGGGAAACATTGCAATTTGCGCTTCAAATGACGCTTTGAAATATTTTCCAAAACTTTTCAGATCATGGTTCAAAATTGAAACCCAGCATTGTTCTGCTGCATCAGCCAGATTCTTCGCTGACCGTTCATTGATTTTGGTATGGTCTAATACATCATACCCTGATTCTCTCGGTTCAAGAGTCACAAGGTAGAGATGCTGTTCAATCCAGGTTAACGTATCTTCTTCGTCTACTGAGAAAATACGTTTGGGCCAATACTCACCCTCATATTCAAGCTTATTGAGAGCCGGTAAAATTATTCCCAGGGCGTCCTGAGATCCGGCAATAATTTTAGTCCCAGGAGGATTTTCGAAAGAAAAGAGAAGCCGGGCTAAATGCTCTTTGTCTCCCGGCGGAACATCCGTATGCCATAATTTAATTGCATGCCTTCGTGTACTTGAGGCCATCCCGCTCCGCTCATTGAATTCAATGGTCGGTTCAATAGATATCGTAAGGACTGGTCCCGGTGAATATTTTCCTACATATGGCTGATCAAGCCACCCTCCCGCAAGATCTATCCGGTAAGGCATCGTATAGATATCTCTCAATGTTGTCGTGGAACGAGTCGGTAAATGGGTGTGCGGAATTCTTTTAAGAACAACATACTCGATTTCCAGTTCTTTGCTTAACTCTTTCTTCGCAAGAGTATTTCCGTCTTCATTCACGATAAAGATATCAGGTTTGAGCTGTTGAATCTCGTCAATAAAATCGAGGAGCCCGCTGCCGGAATTAACCTGACAATCTTTTACACATGATAATGCTTGAAGCATATATTTTCGTTCATCCTGATTGTTCACCGGATAACGGCCTTTAAGAGCAGACACGGTACTATCGCTCCCTAATCCCACATACACTTCTCCATATTGAGCGGCTTCCTGCAGGAAGGCAACATGCCCGCTATGGAGCAGATCAAAACATCCGGTTACAAATACTTTCTTTTTCCCCATCGTTCCTTCCCAATGTATTTAAGATTCTTAACCGCCCAACATCATACTTATTTTTTGAAGTTCTCTATGCCAATTGAATTATTTTTCAGAATAAATTACATTTCCACTAGCACTTCATTGTGTTCCATCATTTTCCCGACGGGAATCAGATTTCCCTCTAGTAATGTTCCATTCAAGAAAAGTTTCTTCACACCTTTTTGGACTTCATGTTTATTCTGTATGACGATAGTAAAATTTTTATTCCGGAATTTTCGCGTAATCGTTACTTTCTTCCATTTCGCCGGAATACACGGATCAATCCTCAATCCAAAATAATCCGGTTGAATTCCTAGGATGTACTGCGCAGCTGTATAATACGCCCATGAAGCTGTTCCACTGAGCCAGGGCAAACGGGATGCACCATAGCGAGGACTGAATTTACTATGTGTAAATTGGCAGTAGACATAGGGTTCCGTCTCACGCACTTCCGCTTTTGTATTGTACGCAGAAGGCATAAATTTTCGATAATATTCATACGCCTTGTCTCCCCTTCCTGTGAGTGCCTCTGCCATCACCACCCACCCTTGGGTATGTTGAAAGATGGAGGCATTTTCTTTCATGCCTTTGTTGTACAAACGGGATTTAATGACTTGAGGATCCGTTTTTTCAACTGCAGGATCGTTGATCATAATACCATAATCCGTCGAAAGACGTTTATTCACCACATCTAATAATTGTTCTGATTGTTTTTGATTCGTATGACCACTGATCACTGCCCAAGGCTGCGGCTCCAAAAATATTGATGCCTCGTTGTTCTCTTTCGATCCGAACTTTAAACCGTCGGCACGATATGCCCGCAAATACCATTGACCATCCCATGCATACGTCTCAAGATTTGCATCAAGAATTTTCAGATGGCCTTCTGCCCATTTTGCCTCTTCAGGGTTCTTCAACAGTGTCGCAATTTCCATGTATATTTTCAACGCATAGCGAAGTTGAAATGCGACGAACGTCGTTTCACCATCCTGTCCGAGAACGAGACAATCATTCCAATCTGCCGATAGACCACATGGAAATCCATGCTTGCCTGAATGATCAAGGTTAAATTGTATTGCTCTGCGAAGATGTCCAACCACCGTGTCTTCTCCCGTATCGGCGTACGGAAGGATTTTATTATAGAAGCCAATGTCTCCGCTCTCTTTGATATATGCCGGGATCGTATTAAAGAGCCACATACAATCATCTGAGCGAAATTCTTTTTCGCCAGGTGCTTTTTCCTTTCCGGGAAAATGAGCGAACGGTTTCACGACGGGCATCGCACCGCCGTTGGAAACTTGTCCGGTGATCATCAATTCGAGCCGTTCTTTCACATCATCGGGAATCGAGTGAAGAATGCCGAGCATGTCCTGCACCGTATCACGATATCCAAGTCCGTCCCGTTCCCCGGAGTACACCAAGCTCGCCGCACGCGACCACGCAAATGTTATGAGGTTATTGTACGGATTCCATGTATTGAACATACTGTTAAAATCGGCATCGGGGGTCTCAGCCGCCATTCCTGCAATTCTTGAATGCCAGTATTCTTTCAATTTTGCAAATTCTCCGCGAACCGTAACCGGATTCCCCATTTCCCGGACAGCTTGTTTCCCCTCAACACCTGCTTCGCCGATCCCCATTAAGACAACCAATTCTTTTGATTCGCCCGGATTCAAATCTATATCAATCTGTAATGTCCCGCACGCGTTATCGCCGACTGCTTTTGAATTTTTACATTTACCTTTTTCGACAACAATGGGATTCGCATACGTGCGGTACGGACCTATAAATATTTCTCTATCCGTATCAAATCCTTGTATGTTTGCACCTGTCACAGCAAGAAATGTATGACGCCCCTGCCCGTTGTCTTCGAATTGATCCGGTACCGACGGCATAAACACATTCGTCCCGTGATCGATGATGTGATCTACCACATCCATTTTCATAATGTACTGTGAGTACTGAAGATTGATCATATCTTGAGAAAGATTCCAATTATTCGCATACTCGACAAATGTAAAGACACTCAACCTCCTTTTTTTCTTTCCCGTGTTTTTTACTTTCATCAACCAGCATTCATACATCTTGCCAAGAGGGACAAAGTAA
>Ga0302322_100002164_pt1 | contig 16545 bp, 13 predicted proteins | sample Fen_T0_2_FD_203757 | JGI IMG/M metagenome (GOLD analysis project Ga0302322, IMG submission 203757) | Peat permafrost microbial communities from Stordalen Mire near Abisko, Sweden - Fen_T0_2 | ecosystem: Environmental > Terrestrial > Soil > Wetlands > Permafrost | place: Sweden: Abisko... | reverse complement strand
GACAGGTCCTGATCCGGTTGGAAACGGATCCAGCTGTCTTCCTCGGCCTCCGGTGCCGCCAGGGATTTGGTGCTTTCGCCCGAGAACGTCCACTGGTACCGGATGGTAGGAGCCATGCGGAATGACCAAGCAACCGCGGAATTTCCTTCGGAGAAAGCCCTGACCGTCACTGAACCCACCGTGGAATCGGGGAACCTCAGGTCGAAGACTCGGCTGATGGCGGTGCCCTTGGCGGCAAACTCAGAGATGAAGCGGTCGGTTTGGGGTTCTTCGATCCAGGAGCGGCTGAGGCGCAGTTCATCGATGGCCCCGTTGTACTGGGTCCCCAAGACGATCTCACCCCGGGTCCGGGGGCCGATGACCGCACCGAACGGTTTTCCGTCCTCCGTTCTCGAAGGCGTGGCGTGGGTCAGCCCTTCGGTTTTACCATCGACGAGGTATTCCAGCAGGCCGCTGGACGCCCGGTACCGGAGCAAATGGTGATGCCATTGTTTCGGGATCAGGGTTGTCTCTCCCTTGACCTTGATGGTGACCGCGGGCGCTGCAGGGGATGGCGCAAACAGGTTCTGAAGCGTCCAAACCAAACGGGAGCCTTCGAACCCCGCCCGAAAGTCTTGGGTCTCGAACGAGCCCGTGGAGGTCCGGCCACCCTGCCATTCAAACACGGTCTCCCCGTCGTCCACCCGGGAGGGATAGAGCCAGAACTCCAAGGTGAAATCTCCCCAACCCCGTCCCGGGGCGAACAGGGCCTCGGAGGTGGACTGAAGGGTCAAGGGCGCCTCCCCCCGGAAGACGGCACTCCCCCCACCCTGGGCCGAAAAGCCCCGCTGGATGGGGTTGGGTTCCGGGGTGACCCTGTACCGGGAGGCCTCGTCCCTCAACCGGTCGTCGAAGTGCACGAGCAGATCGGTATCGTCATCGGCCCTGTACTCTGAAGCCTCCAGGGTCATGTCGAGGGTCCCGTCCTTGGCGCGCTGAAAGCCCGTGCCCGACAGGAAGGTAAAGTCCTTCCACCCCGCTTCGCGGCCGAATCGGAGGGTGGACGCCGAAGTTTGGGCGGCCGGCGAGAAGACGGTGAGGACGAGGAACGTTGCGGCAAGGATGGCTCGGGGCATCATCCTAGTGTATCGGCACAGTCATCGACATTCTGTACCGGCGCCTTGTGGCCGTCCGGGGGTGGGCCTATAATGGGGGACCAAAGGAACGCTGTGAAGCTTCAACCCGCCGTCCTGGCTCTTTCCATCCTCGTATTCCTTCCTCTTCCCCTGGACGCCCTGACCGTCACCCTCGATGACAACTATCCGCCCTACAGTTTTCGGGACGGCGGGGGGCGTCCTCAGGGCATTCTCATTGATCTCTGGAATTTGTGGAGCCGAAAAACGGGAGTTCCCGTGACCCTTGTCCCCCAACCCTGGAGCCAGGCCCTGGACGCCATGACCCGGGGAAAAGCCGAGGTGCTCGACACGGTCTTCCAAACCCCCGCCCGGTCCCAGGTCTACGATTTCACCCCCGGCTACGCTTCCATCTCTGTGGCCGTTTTTCAGCGGTCCGGCCTGGTTGGATTGTTGGGAATCCGGGATCTTCAGGGGTATCTGGTAGGGGTGAAGGCCGGAGATGCCGGTGCCGACTCGCTCCGGGCTGCCGGGGTCGCCGGCATTAGGGAATACCCCAGCTACGAAGCTCTGATCGACGCGGCGGGCCGGGGCGACGTGCTTGTTTTCTGCATGGACGTCCCCCCCGCTGTGCATTTTTTGTTTGCCAAAGGGCTCAACACCGGGTTCCGTGAAGCCTTCGTCCTTTCGGAGGATTCTTTTCATCGGGCCGTCCTCAAAGGACAAAAGGACACCCTGGCTCTGGTGTCTCGGGGCTTTGACCTGATGGGTGCGAATGAGGTCGAAGCTATCAAAACCCACTGGCTGGGGACTCCCCTGGCGGGCAGCTCGTCCTTTGAAGCCACCCCTGTCACCGTGGGAGCAGCTCTGGCCGTGATTGTGCTTCTTGTCGCCCTCGTGTTGATTCTGGGCCGGCAGATCAGACGCAGGACGGTCGAACTCGCCGGCACGGAGGCGAAGTTGCGGTCCAGCGAGGATTGGGGCCGGGCCGTGGTTGAGACTCTGCCCGATTTGGTCCTGGTCGTGGACGAAGCGGGGATCATCCTCGAGGTCCACACACCGAAGGGATATCCTGGGTACCGGCCTGATTCGCTGGTGGAGGGGGCTAGTTTCCTCCCCCTCCTTCCCCGGGAATTTCCCGATGGATTGCCCGAGGAAATCCTCAGAAAGACAGACCATGGGGAGGTAGCGGTCTTCGAGCAGTCCGTATCCACGGGGAATCGCCCTGTCACTTTCGAAGTTCGAGTGGTAAAAATGGCGGACCGGCGGTATCTGGCCATCGTCAGGGACATCACCGACAATCGACGGGCCCGGGAAGATGAGCTGAAACGGAACAAGCTCGAGTCTCTGGGGGTTCTGGCCGGTGGGCTGGCCCACGATTTCAACAACAGCCTGGCGGTGATTCAGGGCTTTGTTTCGCTGGCCCGGGTGCAGCTGTCCAACCCTGAGAAGGCCTTGGTTAGTCTCGATAAGGCCGTAGCCGCCACTCGCCGGGCCGCCGGTCTGACCAGTCAGCTCAGGGTGTTGGCCCACGGAAACGAGGTCCACGGAAAGAGGTTCTCCGTCCTCGAACTGGCCCAGGACGCGGCGTCTTTCGCCTTGGTGGGGTCTGCGTGTGTTCTGGAGGTCGAGGCCTCCGATGGTCCCTGGACCGTGGATGCGGACCCCGACCAGCTATCCCAGGTTTTCCACAACCTCGTACTGAACGCCATCCAGGCCATGCCCGATGGCGGAACGGTGACCTTGGTTTTCCGCAGGACCCGGGAGGAGATCTCAGTGGCCGTGGTGGACGAAGGGGTCGGCATCCCTTCGGAGGACTTATCCCGGATCTTTGACCCCTATTTCAGCACGAAACCAAAAGGCACGGGTCTTGGTCTTTCGGTGGTCCACGCCGTGGTGGAGCGCCACGGAGGCACTCTGGAAGTCGAGAGCCGGGTGGGGCGGGGCACAGTCTTCACCATCTATCTCAAGCCTTTCGCTGGGGAGCCGGATGCAGAGACGACCGAGTTCTCGGCTCTGACGGAATCGCCGGGTCAACGGGTCCTTCTGATGGAAGACGAGGGGGATTTGAGGGAGTTGATGGTAGAGGTGACCCGATCCTTGGGGCTCGATACCGTCGCGTGTCGAAACGGTCGGGAAGCCATCCAGGCCTTCGACGAGGCCACCGCTGAAGGAAGGCCTTTCTCCCTGGTGGTGTCAGACCTGCTCGTCCCTGGGGACATGGGAGGGCGGGAGATGATCTCCGTCCTGAGGTCACGGCCGGGGCCATTGAAGGCGCTGGCCGTGACGGGCTTTTCCACCGAGAGGTTCACCGAAGACTTCCACAACCAAGGGTTCGATGTTATCGTGGGCAAACCCTTTACCGTCGATGAAATCAAGGCCCGGATCGTGGAGTTGATGAAGAGCCCATGGAAGACCGCGTCGAACATCTGAAAGAATTCGTCAAATCCTTTCCCCAAGACAGCGGCGTTTATCTGATGCGCGACGCCGAAGGCACCATCATCTACGTGGGCAAGGCCAAGGTGCTGGTGAACCGGGTCAAGTCGTACTTCACCGGCGACAAGGACATCAAGACGCGCATCCTCGTGAAGCGCATCCACGACATTGAGTTCATCACCACTGCCAACGAGTACGAAGCCCTGCTCCTGGAAAACAACCTCATCAAGGAGCACAAACCCCGGTTCAACATCCTTCTGAAAGACGGGAAGAGCTACCCGCTGATCCGGGTGACCAAGGAAGACTTCCCCCGGGTCTTCAAGACCCGGCGGGTGGTGGACGACGGTAGCGACTACTACGGACCGTTCCCCAACCTCAAGCACCTCGACCTGTCCATCGAACTGGCCGACAAGCTTTTTCCCCTGAGAAAATGCAGGGGGCCGCTGAAACAGCGCAAGGAACCGTGCCTCTATTACCACCTCGGCCGCTGTCAGGGGCCCTGTATCGGGAAGGTGGACCAAGAGGAGTACCGGAAGCAGGTTGTCAAGGTGAAGAACCTCCTGTCGGGGAAAACGGTCACCCTCGAAAAGGAACTCACGGCCCAGATGCGCCAGGCCAGCACCGACCTCCGTTTCGAGGCCGCGGCCGACCTGCGGGACACCCTCAAGGCCATCGGTGAGCTGTCGGACGATCGGTCCGTCCTCGACATGAACCCCGAACAGAGGGACTACGTGGCCATGGTGGCCGAATCGCAGTACGCCACGTTTGTGGTGCTTCAGATGCGTGGTGGCAAAGTGCTGGGCCGCGACCTCTTCCCCACCGAATTCTACAGCACTGAGGACGAAGCCTTCGAGGAGTTCCTGATCCGTTACTACAGCGACAACGCCCCCCCCTCAGCCGCTGTCTACCTGAACCGGGTGATGGAGGTCGACAGTTTCGTCCGGTTCCTGAACCGGGACGGCCGAAACGGTCCCTCGGTGGAGTTCCCCTCGGGTGGCCGCCATGCTTCCATCTTGAGGATGGCCCAGGAGAACGCCTGGCTGGACCTGAAGAAGCGGTTGGAAACCGGGGGCAACCAGCACGCTTTGGTCGAATTGAAGAAGGCCTTGAACCTTCCTAAGCTGCCCCACCGCATCGAAGGGTTCGACATCGCCCAGCTCGACGGAACCAACCCTGTCGCCTCGCTGATCTCGTTTTGGAACGGCAATCCGGACCGGAAGAATTACCGAAAATTCCACGTGAAGAGCCTCCAGGGCGCCATCGACGATTTCCAGTCGATGAAGGAAGTCGTGGCCCGCCGGTACAGCCGGCTGTTCAACGAGGGCGGAGACATGCCCGACCTCATCCTCATCGACGGCGGAAAGGGTCAGGTCAACGCCGCCCACGGGGTGCTCACGGCTCTGGGTCTCGAGATCCCCCTGGTCGGTCTGGCCAAGCGCGAGGAAGAGCTTTTCCTACCCCACACCTCAGACCCCATCCTCCTACCCCGGGGAAGTTCGGCCCTCCGGGTCCTCCAGGCGGTCCGGGACGAGACTCACCGGTTCGCCACAGGGTTCAACCAAAAGTTGCGGTCAAAGGTGCTGAAGCTCACCACCCTCGAAGGTGTTCCCGGCATCGGCGAGAAACGCAGCCAGAGGCTTCTGAAAGAATTCGGCGGTTTGGAGGAACTCGCCGCCGCCGAACCCAGCGAGATCGCGCTCCGGGGCGGCATCACCGAGGCCCTGGCTGAGACGGTGAAGACCTACCTTGCGGACCAGACCAAGCGAACAAAGACCGTACAGGAAATGAAACGGACGAGGAGAACGTGATGGATTGGAACAAAGCCTTCGAACCCTTGATCGCCCAATACCGAGGGAAACCTCATCCCCTCGAATACAAGAGCCGGTACCAGCTACTGGTCATGGTGTTGCTTTCGGCCCAGGACTCTGACCGGCACATCAACGAACTGGCCCCGGGCTTCTTCCGGGCGTTCCCTTCGATGGACAAGCTGGCCACCGCCACCGAGGGGGAGCTCCACGCTCTGCTCAACACCGTGCGGAACTTCGAAAACAAGACCAAATGGTTGATGAAGCTGGCTCCCCAGGTGGGTACTGACGACGCCATCCCCCAAAACCTGGCCGACCTGACGAAGCTTTCGGGGATAGGCCGCAAATCGGCAAACGTCATCCTCCGGGAGTCGCACCTGCCCGCCGAAGGGGTGATCGTCGACCTCCATGTGGTTCGGGTGGCTCCCCGGCTGGGCATCGCCCAGGGCGACAACCCCGAAAAAATCGAGAAGGCCCTAATGGCGGCTCTGGACATAGAAACTTGGGGAGAGGCGGGGATGGCGCTGTCGTTTCTGGGAAGGGAAGTCTGTCGTCCCGCCAGCCCCCAATGCCCCCGGTGCGTCATGAATTCTGTGTGCGGTTACCGGGCCCAGGTCGTGTCTGGCACTCCTCTCAGAGCCTGAAAGAGGACGCCCCGCCTGTGCTTCTGGCGACGGGGCTGTCCTGGGAGAGCCTCACTCTGCGTCTAGGCCGATGTCGAGAACGGTGACGCTGTGGGTGAGGGCGCCGACGCTGATCAGGTCTACACCGGTTTCGGCCAAGGCCCGGACGGTTTTTTCCGTGACTCGACCCGAAGTCTCCAGCAGAACCCTCCGGAGAAGAAGGGTGGCGGCATTCCGTCGGGCCACGGCTGTCTTGAGATCCGCCAAGGGGAAATTGTCCAGGAGGATGATGTCAGGCTCCAGGGCCAACGCTTCTTCGAACTGCTCCAAGGTGTCGACTTCCACCTCGATCTTCACGGTATGACCCGCACCGGCCCGCACTCTTCGAACGGCCTCGGTCAGACTGCCGCAGGCTGCGATATGGTTGTCCTTCAGCAACACAGCGTCGTCGAGGCCGAACCTATGGTTCTGCCCGCCCCCCACCTTGACCGCATATTTCTGAAGGGCGCGGAGCCCGGGAAGGGTTTTTCTTGTGTCGGCGATGGCCGCTCCCGTTCCTTCGATGGCATCGACAAAACGCCGGGTTCGGGTCGCGATCCCCGACAGATGGCTGAGGAGGTTCAGTGCCGTCCTTTCCCCCGTGAGCAGGGCCCGGGTGGGTCCCGCGATTCGGGCAATGACCGTTCCCGGGATCAAGGACGCACCGTCGGAAAGCGCTTCAACCACCGACACCTTCGGAGAAAGCTGGCGGAACGCTTCCAGGGCCGGCAGTAAACCAGCAAGGACCCCGGGTTCCCGGGCCCGGAAGACCGCCGAGCTTCGGTGGTCGGGGGCGAACACCAGATCGGTGGTCAGGTCTCCACCTCGCCCCAGGTCTTCGGCTAAGGCCCGGGCCACCAGATCCCTGTAAAGGAGAGGGTTCATCATCGGGTCCGGAGGAGCGCACCACCGAAGGTGAATCCACCGCCAAAGGCGCAGAGTCCCACCACCTTACCCGGGCGCAACTGGGGTATCAGCTCGAACAGCGCCAAAGGAATGGAGTTCGACGAAGTGTTGCCGTAGTGGCGGATGTTGCTGAACACCTTCTCTTCGGGCAGTTTGGTCCGCTGGCGAACCGCGTTGAGGATGCGCTGGTTCGCCTGGTGGGCGACCACGAGGTCAAGGTCGTGGACCGCAACGTTGCCCGCAGCGCAGGCCCTCTCCAACTGGGCGATCATGTGCTTCACAGCCTCAAGGTAAACCTTCGGACCGTCCTGGAAAATGTACTCGTCCAACGGAAGCGGAACCCGCAAAATGTCGCCGTTCTCACCCCGGGCCGACAGTTCGGGCCTGTCATAGTTGGCCAGCATTTCGGCGGTCCTGCCGGCGCCGACCACCAGGGTGGCCGTGGCGGCGTCGCCGAAAATGGGGGCGGTCTGGTAATCGGTGGGGTCGGTCCGGCGGCTGAGCACCTCGGTGGTCAACACGAGTACCCGGCCGTTGGGGTTGTGGCTCAGATGGTCCCATGCGGCCTGAAGACCGTAGAGATAGCCCGAGCAGGCCGAGTTGATGTCCTGAGCCTGCATTTCGGGTTTGGGTTCGAGGTCGGAGCTTAGTTCGGCCAGAACCAGGCACGCCATGGACGGCGTGATTTTCATCGGAGTGCCGGTGGTGCAGAACACCGCCGTCAGATCGGCGGTCGTCAGCTTGTGGCTGTGGAGCAGCTCCTTCGAGGCCTTCACGGCCAAACTCAGGGCTGTTTCATCGTCACTGGCCCAATGCCGGCTTTCGATGCCTATGCTTTTCAGGATCTTTTCAGGGGTCCACTCGGGGCACTTCGCCGAAATTTCCTGGTTGGAGACGATCCGAGAACCGGGGGCGATTCGAAGCCCCGCGAGGCCCGCGATCGGGCCAGAGGGACGGCTGAGCGAGGTCACCGGGCCGACGGCCGGTCGGGACTCCGGCCATTCAATGATGGGGTCGCCGGGGTTTTCCATGGTCACGGGCTTCTTGGAAACTCTGTTCGTGCCAGTGGCCACCTTCAGGAGAGGCGTTCCCACCTTCACCATTTCACCCACGGGAACGAGGATTTCGGCCAGGGTTCCTTCCAAGGGGCAGCTCAGGTCGAAGGCGGCCTTGTCGGCCTCCATCTCGGCGATCTTCAATCCCGGTTTCAACGCGTCGCCCTTCTTCACCATCCACTCAAGAACAGTGACCGACTCATCCGAAGGACTCGAGCCGACAGCTTCGACGAAGGAGAATCCGTCTTCACCTTTGGCCACGGCCTTCCAGGTCAAGGTGCCGCCCAGCAGATCCACCGCGGCGGTGAGGATCTTCTTGTAGCTGGGCATGACTTCCAGCTGGTTCTCGAACGCGAACGGCACGTAGGTGTCGGGCCGGCTTACCCGGCGGATGGCCACGGGGGCACCCGCGCGTTCGGCGACGGTGGCGCTGATTTCACTGGCCACCGACGCCGTGATGTTGTCTTCCTGGGCGATGATGAGTCGACCGGTCTTGCGCACCGACTCGAGGACCATGTCGATGTCCCAGGGGGAGATGGAGCGGAGGTCGATGACGTCGCTGGTCACGCCGGTGGCCAGGAGGGCGTCGGCGGCCTTGAGGCTGAAGTTCAGAGTGTTGCCCCAACAGACGTAGGTGATCCCCGTCCCTTCCCGGTGCTTGCGCCCCTTGCCGATGGCCACGAGCTGCCGGGCCACGTCGCGGCTGGTGGCTTGGCTGCGGTCGTTGAGACAGCTCTTCGGGTAGAAGAAGATGGTCGGCCTTTTGGACTCGAAGGCGGCGTTGAGGAGGCCGGCGGCGTCCCCGGCGGTGGCGGGGAGGAAGACGTCGATGCCCGGGGTGTGGGCGGCGATGCTCTCCATGCTGGAGCCGTGGAACGGACCGAGCCCGGGTTTGAACCCGCCGCAGCTCACCATAAGGATGACGGGGGCCGTCCAACCGCCGTCAGTGCGCCAGTACATGGATCCCAATTCGGCAAAAATCTGGTTGTAGGCGATGGCAAAGAAGTCGGCGAACTGGAGAAAGCCCACCGGCCGAGCCCCGGCCAAAGCCTGACCCACAGCCACTCCGACAATGGTCGACTCAGCCAGGGGCGAGTTTTTCACCCGCCCCGGGAAAGCCTGGCTGAGGCCCTTGGTGACCCCGAACACGTCGCCCTTGGGGTCTTCGATGTCTTCCCCGAAGAGGCTGACGTTCGGATCCCAGCTGAGGCGGTTCTTGAGCACCTCGCGCATGGCTTCCAGCATGACGATCTGTTCGCCTTCGCTGTTGCCCCGATATTCCCGGGCCGGGTCGGCCAAGCCCGCAGGAAGCGGAGCCTTGGCATCGAAAATGGGATGGGGGTCGGGACTGTCTTGGGCATCAACACTGTCGGCCAGCACCGACGCCTTGATCTTTTGGTCGAGGGCATCGAGTTCGGACGAGGAAACGCCGTGATCCGTCAGCCACTGGCGGAGTTTGGGAATGGGATCGTCCTTCTTCCTTGTCTCCTCGATTTCTTCGGCGGTCCGATAGGTTCGCTGGTCGTCGGCGTTGGTGTGGCTGTTGAGGCGCTTTACCTGGAAGACCACCAGAGCGGGTTTGCGGTCCTTCCGGATCTGGGCCACTACTTTCCCGAAGGCCTCGTAGCTGGCTTCTGCGTCTCGGCCATCGACCCGGACAATGGGGATGCCGTAGAACTGGTCGGCTTCACCATCGGGAGTGTCGTAGAACGTCTTCCCACCCGTCTTGGTGGAAATGGCCCAGCTGTTGTCTTCGATGACGAACAGCACAGGAAGGGTTTCCCGGACGGCGTGGGCGATGGCCTCGAGCACTTCGCCTGCTGGCTGGTCCCCTCCCCCAGGGCGCAGAGGACCATGGGATTTTTCGTCTGACTCTTGATTACAGACGCCACCCCGACGGCCTGGAGGGCGTTGTTCCCCACGGGGCCGACCAAGGAGAGCACCTTGTTGGCCGGGTCCGAGAGGTGGGCCGACATCTGGCGTCCCCGGGAATGGCTTTCGTCCTTGGCGAACAGCGAGAGGAAAAACTGTCGGACGGTGACGCCCCGGGCCAGCATCAGGGACTTATCCCGGTAGTGGCAGTGGAGGTAATCCTCGGGAATCAAATGCGGATTCAGGAAGGCGATGTTCTCGTGACCGCTACCGGACACATGGAAAAAGGCCTCACCCCGTTGGGTGTAGTCCTGCTCCAGGAGGTCGACCTCCCGGGACTTCAGGATGCTCTCGTACACGGACAGGAAAAGCGAAACCTTCCCTTCGGACCCCATGGCAACTCCTCGCAGATGGACGGAAATCACTCGGAGGATACGGCCGGGGGGTGAAAAAGTCAACCAAACCGGTCGTTCACCCCGGCTGGCCATGGAGGTAAAGGCGGTTTCCATCGAACAGAGCGACCGCCCTCGCCGGATTACCCAAGGCGCGGTGGAGGCCCGCTCCCATCACGATGGTTTCCCGGGGGCATTCGTTCTTGAGGGCGATGAAGACGAAATCCGAGCGGGTGTCGTCGCCTTTGAGGTAGGCCTCCAACTTCATATCCAGGCAGAGCTTCACCGTGTGTTCCGCCCGCATAAGGCCGAGGTCGAAACCCTCGTTGGGGTGCATGATCAAGTGTACCTGGTCCAGTGTGCCGGAAAGCGAAACCTTCAGCGAGCCTGTCTTTTTCATGCAACCTCTCCGGCACCCAGTTTAGGAGGAGGAGGAGATCCCTGCAAGGGCCAAGACCCGCAAACCTTTGTCTTGGATGGTCATGGAGACGGGGAAATTCTCCGGTTCCAGCCAGAGGACTTCCCCGTCCATCTGGAGAGGCAAACGGGTCGGGCTCTCCAACCTCAGGGTGTCCCCCCGGGCCAAGACAACGCCCGGCAGCCCCCGGTGGGTCCCCGTGTAGATGGGTTTCCGGTAGGCCAGTTTGGAAAACAGGTTCATCTCGCCAGCTAGGCAGAAATTGTCTTCGTCGGGCAGCACTTTTTTCCCCGCGCCGTAGGTCCGGTGACCCGAGGCCCCCATCGCCGCCAGGAGAATTCCCTTGCTCCATTCGAGCACCGTCTTTCCGTGGTCCTTCAGTACCATGGTGGTCGGGGATACCTGGACGAAGGCCTCGTAAAACAACGAGGCGGCATCCACCATCAAAGCGTACGAGTTGCCCGGAAACCAACCCTTAAGGTGATTTGTCAGGTGGGCGACGAAGGCGTCGAGACCGACGCTGGCTATGTTGAAGCTAAAATGTATCGGGCAACCCTTAGCTTGGACTTCCACCACCGGAAGGGAACACGGTTCGACGCTTTGGTTGCCCCGGCCGGAGAGGGCATCGAGGGCCACCGCCCAGTCTCTCGTCTCGGCCGAGTCGTTGCCAGTTCCCAGGGGCAAACGGAAAAATAACAGCCCTTCGCGGACGTTGAGCGGAAGATCGAGGGCGGAAATCAGGGCACCCCGGCTCGTACCGTCGCCGCCTGCGATCACCACCAGCCGTTGGTCACCCGGTCCGGTGGGGTCGGTTGCTTGAAGGTGGGCCAGAATGGCCCGTTCGTGTCCAGAATATTCGGTAGTCCAGGACGAGACCTTCACCTCTCGGTCGGGTCTCGGAAACGGTGGCGGGATTCTTTTGTCGAGGTTGTGAAAGGCCTCGATGACGTTCCGGCAGCGTCGATGGTGACGAAACACCCCTGCCTGTGGGTTCAAAATTAGATCGATATGGAGGTTCTTTTCGGGGAAAAGGTTGGTCTTTTGGAGCCAGTGCTCCAAAAGGACCCGGAAGGTCGGGAACCCCCCGGTCAAAGTCCGAACTCCTTGATTTTCGTGAACAGGGTGCGGCGGGTGATTCCTAACTCCTCAGCTGCCCGGGTTTGGTTCCCTTCCCAGCGGAGCAGGCTTTCCCTGATGGCCCGAAGCTCGAGTTCCTGCAAAGTGCCAGTCAAGACCAGCCCGGGGGAGTCCGCCGGGGCCGTGCTTCCCGGGAGCGCCAAGTCGGCCTCGGTCAACGCGTCGCCTTCGGAAAAGATCAACGCGCGTTCCAGCAGGTTTTCGAGTTCTCGAATGTTCCCCGGAAAGGGGTAGTCGGCCAGCCGGCGCAGAGCCCCTGGCGTCAACTCGGGGGCGGGTCGTCCCATGGCCGGGGCCAACTTGGCCAGCAACCTGCGGCAGAGCCAGGGGAGGTCGTCTTTGCGTTCCCTTAGGGGAGGGAGGGTTACCGGAACCACGTTGAGGCGGTAGAACAGGTCCTCCCGGAACCTTCCGGCCTTCACCTCGGCGGCCAGGTCGCGGTTGGTCGCCGCCAGCAACCGGGACTCCACCGGTATGGAAACCGTTCCGCCCAGCCTTTGAATCTTCCTTTCCTGTAAAACCCTGAGTAACTTGACCTGGAGCGGAAGCGGCAGTTCCCCGATTTCGTCGAGGAACAACGTTCCCCCTCCGGCCAGTTCGAACAGGCCGTTTTTGCGCTTGTCGGCGCCGGTGAAAGCCCCCTTCTCAAAACCGAAAAGTTCGCTTTCCAGCAGGGTTTCAGGGAGGCCACCAATATTGATGGCCACGAAGGGACCCGTGGACCGGGCCGAAAGTTCGTGGATCCGGCGGGCCAACACTTCCTTGCCGGTGCCGCTTTCGCCCGTGATCAAGATGAGCGCGTTCGTCGGCGCCGCCTTGGCCACCAAGGCCTCAATTTTGGCCCAGGCCGCCGAGGGCGGTCGGTCGGTTTCCTGGTCCGCAACCGGCCGGAGGGACTTCGCTATCCTTCCGTCCCTGTGGGCGTCGAGTGCCGCCCGCAACCGCACTTCAAGCTCCACGGGGTCGAACGGTTTGACCAAGTAGTCCTTGGCTCCCCGGTGCATGGCCTCGACGGCGTCCTGAATTTCCCCATGGGCGCTGATCATCACGAACGGGATATCGGGACCTTCGGTCCGGCACCAAGCCAGCAGTTCCAGTCCGTCGAGGCCGGGCATCTTCAGGTCGCTGATCACCCCCGCGAAAGCCTCCTCCTGGAGGAGCCGCTGGGCGGCTAAGCCATTCTCCACCGCTGTGGCCTCGAACCCCGAAGCGTTCAGCCACTTCACTAGGGCATCACGAATGTTTTTCTCGTCATCGGCCACAAGAATCTTCACGTTTTCCCCTCTTCGGTGGCTTCGGGAAGGTCGAGAACTACTCTAGCGCCCCCCTCGGCCCGGTTTTCCAGCTTGAGCTTTCCCCCGGCGGCGGAGACGAAACTATCTGTGATCGAAAGGCCAATGCCTGTGCCTGTGGTCTTTGTCGTATAGAACGGGTTCCGGGCTTGACTCAGACTTTCGGGGGTGAAGCCGTTGCCCGAATCAAGCACCTCCAGGCGAAGCCATCCACCCCGGGGTCGGAAGAGGCGGACCAAGGGTCGGGGATTGGTGCCGCTCTCCACGGCGTTTTTCAAGAGGTTTTCCACCACCGATCTCAGCCGGTGGGGATCGAACCAGACGCGGTAGGGCGTCGGCGGTTCCACAGAAAAACTGATCGGAACGGCGAATCGGCCCCGGAGCGTATCGGCCATTTCGGCGAGGTCGACCCTTTCCGCCTGACCCTGGGGATCCTTGAGGAAGTCTCTGACCCTTGAAACCAGGGTGCTCATCCGTCGGGTCTCTTCCTCGATGATGGAAATTTCTGGAGCGGCCGGTCCGTCGGTGGCCCGCTTCAACAACGCCGTTTGGAGAAGGATGGCTGCGAGAGGGTTCTGCAGTTCATGACTCAACGTCCGGGACGCCTCGGCAAACTGCAGGAGTTCCCGGTGCTGAACGAGGGTCGCCTGGTACCGGCGGGTCCGAAACCAAAGGACGCCGATGAAGGTCACGAACCCCATCCAAGCGGTCGATCCCGCCACCCCCCCGATTTTCCAGGCCCACAACCGACCTTCCAACGGTTTTTCACTCACCCGAAGGAAGAGGTACCCTTGCCGACCGTACCCGCGGGTCTCCCTGGGCATCCGGGGACCTCCCATGGGCATGTCGTCGGCGTCGCCCAGAAAATTCATCCGCGGACGCAGGGGCTGCAGAACCTTTACAAAGTCCACCCAACCTTCCAGGCCCTTGGTCAGGATACCTCCCCTCGGATCGACGGCCGAGGTTTCGATATGGTCGGGGGCGTCGGCCCCCCAAACGGCCACCTGCTCGCCCCGGGGACCGTAAACCGCGAATGTCCGTATTCCTTCGGGGAGGGCGTCCGGTCCCAGCCGGCCCTCCAGCCGACCCCTGAGCAACTCTTCCGAGGTGCGCTCCAACTGGTTTTCGAAGGCCACCGTCAGATGCGTCTGCTGTTCGCCCACAAAGAGGAGCCACAACGTGATGCCCGATAAACCGACGAGGAAGAGAACAAGCCACGGAAGGTGTTTCAAAAGTTTCACTTCCTTCAAAATTGCACTTCCCGCATTGTAGTTCCCCTTCCCCCGATTTCCTAGGCGATTTTATCGGCGACGCGGAGCGCCTTGGCCGAAAGGATCGTTGCCGTCCGGTGGCCCGTCATCGTCGCCGAAGCCGCTCCGTCCCTGCCGCAAATCGATTTCCTTGCCGTTCAAGGTGATTTTGAAGGCTTGGATGAACGGTTGCACCTGGGTGTCAGACTTCACCACGGTCACGGGACCCTCGACGGATACTGCGTCTCCGGATTTCAGCTCCTGTGGAGCCCGCCGGGGGAGCAATAGCAGATAATCGACGCCTTCGGCCCTCAGGGTAGCCGGGCCGGTGGTTCCCCTGGTAACCGTTCCTGCCAGCGTTTTGTACTCCGTGGTCACCAAGGTGCCCGGCTTCCAGTCGATGATTGGCCCCTGTCCCCTCATACCCGGCCCCCGTCCCTCCGGAGCCACCAGGGCCTGGGCAAACGCTCCGGCGCACACCAAGGCGACTGCGCTTGCCAAAACCAGTTTCTTCATAGTCCATACCTCCGTGCCTGTGGCACCCCATTACGGAGCAATCATCGTGCCATCTACTAGATAGTCATTTGCGGAAACGAGAGGAGAAAACCCGAGACACGCCGGGCAATCTTTTCCGGCCCGCCCGACTTGGGAAAAAACTGCCCGCCGGCTAGACTGGTCGCATGCGCATCCTCGGGGCCCCGGCCCAGGTCGAACTGGTGTTCCAAAAATCGCGGTTCCTGGGTTTGTTGGAGCCCGCCACCGATGCAGAGCAGGCCCGGACCAGACTCAAGGAAGTCAAAGCCCAATATACCGGCGCCAGCCACGTCGTCCACGCGTTCCGCACCGGCCCTGAAGGGGCGGAGACCCTGGGGTGCAGCGACGACGGCGAACCGCCGGGGACGGCCGGTCGCCCCGTCCTGGAGGTTCTGAAAGGATCGGGCGGAACGAACTGCCTTCTGCTGGTGGTTCGATGGTTTGGGGGGACGAAACTCGGCACGGGAAGCTGGTGAAAGCCTATGGCGACACGGCCAAAGCCGTGATCGCAGTGGCGTCGTGGGAGGAGCATCGGCTTTGGGTGAAGGCCCGGGTAGTGGTTGACTGGGCCGAACACCGGCGCCTAAAAAACGAGCTAGAAGCCGTCCAGGCCATCATCGACTCGGAGGCTTTCGAAGACGGTGTGACCCTGGAAGTCCGGATCCCCGCCGAGGCATTCAAGACTTTACAAGCCTGGACCATCAACCTGACCCGTGGGCATTCCCGGTGGAAGCCCTTGGACTAAAAAGTCGCCGAACTCCCGGGCCAGCCGAAGTCGGGGGCCTCGGTGGCTCGACCCTTCTTCACAATGATGTAGTAAAGGTAGAGTTCCAGCAGCAACCCGTGGTGTTCGGTGCGATACTGGCGGAGCCTCTGGTCAAAATCGGAGGTGAGGACCAGGATGGCCTGCAAGTCTCCCAGACTGTAGTGCCGGGCTCCGGTCTGGAAATTAGCCTGGGCCTTTCTACTGAAGACTTTGAGAGCGCTGAAGGCTTCCTCGGCGGCGAACCGCTCTCTCAACTTCACCTGGAAGGCTAGTAGGTTCTTGAACTGCCAAGTCAGCCCCCCCAGGAGCCCGATACCCTCGGTCTCCTTGGAGGAAAGGATTTTCTTCAGCACCTCGAGGGCCTTGGCGAATTCCCTGGCGGTGATCCTCTCAAAGAGAGTGAACACGTTTTCTTCCTTCGTGTGGACCAGGTAGTGCTCCAGCTCGTCGATGGAGAGCGTCGCCCCTTTTTCAAAGAACGCCAGCAGTTTTTGCGCTTCGAGGCGGATCTGGTCCGTGCTGTTGTCGACCATTTCCAGGAAGAATTCCGCGGCTTCGTCGGTCATCGAGAGACCGATGGACCGGAAGTGGTTGAGCACCCAGCCCTTCTTCTGACTCTCGAACATCTCCCAGAACACCTTTGTTTGGTCCTTGGGAACGATTCTGGTCAAGGTGTCGGCCTTGGTTTCGTCGCTGACCAGGACGAGGGTGGACTCCTCAGCGGGGTGTTTGGAGTAGCCTTTGAGCAGATCGTTGTCTGCCTTCTTGTATTCGTCGGCGTTCTGGATGATGACGAGTTTGTGGGCGGCAAACAAGTCTCCGTTCTGCAACAACGACAAGACCTCTCCGAAAGGGGTCTCAAAAGCGTAGAATTTGTGCATCTCCGGGGGTTCCCGGAACTGTTTTGT
>Ga0302322_100002163_pt1 | contig 16548 bp, 14 predicted proteins | sample Fen_T0_2_FD_203757 | JGI IMG/M metagenome (GOLD analysis project Ga0302322, IMG submission 203757) | Peat permafrost microbial communities from Stordalen Mire near Abisko, Sweden - Fen_T0_2 | ecosystem: Environmental > Terrestrial > Soil > Wetlands > Permafrost | place: Sweden: Abisko... | reverse complement strand
GGAGATCTCCGGACCCGGTAGCGCTGGTGGCCGGCAACCAGTCTCTCTCGCCTTTCCGTCCGGCCGGCTCAGCCTATGACGCGGCCTGCGACGGAGGCGAACGGATTGCGCCATCGGCGGTCGCCGATGGTCGACTACTCGAAGGCGGCGAGGCCGCCCTCTCGCGCCCGGAATCGCTGCAGGGGAATAGGGAGCTCGGCCGCGCTGAGCGGGAATTCGACCCAGAACGTGCTGCCCACTCCGAGCGTGCTGTCGACACCGAGAGTGCCGCCCATCGCCTCGGTCAGGTGCTTGGCCAGGGTCAGCTCGAGCCCGGAACCATCGACGCCTTGCTCCGGGGCGTCGATGCGGTCGAACGGAGTGAACAAACGAGCAAGGCCGTCCTGACTGATGCCCGGCCCGGTGTCCTGGATCAGCACCCGGATCGAGTCCGACCTGGGATGCCGGCAGGTCAGCGTGACGGAGCCGTCCAGGTAGTTGTAGTTGACCGCGTTGGACAAGATGCTGACCAGGACCTGGGTCAGCCGTTGACGGTCGGCCTGGACGACGTCATGGCGGGTGCCCGGCCCGTCGCTCTCGAGGCGGACGGAGTGCTCGGTCGCCATGGGTGCGACGAGTTCGAGCGCGTCAGCGACAACGCCGGCGATGGCCACCGGCTCCAAGATCAGCGGCATCTCGCCGGCCTCGAGTTGGTTGATGTTCGTCACCTCCTCGACGAGCGCGAGCAGATGCCGGCCGCCCTGCAGGATCTGCGCCACACTTGCCCGGTCGCTCGCCGTTGTGACGTCCGACTCGAGCAACTGCGCGAAGCCCAGCACGGCATTCAGCGGAGTCCGCAGTTCGTGACTGATCCTGGACAGCAGCGAATCCTTCGCATCATTGGCTGCCCGCGCCTTGGCCTCGGACTCGCGCAGAGCCTGCCGCTCGGCCTCGAGTTCCGCGGTCCTGACCCGTACGCGTTGATCGAGATCGGCGGTCAGCGCCTGCAGGTCGTGCAGGGCGGACCTGCGCTGTGCGTCCACCTTCGCCAACACGACGGCCGTTTTCCACCCGACCACGATCACCGTCACCGCGGACGTGGTGACCAACATCGCCAGCCCGAGGCCCGGGTCGTACCAGTCGGCGCGGCGCACGGCCAGCTCCAGGTAACCCAGCACCGGAAGCACGATGAGCGTGACCGGCAGCAGCCGCCGTAACACCACCCCGCCCGCGTCCGGGCCGTGCAATGCCCACCACACCGCGCTGTCGGGAACGTAGAGCAGTAGGGCCACGCTGAGCAACAGCAGCGCGACCGCCGCGGTTGGTGCCGCCACCGGGGACCCACCCACGGCGGAGTACAGCGCGGGCACGCCATAGCAATAGCCGATCAGCGCCAACGCGGAAAGGGCGAGCACCAGGGACGCCACGGGCTGAACGAAGCGGCGCCTGCCGACAGCGATCGACGCGACCGAACCGGCGAGCAGGAGCAGGCAACACGCCCCGCCGAACGCGATCCTGCCCGGATGCCCCGATGTCACAGGACCGCGAACAACGAACTCGTCGATTCCGAAATTCGCGCCGACCGCATACTCGCCGACCGTCGCCAGGGCGATCGCGCCGACGATCGCCGCGGCCGCCAGTGCAAAACGTGCCGGGAGCACGAATGTTCCCGCCAGGAAAAGGATCCCGACCGCGGCGTTGAACTTCATCGGGGCCAACCCTGGCGTCAGCCAGGTGAGCAGCTCGACGCGGAAAACCAACTCGATGAGCGCCGACACGGCTAGGGCTCCGGCCACCACCGCCAACACACGCGCCTCACCCCTGGGGGTATTCAGCGCCGACAGAGTAAACAACGTCACCACCCATTCTCATGGGACGAGCCGGTCCGTGCGCACACCATCGCTGCAGGCTGATCAGTGTCGGTGTGACTGAAGATGACTGGCGAGACCCGTGCCTGATCCGGACTTCCCGGTAACAGGTCCACCATGAAAAGGCGGACGCCCAGGGATTCTGGCGTTCATTCCGAAGACCCCCACGGGAATCATATAGAGATTCACCCCGGGCATTCACTCATTCACACCACCGATCAGCCCTGGCCGCGGGTCGTCATACGAGGGCGCACCGCCCCGCGCGCATCCAGGCCGAGCGACACCCGAAAGGGTCGGGCCGGAGGCGTTCGCTACGACCGGTCACCACACCACGGTCACCACACCACGGTCACCGCTGGACGTTCGCGGTTCACTCGCCCGTCACCCGCGGGCTCGTCGGGGTTGGGACGGGCGACCGACAACCGCACACCGCGCTCGCCGACAATGCCGGGTATGGCAGACGCTGCGGTGGCCGCCTGCTGATCGCGGTGAGCGGCCGGTACGGCTACCACCGTGACGAGCTGTACTTCTTGCCGGCCGGCCGGCACCTTGGCCTGGGGCTACCCGGATCAGCCCCCGCTCGCCCCGGCCTTGGCCCGGCTGGTCGGCAGCGTCGCTCCCGACTCGCTGGTCGCGCTGCGCCTGCCGTCCGCGCTGATGGCCGCCGGGGTCGTCCTGCTCAACGGCATGATCGCCCGCGAACTGGGCGGCAGGCGGGCGGAGCAACTGCTCGCGGCCGCCTGCATGACGGTGGCGGGGGTGCTCCTGGGCGTCGCGCATCTGCTGAGCACGACGACCATCGACCTGCTGGCGTGGGTGGCGGTGTGCTGGGTCGGCGCCCGGATCCTGCGCGGCGGTGACCCGCGATGGTGGCTGGGGGCGGGGGCCATCCTGGGCGTCGCGCTGCTGAACAAGAGCCTGATCGCCGTGTTGCCGGTGGCGCTACTGATCAGCGGACCCCGCCGGGTGCTGACCACCCGCTGGTTCCCCCTCGGTGTGGCGCTGGCGGTGGTCATCGTGGCCCCGACCTGTGGTGGCAGGCGGCGAACGGATGGCCGGAGGTGGCGCTGTCCAGCGCCATCGCGGCCGGCGGATCCGGGACGTCGGAGGCGTGGTGGCTGTTCCTCCCGTACCAGCTGGTGCTGGTTTCTCCGGTGCTCGTGCCGGTGCCGGCGCATTCGTGGTGACCAGTGGAAAGCCGTATTACCTGGCCGGGCCGTCCCAGTTGTGGCCGTCCTTCGGGCACCTCGGGTGATCGGGTCGCGCTTCCGCCGGCCGCCCCGGCGTCATGATCACCAAGCCTGGCCCTTTCGTGTTGACCAGCACCATCAGGAGGCCAGGAATCTTGATCACCCCCAAGGGACACGCGCGTGCCATTCCGTTCGGCCCCTCGAGCAGGGGAGGTCCGTCATGCTCGACCCGCGATGATCGGATCCCTCGCCCCGGCTGACGGGCATTGGTGCGGCGCAAGCGGCGCTATTCCGGCGCTGCGCGAACCGAGCACCGGCTCGCCGCAGGCTCTGCTCATCGCCGGATCAGCGGCGCGCGCCGAGCCGCCAGGTGCGGCTGACCGCCTGGATGTCCCTGGTCACCGACGTGCCGACCAGCACCCCCAGCGCCACCGCGAAAAGCGAGATGCCGGTGACGACGACGTCGCCCGCGCCCAACCCGACCGCCAGCTGCGACACCCCGCGCAGGCCAAGGGCGCCGGGCAGCAGCAGCCAGAAGGCGGGCAACAGCATGACCGCTGCGGGCGGGCTCCTGGGGAACCTGGCCAGCAACTGGGTGAGCGGGACGATCGCCAGGCCACCCACGAACCCGGACAGCGAAGCACCGATCAGCAACGCCCCAACGGCTTGCGCCGCATAAGAACCGAACAGCGCGATCCACAGGAACGGCAGCGCACCGGGCGGCGCGCTGGAGAAGAACATGTAGCCGACCCCGACCAGGGCGACACCCACCCACGGCGCCCACGGCCCGAGCTGACTCGCGTTGCCGTATTCGGTGAAGCCGACCAGGCTGAACCCCGCGAACACCCCGAAGGCGAGCAGCAGTAGCTGCGAGACGCCCCAGACCAGCCGGCTGGCCCCGGAGACGATCTGGTTGCTGGCCAATTCGATGGTCGCGATGGTCAGGGTGGCACCGGGCAAGAAGACGACCAACGGAGGCGCGAGCAGCCGCAGCGCGTTGTCATGGGTGAGCGGACCCACGACCGTCACCGACAGCACCGTGACCAGGAGCGCCGCCAGCACCGGCAGGGCGACCGACAGCGTGGCCCACCGGTCGGCCACCAATCGGAGCATCCCGACGAACGCGCCGAGCAGCACGTAGGCGGGCAGCGCGAGCACGTTGGGGTTGATCAACAAGCCGAAGCCGAGGCTCAGGATCACCTGACCCAGCAGGCACAGCACAGGGCCGAACCGCGGCGGCGCGGTCAGGATCGCCTCGAGGCGGCGCAGGCCGAGGCCCGGCGAGATGGCCCCCCGACGCAAGAGCGCCACCAGGTCGTTGACCAGCGCAATCTGGTCCAACCGCAGATTGCGGGCCGGCACTGTGACCAGGTCGACCTCGTCGTCGCCGATCCGGTACATGATGCCGGTCGGCATCACCATGGCCAACACGTCGGCGTCGTAGGCCGCGGCGACGTCCTGCAGGATCTCCGTCGTGGTGGCCGCGGAGTCCGCGCTGTTCAGCAGGGCAACTCCCAGCGCGCGGAGCAGCTCGACGAGATCCGATGGGACGGGCGGCGGTTCGTGGGTCAGCCGCGGGAGCGGCTGGGTGTCCTCCGGACCCAGGGCGCGAACGGAGTCCCGTATCTGATCACGCCATCGCGAGGCCCAGGTGTCCGCCACGGCTGCAAGCATGCCCTGGATGGGGCCACGGCCATCCGGCGGATGGCAGCGAGCGGAAGGTGCGGCGAAAGAACGCGCCGCGAGAGACGAGCGACCGTCCGGCAGGTCCGCGGCCCTGCGTTGGGAGCCTTGCTCAGGCACAGCCGTTCTCGGCTGTGTCGACGAGCAGCAGATCGGCCCGCTCGGCGGTTCGGTCCGCCGCGAAGAACGCGTCCTCCCCGTGCTGCCAGGTGGCCAGCAAGGCCCGCGACGGCTCCCCGTCGCGGGCGACGGCGCGGTCCAGCCGGCGCCGGTGGCCGGTGAGGCTGACCCACACCACGACGCTTGCGCGGCCCTGCAGCTCGCGGCGCCCGCACGAGACGCCTTCGAGGATCAGCACGTCGACCATCGGGATGTCGACCCAGTCGCCGGGGCGGGGATCGCCCCCGGTCCAGTCGGTGAGCCGGATGCGGCCGGGCTTCCCGTCAGCGAGCGGGCGGAGGACACCGCCGTCGAGTCGGGCCCACCAGCCGAAGGGGTCGTCCCAGGTGGCGATCAGGTCCGAGGAGATCACCGCGACGGACCCCCGCCCTGCGTCGCGCACGGCCTGCGCCCAGGCCGATGCGAGGGTGCTCTTGCCCGATCCGGACGGACCGTCCACCACGCCGAGTCGCACGGTGCCGAGCCGCGGCGGCCGCTCCAGCAGCAGGCGGGTCGCCACCGCGCTGGGTGACCGGGGGTCAGGCATCCACCGGGCGCCGGCCCGAGAACGCCCGGCCCAGGGTGACCTCGTCGGCGTACTCCAGATCCCCGCCGACCGGCAGGCCGCTGGCCAGCCGGGTCACCGACAGATCCGGAAACGTGCGCAGCAAGCGCGACAGATAGGTCGCCGTCGCCTCGCCCTCCAGGTTGGGATCGGTGGCCAGGATGACCTCGCGGACCCCGGGCGCGGCGATCCGGGTGAGCAGCGGCGCGATCCGCAGCTGGTCCGGACCGATGCCGTCGATCGGCGAGATCGCTCCGCCCAGCACGTGGTACTTGCCGCGGAACTCCCGGGTGCGTTCGATTGCCGCTACGTCCTTCGGCTCCTCGACCACGCAGATGATGGCGTCGTCGCGCCGCGGATCCGCGCAGATCCGGCACCTGACATCCCCGGCGACGTTCCCGCACACCTCGCAGAACTGGACCTCGTCCTTCACCCGCTGCAGCGCGGTCTGCATCCGGGTGATGTCGACCGGGTCGGCGGTCAACAGGTGGAACGCGATGCGCTGCGCCGACTTCGGGCCGATGCCGGGGAGCCGACCGAGCTCGTCGATGAGGTCCTGAACCGGGCCTTCGTACACGAGGATCAGGCCCCGCCGGTGCGCGAGGACCCGTCTCCCGGTGGGAGCTCGCCAGGCCGGAGCGCGGCGTCGAGCACGTCCGGGTCGTCCGGGTCGTCCGGGTCGTCACTGTCGTACCCGACCTCGGGGTCGTCAGTGTCGTCGTCGCGATCGTCTCTGTCGTCCTCCTCGAGGACCCCGCCGAACCCGGGGAAGCCGCCGAGACCGGGCAGGCCCAGTGTCGACAGATCCAGCGAGCCGGCCAACCCACCGGCCACCGACCCGATGGTGTCGCTGACCAGCTCCTCCGCCGCGCGCCGGGCGTCGTGCACCGCGGCCACGACGAGGTCCTCCAAGGTCTCCACGTCCGCCGGGTCGACCACCGACGGGTCGATGCGGATCCGGCGCAGCTCACCGCCGCCGGCCACCACGGCGGTCACCAGACCACCGCCGGCCGTCCCGGTCACTTCCGCGGCGGCCAGCGACTCCTGCGCCCGTTCCATCTCGGCCTGCATCTGCTGGGCCTGAAGGACGATCTGCTGCAGGTTCGGCATACCGGGTTGCATGAGCGACTTTCCCCACTGTCAGAACTGCCGGGCGCGGACCGTCGGCGCCCGCGTGCGTCACCGCCAGATTAGTGCGCGCCCCCGTCAGGACCGCCCACACCGCCGGCTGTTCCCGATCCAGGTGCCTGATCCACGTTCCGTCCGGCGGATATCCCCGATCCTCCCGTGGCGCGATGGCACAGTGGGAGGCATGCGTGCCCGCCCGTCCAGCGTCACCGCTCTGGCCAGCGCGGTGACGGTTGCCGTGGCCCTGGCCGGCTTGGTCGCGTGCGCGGCGCCGTCGGATCAGGCCGCGCCACTGAGCACCCGCGCGACGGTGACCAGCGCGGCCAGCAGTTCACCGCCCTCCGGCGGGCCGGTGATCACCGTCCCGGGCCTGTCCAGCGCAGCACCGACCACGCCGCCCGCCACGAAGACGGAGGCGCCGGCCTCCAGTTCGACGCCCCCCCCGATGCAGGCCGCTCCCACGACGACGTCATCGCCGGACCCGGCGCCGACATCAGAGCCCGCCACCACGTCGCGGCCGGAACCGGCGCCGGCACCCCGCCGCACCACCGCGGCAGCGCCAAGGCCCGGGCCCGGGCCCGCGGCGATCGGCCCGGTGGCCGGCCGGGTGGTCGTCATCGACCCCGGTCACAACGGCGCGAACGGCGCCCACCCGGACATCATCAACGCGCTGGTCGACGCGGGATTCGGCCAGACCAAGCCGTGCAACACCACCGGCACGTCCACGAACGACGGCTATCCCGAGCATGCGTTGAACTGGAAGGTCGCGGGCTACCTGCAGGCGATGCTCGAGGCGAAGGGCATCAGGGTGGTCATGACGCGGGACAGCGACGACGGCGTCGGGCCCTGCGTGAACAAGCGCGCCGCCATCGGCAACGCGGCTCGTGCCGACGCCGTTGTGTCGATCCATGGAGACGGTGACGACGCCTCCGCGCACGGCTTCTACGTGATGACCGCCGAGCAGGACCCGGCCGGGGCGACGATGGCGTCACGCTCGCAGAACCTCGCGGTCGACGTACGGGACGGGCTGGTCGCCGCCGGGCTCTCCCCCTCCGACCATCTGGGCTCGGACGGGCTGTGGCCACGCAACGACCTCGCCGGGCTGAACCTGTCGGTGATGCCGACCGTGATGATCGAGTCGGGCAACATGCGCAACTCCGCCGACGCCGCACTGATGAGTTCCGCCGCCGGGCAGCAGGAAATCGCGCAGGGTCTGGCCAACGGCGTGCTGGCCTACCTCGGCGGCGGCTGAGCCCGCTCCCGCCCGTGAGTCCCCGCCCCCTCTCAGCTGGTGTTGATCATGGGGCGCAGCACGCGACACGCCGACGACACGCCGACCGCAGCGGGCTGCGCCCCATGATCAACACCAGCGGTCCGGGAACCGCAGGCCGAACCCCGCACCCGGCGCCGCCTACATCACGTCAGCGGTCACCCGCCGGGGCGGCAGGGCGCCCGAGGCGATCTCGGTGGCGTAGTGGCACGCCACCCGGTGCCCCGGCCGCAGCTCGATCAGTTCCGGACGATCGGTGTCGCACCGGGCCGGCTGCCGCCAGGGGCAGCGGGTGTGGAACCGGCAGCCGGTCGGTGGGTTCGCCGGTGACGGGAGGTCGCCGGTCAACAGGATCCGCTCGCGGCTGTCCTCGACGAGCGGGTCGGGCACCGGAACCGCGGACATCAGCGCGCGGGTGTACGGGTGCAACGGCTCGGCGTACAGCGCCTGGGACGAGGCCTCCTCGACCAGCGCCCCCAGGTACATCACCCCGACCCGGTCTGAGATGTGCCGGACCACCGCCAGGTCGTGCGCGATGACGATGTAGGTCAGTCCCAGGTCGGCTTGCAGGTCCTCCAGCAGGTTGATCACCTGGGCCTGCACGGACACGTCCAGTGCGGACACCGGCTCGTCGGCGACGATCAGGTCCGGGTTGACGGTCAGTGCGCGGGCGATCCCGATCCGCTGACGCTGCCCGCCGGAGAACTCGTGCGGGTACTTCCGCAGGGCGTTGGTGGGCAGCCCGACGGCCGAGAGCAGCTCGCGCAGCCGGGCGTTGGTGTGCGCGTCGGAGGTGTCCAGCCCGTGCGCCTTCATGCCCTCGACGAGGATCGACTGCACCGACTGCCGCGGGTCCAGGGAGCCCAGCGGGTCCTGGAACACCATCTGCATCCGCCGCCGGATCTGCCGCATCGGTTCCGGTTTCAGCGCGGCGATGTTCTCCCCGTCGAAGATCACCGAGCCGTCGGTCGGCTCGATCAGCCGCAGAATCCCCCGGCCGAGAGTGGTCTTGCCGCAGCCCGACTCCCCGACCAGCCCGTACGTCTCCCCCCGGCGTACCGCCAGGCTGACCCCGTCGACCGCGTAGACGTAACCGATGATCTTGTCGATCAGCACGCCGCGCTTGATCGGAAAATGCACCTTGAGGTCGTTGACCTCCAGCAGCACATCCGCGCCGGCGGTCGCGGCGCTCAGTTCGGCGGCCGGCAGATCGGGTCTCGGCTCGGACTGGTGCCGGTGGGTCCCTGCCGCAGCCCCGGCCTCCAGCACAGCCTCCGTCGCCGCGGCCGCGGTCAGGTCGTCGGGATGCTGCCGGATCGGGTCGTTCTCCCACGCCGGGCCGCTCACGGCCGGCCCCCGGCCAACAGATCCGGCGCGGCAGCCGTCGCCACCGGCAGCACCGGGTTGTGGCAGCGCAGCAGGTGATCCGCGTGCCGGCCCAGTGGCTCCAGCGTCGGGCTCAACTCCCGGCACACCTCGATCTCCCGGGAGCACCGCGGCGCGAACGCGCACCCACCGGTCCACGGGATGTTGTCCGACACCGAACCCAGGATCGGCGTGAGCCGCTCCGCCGGCGGGGCGTCCAGCCGCGGGATCGATTCGAGCAGCCCGTGCGTGTACGGGTGGCGCGGCGAGGCGAACAGTTCGTGCCGGTCGGCGCGCTCCACCACCCGACCGCCGTAGAGCACGTTGACCTCGTCGACCAGCCCGGCGACGACGCCGAGATCGTGGGTGATCATGATCAATGCGGTGCCGTGCTCGACGACCAGGGTCTTGAGCAGCGCCAGGATCTGCGCCTGGATGGTGACGTCCAGCGCGGTGGTCGGCTCGTCCGCGATCAGCAGCCGGGGCCGGCAGGCCAGTGCCATCGCGATCAGCGCCCGCTGCCGCATGCCGCCGGAGAGTTGGTGCGGGAATTCCTTCAGTCGCCGGGACGGGTCCGGGATGCCCACCGAGTCGAGCAATTCCCGTGCCTCCACCATCGCCGCCGACCGCCTCATCCCGCGGTGCCGCTCCAGCACCTCGGTGACCTGGATGCCGATGGGCACCACCGGGTTCAGCGACGACAGCGGGTCCTGGAAGATCATCGCCAGGTCGCGGCCCCGCCTGTCGCGCATTTCCTCCAGCGGCAGCGTGAGCAGGTCGGTGCCCTCGAATTCAACGGTGCCGGTGACCGTCGAGCCGCGTTTGGGCAGCAGCCGCATGATCGCCAGCGACGTCACCGACTTGCCGCAGCCGGACTCGCCGACCAGCCCGACGGTCTGCCCGGGGGCGACGTCGAAGCTGACCTTGTCCACCGCGGTGAAGGGAGCGACCCCCTTCCGGTTGAACTGGACCGTCAGGTCCTCGACGTGCAGCAAAGTGGCCATCAGGTCACCGCCGGTTCTTCGGGTCGATGGCCTCACGGAGGGACTCGCCCAGCAGGGTGAACCCCAACACGACGATGATGATCGCGCCTGCCGGCCAGAATGCCAGCTGCGGGTGGGAGTCGATGCTGCCCTGTGCCTCACCGAGCATCTGACCCCATTCGGGCTGCGAAACGTCCTGGGATCCCAGGCCGAGGTACGACAACGCGGCCGCGTCGAGAATGGACGTCGCGACCACCAGGGTGGCCTGCACGATGACCGGGGACACCGAGTTGGGCAGCATGTGCCGGAAGACGATCGTCCCCTGTTTGACGCCCAACGCGCGGGCCGCCAGCACATGATCGGACTCCCGCTGGGCCAGCAGCTGGCCGCGGAGCAGACGCGCGAACACCGGAATCTGCGGCACCCCGACCGCGATGATGACGCTGGTCAGGTTCGGGTTGCTGAACAGCACACCGATCGAGATGGCCAGCAGCAGGCTGGGAATCGACAGCATGACGTCCACGATCCGCATGATCAGGGTATCCACCCAGCCGCCGAACGCGCCGGCCAGCAGCCCCAGGATCAACCCGCCGATCAGCCCGATCAACGTTGCGAAGATGCCGACCAGCAGGGTTTGTCTGGCCCCGACCATGAGCCGGGACAGCAGGTCACGACCCTGGGTGTCGCCGCCGAGCGGGAAGCCCTCCTGCGCGGGAGCGATCGCGTTGCGCGCCCGAGAGGTCTGGCCGATCAACAGCTGAGCGCCAGGATCGTGCGGGGCGATCCACGGCGCGATGATGGCCAATACCAGGAACACCCCGATGATGACGGCGCCGACCCAGAACAGCGGCGACCCCTTCAGCCGCGTCCAGGCGTCCTGCAGTAGGGAACTGCCCTCGTCGCCGGAACTGACCAGCGCGTCGATCCGCTGCTTGCGCGCACGGGTGTACGTGGTGGCCATCAGCGGGCCCGGATCCGCGGGTCGACCAGGGCGTACGTCAGGTCGACCAGGGTGTTGATGATGACGAAGGCCGCGGCCGCCGCCAGGATGATGACCTGGACCACCGGGTAGTCCTTTTTGGTGAAACCGATGTACAACGCCTCACCGAGACCCGGGTACGCGAAGACCTTCTCGGTGAGCACGGCGCCGGTCAGCAGCAGCCCGGACAGCAGCCCGGTCACCGTGATCACCGGCAGCATCGCGTTGCGCAGCACGTGCCGATTCCGGATGGTCGTCCGCGTCAAACCCTTCGCCTCGGCCGTCCGCACGAAGTCCTCACCCTGGACCTCCAGCACCGAAGCACGGGTGATCCGGAAGATCACCGCGAACGGAATGGTGCCCAACGCAATCCACGGCAGGATGAGGTGTTTGACAGAGTCCCAGGAGGCATCCCACTCCCTGGTGATCAGGCCGTCGACGATGAACAAACCGGTCACTCGGGTGGCATCGATGCCGGGAGTCTGCCGGCCGGACGGTGGCAGCATCCCCCATTTGACGGCGAACAGGTACTTCATCAGAAACGCCAGGAAGAACACCGGCACCGCGATACCGACCAGCGAGACCACGATCAAGCTGTTGTCCAGGGCGCCCGCCCGCCGCTTGGCGGCCATATAGCCGAGCGGGATGCCGAGCACCAGGCCGAAGATCATCGCGCCGACGGCCAACTCGATCGTCGCGCCGAATCTGGTGAAGAACACGTCCAGCGCGGGGGTCCCGGCCGAGACCCCGGTGGACTGGCCGAAATCGCCACGCAGCATCCGGGCGAGGAACTTGAAGTACTGCACAAAAATGGGCTGGTCGAGCCCCAGCACCGCCGTCAGCTCAGCTCGTTTGGCCGGGGTCGCCCGCTCGCCCAGCAGCGCCGTCACCGGGCCGCCCGGCAGGCTGCGCAGCCAGACGAACAGCAGCAACGACAGCACGAGGAGCACCAGAACGAGCTGCAGCAGCCGGCGAACCGTGTACCTCAGCATGGTGGTCGTCCCAGCCGGCGCGGCTTCATCGTGGCGGCTCCCTTTTCACCGGCGGGTCGGCACGAACCGCAGAGCGGGCGAACTAGTTCTTGTACACCGGCGCGAACTTCTCGTCGGTCAGCGGGCTGGCGACCATACCCTGCACATTGCTGGCAAGGACCAGAGCGGGCGACGAACTGGAGATCGGTACCCCGGGCAGGTAATCCGCCAGAAGTTCCTTGTTGATCGTGTCGTACAGCGCGTTGCGCTGCGTGTCGTCGACGGTGGAATCAGCAGTCTGCAGCTCGCCCGACAGCTTCGTGCCCCACGGCACGTTGGACGTCGCGAAACGGTTGGTGGTGTCGGAGAAGAACGACCCGAGGAAGTTGTCGGGGGTGTTGTAGTCACCGGTCCAGCCCAGCAGGAAGATATCGGCCTGCTGCGCCTCGACGCCGTCCAAGTACCCGCCGTTCCACGGCTTGGAGGTCTCCTTGATCGTGATGCCGGCCGCCTGGAGGTCGCTCTTGAACGCCGTGAAGATGCTCTTCGGGTCAGGCATGTACGGGCGCGTCACATCGGTGGGCCACCAGAAGTTCAGCGTCAGGTTGCTCTTCCCCGCCGCGGCCAAGAGGTCCTTGGCCTTCTGCACGTTGTAGTCGTACGCCTGAACGCCCTGGGTATAGGGCGTGACGGTGTCCGGATAGAACAGCGATGCCACCACGGCGCCCTCGGGCAGCTGCGATGAGACCAGCTGGGGGCGGTTCAGGGCGTACGCAATGGCCTGGCGCACCCTGAGATCCTGCAGATCGGGGTTCTTCAGCGTGAAGCCCAGGTAGAGGATGTTGAACGCCGGACGGATCTCGAGGTTGAAGCCGCTTGACTTGAGTCCGTCCCAGTCGGCCGGGTTCGGCAGGTCATAGCCGTCGATGGTGCCCGCCTCCAGCTCCTGCTTCCGGGCCGTCTCGTCGGGGATGATCTTGAAGATCAGCGTCTTGGACTTGGCCTTCTCGCCCCAGTAGTCGTCGTTGCGCACCAGGGTGACCGTGTTGTTGGCCTTGTCATAGGCCTGGAACTTGAACGGTCCGGTGCCCGTCGGATGGTCGGTGGCGTAGGCCGGGTAGATGAAGGAGTCACCCTCTGCCTTGACGTTGTTGGCGTCGTACTGCTTGAGCGCGGTCGGTGACTGCATCGAGAAGGACGGCAGGCCGAGCAAGGCCGGGAACTTCGACGTCACCCGGGTGAGTGTGATCGCCGCGGCCCCCGCGTCAGAGGCCTTGCAGGAGCCGTAGAGACTGGGTACCGGTTTGCCCTTGGCGTCCTTCTGGCCCTTGAACCCACCCATGTTGTCCGACCAGTACTGGCCCTGGGTGATACCGGCGCCGGTCTGGGCGTACATCCGATCCAGGTTGTAGCAGACGGCCGCAGCATCGAACGGGGTTCCGTCGTGGAACTTCACGCCGTCCTGCAGTGTGAAGGTCCAGGTCAGGCCGTCGCTGGACTTCTCCCAGGACTTCGCCAAAGCCGGTTCGACGTCGGCAGTACCAGGCTTGAACCCGGTCAGGCCCTCGTTCATCTGCCGGACGACCCGGAACGTCTCACCGTCGGTGGCGTACATCGGGTCGAACATGCTGGGCGCACCGGCGGCGCCGAACACGATCTGGCCGTTGGGGTCCGAGGGCCCACCTGCGGCACTACCAGCCGAACTCGCGTCCGAACCGGCAGCGGCCGTGCTGCTGCCGCTGGACTCGTTGCCGCGGTCCGAACCGGCGCACGCGGCCAAGGACACTGCAAGGGTGGCGGCCAGGCCCGCCCCTAACCATCGATGAATATGAAGCCTCACGCGGTTTACCTCCAGGTGCGTTTCTCGGTGGTTCCCGGCGACCTTGCCGGCAACCCTTCCCGGGTCGAACGACGGTGCAACCCGGGCGGATCACTGCGGTGTGGATCACTGCGGGTGGATCACTGCGGGTGGATCACGCGGTTCGGACGGCTGCGGTGGCCGGTGACAGGCATCGCACAATCGTCCCGGCTCGGCCTGCCCGCAGGAGACTCGTGCGGAACTCCGCCTGCTGTGCCGTGCTCAGGGAACCGTAAATCCGCGTTCACGCGGCGCCTACCACCGACACCGCATCGTTACCTTCCGACGACGCACCGGATCGCAGGACTTGCGGGAGAAACCGAGCGACGCGGCGCGAACGGGCGGCTGCCGGTTGCCGCCTCGAATCCCGCTACGGTGGTGGTTCGGCAGCGGCGGGTGACGATCCGCCGGAACGGGCGTCCGGCCGGGCGCTGATCGAGGGAGAACCCGTCATGAGCACTGATCTTGCTGGCGCCGGCACACCCGTGGCCGAAGAACCTCAGGCCGATCCGGCCGCCACGGGCGCCGGGTGGCCGGGACTGGACGCGCCGCTGGAGATCGCCGACCCCGAGGTGGCGCAGTACATCGCCCGCGAGGTGCTGCGTCAGCAGGACACCCTGGAGATGATCGCGTCGGAGAACTTCGCGTCCGTGGCAGCCATGCAGGCGCAGGGCAGCGTGCTGACCAACAAGTACGCGGAGGGCTATCCCGGGCGCCGGTACTACGGCGGCTGCGAGAACGTCGATGTCATCGAGAACCTCGCCATCGAGCGGATCAAGGCGCTGTTCGGCGCGGGCTACGCGAACGTGCAGCCGCATTCCGGTGCCCAGGCGAACGCCGCCGCGATGCAGGCGTTGATCAAGCCGGGCGACACGATTCTCGGCCTGTCACTGGCTCATGGTGGGCACCTCACCCACGGCATGCGGATCAACTTCTCCGGGCTGCTGTACAACGTCGCGGCCTACGAGGTGTCCAAGGAGGACTACCGGATCGACATGGACGAGGTGGGCCGGCTGGCTCGCCAGTACTCCCCGAAACTGATCATCGCCGGCTGGTCCGCGTACCCCCGGCACCTGGACTTCGAACGGTTCCGGGCCATCGCCGACGAGGTCGACGCCTACCTGCTGGTCGACATGGCGCACTTCGCCGGTCTGGTCGCCACCGGTCTGCACCCGAACCCGGTGCCGCACGCGCACGTCACCACCACCACCACGCACAAGACGCTGGGCGGCCCGCGCGGCGGGGCCATCCTGTCCAACGACCCGGCGATCGCCAAGAAGATCAACTCCGCGGTGTTCCCCGGCCAGCAGGGCGGCCCGCTCGAGCACGTCATCGCGGCCAAGGCGGTGGCGTTCAAGATGGCCGCCGATCCGTCGTTCATCGAGCGCAACGAGCGCACCGTCCGCGGGGCACGGCTGCTGGCCGAACGTTGGATCCAGTCCGACGTGACCGACGCCGGGGTCAAGGTGCTGACCGGCGGCACCGACGTGCACCTGGTGCTGGTCGACCTGCGTGATTCGGATCTGGACGGCAAGGCCGCCGAGGACCGACTCGACCAGATCGGCATCACCGTCAACCGCAATGCCGTGCCGTTCGACCCGCGGCCGCCGATGGTGACGTCGGGCCTGCGGATCGGCACCCCGGCACTGGCCACCCGCGGCTTCACCGACCACGATTTCGTCGAGGTGGCCGACATCATCGCCGCGGCGTTGACGGCGCCGGTCGGCAACCTCGACCCGGTCCTGCAGGCCACCCTGCGCGCCCGCGCGCGCATCCTGGCCCAGCGGCACCCCCTCTACCGGGGGCTCGGGGCGGCCGGGTGACGGCACCGATGCAGGCTCGCATCGACCGTCGGGTCGACCGGGTCGTGACGTCCGGGACGTTCACCCTCGACGGCGGCACCTGGGACGTGCAGAACAACATCTGGCTCCTGGGCGACCAGAACGATGTCCTGGTCATCGACGCCGCGCACGACGCCGACGCGATCATGGCCGCGGTCGACGGTCGTCGGGTGGTCGGCATCCTGTGCACCCACGGGCACAACGACCACATCGACACCGCGCCCGAGCTCGCCGATCGCACCGGCGCGCCGATCCTGCTGCATCCGGCCGACGCGCCGCTGTGGGGCATGACCCATCCGACGCGGTATCCCGACGACGACCTGCGCGACGGGCAGGTGATCACGATGGACGGGATCGAGGCGACGGTGCTGCACACCCCGGGGCATACCCCCGGCGCGGTGTGCGTGTCGGTGCCCGCGCTCGGCGTGGTGTTCACCGGGGACACCCTGTTCGCCGGCGGGCCGGGTGCGACCGGAAGGTCGTTCTCCGACTTCCCGACGATCATCGACTCGATCTCGCGCCGGCTGCTCACCCTGCCGGCGGCGACCGTGGTACACGCCGGGCACGGTGACGACACCACCATCGCCGAGGCGCCGCAGCTGGACGACTGGGTGGTCCTCGGCCACTGAGCAAAGCGGGTCGAGCCGGGCCGCTCCGACGAGCCGCCGTCAGGCGGGCGGGTCCAGACGCCGGGCGCCCAGCTCGGTCG
>Ga0302322_100002162_pt1 | contig 16548 bp, 9 predicted proteins | sample Fen_T0_2_FD_203757 | JGI IMG/M metagenome (GOLD analysis project Ga0302322, IMG submission 203757) | Peat permafrost microbial communities from Stordalen Mire near Abisko, Sweden - Fen_T0_2 | ecosystem: Environmental > Terrestrial > Soil > Wetlands > Permafrost | place: Sweden: Abisko... | reverse complement strand
CGTGCAGAGCTCTCCGTTCAAGAGCGGGGGGGCGGGCATGCCGCTGCCCGACGATTCCGGTCTGTTCATCAACGGGATCAACGACTTCGACTTCGACCCCGCCAAGCACAAGCTTGTCTCAGCGGCCTCGTGCACGACAACGGCCCTGGCGCACATGCTGCGGCCGCTCCTCGACCGCGACCTGACGCGCAACATGATCACCGCCGGCATGAGCACCGTGCACGCCGCCACCAACTCACAGCCCGTACTCGACGCCGTGCCCCAGGCCGGCGCCGCGGACCTGCGCAAGGGTCGCGGAGCGCTGAACAACATCGTCCTCACCTCGACCAACGCGGCGGCGGCCCTCGAACTGGTCATGCCGGAGATCGCCGCGATCGGCTTCATGGCCGATTCGGTGCGCATCCCGACGCAGAGCGTCAGCCTCATCATCCTCAACGTCACGTTCCAGAGCGAGGCTCTGTCCGACGGCACGGTATCGATGGAGCGCGACGCCATCAACTCCATCTACAAGGAGGCCGCCGACGGCGAGGCCCGCGGCCTGCTCAAGTTCAGCGAGGAGCAGAACGTCTCCGCCGACATGCTGGGTGAGAATGCCGCCGTGGTCATCGAAGGTGTGGAGACGCACACGCGCACCGGTTTCATGAACCTGAAGGTCCCGGCATCGCCCGGCAAAGGCAGCACCTGCTCGACCGTGCGCCTGCCGCTGACCCACGTGAAGATCTTCGGCTGGTACGACAACGAGATGGGCAGCTACACCAACCGCCTGGGCGAGCTCACCGCCCACGTGGCGAAGCACCTCTAGGAGGCATCCCGGCGGCAGCGCCGCCGGAACAGCTCAGGCGTCGAAAGGGCCCGCCAGCGTCAGCAGCCGGCGCAGGCGGTGGTTCACGGCCGACTTGCTGAGCGGCGGATGCATACGTCCCGCCAGCTCCTGCAAGCTCAGGTATGGATAGCGCACACGCAGCTCGGCGACCGTGCGCAGCGCGACGGGCAGCGCGGCCCAGTCCGGCGAGGCCATGAGACGGCGGGCGGCGGCGGCTTGCCGCTCCCCCGCCGCCGCCGCCCGCCGGGCATTGGCCTCGTCACAGTTGGCCGCCCGGTTGGCGCTCTCGCGCACGGCGCCCAGCACGGCGTGCTCTTCCCACCGCAGGCAGGCCTCGTGGGCCCCGAGGACGGCCAGGAGATCGGCGCCGGTCTGCGAACGCTTGCTGTAGCAGGCGATGTTCCGCTCCCGCACGGTGAGCTTGAACTGCAGCCCGAGACGCTCCAGCAGACCGCGGACCTGCTCGGCAAGACCGGCGTCCTCCATGGTGAACTCCACATGGACCGGCGCTCCCGGCGCGGATATCGACCCGCAACCCAGGAAGAGACCACGGACGAAGGCCACCAGGCAGCACCGCGACTTCACCACGCGCCGCGGCACGGTCATCTGCACGCGCAGGTCGTCCGACAGCACGCCGAGCTCGTTGAGCAGTTGCAGGTCGCGGGCTTCATCACCGATCACGATCTCGTAGCGCAGGCCGACAGGGGCGGAGCTCACCGTCCGCAGCTCGGCTTCGACGCCGATCGGTTTGAGCAGCGCCAGCACGTGGCGCGCCGTCGCCGGCAACGCCAGGGATACGCGCACGTCGATGCGCCCGCCCGAGGCGATCTCGAAGATCCCGGCGCCGAAGAGGATGCCCGAAAGCTGCGCGCGCCGGCAATGCGCGGCCGCCGGCAGCACGGTGCCCAGTTCCAGCTTGACGTCGCGGGCGAACGCCACCGGCCTACCTGAGCACCCGGAGCAGCGCCTGCGTGAGGGCGGCCGGATCGTGGCGCACCACGCTGCTCTCAGCGGTCATCGCCGCGTGCACGACCTTGACCCCTTGCTCCTTGAGGCGTGCCTCGTCGACGACCACCGGCCGCGCGCCGAAGCGGCGGTAGCTGGCCGCCAGATCAGCGGAGACCGGAGCGTCGTTGACGAGCACCACGTCGACAAGGCCGGTGAGCCCGTGCCGATACAGGGCGTCGAGGTGGTCGCCGGCAGTGTAGCCGTCCGTTTCCCCCGACTGCGTCATGACGTTGCAGACGTACACCACCCAGGCGCGCGTGTCTTTCATGGCGACGCGCACTTCGGGGATCAGCAGGTTGGGGATCACACTCGTGTAGAGGCTGCCGGGACCGAGCACGACAAGGTCGGCCTTGGTGATGGCGGCGATGGCCTGCGGCAGCGGTCGCGGCGCGGCCGGCGTGAGCCATACCCGCCGCGGCAGGCGCTCGGCGGCGGTGATGGTGCTCTCGCCGCTCACCTGGTCGCCGCCCTCGAGTTGGGCGTGCAGGACCAGGTCGTCGAGAGTGGACGGAAGCACCCTGCCACGGACCTTGAGCACGTGAGTCGACTCCTGCACGGCGCGCTCGAAATCCCCGGTGACCTCGGCCAGAGCGGCCATGAAGAGGTTGCCGAAGCTATGCCCCTGGAGACCGCCCACGTCGGGGAAGCGATATTGAAAGAGCTGGCTCATCAGCGACTCGTCGTCGGCCAAAGCGACCAGGCAGTTGCGCAGGTCGCCGGGCGGCGGCATGCCCATGTCGCGGCGCAGAAGGCCGGAGCTGCCGCCGTCGTCGGCCATGGTGACCACAGCGGTAAGGTTGCTGGTGTGGCTCTTGAGGCCGCGCAGCAGCGCGGCCAGCCCGTTGCCTCCGCCGATGGCGACCACTCGAGGACCGCGGGCGAGGCGGCCGGCGGACCTGATCTCGCTCACCGTCTCGGGGCTGGTCTGCTGAAAGAGCCAGGCGCGCTGAACACCCACGAGAAGCACGACCGCGCCGAACACGATGCCGTCGAAGGCGAGCACGACCGCCGCCCAGTGCTTGTCGTGCAGGAAGCCCATACCCAGACCTTTCAGGAGCTGCTGCGACCAGAACACGCCGGCGGCGAAGATCGCCGAGTAGACGAGCACGGCTCCGCCCACGCAGGCCAGAAGCAGCCAGCGCTTGATCCCGAGTCCGGGATAGAGCCACTCCAGGGAACGGCGCATCAGTCTCTGGTGACGTCTCGGTGGCGGACGATGGTGTAGTAGCCCTGCTTCTCGTAGCGCTCGCCGATGAGCTCGGCGATGGCCACGGAACGATGCCGGCCGCCGGTACAGCCCACGCCGATCGTGAGGTGCGCCTTGCCCTCAGCGGCGTACCGCGGGAACAGGAAATCGAGGAGTGGGTAGAGCCGCTCCAGATACTCCGCGGTCCCCGGTGACTGCATGACGAACCCCTTGACCTCATCGTCGAGACCGGTGAGCGGCCGCAGACGCAGATCGTAGTGCGGGTTGGGCAGAAAGCGCACGTCGAACAGAAGGTCGGCGTCGATGGGGATACCGTACTTGTAGCCGAACGACACCACGGCGAAGACGATGTTGGTACGCCGCGTGTGCTGGATGAGGTCCTCGTTGAGGCGCGCCTTGAGCTGGTGGATGGAGATGTCGCTGGTATCCACCACGAGATGGGCGCGCTCCCGCAGACCGGCGAGCAAGTTGCGCTCCTTGCGGATGCCGTCGATGACGCTGCCGGCGGCGGCCACCGGATGGCGCCGCCGGGTCTCCTTGAAGCGCCGCACCAGAGCCTCGTTGGACGCCTCGAGGAACACCAGCGTGTACTCCACGCCGCGCTCGTGAAGCTCGTCCAGAAGCTGCTCGAGACGTCCGAAGTATTCTCCGCCGCGCACGTCGCTGACGACGGCAACACGCTCGACCTTGCTGCCTTCGCGACGGAACAGGTCGACCAGCGTGGGCACCAGTTCCGGCGGAAGGTTGTCGACGCAGAACCACCCGGCGTCCTCGAAGGCGTCCATGGCCTGCGACTTGCCGGCACCGGAGAGGCCGGTGATGATGACGAACTGCAGCGCCTCGGTCATCGCCGCTCCTCCTTCGCCAGACGCACTCCTTCGAGCGCCAGCAGGCGCTCCTTCCAGGCCGGGTCGTCGCCGTACTGGCCCAGGCGCCCGTCGTTGCGGATCACCCGGTGGCAGGGCAGGATCACCGGAAGCAGGTTTCGCGCCATGGCCGAGCCGGCGGCGCGATAGGCGTTCGGGTGTCCTGCCGCCGTGGCCAGGTCACGATAGCTGAGCACCGTGCCGTACGGGACCGCGGCCAGAGCACGGTAGACGTCACGCTCGAAGGTCGTGAAGCAGAGCGCCTCAGCGTACTCGTCGACATCGAGGCCGAAGGTCACCGGACCGCCGGCGAAGTACTGCTCGAGCGCACCGGCCCAGCGGCCAGGCGGGCCGGCCGCAGGCAGGGCCCGCCTGGACGAGTCGGGCAGATCGTGCTCGAGCGGAAGATCGCCGGCCAGCAGCAGACGGCCGATCCCGAGATCGCACTCGTACGTCTCTTCGCGGCGCGATCCCGATCCTGCCACCGGCCTAGCCCGTCTTGTGGAGATGCGCATAGATATCCCTCGCGACCTTGCCCGGCAGCCCCGGCACACGCTCCATCTCCTCGCGGGAGGCGCTCAGGAAACGCTCGGGGCTGCCGAAGTGCTCCAGGATGCGCCGCCGCCGCGCGGGGCCGACCTGCGGCAGTTCGTCGAAGACGGAGGCCTTGCGCAGGTCGGCGTCACGCCGCTGCCTATGGTATGTCACGGCGAAGCGATGCGCCTCGTCGCGGATCCGCTGAAGCAGCAGCAAGCCCTGGTCGTCTGGTAGCAGAGGCAGTGGATCTCGACGGCCGGGCACGAACACTTCCTCGCGCTGTTTGGCGAGACTGATGACGTCGAGATCGACGCCGGCGTCGCGCAGCGCCGCCAGGGCCGCCGACAGCTGCCCTTTGCCGCCGTCCACGACCACCAGGTCGGGCAGCGTGGCGAAGCTCTCATCGTAGTCGGCGGCGGCGATCGCATGCCGCTCGAAGCGTCGTCGCACGACCTGGTTCATCATCGCGAAGTCGTCCTGCCCTTCCACATCCCGCAAGGCGAACTTGCGATAGTGGGCTTTCCTGGCGACGCCTCCCTCGAAGACGACCATCGAGCCGACCACGTGCTGCTCTCCGAGATTGGAGATGTCGTAGCACTCGATGCGCAGCGGCAGGCGGTCGAGCCCGAGGCCGTCACGCAGGCGTTCGACCGCCTCGATGCGGGCCGTCGAGCGGCGCGCCAGGCGCTCGACCTCCGTTTGCGCGGCCAGCTCGGCGTTGTGCTGTGCCATCTCCAGGAGGCGGCGCTTCGGGCCGCGATGCACGGCGTGTACGCGCACCTTGGCGCCGCGTCGCGCCGCCAGGACCGCCGCGACCCCGTCGCCGTCCTCAAGCGGCGCCACCACTTCAGGCGGCACGGCCGCACCGTCCCAGTAATACTCCAGCAGGAACTCCTCCAGCACCTCGGCTGCGTCGCGCCCGGCGGCGTTCTCGACGTAGAAGGCCTGACGATCCACCACCGCCCCGTCGCGCACGCGGAACACCTGCATGTTGGCGCCCGGCTCGCCCTGATGCAGGCCGATGACGTCGAAGGCCTCGACGCCCTCGACGCGCGCGGTCTGGCGTTCGTGCACGTGGCGCACGGCGGCCAGGCGGTCGCGCAGCAGCGCCGCCTTCTCGAACTCGCGCGCGGTGGCTGCGGCGGCCATGTCATGCGCGATACCGCGCTCGACGGCCCCCAGACGGCCGCGCAGGAAGTCGACCGCTTGATCGACCACCGCCATGTACTCCGCCTTCGTCACGCGCCCATCGCAGGGCGCCAGAGAACGTTTGATGAAGAACTGCAGGCAAGGCGAACCGCTCGGGCGCCCCGGTCTGGCCCCGCGACACTTCCGGTAGGGGAAGATCCGCCCTATCAGATCGAGCGTGTCACGGACCTTCCGCGCGCTCGAATAGGGCCCGAAATAGAGGTTGCCCGCCGTGCGGCGCCCGCGGAAGAAGCGCACTCGCGGCCACTCGTCATTCATGGTGACTTCGATGGACGGGTAGCTCTTGTCGTCACGCAAGCGCAGGTTGTACTGCGGCCGCGCTTCCTTGATGAAATTGTCCTCGAGCAGCAGAGCTTCGCCCTCGGATGCGGTGATGACCCACTCGATGTCACGCGCCTGCGCGAGCATCTCGGCGGTGCGTCCGTGTGGCGTGCCGCGGCGGCGAAAGTACGACTGCACCCGCTTGCGCAGGGCCTTGGCTTTGCCCACATAGAGGACCTCGCCACGGTCGCCCAGGAAACGATAGACCCCAGGCTCGTTAGGGATGCGGGGCAGGATGGCGCGCAGGTGTGCGAGCTGGTCGCCCCGCTGAGGGTCGGGATCGTTCATCCCACGATTGTACCCGCCCGCGCGGGTCATGACGGCGACGCGGTTCGGTCACGGATACCTAGAGTCACTAGACAAGTGTCCTATGCGTTCTGGGTATGCCGGGGCCGATTGATGCAGGGAGGATTATCACACCCTGATACGAGGTGCCCGACATGCGAGCGACCACCAAGATCATCGGAAGACTGGCCAAGGGCCGTCCGGCGGCGAAGACCGCTCGCCGCGCCTTCGTGCTTGTTGTCGTCCTGATCGCGCTCGCCGCGCTGGCCGCGGTCGTCGGACGCGCGGCCGCCGACCCCGGAGGCGTTCCGGGCACCGTCACCGGTCTGGCCTCGGCCACACACCCGAGCGAGACCACTTGGTACCGCTCGACCACCCCCTCGTTCACCTGGGATCCGGTAGCTGCGACCAACTCCGCGATCGCCGGCTACTCGATCAAGCTCGACCAGGACCGCAACGGCGTTCCCGACGCGGTCAGCGATCGTCACTCGCTGGACTTCCTGGCGCGCACGGCATACACGAGCGGGTCGGCTCCGGCAGAGGATCGCACCGCCGACCTGAACGCCGACGGCCGTCTCGATATCATCGCTGAGAACTACAGCTCGAACACCGTGAGCGTCTTCATGGGCCACGGCGACGGAACGTTCGCCGCCAAGGTCGACTACCCGACCGGCGCCGGCCCGTGGTCCCTCGCGGTGACCGATGTGAACGCCGACGGCAAAGCCGACATCGTGACCGGCAACCTCGGCGCAAGCAGCGCCAGCGTCCTGCTCGGCAACGGCAACGGCACCTTCGCCGCCAAGACGGACTACGCGACGGGCAGCGCCCCGGAGTGTCTCCGCGTCGGCGACGTCAACGCGGACAACAAGCCCGACATCGTGAGCACCAACTCCACGGCCAACACGGTCAGCGTCCTCCTCGGCAATGGCAACGGCACCTTCAGGACAAAGACCGACTTCGCGACCAGCGGTCACCCGACGTCCATCGACCTCGGTGACGTGAACGGCGACAGCAAGACCGACCTCGTGACCGCCAACACGACGCCCAGCACCGTCAGCGTACTCATGGGCAACGGTGACGGCACCTTCCAGACGAAGGTCGACTACGCGACCGGGGCCCAGCCGTACACGGTGATCGTCGCCGACGTCAATCACGACAACAAGCTCGACATCGCGACCGTGAACTACGGCGCCAGCACGGCGAGCATCCTGCTGAACAACGGCAACGGCACCTTCAAGACAAAGGTCGACTACCCGACCGGCGCCGGGCCGTACGCGCTCGCGATCGCCGATCTGAACCATGACGGCGTCCCCGACCTGGTGACGACCAACCACGACGCCAGCACCGTGAGCATCCTCTTCGGCAACGGCGACGGCACGTTCTCCGCCAACAGGATCGACCGCGCCACCGGCGCCGGCCCGTTCTGGGTCGCCCTGGGCGACTTCAACGGTGACGGCTACGGCGACCTCGCTACGACCGACTTCAGCGCCAACACGATGAGCACGATGCTGGGCACGGCATTCCTGGCCGCGAGCTACCCCCCCACGGCCGACGGCATCTGGTTCTTCCATGTGCGCGCCGTCGACGCTCTCGGCGTCGGTGGCCTCACGACGACCCGCGCCGTGCAAATCGACGCTACCGCCCCGGTGACTTCAGAGTCCGGCGCCGACGCGGCCTGGCACAACAGCGACGTGCACCTCACCTTCTCACCCAGCGACGCCACCAGCGGCGTGGCCTCGACCGAATACAAGGTCGGATCGGGCAGCTGGACCACCGGCACCTCGGTGACCATTCCCGCCACCCCCGACGGCTCCAATGACGGCCCGCACGTGGTCAGCTACCGCTCGACCGACGTGGCCGGCAACGTCGAGACCGCCAAGACCTGCACCGTCAACATCGTCACCTCCGCGCCGACGACGTCGGTCAGCGGCGCCGACGCCGCCTGGCACGCCAGCGATGTCACGCTGGCCTTCTCCGGCTCCGGCTACGGCTTGAGCGGCACCGAGTACAGCACCGACGGCGGCTCCACCTGGACGGCAGGCACCTCTCTGATCGTCCACGCCACTGCCGGCGGCGCCAACGACGGCGCGCATACGGTCCTCTACCGCTCGACGAACGGCGCCGGTCTGACCGAGACGCCGAAGAGCTGCACCGTGAAGATCGACGTCGGCGCCCCCACGACCAGCGCCAGCGGCGCCGACGCGGCATGGCACGACAGCGACGTGAGCCTGAGCTTCTCCGGCACGGACGCCGGCTCAGGCGTCGACTCGACCGAGTACAAGATCGACAGCGCCGCCTGGACGACCGGCACCTCGGTGGTCATTCCGGCCACGGCCAATGGCGCCAACGACGGCACCCACACGGTGCTCTATCGCTCCACAGACGTCTTCGGTCACGTGGAGACTCCCAAGAGCTGCACAGTGAACATTGACGCCGCGGCCCCCACTACGACCGTCACCGGCGCCGATGACGCTTGGCACGACGGCGACGTGAGCCTGAGCTTCTCCAGCCATGACGCCGGCTCCGGCGCGGCCTCGACCGAGTACAAGGTCGACGGCGCCGACTGGACGACCGGCGACTCCGTGGTCATCCCGGCCGCAGCCAACGACGGTACTCACACCGTGCTCTACCGCTCGACCGACGCCTTCGGGCACGTCGAAGACCCGCAGAGCGCCACCGTGAAGATCGACACCAGCGCGCCGACGACGTCGGTGAGCGGCGCCGATGACGCCTGGCACAACAGCGACGTGAGCCTGAGCTTCTCCAGCCATGACGCCGGCTCCGGCGTGGCCTCGACCGAGTACAAGGTCGACGACGCCGACTGGACGACCGGTGACTCCGTGGTCGTCCCGGCCACCGCCGGCGATGGAACGCACACGGTGCTCTACCGCTCGACCGACGTTCTCGGACACCAGGAAGACGCGCGCAGCTGCAGCGTCAAGATCGACACGACCGCCGAGACGTCCAGCCAGACCGGCGCGGACGCCGACTGGCACGACGGCGATGTGACGCTCACCTTCTCGGCCACCGGCGGCGCCTCCACCGAGTACAGCGTCGACGGCGCCGATTGGGTGACGGGCAGCGGAGTGGTCATCCCGGCCCCGGCCGGCGGCGCCAACGACGGCACCCACCATGTGCGCTACCGCTCAGTGGACCAGGCCGGCAACGTCGAGACCGCCAACAGCTGCACCGTGAACATCGATGCCGCCGCTCCCACGACGACCGCCTCAGGCGCCGATGACGCCTGGCACAACAGCGACGTGAGCCTGAGCTTCTCCAGCCATGACGCCGGCTCCGGCGTGGCCTCGACCGAGTACAAGATCGACGGCGCCGACTGGACGACCGGCGACTCCATGGTCGTCCCGGCCACCGCCGGCGACGGCACGCACACGGTGCTCTACCGCTCGACCGACGCGTTCGGCCACGTCGAGGCGCCCAAGAGCTGCGTGGTCAAGATCGACACGACCCCCCCGGTCACGCACGCCGCCGGGATCCGCGACGAGTGGTCCGCCAGCGATGTGTCCGTGGCCTTCACGGCCGACGACGCCAGTGCGCAGACCACCACCGAATACAGCATCGACGGCGGGGCCTGGACGCTGGGGAGCGACGCGCTTGTCGCGGCGCCCGCCGACCATTCCAACGACGGGCTCCACACCGTGGCATACCGCTCGACGGACGCCGCCGGGAACGTCGAGGCGACGCGCAGCGACACGGTGAAGATCGCTACCGTGAGCACGAATGTGAAGGGCATCTACCGGATGCACAGGGGAACCCGCCTGCGCGCCCTGCGCCTGTCCTGGGCGCCGGTCGACGGAGCGACGACCTATACCATCCTGGTGAACGAAGTGGTCGTCGGCACGACCAGCGACACCGCGGCCAATCTCCTCGCGAGCAAGGTCCCGGCGGTCGCACAGCTCCGCCGCGGCGGACTCGTGCGGATCGTGGCCGACGATAGCGCCGCCCTGCAGCTCGCCGTCGGCGCCGGGAGACTAGCGGCTCACTGAGCCTGAAGCACCCGTGCCAGAAAAGCGCCCGTGTATGAGATCTCGGACATCGTCCCGAGATCTTCGGGCGTGCCGACGGCGACGATGGCGCCGCCCTCTTCCCCGCCCTCCGGACCCAGGTCGACGATCCAGTCAGCCGACTTGACGACGTCGAGGTTGTGCTCGATGACGACCACGGTGTTGCCCTGGTCGACCAGCCGCTGCAACATCTCGAGCAGCTTCTCGATGTCCGAGAAATGCAGGCCCGTGGTGGGCTCGTCGAGGATGTAGAGCGTCTTGCCGGTGGCGACCTTGCTGAGCTCGGCGGCGAGCTTGACGCGCTGCGCCTCGCCGCCGGAGAGCGTGGTGGCCGGCTGGCCGAGCTTGATGTAGCCCAGGCCGACCTCGTCGAGGGCCCTGAGGCGGCGCGCGATGCGCGGCACGTTGGCGAAGAACACCACGGAGTCCTCGACGCTCATCTCGAGCACCTCGGCGATGTTCTTGCCCTTGTACCAGACTTCGAGCGTGTCGCGGTTGTACCGCTTGCCGCGGCAGGCCTCGCAGGGCACATACACGTCTGGCAGAAAGTGCATCTCGATCTTGATCTGCCCGTCACCCTTGCAGGTCTCGCAGCGCCCGCCCTTGACGTTGAAGCTGAAGCGCCCGGGCTTGTAGCCGCGCAGCTTGCTCTCGGGGGTCTGCGAGAACAGCTGGCGGATGTGGTCGAAGACGCCGGTGTACGTGGCCGGGTTGCTCCGCGGGGTGCGCCCGATGGGGGACTGGTCGATGTCGATGACCTTGTCGAGCAGACGCGCGCCGTCGATGCCCTCGTGTTCGCCGGCGCGCAGCTTGGAGCCGCGGTTGAGCCTCCCCGCCATGCCCTTGTAGAGGATCTCGTTGACGAGCGTGGACTTGCCCGAGCCGGAGACGCCGGTGACGCAGGTGAAGGCGCCGACCGGGAAGGCGACATCGATGCCGCGCAGGTTGTGCATGCGCGCGCCGCGCACCGTGAACCACTCCAGCGGCAGGCGGCGCTGACCGGGCAGGGCGATGCTTCTCCGCCCGGCCAGGTAATCGCCGGTGAGCGACGCCGGGTCGGCCATGATCTGCGCCGGCGTGCCTTCGGCGACGATGCTGCCGCCGTGTTCGCCGGCGCCGGGACCCATGTCGACGATGTGGTCGGCCGAGCGCATGGTCTCCTCGTCGTGTTCGACGACGATCACGGTATTGCCGAGGTCGCGCAGGCGCAGGAGCGTGTCGATGAGACGCCGGTTGTCGCGCTGATGCAGGCCGATGCTGGGCTCGTCGAGGATGTAGAGCACGCCCACCAGCGCCGAGCCGATCTGCGTGGCCAGGCGGATGCGCTGCGCCTCGCCACCGCTCAGCGTGGCCGAAGCGCGCTGCAGCGTGAGATAGCCCACGCCGACGTTGTTGAGGAAGGTGAGGCGCTCGATGATCTCCTTGATGACTCGCCCGCCGATGAGTCGCTCCGTCTCGGTGAGCTCGAGAGCGTGGAGGAACTTCAACGTCTCGCGCACACTCCTGAGCGTGAAATCGTAGATGTTGCGCTCACCGACGGTCACGGCGAGGCTCGTCGGCTTGAGACGCGCGCCCTTGCACTCCGGGCACGGCCGGTCGGCCATGTACTCCTCGATCTTCTGGCGCACCTGCTCCGACTCGGTCTCGGCAAAACGCCGCTGCAGATGCTTGAGGATGCCGGGGAAGCTCGAGTTGTAGTGCCGCATGCGCCCCTGGTAGTTGCGATAGCTCAGCGGGATACGGTCCTTGCCGGTTCCGTAGAGGAACAGGTCGCGCTGCTCCGGCGGCAGCTCGTCCCACGGCTTGTCGGTGTCGACGCCGAACGTCGCAGCGATGGACTCGAACGCCTGCTCGAGCCAGCCGAACGAGAGCTGTCCGTATGGCAGCAACGCGCCCTTGTCGATGCTCAGCGAGCCGTCCGGCACCACAAGGGCCGGGTCGATCTCCTGCGTCGAGCCCAAGCCGTGGCACACAGGGCAGGCGCCGTGAGGACTGTTGAAGCTGAACACGCGCGGCTGGATCTCCGGCAGCGAGATGCCGCAGTGCACGCAGGCGAACTTCTCGCTGAAAGTGAGCGTGGCGCCGTCCGCGGTCTCGACCTCCACAAGGCCGTCGGCGAGCTGGGCTGCGGTCTCGACGGAGTCGGTGAGCCGCCGCCTCAGGCCGTCCTTCATCACCAGCCTGTCGACCACCACGGCGACGTCGTGCTTGTACTTCTTGTCGAGGTCGATCTGCTCCTCGAGCTCGCGCACCTCACCGTCCACCTTGACGCGCGTGAAACCGTCGGCGCGAAACTGCTCGAAGAGCTTCCCGTACTCCCCTTTGCGTCCGCGTACCACCGGGGCCACGACGCTGAATCGGGTGCCGCCGGCCAGCTCGCAGACCTGATCGACGATCTGCTGGATGCTCTGCCCGGCGATAGGGCGTCCACATTGCGGGCAATGCGGATGGCCGATGCGCGCGTAAAGCAGGCGCAGGTAGTCGTAGATCTCGGTGACCGTGCCGACCGTGGAGCGCGGGTTGCGTGACGTCGTCTTCTGGTCGATGGAGATGGCCGGCGACAGGCCCTCGATGCTGTCCACATCGGGCTTGTCCATCTGGCCGAGGAACTGGCGCGCGTACGCGGACAGCGACTCGACGTAGCGGCGCTGACCCTCGGCGTAGATCGTGTCGAAGGCAAGCGAGGACTTGCCGGACCCGGAGAGACCCGTGATGACGATGAAGCGGTCGCGCGGCAGGCTCAAGGAGATGTCCTTGAGGTTGTGCTCACGCGCGCCGGTGATGACGAGATCGTGGTTCATGACGTCAGTGTGACAGGTCTGGCAAGGCGGCGAAGGTCCGGCATCGTCAGTCGATGAGCAGCAGCCCGGTCCAGCGCGGGTGCTCGTCGGCCGGCAGCTCTATGGCCAGGCCGGCCGCTTCGGCGGTGGCGATGACGTCGATGCCCACAGCCTCCATGGACGGCCGCGCCTCGAAGGGATGGTTGCAGGGCTGGCCATCGGCGCCGGCGCACACGTCGCAGAGCACGCAGTCGCCGCCGGCGAACGCGGCGGCGAACCGGTAGCCCATCTTGAAGGCCTCGGCCTCGAGCGCGGTCATGAGACGGGCGAAATCGTTCTGGCTGGCGCGCAGCCGCGCTTGATAGGCAGTCGTCTTGAGACCGTCGTCGCCGGCGGCTCCGGTGGCGGCGCCATGGTCCGTCGCGCCTGACGCCTGAGCCTCGGCGTACCCGATGCCGTCGAGCGCCTCGTCGACCGCCGCTTGCGTGAGCGGGATGTCGTGCTGCACGACCAGGGGGTCCGAGTAGCGCGCCAGCGCCACGCGCGTCTCCGCGGCCGTAGGCGTGTTGGGCGGGCACATGAGATTGACGCCGTAGCTGGCGCAAAGAGGGACGCGGCACTTGAGGTTGACACGCTCGTCGACCACGACGGCGTGGGCGGGCAGCGGCGCCGCGCTGCCGGCGCCGAGCGCGCGCGCCCTCGCCACCATGTGCTGGATGTGCAGAGCGTCAGCCAACCTTGCTCCCCCTTTGCACGAGCTCCTTGCTGAGCTCCTTGATCTCGTCGCGCAACTTGGCCGCATACTCGAACTTGAGCTGGTCGGCGGCCTCGAACATCTCGGCCTCGAGGCTCGTCAGGAGTCTCTCGAGGTCGGCGCTGGGCATGGCCATCTTCTTGGCCACCGATTTGGCGGCGCGGCGCCCCTTGGTGGGCACCGCTGCGGCGTCGCTGACCATCTGCGCGATGTCGCTGACCGACTTCACGATACTCCTGGGCGTTATTCCGTGCGCCTCGTTGAACGCGACCTGCCGGGCACGCCGGCGGTCGGTCTCGCCGATGGCGAACTCCATGGCCGCGGTCATGCGGTCGGCGTACATGATGACCTTCCCGTCCACGTGGCGCGCGGCGCGGCCGATCGTCTGGACGAGAGCCGTCTGGCCACGCAGAAAGCCCTCCTTGTCGGCGTCGAGGATGACGACCAAAGTGACCTCGGGCAGGTCGAGACCTTCGCGCAGCAGATTGATGCCCACGAGCACGTCGAACTCCCCGAGGCGCAGATCGCGAATGATCTGGATGCGCTCGAGCGTGTCGACCTCGCTGTGCAGGTAGCGGACCTTGAAGCCGTTCTCGAGCAAGTAGTCGGTGAGATCCTCGCTCATGCGCTTGGTCAGCGTGGTGACCAGCACGCGCTGGTCCTGGTCGACCCTGCGGCGGATCTCGTTCATGAGGTCGTCGATCTGACCGTCCGTGGGCCGCACCTCGACCTCGGGGTCGACGAGCCCCGTGGGCCGGATGATCTGCTCGGCGATGTTGACGCTGTTGGCCAGTTCGAACTGCCCCGGCGTGGCGCTCACGAAGACGATCTGCGGGACCTTGGCGAGGAACTCGTCGATGCGCAGCGGGCGGTTGTCGAGCGCACTGGGCAGGCGGAAGCCGTAGTCGACGAGCATGTTCTTGCGTGACTTGTCGCCTTCCGACATGGCGCGGACCTGCGGCAGCGACATGTGCGACTCGTCCATGAAGCAGAGGAAGTCGTCGGGGAAGTAGTCGAGCAGGCAGTTGGGCGTGGCGCCGGGCTCCTTGCCGAGCAGGATGCGCGAGTAGTTCTCGATTCCGTTGCAGAAGCCCATCTCGCGCAGCATCTCCATGTCGTAGAGCGTGCGCTGGCGCAGCCGATGCGCCTCGAGGATCTTGCCGTTGTCCTCGAACCAGGCGCAGCGCTCCCCCATCTCGCGCTTGATCTCGACCAGGGCGCGTTCCACCGCGGGGCTGTTGGTGACGAAGTGCGTAGCCGGATAGATGGCCACATGAGACGGTTTGTCGATGACCTCGCCGCCGATGGGGTCGAAGCTGACGATCTGCTCGACCTCGTCGCCCCAGAGCTGAAGGCGGATCGCGGTGTCCTGGGCGGCGGGCCAGATCTCGACTGAGTCGCCGCGCACGCGGAACTTGCCGCGCGCGGGCTCGAAGTCGTTGCGCGCGTACTGGATGTCGACCAGCCTGCGCAGCATCTCGTCGCGGTCGACGGTGTCGCCGACGCTAACGAGTACCATCTTCTCTAGGTAATCCTCCGGTGACCCCAAGCCGTAGATGCAGCTCACGCTGGCGATGATCACGACGTCGCGGCGCAGGAACAACGACGTCGTGGCCGAGTGGCGCAGGCGGTCGATCTCGTCGTTGACGGATGAGTCTTTCTCGATGTACAGGTCCTGCGCCGGAACGTAAGCCTCGGGCTGGTAGTAGTCGTAGTAGCTCACGAAGTACTCGACCGCGTTGTCCGGGAGAAACTCGCGGAACTCGTTGCAGAGTTGCGCCGCGAGCGTCTTGTTGTGCGCGATGACGAGCGTGGGCTTCTGCACCTTCTCGATGACGTTGGCCATGGTGAAAGTCTTGCCCGAGCCGGTGACGCCGAGGAGGGTCTGGTAACGGTCGCCGCGCAAGACGCCTTGGGCGAGCGTGGCGACGGCCTCCGGCTGATCGCCGGTGAGGCCGAACCCGGCCTGGATCCTGAATTCGTTCATCGCCGTGACTGTACCAACACGAACACCTGTTCGCAAGCCGATGGTGGAGCACTCACGGCAGCCTCACGCGTGCGCCTCGCCCCCGCCACCTCCGGCGGCCCTGTCGTCACCCGCGGCGAGAATGTGCGTCACGGTCTGCCCCACGAACTCCTTGAGCTCCTTGCGCGTGCGCGTGTTGTGGAAGACGAAGTCGCTGCGCGCGATCTTCTCCTCCTCCGGCATCTGCTGCGCCAGCCGCCGGCTGAACTCGCTGCCGGTGAGCTTGGCGGCCAGGCGCCGGCGGCGCACCTCGTCCGGCGCCGTGATGAGCATGGTGTAGTCGAAGACGTCGGCGAACCCCGTCTCGAAGAGGAGCGGCACCTCGACGACGAGCAGCGCCGGCCGCGGCCGCACCTTGCGCTGTCGCCCGATCCAGTCATCGACGGAGCTGCGCACGTAGGGATGCAGCAGGTCCTCGAGCCAGCGCAGCTGGTCTGCGTCGGCGAACACGACGCCGGCCAGCGCGGGACGGCTCACGGCGCCGCGTTCGACCACCGAATCGCCGAACTGCTCGCGGATGCGTTCGACGACCGCCCCGCCCGAGTAGAGACCGTGGACAATGTCGTCGCTCGAGATGACCGCCGCACCGAGCTCATGCAGGTAAGCGAGCGCAGTCGACTTGCCGGAGCCGATACCTCCGGTGAGGCCGAGCCGTGGGATGTCCGTGCGTGGGGAGACCATCAGATGGGGCGTCGCCGGCGAGGGGCGGC